>Ga0073936_10007233_pt1 | contig 14389 bp, 9 predicted proteins | sample AliMusrvi5mmetaG_FD_87041 | JGI IMG/M metagenome (GOLD analysis project Ga0073936, IMG submission 87041) | Freshwater lake bacterial and archeal communities from Alinen Mustajarvi, Finland, to study Microbial Dark Matter (Phase II) - Alinen... | ecosystem: Environmental > Aquatic > Freshwater >... | reverse complement strand
GTGGATACGGTCTTGGATGGCTCTGTCATGGGTTGTCTTTATTGGGTGGATGTTGGAAAACCGTTTGCCGGGTTCACCGCAGATGACCATGGCGCTGGGAAGATCGGAAATCAGGAACATGGCGGCCTGCCGTCCGGGTAGAAACCGCTGCTTCTGATGGTCCAAATCGATGCCATGATCCGGAAAAAGTTCGCTGCTTGAGCAGTTTATGAAACTGAATGGTGGCCACCTGCACCCACCCGTCAAGCAGATTTTTCCAAAAAAATCACCAATTTCATGTTTCCAGCGATGGCCGGCCGGCCACCCCAACCGCGCCACCCTAACGGCCGGGCGCCAACCCACCCGGCAACCCCAACAACCCTAAATAAATATCTGATTTTCAGCAATTCGCCGGTGGCCGGGCGTGAGCCATCGCCGGTTAGCCGCGTATTTGGCGCTACTCCGGCGTCACTGCCGACGCGTGATCGATTGGCGATAAATTGCTTGGATTCGCACGGAATAATGTGCGAGGTTCCCCTGACCAGGGCGGCGCCGGCGAGGGGCTTGGCGGGTTTCCATCATCTTCCGTTTACGTCGCTTGCCGGGAACTTGCCGGGAACTTGGCTGTCGGGAATTTGGCTTGTCTCACCGCTACGGCGAGATAAGATCACGGAAACTGCGGACGATGGTCGTCGGCGGGCGGTTAAACAGGAAATGTCATCACAACACCAAGAGAGCACATCCATGAAGATCGCGCATTCAGGAACCTGGGCCGCCGTTCCTGTGCCGAGCGCCGGGTCGCTCCTGGCCTCGGCGAGCGGAGCCAAACCCGAGGCGATGATCGAGAACATCGCCGACTTCGAGACCGGGCATGCCACGTGCGACGTCGGCCTGAGGTTCAAGAAACTGGCCGAGTTCAAGGCCGACGTGATCATCGTGGCCATCGGCGAGAACGTGCCGGACCTTGCCGCCAGTCCGGAGGCCCAGGAGAAGTTCCGCAAGGCGTTGGCGGCCATGCTGGGGGTCGTGAGGCCCGGCGGGCAGTCGGCCCTTTTCGTGCGCAGCAGTTTCTGGCCCGACAAGGTCAAGGACGGGATCATGCGGCAAGTCTGCACGGAGGCCGGGGGGACCTTTGTGGACATCAGCCGCCTGGGCGGCGTGGAGTCCCTCTACGCCCGCTCCGAGCGAAAGATCGAGCATGCGGGCGTCGGCATCCATCCGGGCGACAAGGGCATGAAGGCCATCGCCGATTTGATCTGGAAGGCGATCTCCGCGGCGGCGTCCGGGGCCCCCCGCGCGCAGCTCGGGGCCTACTTCTTTGACGGTTGGGCCGGCCGGAGTCCGCTGGCTGGGAAGGCGGACTGGGCCAAGAACGCGCCCACCCACCTGACCGAGCGGATGCTCAAGGAATTCCCCGACCAGACGACCGCGGAGCGCATCGTGCTGGTTTATGCCTGGAACGAGTTCGGCGAAGGTGGCCACATCGCCCCGACCAAGGAGGACCCCGAAGGCCTGTGCCTCAAGGCGATACGGTCCGTTGTGAAGCCGTGATGCGCAGCCCGTATGTCCCCAATTAATCCAAAAGCCACCTGCGGAGTCTGGTGTGCGCTTATATTATGCGCCTCGGGGGAGAATACCGTCCCCAATTCAGGTGATCTCTTACAAGCCGACGAGGCAGCACGGCTTCGCGAAATGGATAAGAGCGGCGACCGACCAGATGCTCACCGTCGCATGTCCCCCGAGATGGACGAGGTCTCGAACCATCCGGACCTAGTGAAGAATCTGAGGGCCGAGGATCTCGCAAAGATGACCTTGGATGATCCATTGCTGAAATGGGCTTACGCGAATGTGTTCCTTCGCTCGATGGGTCAATTCGAACAGTTGGCACCGCCGCAGGAACTTGCGCTAGCGGATATGCGCCGCCGGGGTGAGGCCGTCTCTCCGATGTTGCTCAAGTTGATCGAAGAAAACCGGGAAACCCCAATCGAACATTCGGTTCTTGGGGATATAGAAAATCTTGGGACTGTTCATCTCGAGCCGTTTTTGGAATACGCGCGCAAGCTGCTGCGCGAACGCACGCGGAGCGATGTCGTGGCGGAGGCGTCGAGACTGCTGGCTCGGCGTGGCACGAAGGAAGATGCCGAACTATTCGAATGGGTCCTTACGCAACGGCCATTTGCGGTTACCGATCTCACCAAAAGCCTGAAGATCCTGAAAGCTCGGCTGGCTACTCCTCCGTCCGCACCTCGACCCGTGCGGCGGGAGATCCCTTCACCAAATGTCGGGAGTGCTGGCAGCCCTGCCAAAGACGCAGGGAATCGTCATCATCAGGATGAAGGCGACACCCTGTCCCGGACGAAACCATGGCTCATCGGCGGCTTGATTCTCGTGGTGTTGCTAGGCCTTTATCGTCTCCTACGCAAGGGGCTGCGAGGAAATCACTGACCTCACCCAAGCCATCCTCGCACGGTCATGATCAACGACGTTTTTTGACGTTCGTCTCACGCTTGTTCAAGGTCGCAGTTTGGGCCTGTCCTGCCGTTTGACTCGGAGGTGCCGGGGGAGTGACGGCCGCTGGCTCAATACCCCCAGCTCTCTTGCCGCACGGGTAGGCGGTTGTCGGCGGTGAAGCGGTCCTTGGACTTAACATGGGCGGCCACAGGGTGTGTGCCGACCGCGGTATAGGGTGGCCGAAGCGCATGATGAACGGGTTGCGCGGTTCTCACCGGGACCGGTTCCCTCATCGCCGGGGGCAAATTTTCCCCAATTGGGGAAAATACTGCCGCCCCGGAGTATCTTTTCAGGTGATTTTCACCGTGACACCCTGGGATCATCGGGTCGAATGCCGGCAGGACGTCACGACTGACAAGAGCACTTCCGCTCTGACCGCTGTCACGATGACGCTGGCCGCCAGGAAGGTGCCGTCAGGCGTCGAACAAGATCCGCAACGACATCCGGTGGCCAATTCCCGCCCGGAGCTGTCGGTCATCCGCCGAGTCCGGGCGGATTAACAAACACCCGCTCCCACTGGTCATCGACGCTCGCCCTACTTCCACATCGGCGGCGACGAGATCCAGTTCGAGGGCCGGCCCAACGTGTTGGAGTACATCAAGAAGCACGGTTTGGGCGACGGCACCACCGTCGAGCCGCAGCCCATCAAGGACGCGCTGATGAAGCCGTTCGTCCTGCGCGTGAACGAGATGGTGAAGAAGCGGGGCAAGAAGACGATCTTCTGGGGCGGCCACCAAGGCCCCCGCAGATTCCTGAATTGAATGTCCAAGTCCTGAAACTCAGCGAGGCACGGTGAGGTGGTCATGTGGCTTGCTTGCATGACGGCCCTGCAATCGTGCTCCCGACGAACGCCATGGGTGTCCTATCGCAAGAAAGGGGCCGCTCGGCAAGTAACCTGACCGTGCAAAAAGAGAACCGATCTAACGGCGTTCGAACGATTTGGCCGTGTTTGCTGTTGCTGTCCGCGTTGGCTGTGGCCCGTGGCGACGAGTCGTTGCCGACACTGGTCAAGAAGGTGCGACCGGCCGTTGTCAGGGTGGTCGCTTTTGATCCCGGCAAGGGGATGCCTTCGTTGGGTACCGGATTCTTCGTGGCACCTGACCGGATCGTGTCGGCCCGCCATGTGGTGGCCGGGGTGGACCGTACCGAGGTCCGGACGTCGCTTGGTGCCACGCTTCGCGTGACCGGCATCCTGGCCGAGGATCGCGCGCGGGATCTCGTCCTGTTGCAGGTGGCCCCTGCACCCGCGCCGCCGTTCGTCTTGGAAATTGCGCAGGAATCGCCCGAACCCGGCGAAAGAGTCTTCACCCTTGGCACCCCACTGGGATTCGAGTGGTCGGTTTCGGAAGGCATCGTCTCGGCCTATCGCGAGGTGCCGGACGCCGGCGCGGTCATACAGCACACCGTGCCGGTGTCCGTCGGCAGCAGTGGCGGAGCGATCTTGAACCGGCACGGACAAGTGGTGGCGGTGCAAACCGCCATCATGACCGAGGGAAAGAAGACGATTTCGGCCGGGCAAGGGCTCAACTTCGCCGCAGTCTATCGCCATCTGGCGGACCTGAAGCCCGGAGAGCTTCGGCCGCTGGCCCAATGCACGCACGACCTGCCCGACGCCTGGGTGCCGCCGATCACCGCGGGCATTGGCAGGCTCAGTCTCAACCCGCTCACCAGCGACAACTTTCACGCCGCCCTGGGCTACTTCGAGGAGGCGGTTCGGCGCGAACCTAACGAACCTGACACCTGGTTCCGCCTGGGCTTGTGCCAGGAGAAGACCGGCCAGACCGCCAAGGCAATGGAGAATTATCTGAAGGCGATCTCGCTGCGGCCGGCCTTCGGCGTGGCGTTGAACAACCTCGGTGCGATCTACAATGGCCAGCGCAAGTACGACGAGGCCCTGGGCGTGCTCCGCCGGGCTGTGCAGGCCGATGACAAACTCGTCGAGGCCCACAACGGCATGGCCTTTTCCTTCTATCATTTGAAGAAGTATCCGGAAGCCGCTGCGGCGGCTGAGCGGGCATTGGGAATCGAGCCGAATCATGTGGATGCGTGCTACCACCTGGCTCTGGCCTGCCACCATCTGGGACAAACCGAGAAGGCCCGGGAACACTGCAAGAAGTTGCGGGAAGTCGATCCGAAGAAAGCCGATCAACTCGAAACAGAAATGGACAAGGCCAAGTAACTATCGAAAACAGGAACAAACCATGATGAACCATCCGCTCACCCCCAACCCCGCCTGTGATGCGCGGCCTGTTTCGCCCGGTCCGATCCGGGCCTTTGCTCCGGTCCTGGCAGTTTTCCTGGGTGGCTTCCTCGCCTGTGCCAGCCTCGCGGCGTCTGCCGAACCCGCGAACTACCCGCGTGCCGTCGACCCGGCCATCAAGCACGCCCTGATTCCGCTTGCGCCCGGCGCGATCGAACCGGCAGGCTGGCTGCGCGACTGGGCGCTGGCCGCGCGGGACGGCATCACGGGGCACCTTGATGAGAGGCACGCGACATTCAGGGAGGGCTGGAAAGGAATCCCGATCGAATCGACGGGTGCAGAACCGGACGGAACCGGATGGCCCATCGAACAATGCTCTTACTGGCTCGATGGTGCGCTGCGGCTCGGCTTTGTGCTGCACGACGAGGCCCTGTTGAAGAAGATCAAGGCCAGACTCGATCCGATTATCGATGGCGTGAACCGGGACGCGACCAGTTTCATCTTTTGGAAGAAGGACTTCCACCCTCAGGGGTTCAACAGTTGGGCGCATTCCCACCTGGGCCGCGCGCTGGTGGCCTACTACGCGGCAACGGGCGAGCAACGCATCCTGGACGCCCTGGTCAAGGTTTACCGCGACTACCCGTCACCCATGGGCAATCTCGATTTCCGCGACGTGAGCGGGCTGTGCAATCTCGATGCCATGTTGGAAACGTACTCCTTCAGCGGCGAGCGGCGCGTGTTGGAGTGCGCCAAGGCGGGCATCGCGGCACCGGAGCCGGACGGCTCGATTCGAGCCTGGCTCGAAGCGCGCTTCGTCGAAGGCCATACGGTCGTCACCTATGAAAACCTGCGCTTGCCGGCCCTGCTATACCCGTGGACCGGTGACCGGCGGCTCCTGCAAGCAACCCTCAACTCGCTGGCCTGGATCGACCGGCGGCACATGCTGCCGTACGGGGCTCCTTCGGGCGAAGAATACCTGTCGGGCATCGGCGCCTTTCGCAAGACCGAAACCTGCGACGTGGCGGCCCAACTCTGGTCGCTCGCCTGGATGTATCGCATTCTTGGCGAAGGCGCCTATGGCGACAGCCTCGAACGGGTGTTTTTCAATGCCGGCCCGGCACCGGTGGCGCGCGACTTCCAGACGATGTGTTACTACCAGTCGCCGAATCGCCTCCGCGCCGATTCCCTGCCTTGCGAGCAGCCACACTGCCCCGGCCCACAGGGAAATCGCTTCCACCCCCTCGGTTGTTCCAACGTGCTTTGCTGTGTCGGCGCGGTGAACCGGATCATTCCGAACTTCATCATGCACCTCTGGATGGCCACCGACGACCGGGGACTGGCGGCGGCACTCTACGCGCCATGCACGGTTTCCGCGCTGGTCGGCCAGCGCGCCGGCGTGAAAATCACCTGTCTAACCAACTACCCGTTCGATGAAACGCTGCGCCTGACGATCCAGCCGGAGATGGCGGTTGAATTCCCGCTCTATCTCCGGATTCCCGCCTGGTGCCAGCAGCCGCAGCTCGCCGTGAACGGTTCGCCGGTGGACGCCATGCCTAACGAAAAGGGTTTCGTGCGGATCGCGCGGACTTGGTCGCCGGGCGACGTCGTCGAGTTGCGGTTTCCGATGGTGGCGCGGGTCGTCCGCGGCTACGAGACCGAGTTTCCAGACTCCGTCAGGGACTACTTCAGTTTTGAACCGGCCGCGGTGTTTGCGAAGCGGCGTCTGCCGTACGCCAGCGTGACTGCCGGACCGCTGCTTTTCGCCTTGGCCATTCCCGACCAAGATCCCAACACGCCGGTTGCCGATGCCCGCTGGCAGTTCGCCCTCGATCATGCCGCCGAGCAGAACGGGGCCGACCTCCGCCTGGAGCGCAAGGCGATGCCGGCCAAGTGGGACTGGCCGCTGGACGCGCCGGTCGCACTGCAAGTGCCGGTTAGGGCGGTCGCTTGGCAACCGAGCGATGCGCAGGCCCTGCCCGCCGCCCCGGTGGTCGGCGAAGGGCCGGAGACCATCCGCTTGGTTCCGTATGGCTGCACCAAGTTTCGCATCTCGATGTTTCCGGTGACGAGCAAGGCATGGGGGAAGGGGCCGTGATGGTCCTTGGGTAGTGCGAACGGGTTGGTCATGCGCAAGCTTTCACCACCGGACGGTTGCGCTCGGCGTTTCTGCGATGAATTTATTCGGCTTGTACCTTCAGACCTTCGAACTTGGCACCGTTGTCGGCCCGCACGCGACCCTGGGCCTGCCAATCGCCGGCCCAATTGATGACTTTCATCATGAGCTGGTTCCAGCCTTGCTGGAAGTTGACCTGCACGCGGTCCTCCTCGTTGGCATACCTGCCCTTGTTCATGGTGTGGACGACTTTCCCGTTGAGAAACACCTTGACCGCGTCATCGCTATGCACGAGCAGCAGCGCTTGCTGGGCTTTCGGTGACCAGACTTTCGTGCGGATGTAGGCGACGCGGTCGTCCCCGGCAAAACCGGGAATAGGTCCCAGATTGACCAGCCAAGGTGGATTGCCCGGCTTGTGGTGGATCCATTTCACCTGGCCGCCTGTTTCCGGCTCGAAGGCCACGTCGAAGAGGTCCACGCCCTTCTTGCCAGCCACGGTGTAGGGGCCGGCGACCAACCAGTCTTCGAGGTATCCCTCGGTATCGACCCAATCGTATCTGCTCCGCGTGACGCAGCCGATTTGCCGGCCGTGGTGAAACATTGCGGCGTTGAGCACGAAGGATTTGTCCATCGCGAGGGGTTGGGCATAGAGCGTGGAATTGGCGGCGGGCTCCGAGCCATCCAGCGTGTAGCGGATCTCGCCTGCGTCAGGACCTTCGACGGCAAGGGTGACCTTCAGCGTCCGGCCAAAGGCGATCTGGCCGCCGAGGAAGTAGGTGCATCCCATGGTCGGACCTTCGGTGATCAGCTTGACCGGCAGGGCCAGTCGGTTCACCCGTTCGCGGGCCACCGCATAGCGCTGCTGGTACTCGTCATTGTTGATGGGAGTGTCGGGGCCCCAGGTGCGTTCCTGCCGCTCGCCGACGCCGGCGGCCCAGCCGGTGGTTAGGCAGATGGCGCTCATCTGCCACATCGGCCGGCTGGCACCGAGTACCCGATCGGTGCGCTGGAGACGGGAGCCGTTGCAAAGATACATGTTCCATTCCGGGAACGGCACGCCCAGTTCCCAGGGCACCGTGATGGTCGTCCAGCCATTCTGCTGGTAGCGATGCGCGACTGCGTTCGGATACCAGATCATCGGAATGACTTCGTCCTTCAGCCGGTTGTCCTCGGGGAAGTTCTCCCAGGCGATCGGCACCTTGCCATACTTGCGGACGATCTCGCTCATGCGGAACATGTGGACGACATAGATTTCCCACGCATTGCGCACGCCGTGGTTGTCGCCGGGCACGGCATGACGGCGCTTGTAGATTTGTGCCCAGGGCCCCGCGCCCACGCCGTTCCAGTTGGCTTCGTCGCAACCGATATGGAAATAGGGAGTGCTCTTGAAGACCTCGCACATTTCGCCGATCACCGTGTCCAGGCCTTTGTATAACTCTTCGCTGGCCATGTCCATGCAGCCGGGACCGTCGAAGACATCCTGATAGCAGCGGCCCATGGCGCCATGATGGCCGGGGGTTTCCAACTCGGGCACGATCGTCACGCCGCGGGCCGTGGCGTAAGTCTCAAGGTCGCGCATTTCCTGAAACGTCCAGACTTTCGGCGGAATGCCGCCGCAGCACGCGCCGTTTTGAGTGCCAAGCTTCGGGAAGGCCTTGGAGGGAAAGCTATAGCCCTCGTGGTCGCCGACGTGCAGTTGGAGATAGCGGACCTTGAACATCCGGCAGGCTTCAACGGTCATCTTCAAGGCGTCGGCGGGAATCCACTGCCGGCCGCAGTCGACCATCGCGCCGGTGAAGTCGGCATGCGGCCAGTCTTTGATCTTCATGCGGGGGATGCGGAAGGAACCCTTTTCACCAGCCACCGACTGCATGAGCGTCGCGGTGCCTTCGCAGACCGCGCGCACGTCCCAACCTGCCACCACGGCCTGATCGGACACGTCAACGGTATGGGCGTAATCCCGAGTGCGCACGACCTTCTGCTGCCGGACCGCTAGAATGTCCTCATCCGCGCGAAGCTCCGGATTGAGCTTCAGGACGATGTCGCCAGGCCGTGCATCTGCATTGACCTGGTCCAGTCGCCAGCCGGTGAGCAGCCAGATTTCCTCGGCCAGCACGGCGGCGTGGGCGTCCAAGCGAGGATCCGTCACGACGAGGCGCGACTTGGTCGTCAGCGGCATGACTCCCGCGCCCAGCGTCAACGACTTCGGGGTGGGGAGGATCGGCGGGTGTTGCGCATTGGCGGCGGCGGCAAGACAGACCCAGCCGCATGCCAACACGCGAACGATCGCCAGCTTGTGGAGTTTGCTTTTCATCGTCATATCCGTCAGGAGGCGTGGTATTTGAGGAGGGCAATCATTCGGCTTTGAAACGCAATTTCTCCAGTTTGTTGCCATCGACATCCTGGAGCTTGACCCAGGCCTCCCAGCCCTCGTCGGCGTTGGTGACCTTGAGCAGCAGCAGGTTCCAGCCCTGGGCCAGGGAGACGTTGAGCACATCCGGAGTGAAGGCCGGCCGGATCAGGTTGGCGCCATGGACGAGCTTGCCGTTGAGGAACACCTTGACGCCGTCGTCGCTGGCAACGGATAGACGCGCCGGTTGGGCCTTCGGCGACCAAACCTGCGTGCGCAGATAGGCGACGCGCTGACTCCCGGCGAAACCCGGGATGTCGCCGAACTTGACGACTCCGCCACGGTACGGCCGCCATGCGACTTTGCCGTCCTGCTCCGGCTCGAACGCCACGTCGAACAACTCGGTCGCCTTCTTCCCCTCCACGGAATAGGGACCGGCGGCGAGCCAATTCTCGATCATCCCGCCGCTCTCGATCAATTCGAAGCAATCCCGCGAGATGTGTCCCACCTGCTGGCCCTGGTTGAACAGGGCGGCATGAACCGCGGTGGATTCCGCCGCAGTGAACGGCCCGGAATAGACGGGCGACGCGGACGTGGGTTCCGTGCCGTCGGTCGTATAGCGGATCTCAGCCCCGGCCGGGGAGGCGGCCGAGAGGCGGATTTCCACGGCGTCACGGAAGCGCTTGCGGCCCAGCACCGGCCAGGACATGGCGGTTGGATCCTTGGTTTCGATCCGCACGGGCAGGACCAACTTGTCCAGCAAGGCGCGGGCCGTCGTCGTGCGCTTTTGGAATTCGTCGGCCTGGATCCCGGTTTTGGGCCCCCAGGTGCGTTCGGTGCGATCCGCGAGACTGCGCAGGTACCCTTCGCAGGAGCAGCCTTCCACGTCGCCGCCCAGGAAGTCGCCCACCAGCGCGCTGGCGCTCATGTGCCACATGGTTTGGGCGGCGCCCAGGATGCGGGACGTTGGTGGCAGGCGGCAGCCGTTGCAGATGGATGGGTTCCACTCCGGCAGCGGCACGCCGAGATCCCAAGGCACGGTGATCGTGGCAAAGCCCTGCTTCTGGTGTTCTTCGGCGGTTGGCCACGGGATCCAGGCCATGAGGACGACCTGGTCCTTCATCGCGGGCGAATCCATCGGGGTGCCCTCCCAGGCGAGCGTCAGCTTGCCCCGCTTGCGGATCGAGTCATTCATGCGTTTGACATGTTGCATCACGACGTCGTTGACGTTCTTCAGCCCGTGCTGCTTGAGATATTCCGCGGTGGCCGGCAGTTCTTCGAGTTCATAGAGATAGTTCTCGTCGCCGCCGAGGTGAAAGTAGGGCGAACTCTTGAACACCTCGCACATCTCGCCGATCAAGGTGTCCAGGGCCTTGTACATCTCGTCGTTGATGATGTTCATGACTTTGGGACCCGCGAAGACCTCCGGCATGCTGCGGCACATCGCGCCACTGTGGCCGGGGGTTTCCAATTCGGGCACCAACGTGACCCCCCGGGCGTCGGCAAACGCCACCAGATCGCGCAACTCCGCGAGGTTATAGACCTCGGGAATCGTCCCGTTGTGCATGGCGACGTTCTTGGTGCCGAGCTTCGGAAATGCCTTGGAGGGAAACGTGAAGCCCTCGTCGTCGGTCAGATGCAACTGGCAGTATCGGATCTTCCAGAGCCGGCAGGCTTCGACCACCGCCTTGACGGCGTCGAGCGGGATGCGCTGCCGGGCCACATCGACCATCACGCCGGTGTAGTCGGCATGCGGCCAGTCCTTGACCTTCATGCGCGGAAGTTGGAGTTGCCCCTGCTGGCCGCCAAGGGCTTGCAGGAGGGTTGCCGTGCCTTCGCAGACTGCCCGATAGTCCCAACCCTCGACGACGGCGCGGTCCGAAACGGTGATTGCGTGGGCAAAATCCCGCGTCGGACCGATCTTCTGCCGCTGCACGGCGAGAATGTCTTCGTCCGCGCGAAGCTGCGGGTTGAGCTTCAGGACGATGTCGCCAGCCCCGCCGCCGCCGTTGGCCGTCTGGAGATTGAGGCCAGCGATCCTCTCGATTTCGCCCGCGAGGAGCGTCGCCACCGGCTCCAGACTCGGATCGGTCGCCACGATGCGGCTCCGGGGTGTCAGCGGCATGGTACCGCCGGTGACCTCGAGTTGTTTCGGGGTGGGCAGCAGGCCCAGGGGGTTCGCCCCGGCAACCGGTGCGACCAGCCAGCCAAACCCCAGTAGTGCAAATCGCAGGGCGGCTGGCACCAGGGCCGTTCGAGAAGCGGCTTTCATCACGGTCTTGGTGAAAGAAGTCAGATGCATGTCTCCGGTCGTCGGTCTTGGTTGATGTTTATGTTAGGGTCGCTTGCCCTCACGGATCACGGTTAGATCGGGCAGCGCCTGCTCGAGTTTCTGGACCCCTGCGTCGGTCACTTGCGTGCCGGTAAGCCAGAGCGCCCGCAGCTTGGGCAGGCCTTGAAGATGGGTCAAGCCCGCGTCGGTGACGGCGGTATCGGAAAGCCAGAGTTCCGCGAGGTCCTTCAGTTCGGCCAGATGGGCCAGCCCGGCGTCGGTGATGCTCGTCTTGCAGAGGTCCAGCGCACTGAGCGTCTTGAGTCCTTGCAGATGCGCCAGGCCGGCGTCGCTCACCTTGGTGTTCCACAGATGGAGCCTGCCCAGTTTGGGAAACCCGGCGAGGGTCGCTAAACCGGCGTCAGTCACTTGGGTATGCCTCAGGTAGAGGGCGCCGAGATCGGGCAACTCCTTGAGGTAGACCAGGCCGGCGTCGGTGACCTTGGTGCCGTCGAGGACGAGGATGGCGAGACCCTTCACGCCCTTCAGATGTTCGAGGCCGCGATCGCCGATGGGCGTGCCGATCAGGTTCAGGTCGTTGAGTCGGGGCAATTTTTTGAGGGGCTGCAAGCCCCCGTCGGTGATCATGAGATAGCCCAGATCAATCCGGTGCAACTGCTCGAATCGCTGGAGTTGTCCCACCCCGGCGTCGGTGACGGCGGTGAACGAGAGATTGATGCGGCCACCCCACTGAGACGGCTGGTACTGGCCGTTTTTCAGGGCCTCATCGGTGATCTCGGCTCTCGCCACTCTGAGTTCGGCGATTTGGCTGGCTGGCATGAGTTCGCCCACCTCGGCGGCATGACCGCCCGCTCCGCACAGGGTTGAGAAAACGATTAGGGGAAACACGATCTTCATGGGAGACTCCTGCTTTAAGGAAGTGCGTTCAATGGCAGATTGGCAAGCGATTCAAGGTTGGTCAGCAATGTCCACCTGCCCCTTCACTCGCACCACGACGAGCGAGATGTCCTTGTCGGGGGGGGCGGCGGGCAGGTGGATGGTTGCACCCGCCGCGTCGGCGGCGGTCTGGAGCGGCTTTTTGGCGGGATCGGCCAGCAGGTATGCCGTCTCAACCTGATTCTTCAGCCCTGGCACGGCCAACTTGCCGTCAGTCGGCCACTGGAAGACGTGGAAAAACAGGGTGGCCCCGGCGGCATCCACCTTCTTTGTGCAACGACCCCACGGCAGTTGCTTCTTGAACGGACTCGCACTGGTGCCGAAGATCGCCTCGCCGTTGACCTTGGTCCACTCGCCGACCTGCTTGAGTCGTTTGACGGCTGGCGCGGGAATCTCTCCTTCGGGATTCGGCCCGACGTTGAGCAGATAGTTGCCGCCTTTGGACGCCAGATCGACCAGTTGTTCGAGCAGGACTTTCCGCGGTTTCCAGTTCTGATCCGTAATCTTGAAACCCCACGTGTCGTTGATGCTCATGCAGGTCTCGAAATCACGACCTGGCATGCCGTCGGCCGGAATGGATCCTTCGGGCGAGGCGGCATCGCCCGGATAATCACCGCCGAGGCGGTCGTTGATGATGATGCCAGGCTGGAGCTTCAGCACCGCCCGGACCATGTCGGCCCGCCGTCGGTCCATGTCATAACTCGTGTCGAACCACAGGACCGAGATCTTCCCGTAGCGGCTGAGGATCTCTTCAAGTTGCGGGATGGAGACCTTGCGGAGATACTCGTCCATCTCGCCGGCTTGGGCCTTGTCCCAAATTCCGCCAGGAACGGCGGCACCAGGGTTGTTCCAGTCCATGGCGTGCGAGTAGTAAAGGCCGAACCTCAGGCCGTGCTTCTGACATGCGTCGGCAAGCTCCTTGACGACGTCGCGCTTGAACGGGGTCGCCTCGACGATGTTCCACGGGCTGACCTTGGAGGCATACATGGCCAAACCGTCGTGATGCTTGGCGGTGAAGACGACATACCTCATGCCGGCTTCCTTGGCGAGCAGCACCAACTGCTCGGCGTTGAACTTGACCGGGTTGAATTGCTTCGCATACGAGCGGTACTCGGCCACCGAGACCTTTTCGTCGTGCATGAGCCACTCCCCAACGAAATAGTTGTGCTTGCCATGATACACGCCGCCCGGCACGCACGAGGTGTTCCAGTGGATGAACATGCCGAACTTGGCTTCGCGCCACCACTGCATGCGCGCGTCGCGCTGGGCGGGAGTTTCCTTGCCCGTGCCCAGATCCTCCTGCGCGTAACCGCAGGGTGAGCCTGTCAAATAACCAAACACCACCGCCAAGCCCAACACCGTTTGTCGAATCCTCATGCCATGCTCCATTCCATATCGTTTTTCAAACACCGCTCCCGTCAGGTTCCCCGGCCTGATCACGGCCCGAGCCAGGCAAGCAAGGGATGACGCCGCGAGCGAAACCGGGTTCTTCATACGCATTCGAGTTGCCGCCGCGGACTTTGCCGGCCCGCGGCTGGCACCGTCAAGGGGAATCCGTCTGCTCCAAGCGATAGAGATGCGTGCCCCCGTCACCACGCGGCATGAACTTCACGCCATTTTCCAGCAGCGTCTCGCCCGTGAACAGATTCGTCACCTTGTGCGGCTTGTGTAGCGTGATGGGCTGGATGCAATCGACGAAATGCAGCGCCAGCAACGAGCGGTTGGCGAACAGGATGTCGTTGTTCGTCGAGTAGGCGAAGCAGCCGGCGTCGCGGCACATCGTGCGGAACAGGTCCGGGTTGTTAGGCGCAACCGGGAAGTAGTAACTGGTGAAGTCGGCCGTGCGCTTCACCGCTGCGGCCGGCACGCCGTCAGGCCAGTAGGCCAGCACCACCGCGTCGGTGTCGTCCGGCACCAACCGGGGCCCGACCACCGCTCCCGGCCCCAAAACCAGCTTGCCCTTGACCTCCCGCAGGGCTGGATCGTCGTAGGTGAGCGGTGTGATCT
>Ga0073936_10007231_pt1 | contig 14389 bp, 11 predicted proteins | sample AliMusrvi5mmetaG_FD_87041 | JGI IMG/M metagenome (GOLD analysis project Ga0073936, IMG submission 87041) | Freshwater lake bacterial and archeal communities from Alinen Mustajarvi, Finland, to study Microbial Dark Matter (Phase II) - Alinen... | ecosystem: Environmental > Aquatic > Freshwater >... | reverse complement strand
GGGTGGCGCCGTAAATCGAACACGCCACCACATGCCAGACCGTTCCGCGTAAAGCGGCATAAACCACCAACAACGTCAGCATGGCCAACGCCAGGAGGAACCCGATTCCATGCGTCACGCTATTGGCGATTTCCTCAGCCAGCGAATAGGATTTTTGGGTGTCAGTCAATCCCCTCACCGCACTTCAGGCGCTCCGGTGATATACGATTCAAGATTCTGGATCATGAACTTCTGGTCCATAATGATATTCTTGACGATATCGCCAATCGAGATGAGCCCCAGCAAGGTTCCGTTTTCCAGAACGGGCAGGTGCCGGTAATGCGATTCCGTCATGATCTTCATGCACTCCTCGACGCTCTGCCCCGATGTCACCGTCCTGACCGCCGGGCTCATGATATCCCTGACCCGCGTCTCCTTGGTGAACTTGCCCTTGAGCGCGATCTTGCGTGCGTAGTCACGTTCAGAGAGGATGCCCGCCAGCTTCCCGCCCGACATTACGACGAGCGCGCCAATATCCTTGTCCGCCATCAGCGCAAGGGCCTCAAGCACCGTGGCTTCGGGGGCGATCGTGAAAACCGTGGAACCTTTTGTCACCAGCAGATCCTTGACTGTATTCATAGTGTGTCCTCCAGGGGATTTACGCTACTCCAAAACAACACGGAGTCAATGGCCGATTTTATCATCCGTCATGGCCTGATAAACCGTGTCCGCAGGAATGGATTCCATGGCGGCCCGGGCCTCGGCGGAGTCTCGCGTGATATCGCGGGACCGCCTCCCAAGACCCGCTGCAAGGACCGTGGACCGGAGTCCAACCGGGGCCGTTTTCACGGGGTCGGTCAGCCCGAAAATCCCGATCACCCGGACCCCCAGTCCGGCGGCCAGATGCATGCCGCCACTGTCGTTTGACAATACGGCCCGGCACAGGCCCAGCAGTCCCGCCAGTTCGGGAAGTCCCGTCTCTCCCGCCCAATTGACCGCCGCGCTCCCGATATCGCGGGACACCTCTTCGCACACCGTCCGGTCTCCCGGACTCCCCAGGACCAGGATCCGCCAACCCTTCTCCCGTGCCAGTTTCCGCCCGACGGCCGCGAACCGATCCGCAGGCCAGCGCTTGGAAGGGCCATAGGCGGCGCCGGGGAAAAAAGCGACTGTCTCCGGGAGTGCATCCGTACCCTCCCGACCGAAAACCGCGGTCATCCTCCGCAGGGCCTTCGCCTTCTCTTCGTCTGGAATCGTGAGATACGGCGGCGGCGCCAGTTCCTCGTGGGGAACATGCAGGACATCGGCGATTTCCAGTGATTGATGTCCTTCCCGCGCCGCCTCCGATATCGCGGCTGTTTCGCTGAGCATCCAATCCCGCCCGTGACCAGGCATGCCTCGTCTTCCGGAAATTCCGGCCAGGAACGGAATCCAGGCCGACCGGAATGATTTCGGAAGAACATAGGCGAAATCGTAATGAGCTTTCCGAACCTCGCGCACCGTGTCGCGCATCCCGGCGATTCCCTTCCGGAGCGGCACAACCCCGTCCACGCCCTTGAATAGCGCCCAAAGGGGCGCCACGGACGGTTTGGCAAGCATCTCAATATGGGAACCCGGAAGGTGCAGCCTGAGCGCGGCCAGGGCCGGCATGGCCATCACGCAATCCCCAAGCCAGCTCAGGCTCACCACCAGGATGCGGGCCGAACATCCGTCATGGCCCGGCTTACTGGAAACAGATACGGGCGATACAGGCATTGAAGTCCTCCGTTCCCGACAACAGCTCGATATCCACCCTCAGGAAATAAACCGGCAGGTCGCTCCGGTCGAGCCTCGGAAACCGGACGGCATCTTTTTCGGTCGTGATGACCGCCTCGGCGCCCCCCGCCCGGGCGTTATTAATGACCTCGATGATCTCCTGCTGGGAATATCGGTGATGATCCGCAAACTGGACCCGATGGACCAAACGCGCCCCAAGATGCTCGATTTCGCGCTCAAAACCGGCCGGCGCGGCAATTCCCGACACCGCGGCCACGGCACGACCCTTCAGGAAATCCAATTCTTCACGAACCGTGGTAAATACATTCTTGAGGAACCGGGGCTTGTGCCGGCACTCGATCATTTCCGCCTTGCCATTCAGCCGCCGAATCTCGGATTTGAGAGCGCTGTTGTCGCTGCCATCGCACTTCGTGATGAAAATGTAATGCGCGTTGGCCAAATGCCGGACATCCTCGCGGAGCAGTCCCCGCGGAAGCATATAGCCGTTGGCGAACGGGTTCTTGCTATCCACCAGCACAATCTCAACATGGTGTTTCAGCGCCAGATACTGAAATCCGTCGTCCAGAATCAGCGTGTCGCACCCGAAATGATTGATCGCAAAGCGACCGCTTTTCACACGATCCTTGTCAACGATAACAGCCACATCCGTCAGGTTGGAGGCCAGCATGTACGGTTCGTCGCCGCCCATGGCGGAATCCAGAAGCAGGTTTCTTCCGTCCGAAACGACACGGGGCGGAACACGGGATTCACGGAGCAGGATCTTGTTGAGGAAACGTTCAAGGACCGGCGGCTCCTCCTTCTTGTAACCGCGGCTGAGGATGGCGACTTTCCGGCCTTTCTTCTGGAGACTGCGCGCAAAAACCTCCACCACCGGAGTCTTTCCCGTGCCGCCGACCGTCACGTTGCCAATGCTGATCACCTGGCACCCCAACGTGTGATGGCGGATAATTCCGTGGTTGTAGAGGGCATGGCGCGTCCGGACCGCCAGCTTGAACAGGGCCGATAGCCGGGCAAGAACCCAGAGGAGGAATAAAATCCGGCGATCCTTGATGCGAGAGGTATCCTTCCTCTGAATCAGATCCACCAGGACATTTTCGATGCGTTCCAACCGGTTCGATTTCACAATGTTCCGCCCTTGAAGAAAAGTGCGCCGTATGTTGCCATTGAGAGGAGGGAAGAGTCAAGACAGGCATGGGAATTCTTGCGGCCGCCCCGCCTCACCCAAGCCTGCGCAGCAGTTCGCGGGCGAATGCCGGAATGCCGGGATCCCGGGCCCCGACACACAGCACCACCTGCCCGGCCTGGACATCGCCGATCATTTGTTCCATCAACTCGTCGTACCCAGGCACCCAGATGACCGGCACTCCACGCTCCCGGAGCGCCGCCGCCAGAACATCGGAATCCGTCTGCCTGCTGACCGTTCCTCCTGCGTAATAAACAGGCAGCAGATACAACCGGTCCTGCGGACGGCATACCTCCGCAAACATGGAAACCAGGTCATTGAACATCAGGGAAAGGGGTTTGAACCCGTGCGGGCGCCAGAAAGCCGTGACACGGGAATAGTAGGGTGCCACGGCCTTCCAGGCCGCGGCTATTTTCGCCGGATTGTGGGCATACTCATCCACCACGGTAACTCCGCCCGCCTCGCCCACACGCTCCAGCCGCCGTTGAATCCCCAGGAACTTCCGCAACGCGTCCCGGATCCGGCCAAGGTCAAATCCCATCGCCTGACACAGCATGGCGGACTGAAGGGCATTCTCGACATTATGCGCACCAAGAAGGGGAATTTCGAACTCCAGCCCGCCATGCAAAAATCGAGCCCCTTCCCGACCCAGGGTCGGACGCAATCCCTGCCAGGGCATGCCTGGATCCCAGCCCGCGATGGCCGTCCGTTTCACCTGCCTCCGGAACTGGCTGAACAACGCCTCCGTTTCTGCCAGGTTGAAATGGTCGGCCGACATGTTGGTGAGCAGCGCCCAGTCCGGAAAAAAACGCAGCAGGGAGCGATCGCTCTCATCGGCCTCGATCACGCAAAGCCGGGATGATCCGGTCCGGACGTTGCCGATCCGGTTGGCGTCGGCCCAGTTCACAAGCGCGCCGCCGTTCACCACGGTCGGGTCGGCGCCAAGTTGTTCCAGAAGCCAACCGACCATGCCCGTCACCGTCGTTTTCCCGGATGTCCCGGCAATCGCCACGGTTTCCCGGCCATGCACCAGTTCGGCAAGCATCTCGGCACGATGCCGCACGGGCACATGCAACCGTTCCGCCGCCGCGATATCGGGATTGTCCTTTTCAATGGCGCTGCTCACCACCACGGCGCCGGTCTCCCCGGTCACCCCCGATCCATCCTGGGGGTGGAAGCGGATTCCCGCTTCCTTGAGCTTGCGGATCACGTCAAGATCCTGCCCCTGGTCCTCATAACGGTCCGACCCGCTGACCGACCAGGAGTCGCCTTTCAGCGCCTGGGCGAGCGCGTTCATCCCCACCCCCGCAACCCCCACCAGATGACACGACCGGGTTGTATCCAGGGTCATTTACCGGTTCCCTTCTTTTTTGTCGCAGGGAAAAGGTAATCCATGAAATGCCGCGCTACCCCTTCTCCCTCAGGCGGGGAAATGGCCAGGTCTGGGCTTAACTCAATGAGCCAATAACGCCCCGTATTTTCATCCAGCAGGAAATCAATCCCGATCACGGGAACCCCCAGTTTTTTCACAGCCCGTCGGGCCACCGAGACGAGCGGTTTCGGAACCGTTTCGGTGACCACATCAACATCGCCCCCGGTGTGATAGTTCGAAGTCAGGCGCACCCGGACGTCAGCCCTCTCTTCCGGGACGGTCTCCCACGACAATCCCAACGCCTCGAGATTACGCCCTGTTTCCGCATCAACCGGAATCACATGGCTGGGATCCAGCCGACGTTCCCGGCGGTTCCGGGACCTGATCAACGCCCGGATCGTATCCCGGCCGTTGCCGATGACATGGGCGGACCGCCGCCGGATGGCTGCAACAAACTTGAAATCGACAAAAATGAGCCGGTAATCCACCCCACTGACACATTCCTCAAGAATCACATCCTCCTCGAAGCGGCGCGCAAACCGGATGGCGCGCTCCAGTTCCGCAGGCGACCGCACCGCCACGGACACCCCGCGCCCCCCCCACTGGGAGCACGGCTTGACCACGATACTCCCGTGGCGTGCCAGAAAACGTTCAGCCATGTCCCGATCCGTGAACCGCTCCTGATCAGGCACCGGAAATCCGTTGGACTTGAGAAATCCATTTGCCAGGCGCTTGTTCTGGGTCATGTGAAAGGTCACCGCCCCGACGCGATCGGTCAGCGAGTTGTAGCACCGGACACGTCGCCCCTTGTGTTTGAGCACAAATATCGGAGTGTCGGAGTCAATCACCTCGATCCCGATTCCCCGGCGCCGGGCTTCCCGTGTAATGGTAGTGGTATAAACTGAATTCATGCCCACCATGGTATTCAAACCCCGCGGACTGTCACCCAGAAAAGTGAAAGAACTATTGTCCATGCCCGGAAAACATTGCTAACATGTAACCGCTTATGAACATTCGGATGATCGGCCAGCATCCCTTGGTACTGAATGCCCAAGGGAAACTTGTATCCCCCATCGGGACGGTCTTTCCCAGGAGCAGGACTCTTGTGACCCTGCCGGGGATCCACGCCACCCAGCGTATCGCCTACGTCAACGACCTGAACGCATCCCGTCATAAGACCAATCTCCCCCCTCTCTCCGAAGAGGACGAGATGATCGAGTGGCAGCAGTCTGTGGATCTGATCATGGAGGGGAACTGCATTCTCATCCGCCCCGACCCCGACAACATGGAGATTGCCTTCGAGGCCGATGAATTGCTGCAGGAATTGGTATCAAAACAGAACATCAAATTCCTCAACCTCCTGAACGAGAAAGTCCGCCATGCCATCAAGGAACGCGGGGAGAACTGGCGCATAGCCCCCCTTCCGCATAGTCCGGAGGACATGAAGAAAATGATTCAATCCTCGATGATCGCCATCAGCGGACGGATGATCTATTACTACAGCCGTGACATCGGAACCCGGTTTCTCACCTACCAGAAGTTCTGCGAGCTGGGCAATCTGGCCGATGACGAGATTTTGAAGCATCTGGTCGAGATTCATGATTTCTCCGGACATTACAACCGGAGGGGATACCCTGAAATCGCCTTTTTCGCCGTGAAAAAATCCTTCGACCACTCCATTTTCCCGGCATGCGCCCCGAACCATCCCCCGCAGGAGGGCATCCGCGCTTGTTTTGAACGGATCAAGACCGCGTTCCGCCAGGCTGTCAGTCCCGAACTTAGGGACGACGCCCCCGATAATCCCGAGTGGCGGAGTTTGCTGTTCTCTGCCCTGATCGGACAGAAGGGCGAAACACTCCCCGAAGAACTCATTCTTGGAATGAGCTCCGAATTCTTCATGCAGATTGAATGGCTCCCCGGAGGTCGAATCGAGGAGGGGGAGCTGTTGTTCGATTCCATTTTTGACGAGGCGGACAAGAATCCCGGCTCGCAGGAACTGCAGGATCTGTGCGATGAGAAAGCGCGGGGATTCATTTTTAACTTCATGCGCGAATTCGGCGATATCGAATATGTGAATATCGGGAGGGTGATCGGATCCCTGTCACACCGCCCGACCAGTGCCGGTCGCCGGGATGTCTATGTGGCCGAGATCAAGCAGCCCGGCGCTCCGCAACCGATCGTGCGCATCCTCCGGATGCAGAAATGGGGAATCCGGGAACATCTGGACGAGGGGAAGGACCTTCTCACGGCGATCATGCAGTCCGAGGAATACACGGATTACATTCTGGACCGCCGTCTTGGTTGCCGCCAACTGGGGATGAACCTGCCGCCCCGGATCACCACCCGAAAAATCAGCGAGCACTACCATGGCCAGCAGTATAACGGACAACTGATCTGGTCCAGTTATTTCGAACGCGATTACGTCAACGGTATAGCCACCGACAAAATCCCCCCCTCCCGTTTCCACGACATTCCCTATTCCTTGAAATTCGCCGAACTCATGGGTCGCGCCGCCGCGTCCAATATCATTGTGGGCCGCTTGAATCTCACCAATAAGGTCCTCTTCGATGACGGGGATGAGGTGCTGATCGAGGACAGTTTCAATATTCCCGTCGAGATCGTCGTCGCCGACCACACGGGAACGTTCACGGACTACACGTCCGACCTGCAGTCCTTCGCCGACGCCTATGCACACCCCATCCGGCGCCGGCTTCCCCACTTTCCCTACCCGCGCGATGTCATCGACGCCTATCTCGCCGCTTTCACTGAGCGCCTGCTTCAGATCAAACAGGATTATGCGCACAGGAAGCGGGCGTTTGACACGTTGTTCAAGCAACGCCCCCGGGATGAACGGGGCAGTTTCGCGTACCGGTGGGAGCGGATCCTGGACCGGCTTGATCATGCCGATCCCCCCGCCCTCGCGGAATCAATCCGGCAACGGTTCCCCCTCTGATCACTCCCACCGGGACGCGATCTGGTTGCGCACACGGCCCACAATGTCATCCTGGCAATAGTCCGCATCATCCTGATAAGCGCTGGTGCCCGCCGAGACCATGTCGCAGGAGGCCCGGACCTCGTCGCTGATAAAGCGTGAAATCTGGGCATAGATATGTTTGTCGGTGAACGCGCCCCACCGCTGGTAATACCTCAACGGCCAGGTCACGTAGAGGACATTGCGGGCGCGGGTCATGGCCACATACGCCAGGCGCAACTCCTCCTCGATCGCCTTGTCGTTATCCGTCGCCATGTCGGAAGGCATGCACCCGTCCGAGGCATGAATAACATACACGACATCCCACTCGCATCCTTTTGCGGAATGAATAGTGGACAGGACCAGCCAGTCTTCATCCTTCAGCGGATTGGCGGCGATATCGCTCGTTGAATTCGGGGGATCCAACGTCAGATCGGTCAGCAACTGCCGGCGCGACTTATACCGGGAGGCCACCTGCTCGATGTGTTCCAGGTCGCGTAACCGGGCCTTGGCATTTTCATAACGCTGCGCCATGAGGCCGTCATAGAACAACCGGATGCGCTGGACCTGGGCGGCTGGGTTGTGCTCTTCCGCGACCGCCAGATCGTCCATCAACCGCCCCAGTTCCACCCAGCCAGCCTTGGCAGCCGCCGGGGGGGCGAATGTTTTCAAGGCCCGGGGATCATGCGCCTTGCTGATGTGGGCGATCACCTTCCCCGCCGTCGCCGGCCCGATACCATCGGTCATCTGGAGCACCCGGAACCAGGCGATCTCATCGGAGGGATTCTCGACCACCCGCAGGAAACTGATCAGATCCTTGACATGGGCGGCCTCCAGAAAACGGAGCCCCCCAAACTTGTGGTATGAGATGTTCCGGCGGGCCAGCTCGACTTCCAGGGAATCGGAAAGATGGCCGGTCCGGAACAGCACCGCCTGCTTGTGAAGCGGAATCCCCGCCTCGTAATGTTCCAACACCCGGTCCACCACAAACTTGTCCTGGGCAGCTTCGTCCCGGCATGTGACGATCTTCGGGCGCCCCCCCTCCTTGCGCGCCGACCACAAATCCTTGGTGAACCGTTCACGGGACTGCCCGATCAGGCGGTTCGTGGTTTCCAGAATCGGTTCGACCGACCGGTAATTCTGCTCCAGGGTGATCACTGTGGCGCCGGGAAAGTGCTGGGGGAAATCCAGGATATTCCGGACATTCGCCGCCCGGAAGCTGTAGATACTCTGCGCATCGTCACCCACAACCGTGATGTTCTGGTTAAACCGCCTCAACCCTTTAAGAATGTCCGCCTGCACGGTGTTGGTGTCTTGATATTCATCAACCAGAACATGGTCAAACCGCCCCCCGATCTCCCGGGCCATGGCCTCGTTGCCGAGAAGTTGGAGCCAATAGAGGAGCAGGTCGTCATAGTCCAGCACACCCCGCTGCTGCTTCCGGATGACATAGCTGGTGAAGAGCGACTTGAGTTGCTCCTTGTATTCCAGACACCAGGGATAATGCTTACCGAGGACGCTCTCCATCATCTCGCACCCGTTCACACACCGGGAATAGATGCCCAGGCAGGTGCCCTTTCTCGGGAAGCGTTTGTCATTGCGGCCAAGGTTTAATTCGTGCCGGACCACGTTCATGAGATCGCCGGAATCCGCCTCATCCATCACCGTGAAGTCCTGGGGAAGACCGGACTGCCGGGAATACATGCGGAGGATGCGGTTCGCCATGGCATGGAAGGTACCGCCCCAGACCCGGCCCGTCATGCCGGCGCCCCGTTCAGAGGCCGCCGCCGCACGCTTCAGCATCTCCTCGGAAGCCCGCCGGGTGAAGGTCATCAGCAGGATCCGCTCGGGCGGCACACCCTTGGAAATCAGGTAGGCCACGCGGTAGGCAAGCGTCTTCGTCTTGCCGCTTCCCGCGCCCGCCACCACCAGCAGGGGTCCGTCGCCATGAACAACGGCCTGCCGCTGCTGCGGGTTCAAATCTGAAAGCCATTCATCATTATCGTGCGCCTGCTCCGTCATGGGATCGGGACCGTATCACATTCAAAGTCGAACGGAAATAAAATGCGCCTTGATTCCGATCCCGGTCTCTTTCATGCTGTGCCCATGACCTTGCGCAAACTTCTCCACGATGTGGCGGGTGGAAAACTGTCCCCCGCCGCGGCGTTTCGTAAAATCGAGGCCGGACGGGAACAGAATCTCGGGTTTGCACGCGTGGATACCGACCGCCAGCGCCGGCGTGGATTCCCCGAAGTCATCTTCTGCCAGGGCAAGACACCCGCCCAGGTCGTCAGGATATTCACCGCCATCAAGGACGCCGGCCAGACGGTCCTCGCCACCCGGGTCTCGTCGGAGCAGGCCTTGGCCGTCAAACAGATTTTTCCAAAAGTCCGCCACCATGAAGCGGCACGAGTCATGATCCTCGACGTATCCAGGCGTCCCCGCCCCGTTGGCTGCATCGCCGTTCTGTCAGCGGGAACCACCGACATTCCGGTTGCCGAGGAGGCCGCCCTGGTGGCCGAGACCATGGGCGCCAGGGTGGTGCGGGTCTATGATGTGGGCGTCGCCGGACTGCATCGGTTGCTGCATCATCTGCCCGTCATGAAAAAGGCGCGGGTGATGATTGTAGTCGCGGGTATGGAAGGCGCCCTGCCCTCGGTTGTCGGCGGCCTCACGCGGTGTCCCATCATCGCGGTCCCCACCAGCGTCGGGTATGGCACCAGTATGGGGGGCATCACTGCCCTGCTGGCCATGCTGAATAGTTGTGTGCCTGGCATCACCGTGGTGAATATCGACAACGGTTTCGGCGCCGGTGTCGCCGCCGCGATGATCAACCGGGGTCATCAGAAATCTCAACTTTCAAACTCCAAATGAAACGCGTCCTCTGGTTCGATAGTGTGGGCGGTGCGAGCGGCGACATGATCCTCGCAAGCCTTGTGGACCTCGGCGTGAGGCCCGCCGATCTCAACGAAGCCCTGGCGTTGCTCGGCGATTTCCACATTACGCTGGAAGCCCACCGGCATTCCGAACAGGGCCTGCACGGCACTCGCCTGGCGGTCCATGCGCACGAGGCCCATGAACACCACGGACATTCCCCACACCGGCGCCTTTCCGATATTCGTGCTCTTATCGAGCCCAGCCACCTTCCCGCCTGCGTGAAACGCCAGAGCCTGACCGTATTCGAACGATTGGCCCGGGCGGAAGCCCGTGTCCACGGCACAACACCCGACGACGTCCATTTCCACGAGGTGGGCGCGCTTGACGCCATCGCCGACATCGTGGGCGCCTGCCAGGCCCTACACCTGCTGCATATTGACCAGATCGGCTGTTCTCTGTTACCCCAGGGACATGGCACGATCGAATGCGCCCATGGGACTTTCCCGAACCCGGCGCCGGGCACTGTGGAATTATTGAAGGGCTTTCCCGTAAGCCATGTCAACGAACCGTTTGAACTCGTCACCCCCACTGGCGCAGCCCTTCTCTCCACCTGGAAATCCCTTGAAAGCTGGCCGGATGGGTGGGTGATCAAGGCCGTGGGCCATGGCTTCGGACAACGGACGCTCAACACGCGCCCCAATCTCCTCCGCGCAATGTTGCTGGAAGCGCCTACGAACAAGTCCTCGGATCCGGAATCCTGCCTGGTGTTGGAAACCAACATTGACGATACCACCCCGGAACTGGTCGGCGCGCTGGTCCAGAAACTGCTCGCTGCCGGCGCCTTTGATGCGTTTACCACCTCCATCCAGATGAAGAAACAGCGGCCAGGAACGCTTTTGACGGTCCTGTGCGAACCGGAGCGCAAGCCAGTCATGCTGGATTTGATCTTCACCGAGAGCACCACCTTCGGGGTCCGTGAGCACCTTACCCGCCGAACCATGTTGGAACGCGAAATCATTGAGTCACAAACAGAGTATGGCATTATCAGGATTAAACTCGGTCGTTGGCATGGCACCCCGGTGACTGCCTCGCCCGAGTATGAAGATTGCGCCAAGGCCGCCTCCGCCCATCAGGTTCCGATCCGCGTCGTGTATGAGGCCGCCCAGGCGGAAGGCCGCCGCCTGCTGGGATAAAGAGGTTTCACACGAAGGCACAAAGATCGCGAAGGAGGAAATAGATGGATTATTATCTTGGATTGGACAGCAGTACTCAAAGCGTCAAGGCATTGGTCATCGACCCGGCTTCAGGCAAGATCGTCGCCTCCTCCCTTGTGAATTTCGGGAAAGACTTGCCTGCCTATGGCTGCCCGGAAGGTGTCCTCGCCAACCCTGACCCACTGGTGAAACAGTCTGCGCCATTAATGTGGCTTGCGGCGCTTGACCTGGTACTTCAGAGGCTTCAACAGACCGGCGTTAGCATGAAGGATATCCGTGCCATCAGCGGAGCCGGACAACAGCATGGGTCAGTGTATCTGAACGCGAAGTCCGACGGGATCCTGGCCGGACTTAATCCGACCCGGTCGCTGGCAGATCAGATTGCCCCCGCCCTGTCCCGCCAGAGCGCGCCCATTTGGATGGACAGTTCCACCTCGGCGGAATGCCGCGAGATCGAGACCGCCGTGGGCCCGCGCCTGCAAACCGATACCGGGTCGCCTGCCATTGAGCGTTTCACCGGCCCCCAGATCCGGAGATTCTTCAAAACAGACGCAGCGGGATATGATTGTACCCACCGCATCCATCTGGTCTCGTCATTCATGTGTTCAGTTCTGATCGGCAAACATGCACCCATAGATTTCGGCGATGGTGCCGGCATGAACCTCCTGAATCTCAAGACGGGTGACTGGGATGACGCTGCCCTGGCGGCCACCGCGCCCGGTTTGCGCGCCAAACTCCCTCCAGTTCGTCCGGCGACGGACAAGGCCGGCGACCTGAGCCCCTATTTCGCTAAATACGGACTGACCCCCGGTATTCCGGTAATCCTCTGGACTGGCGACAATCCCAGCAGCCTCATCGGAGTCGGCGCCGCCGAACCCGGCCTGGCGGTCATCAGCCTGGGCACCAGCGATACCTTTTTCGCCGCGATGCCCGCCATGAAGACCGATCCCAACGGTTGCGGCCACGTCTTCGGGAATCCCGCAGGCGGGTTCATGAGCCTGATCTGCTTCAAGAATGGATCCCTCGCCCGCGAGAGGGTCAAGGACGCGTGCGGGGTGGACTGGGACTTTTTTGACGGCCCTGCCATGGAAGTCCCCTCGCCGGGCGATGAAGGGAATCTGGTCTTATCGTACTATGTCCCGGAAATCACTCCGCCCGTCTTGACGCCGGGCGTGAGGCGCCGCGGTTCGAAAGCCTTCTGCGAGGGACACGTTCCCGCCGCCGTTAAAATTCGCGCGACCCTTGAAGGCCAGGTCTGCTCCATGCGGGCGCTGTCCCAATGGATCGGCGATTTCAAGACCATCCGCGTAACCGGCGGGGCCTCGCGCAGCAACGGCATCGTCCAACTGATCGCCGATGTTTTCCAGGCGGATGTCCAGCGGATCGCCGTCCCGGATTCAGCCGCTCTCGGAGGCGCCATGCGTGCCGCCCAAGCTGTGGCGGCAATCCCGTTCACACCGTTGGCCGACAAATTTGCCAGCGCCACCGGCGTGGTTCATCCGACCCCCGGTTCCCAAGACCGCATTGCACGATGCATCAACGCTTACACAAAATTCATCCGGGAACTTTAAGAGTCGCCGTGTTACACGTTCGACCCGCGCCAATGGAGTTTCTGGCGCAGGACGCTGAAGTAATCGTAGCCCGGCAGATGGATGAACCGCACGCCGGCGGGACTTCGCCGGACACGCACAACATCCCCGATTTCAAGGGCCTGTCCGACCTGGCCATCCACCGTAAGCTTGGCGCCGACCGCCCGTTCCACCACGGCGATCTCTACCGTGGAATCATTGGACAACACAAGGGGACGGTTACTCAGGGTATGGGGACATATCAGCGTTACCACCATCGCCGGAGAAGTGGGGCTCAGAACGGGCCCCCCCGCCGATAAGGAATGCCCCGTGCTCCCGGTCGGCGTGGAGACGATCAGCCCGTCACAGACACAATCCCCGGCAACCTGGCCATCCACCGACATCCTGAGCGTCCCCACCCTCGCACCACACGCAATGACCGCATCGTTGAGCGCCCTGAATGTTCCCTCGGCACAACCATTTCGAATGACGGAACAATCCAGCATGGTTCGAAGCGAGGTGGTGTAGTCATTTCGCATCAGGCAGTCCAGCGCCCGCTCAAGATCGTTTTCGGTAACACTGGTCATAAACCCCAAGGACCCGAGGTTGACACCGATGACGGGAACATCCCGGCCATCCAGTTCGCGAACCGCGCGAAGCATTGAACCGTCGCCCCCGAGGACCATGACGGTATCCGCCTGCCGGACCACATCGCAGGGACTTGCCGACGAGGCTACGCCCATCAGTGCGGCAGTCGCTGAATCCGCCAACAGTTTCAAGCCGAGTTGATCCGCCTTGGCCCGCAACCGGGCGACCACGGCAGGTGCCCGTTCTTTCGCGCAATTGGCAATGACTCCCAGTAATTTCATAGACCCTTCCTCCACCATGCCAGAAATTCCACGTTTCCCGCCGGACCTTTGACCGGGGACTCGCATAGGCCCAACCATTCAAGGCGCGCCGTTGTTGTGCCAAACTCCCGAATCCGCGCGATCACGCTTTCACGAACGGCGGGATCGCGGACCACGCCGCCTTTCCCGATATTCTCCCGCCCGGCCTCGAATTGCGGCTTGATCAACGTCACAAGATGGCCGCCGGGCTCAAGCAGGGTTGTAACAGGAGGCAGGATCAGGGTCAAGGAGATGAACGACACATCCACCACGGCGAAGTGGAACGGTTCGGGAATATCCAGCCGGGTCAGGTAACGGGCATTGAGCTGATCCTTCACCACAACGCGGGGATCCTGCCGGAGCCGCCAGTCAATCTGGCCCTTACCCACATCAATGGCATAGACTTTTACCGCTCCGTGCTGGAGGAGGCAATCGGTGAACCCTCCTGTCGAAGCGCCAATGTCGGCACAGACAAGACCGTCCACCGCGAGGGGAAAGGACTCGAATGCGGCCTCCAGTTTTCCTCCGCCTCGGCTGACGAATTTCTCGCCAGCCTCCACGG
>Ga0073936_10007227_pt1 | contig 14395 bp, 9 predicted proteins | sample AliMusrvi5mmetaG_FD_87041 | JGI IMG/M metagenome (GOLD analysis project Ga0073936, IMG submission 87041) | Freshwater lake bacterial and archeal communities from Alinen Mustajarvi, Finland, to study Microbial Dark Matter (Phase II) - Alinen... | ecosystem: Environmental > Aquatic > Freshwater >... | reverse complement strand
GCCTTTCACCACGTCCCGGATCAGCATCGAGTTCTGTTTGGTAAAGTCCCACGATTTGCCCAGTGACTTGGCCAATGATAATTTCTCCACCTTCACCGGCGGAGGCACCGGGTGGAAGCCCAGCAGGTAAACCTTCGTGCCTCCCTCGTCTGTTAGCTCTGGCGCGATATTCAGAAGCATCGTCTGGCCATTGCGCTGTACCATGATCACAGTCGGCGCACCCTTGCGGTCTTGCATGTAGGCAAGCAGCGTATACACGGAATGCAGGTCGACCCCGTCAATGCGTACGATCTGGTCGTCGGGTTGTAGACCCGCCAGCGCAGCGGGACTGCTCGGCATCAGCGACGACACCTTCACCGGTGTGGGCTGCATCCTGGGCACAAAGCCGAGTGTGTCGGGTGAGAATTCATCAGGGGTGGCAGCCTTCGAAGCAATAAAGAAGCTGGTATCCACCCGCCTCCCGTCCTCCACAAACGAAAAGGGGACCGTCTGGTTCAGGTTCAGCAGACAGTGGTTGTACACGTCATCCCAGGTGGGGTTCTCTACGTCGTCAAAACGGACGATGGTATCGCCGGAGCGGATACCGGTCTTGGCGACAGCGCTACCCGGCGATATGTAGTCGGTCATCGCCGCGCCAGAGATATACTCGTTCACCTCGTTGTGAACCATGTAGACGCAGGCCATCAGCACAAAGGCCAGCACAAAGTTGGAGAATGGTCCGGCCAGTGCGATCAACATGCGCTGCCATCGAGGGTGGTTATTCAACTCGCCGGGATCGTTGGAGACCTCTTCGCCGGGAATCTCACCCGACATCTTGACGTACCCGCCCAGCGGCAGCGCATTGATCTGGTAGTCGGTCCCGCCGCGGCGGAAGCCCACCACGCGCTTGCCGAAGCCTATGGCGAAGGTCTCTACCCTCACGCCAAACCACTTGGCCACCACAAAATGACCAAACTCATGCACCAGCACCATGAGGCCGAGTACCAAAAGAAGTTCAAGAACGGTCGTCATAGATGCTTAAAGTTCCCTTTTCGTTTGCTTACGGTAAAAGTTACGGAAAATCAGGCGCCGAGCTAGTGCGCCACGTGTAGCGCAATCAGGCTGTGTGCGTACGCTCGGGCCGCTTCATCTGCCACAAGCACCTCCTGTATGGACGCAGGAGCGTTGCATGGGGTAGCCTGCAACACCTTCTCGATTGTACGCGGGATGCCCAGGAAGGGGATGGTTCCCTGAAGGAATGCGGCCACCGCGACTTCGTCTGCTGCGTTCAGCGCAATGCAGGCCGCAGGGCCGGATTCTGCTGCCTCGTAGGCCAGCCGCAAGCACGGAAAGCGTACTTGATCTGGCTGGCTGAAGTCTAAATGGTTCAATGCACCAAGATCAAAAGCTAAAGCAGACGCTGCAATATGGATGTCCACCCGCTCCGGGTAAGACAGCGCGTAAAGTATCGGCAGTCGCATGTCCGTTACCGAAATCTGCGCCAGAATCGAGCCGTCGATGAACTCCACCAGCGAATGCACGGTGGACTGAGGATGGATCGTAACGCGAATCCTGTCCGGTGGCAGGCTAAACAGCCGACATGCCTCGATGATCTCAAATCCCTTGTTCATCATCGTCGCTGAATCGATGGTAATGCGCTGGCCCATCACCCAGGTCGGGTGCTTCAGGGCCTGCGCAGGCGTAATCTTCTCAAACTCCTCAGCAGGAGTATTGCGGAACGGACCGCCCGATGCCGTCAGCCATATTTGTTTGACCTCAGCAGCTCGACCACCACGCAGGCACTGATGCACGGCGTTGTGCTCAGAGTCGATCGGCAGTAGCGCGACCTTGTGCTTCTGCGCCGCGGCCAGGATAAGTTCGCCCGCGGCAACCAGGCACTCCTTGTTCGCCAGACCGATGGTCTTGCCCGCGCAGACTGCCGCGTACGTGGCCTCCAGTCCAGCGACGCCCACAATCGCCGAAACCACAAAGTCCACCTCATGCAGTGTCGCTACACGAACGGCTCCTTTGCTGCCGTAGACTACTTCGGTCTCATCAATTCCTGCCTCGCGCAGGCGCGCGGCAAGCGCGGCGGCCAGTTCTTCCGTCGCCAGCGACACTACGCGCGGCTTCCAGCGCAGGCACTGCGCGAAGGCCACGTCCAGATTGCGCCCTGCAGCCAGCGATACCACCTCGTAACGCTCTGGGAAAGATTCGCAGATGGAGAGGGTGCTCTGACCGATCGATCCTGTCGAGCCGAGGATGGCAATCTTTTTCACAACTCTATTTTCGCAGATGCACGAAGGTTGCTGTTGTCAGTTCTTTTTGCATGCCTCATCGCCTCGATTATTGTTCGTGTTGTCGGCCTGGGTGAGTGGACAAGAGCCATTGCTAGAACCGGCTCAGGCTGAAGGCGTCTTTCAGCAGCAGGACGCACCAGAGGGCGGGTGCCGCCACCAGCAGCGCGTCAATGCGGTCCAGGATGCCGCCATGGCCCGGCAGCATGGTACCTGAGTCCTTCACGCCCGCGCCGCGCTTGATTGCCGACTCCAATAGGTCGCCCAACTGCGCAGCCAGATTAATAATCACCGCCAGCAGAACCGACTGCCATACGGGCTCAAGAATATGCAGCACGGTGTTGCCGTAGTAGGTCGATAGCAGGTCGCCGCTGAATACCACAGCGAGCCCTGCCAGCACGCTACCCGCGACCGAGGCTATCGACCCCTCCCAGCTCTTGTTGGGACTTAGCCGCGACAGCTTATGCCGGCCATAGCGACGGCCAACGTAGAGTGCGGCAATGTCTCCTGCCCACACGCACACCATCAGGAATAGAAGCAGTGGCTTGCCGTCGTCCCGGTTCCAGATCATCGGGATCAGGGTCAGCGGATAGGCCACATAGATCAATCCAAAGAGGCCTCGTGCCGCATCCGGCAGAACCCGGTCCAGAGGAGCGCGGAATCCCGTCCAGGCCAGTAATATAAGTGCCATTGCGCTCAACGCAGGCAACTCCGCCTCATTATGAAAGTTGGGCAGAGTGAACAGGAAGACCAAAGCTGTGCCGCAAATCATCCACCAGGCCGGGATATCTGCAACGCCTGCGTTGGCCAGTTGAAGGTACTCATAGGCGGCCAGTTCGGCGATCAGCGCGGACGCAAGCGTAAGCATCCACGGCTGCCCTCGAAAGATGAGCGTGACTACCACGAGGATCAAAAGGGCTGCGGTCAGGATTCGTTTCATAATGGAAGATCAGAGCCTAAAGCAGAATACATGCTAAGACACCTGAAAATCCCGCGATGGCTTATTCCGCTGCTTGAATTCGTCGCAGGGTCTCACTCTGGATGCCACAAATCGTCTCCAAAAAACGGTGCCCACAAATCTCCGAGTCTTCCAGCGCCCCTGAAACGTCTGATTCTGTACGCGCTTTGTATGCGATGGGAAGGCACCCGATGCTAGCCTCGGGTTCCCGTCTTAAGCGCCGTGAATATCAATAGGTCTGGGTTTCCTAGGGGTTCCGAAACATTTTTATTGCTTTATTCGGACTATCCCTAACTTGCTTCGTTCTGCCAACAGAGGTTTGTTACTGTATCTCTGTGCATGTGATGCAGTAACAATACGGATAACCATTCTGCCCGCGTTCTGCGTCGTACAGCGCAGGCCCGGCTCAGTCGGACAGCCAACCAACCAGGGCCACCGTAAGGAGTGTACAAATTGGCACAATATAAAGGTACGGTGAAGTGGTTCAACAACGCGAAAGGCTTCGGTTTTCTCGGGCGCGATGGCGGGGCAGACGTCTTCGTGCATTACAGTTCCATTCAAAGCGACGGATACAAGAGCCTTAAGGAAGGCGATGAGGTCGAGTTCGACATCATCGAGGGCACCAAAGGCCCGCAGGCAGACCATGTCGTCCGCATCAACGACATCATCGCTTCTTCCCCTGCGCCTTCTACTGTGACGCAACCCACAGTTGCACCGCCCGTTGACGAGCCGCCATCCAAAAATCCGTCCTAGCGAGTGCTGCCTCGCTCCGGCGCAGTGTGCGTCGCGCCGTCCTCAGGTTTTCCGAGGCGAAGCGTAGCTTGCGGCCCTGAAACCGCTTGTGCGCAAAAGCAGCCCCAACAGTATCAGCGCTCCAAAGTACATGTAGCTTTGCAGCACATTTGCCACAGGTATCGCCGCCAGTAAGTTAAGCGGCGATAGAAAGTCTGCTATCAGCACCCATGCCAGTGCCAGCGTCCACACCCTGCCTGATCCATGGCGGTACTGACCGAACCACAGCCATACGAAGATGGGCAGCATCACGCCGTAGTGGTGCTCCCACGCCATCGGCGTCGCTATCACCGACACCACGGCAATGGCGGATAGGTCCGCCATTCCGCCGGCCCGCTCGCGCCACGGATACGCCAGCGCCAGCAGCACCAGCGCCGCGGTTGTAGCCAGCGTTACAGCATAGATCCATGGCACGAAGGGAGGATAAATATATGGGTGGTAGGGCAGATTTTCCCCGTTGAAGATGGCGCGGTTCAGAAGCCCGAAGATCGACTGGTTGGCGTAGTGCGACTGCGCCTTGCGGCTCAGGCCGACCATCACGCCCAGGTAGTCCAGGTTATTGCGTAGGCCGAACACAATAAGCGAGACTGCGCCACCCACCCCAAGTGTCACCACGCCGGACGCCAGCGCGTTCCACCGTCGTCGCAGTGCCGCCCACAGAAGCAGCAGCCCAAACTGCGGCTTCACCATAGCCAGTAGCGCCATCATCATCCCCGCTGGCCGATCTCTGCCCTCAATCCAAAACAGCACGAGCAGACTGAAAAATAGATCGAGAAAAATCTGCGCCTGCCCCAGCGAATACGCCAGCGTGATAGGCATAAAGAAGAACGCGCCAAACGAGATCGCCAGCACGGCCCTCCAACTCAATCCGTCGCGTCCGGCAACTACGGTCGCAATCCGCGCCTGCAACGCCACCACCGCCACCACTGCGATCCACGATGCAATCATCAGCATCCGCAACACACCTGCGTCGCTCATTCCTGCCTGCTTCATCCACAGCAGCGGCAGGATCGAAGTCAGTGGATAGATCAGCGTGTCGTACAGCTTTGCCTGGTATATTGCAAGGCCGGGATGTGCCATGAAGTAGTTCACAGAGCCCAGCATCGGCATCCATGAATCGGTCCACTGCTGGAAGTGGAAGAAGTACCAGTAGCGTATCCGCATCTCCTCCACGGCGGTATGAAATACAAAGTGCGCGATTAGCCTGAATCCGGCGTTCACCGCCAGAATGTTGAGCAGCATAAAGAGCAGCAGTCTGCGATCACTTCTGCCCGGCACAGCCTTGTTCCTGCTCACAGCCATATCCACCGTCGTCTTAATCACTCTCTTGGCGTCCCTGTACCCTATTATCGTAATCCCCGAAGCCTATCGCCCTTGCAATCAATAAATCCAACGACATGCACATACACAGGTACTGCTCGCAGAGTTTTGTGCAACTTCATTCTCCATATGGAGTCTTAACCCATTACGAGATTGCAAAGTCCGTACGGCAGGAGTGTTGCCATGGCGAGCAGAGGATGGGGTTCAGCGGAGCATGAAGACTGGGGTTGCGATCTCTGCGGCAGGGACGCACTCAAGCGCAGTCTATCCGGACACGCAGTAACCCGTCGCGGTTTCATGAAGAATGGTGCTCTGGCGCTGATCGGCACCTCTGCGATTCCATCCTTTCTGTCGCGCAGCGTACTCGCCGAAGCCACCACGGCTGCGGCCAACAACAAAAAGCTGGTCGTTATCTTTCAGCGTGGAGCGGTCGACGGCCTAAACGTAGTCATTCCTTATCGCGAAAAAAACTACTACGCCATGCGCCCTTCGATCGCGATACAGCAGAAAGAGGGGATCGATCTGGATGGCTTCTTCGCACTGCATCCACAAATGGCCGCATTCAAGCCGTTATACGATTCGGGTCAACTCGCAATCGTTCATGCCGCTGGTTCGCCGGACCCGTCGCGCTCCCACTTCGACGCACAGGATTACATGGAGAGCGGCACCCCCGGAGTTAAGGCGACCGACGATGGATGGCTGAATCGCGCGCTCCAGGCTGAGCAGTTGGAAGGCATGCAGTCGGCCTTTCGCGCCGTTGCACTGGGGGCGCAGGTTCCCCTAACCCTGGCTGGCCGCGTGCCAGCAATTGCACTCAACAACCTGGCGAACTTCTCTGTCGCGGGTCGTGGGCCGCAGGTTGCTCCCATTGCCAATACCTTTCAGGCAATGTACGACGCCAGTTCCGATGCGGTACTGCATGGCACCGCTCAAGAGACCTTCGACGCAGTCAAGATGCTGCGCTCGACCGATCCGGCGCGCTATCAACCCGCCGCTGGTGCGCTCTATCCAACCACGCCCTTCGGCAACAGTTTGAAGCAGATTGCCCAATTGTTGAAAGCCAACCTCGGTGTCGAAGCCGCATTTACCGACATCGGTGGTTGGGATACACACCAGAACCAGGGAGCAGCCTCCGGACAGTTGGCCAATCGGCTGAAAGATTTTTCCGATTCCATTTCCGCATTCTGGCTGGACATGGGGGCAGACGCGGGGAACGTGACCCTGGTGACCATGTCGGAGTTTGGCCGAACCGTTCGCCAGAATGGCACTGGCGGCACAGACCATGGTCACGCCAACGTGATGTTCCTGCTCGGTGGGCAGGTCAAGGGTGGAAAGGTCTATGGCAAATGGCCAGGGCTTGCAGATGAGCAGTTAAACGAAGGTCGCGACCTTAAAGTCACCACAGACTTCCGCAACGTGCTTGGCGAACTCGCCTCCAAAACTCTGGGATCGCGCAATCTGGAGGCAGTCTTCCCCGGCGCACAGTTGAAACGGGAGGCATTCCTCAACTTCATATAACTGCCGTTATTATGCGGTCTTTTAATAAGACCAATAGAATCAATACATTAACAGTTTTGTGATGTATATACACCTACTGTATATACTGTTTTTAGAATATCCACAGATTTAATAATCCATTTTGAAGAATATCAGGCAACTATTTCTCAGCACTCGCGTCTCATTGAATGTACCAAGTAATTTGTCGGGCCAGCAGTTCCCACGGTTCCGGCTTCCCCTATCCGCACTATCATCCCTACCTATACGTAAGACCCCCAGACCACCGGGGGTCTTCTCTCCTTTACAACCTTGATTGCTTAAAGGAGGAAATGCGTTGTGTAAGAAAAATCGAAATGTGTGGATATTCGCTGCTGTGTCGTGAGAACTCCCTCTCCGAGGCTGATAGAATCGATTGAATCCACTCCTTTGGGATTCCGCAGGAGAGGCAATGCAGGCATTTCTGGCGCTCGAAGACGGGCGCATCTTTCGCGGTAGAGGCTTTGGTGCGCAGGTAGAGGCATCGGGCGAGGTTGTCTTCAATACATCCCTGACCGGCTACCAGGAGATATTTACTGACCCCTCCTACGCGGGGCAGATCGTCGTACTTACCAATCCCCACATTGGAAATTATGGAACAACGCCCAGCGACGCAGAGTCCGCGCGGCCCTTCATTGAGGCCCTGGTAACGCGCGAATTCTCCCAGATGAGTTCCAATTGGCGTGCCACCGAGGTCGCCGACGATTATCTGGAACGCGCCGGCGTTCCCGTACTCGCCGAAGTGGACACGCGCGCCATCGTGCGCCACCTGCGTACGCATGGCGTCATGCGCGGCGTCATCGCTTCGGGCGAGAAGCTCGATGCAGACGCGCTAGTGGCCAAGGCACGGACCATCCGCAAGATGGAAGGCACGGACCTGGCCAGCGTGGTCACCACTAAGTCTATCTATCAGTGGGACGAGAACGAACCGCGCAATCAGACCGGCGAAGCATTGCTGCCGCTAGCTGATGACACCACCAACGGAGCGCCTCTGCACGTCGTTGCATACGACTTCGGCATCAAGCAGAACATCCTGCGCATGTTGACTCGCGAGGGCTGCCGCGTCACCGTAGTTCCAGCTACTACTACCGCCGAAGAGACGCTTGCCCTCAACCCCGACGGAGTCTTCTTCTCTAATGGCCCCGGCGATCCCGAGCCGCTCGACTACGCCATCGAGACGGTGCGAAAGCTCAAGGGCAAGAAGCCAATCTTCGGTATCTGCCTCGGCCACCAGATCTTCGGCCTCGCGCTGGGCGGCAAAACATACAAGTTGAAGTTTGGCCACCACGGCGGCAACCACCCCATCCTGAATCACCGCACTGGCAAGGTCGAAATCACCGCGCAGAATCACAACTTCAATGTCGATCCCGCTAGCCTGCCCACCGACGTGGAACGCACCCACACCAACCTCAACGATCAGACGCTGGCCGGCCTGCGCCACAGGACCGACCCCATGTTCAGTGTGCAGTACCACCCCGAAGCCAGCCCCGGCCCGCACGATTCGCACTACCTGTTCCGCGACTTCCGCAAGATGATGGAGGAATGGAAAAAGTGAAGCGGCGGACGGCGTGTGCATTCGCGATGGTGTTGGCGGCATCGTCGTCGGTGCTTGCGAAGGACCCCAATGCGAAGGCAGTGTATTGCACCCAGGGTGCAATCGGCGAGTGGAGCCTGCATGAGTTCAAGCCGTTGATTCAGGTGCTGGGCGGCACGGTTTTTGCGGAGATGACATTCAAAGGAAGTGTGTTGCAAGAGGTAAAGTTGCGCAGGTTCTTTGCAGACTCGGAGTTGGCGTTTGATTACACATTCGATGCCTCGGGCCGGCTGACTGGTCTTCACGGAACGGTCACGGTGAAGTCCGTGCCGCCGCCTGGGGCGATCGTTCCGCCGGGCTTTGTACTTGCCGATTGGCTGGGTGAGGCGGACCTGCTGCCGGGTAGCGATGGCAAGATTCCGCCGCATCGTGTGTTTTACAGCCGCGAGAAGGACCGCATCGAAAAGCCGTACGATGCGGAGAAGTATGTCGTTCGATTCAATGACGCGCCCGTGTATTGGACCATCCAGAGTGTGCCCTGTGCGGCCATGTTGAAGGAAGCGGAGAAGATGAATGCCACGCAGGAATGACATTGCGAAGATTCTGGTGATCGGCTCGGGGCCGATTGTGATTGGTCAGTCGGCGGAGTTCGATTACTCTGGCACGCAGGCCTGCAAGGCCCTCAAGGCCGAGGGGTATGAGGTGGTGCTGGTTAACTCCAATCCGGCATCCATCATGACAGACCCCGAGTTCGCCGACCGCACCTATATCGAGCCGCTCACCGCTACATACCTCGAAGAGATCATTCGCGTCGAGTCGGAGAGGATGACGGATGGTACTGGCATCTTTGCCGTTCTGCCCACTGTAGGCGGGCAGACCGCACTCAACCTCGCTGTCGAACTGGCCGATTCCGGCGTCCTCGAAAAATATGGCGTGGAGCTGATCGGTGCCAAGCTGCATGCGATCAAGAAGGCCGAGGACCGGCTGCTCTTCAAGGATGCAATGAACCGCATCGGCCTCGACATGCCGAAGTCGCAATTGGTGGGCAACGTGAGCGATGGGCTTGCCTTCGCCGCCAAGATCGGTTTCCCTGTCGTCATTCGTCCCAGCTTCACCCTCGGAGGATCGGGCGGCGGAATCGCATACAACCGCGAGGAGATGACTGACATCCTTTCGCGCGGGCTGGACCTCTCGCCCGTACACGAGTGCCTCATCGAGGAGAGCGTGCTGGGCTGGAAGGAATACGAGCTCGAAGTAATCCGCGACCTCAAGGACAACGTCATCATCATCTGCTCCATCGAGAACTTCGACCCAATGGGCGTGCATACCGGCGACTCCATCACCGTGGCCCCGGCTCAGACACTCACCGACCGCGAATATCAGCGGATGCGCGACGCGGCCATCGCCTGCATCCGCGAGATCGGCGTGGAGACCGGCGGAAGCAACGTGCAGTTCGCTGTCAATCCGCACGACGGGCGCATGACCATCATCGAGATGAACCCGCGCGTCTCGCGCTCCTCCGCGCTGGCCAGCAAAGCCACCGGATTCCCCATTGCCAAGATTGCCGCACGGCTGGCCGTCGGCTATACGCTAGACGAGATTCAGAACGATATTACCAAGGCGACCCCGGCCTGCTTCGAGCCGACCATCGATTACGTTGTGGTCAAGATTCCCAAATGGCAGTTCGAAAAATTTCCCGGTGCGGACGAGGGCCTTGGTCCGCAGATGAAATCGGTGGGCGAGGTGATGGCCATCGGCCGGACCTTCAAGGAAGCACTGATGAAGGCAGTGCGCTCTCTGGAGACGGGCAAGAAGGCTACCGCAGCGGACATTGAACCACGCCGTCTGACCCAGCGCCTGGTGACGCCGCACCCGGAGCGACTGGCTTACATTCGCTATGCATTTGAGAAGGGTATGTCGGTGCGTGAAGTTGCACGCATCACCTCTATGGACCCTTGGTTTCTAAATCAGATGAAGCAAATCTCCGACGAGATTAAGTCGGTTACAGCATTCGGTTTCGACGTTGCAACAGCCGACCACCTGCGCGCAGTCAAACGCATGGGTGTCTCCGATGAGCGGCTCGCATCGGAGTGGAAGCTCGAAAGCACGGACCAGGTACGCGAACTGCGCACCAAGCTGGGCGTTAAGCCGGTCTTCAAGCTAGTGGACACCTGCGCTGCGGAGTTCGAGAGCTATACACCATACCTCTACAGCTGCTACGACGAGGAGGACGAGGCCGCGCCCACCGCTCGTCGCAAGATTATCATCCTCGGCAGCGGGCCTAACCGCATTGGCCAAGGCATCGAGTTCGACTACTGCTGCTGCCATGCGGCCTTTGCACTCCATGAAGACGGCTACGAAACCATCATGGTCAACTGCAATCCTGAGACCGTATCCACCGACTACGACACCAGCGATCGACTCTACTTCGAGCCGCTGACGCTGGAGGACGTGCTTGCGGTCTACAACCACGAAGCCTCCAGTGGCGCTCAAATTGGAATGATAGTGCAGTTCGGCGGGCAGACGCCGCTCAACTTGTCTCTCCCGCTCAAGCGCGCCGGAGTTCCCATCATTGGCACTTCGCCGGAGTCGATCGACCTCGCCGAAGATCGCAAACGCTTCGGTAAATTGATTACCGAGCTCGGCATTCCACAACCCGAGGGTGCCATGGTGACCTCAGTCGACGAGGCGCTCGCAGGAGCAAACCGCGTTGGCTATCCCGTGCTCTTGCGCCCCAGCTATGTGTTGGGCGGACGCGCCATGGTCATCGCTTACGACGACGAGGAGGTGCTGCGATACATGAGCACGGCCATTGAATACTCGCAGGAACGCCCCGTCCTCATCGACCACTTCCTGGAGGATGCCGTCGAATGCGATGTAGACGCGCTATGCGACGGCACGGACGTCGTCATCGCTGGCATTATGCAACACATCGAGGAGGCTGGCATCCATTCCGGCGACTCATCGTGCGTGCTCCCCGCCGTAGACCTCAGCGAAGACGTGCTCCGCACCATCCGCGCCCATACACGCAAACTCGCACTCGCGCTCAATGTAATTGGTCTGGTGAACATTCAGTTTGCCATTCAAAGAGGCAAGGTCTTCGTGATCGAGGTAAATCCGCGTGCCTCGCGCACAGTTCCCTATGTCTCCAAGGCAGTCGGCGTGCCCCTGGCAAAGATCGCCTCGCGCCTCATGGTCGGCCGCATGTTGAAGGAGCTGCTACCGGACGACGTAGCACGCGGCCATGACCTCGATACCGGAGCGCACTTCTATGTCAAATCACCAGTCTTTCCCTGGGGTAAGTTCCCCGGAGTGGACACTGTACTGGGCCCGGAGATGAAGTCCACAGGTGAAGTCATGGGTGTGGCAGACAACTTCGGCGAGGCATTTGCCAAGGCGCAGATAGCCGCCGGACAGGTTCTCCCCGTCAAAGGAACCATCTTCCTCAGCGTGAACGACCACGACAAGGACGGTGTCGTCGATCTGGCGCGCACCTTCGTCGAGATGGGATTCCATCTGGTTGCGACGCATGGCACAGCCGAGGTGCTGGAGGCCGCTGGTCTGCAGCCTGAGCGTGTCTACAAGGTCAAGGAAGGACGTCCCAACGTGGTCGATCTCATCAAGGGTGACCGTATTCAGTTGATCGTCAATACTCCGCGTGGACAAGAGACCTTTTTCGACGAGAAGGCAATCCGTCGCGCGGCAGTTCTGGCGCGGATTCCCACCATCACAACGCTTGCAGCCGCGCGCGCAGCAGCCGAGGGCATCGCAGCCCTACAGGGGGGTACACTGAGCGTCTTCGCCCTACAGGAGTTACATGCTGCACGCGTCACTGCCCTGGCATGACCCTCTAAGCGCGACTCCTTGTATTAACCTGACCAAATCGCCTATGTCCGCTTGATGATAAACACGGTCTTGTCGTCAATCTCATCGCTGTGGCCCTCCTGCCGCAGCTCTGAGTCTCTCCTCACCGCGTAATCCAGGATAGCGTTGCAGATCTCCTTCGCAGGCTGGTGTTCGTGCTTGCCGATGATTGCTTCAATCCGGTGCCGTTCGTGCTCGTCGCTGCCATCGTAGACGCCGTCCGTATACAGAAACAGGATGTCGCCCCGGCCCATCAGCGTAATCACCGCAATGTCGGAGGCGTCCATCCGTCGCTTCCTTACTTTAACCGGGATGTAACGGTTCCGATCGGGATGGTCTTCCGGTATCTCCAGCCCCAACGCCAGAAACTGCACCATGCGGTCGCTTCCGATTCGCATGAACCGCTTGTACTTTGCCGAGAACACCAGCGGCGGAGGATGGCCGAAATTGACAAAACGAAATTGTCCGTTGGAACGAATTTCGCCGTACAGCATCGTGGCAATCTCGCGCGAGCTGGCATCCATATTCCGCCCCAAGGCATTGCGCGCGGTTGCCGATTGCGCTAGCCGCAGGTTAAGTTGCTCAAACAGCCTCGGCGTGATCGTCCCGCTGCGGTCCAACTCAGACAGCATGAACGCCTGCAGCGTGTCGTGTACAGTGGACGCTATCTTCGCCGCAATAATGCCGTGCCCCTGCGCATCCACCAGCAGCACTCCGGCGGTTGTAGATAGTTCCCGTAGGTTCTCCGCGTTCCTCAACTGCTCCGAACTCTTTGCCTTCCTGTACTGAAGTGCATCCTCCTCTGTATAGCCAGGCTTCGACAACATCCACTCAACATGTAGATCGGCGGCATTGTGCGCCTTGGCCCCCGGGGCAAGCGGTTCCAGATACTCTTTCGCCAGCCGCTGGGCCTGGGCAATGCGCGCTTCGATGTTATATCGCTGCTGAAAGTTGATGTATTCAAACACGTCGCCGCCCACTATCTCATCCGGAATCGTGTTCCCATACATGTCGATGCCCGGCAAATGCGGGATGACACCCTCCACCGGCATCAGCTTCTTCCGCAGATATTCATCAATACTCAGGGGATGGTACGCGTGGGCGGTTTCGCTCGATAACACAGGTTCTCAATCTCCGGTCGGCTGATTTGTGGCGTCTGTACAAGCTTATATCAGTGCTAGTTGAGCCTCACGCCCCGGTACTCTCCCTCCGCCTGCTGCGACGGTACTTTCGGCCGCACCTGACGTTGGCTCATGCATAGCAAAAGCTTCCACAGACCCACCTTATTATTTTCGCATATTATTCGCCTACGTCCATCCACTACTGCCAACGGGGTAAGGTGAACCACAGCATCTATGTAGTGGCATGTAAGCGATGTGCTCGCAGCATCTCCGCCGGGACAAAGGTATTTCCACGGCGGAATCTGGTAATCCGTTGTCAGCTCTGTGGCGAGTTGCGCCGCTACAGACCCTCAGAGGTCTATCTGGGCTTCCCGGATACGCATGGCAATATGTTACGCTCACTTCTCCTTACATGAGCTGCTGGGAGCGGTAGAGAGTATCCGATCATGGCAACTTACAAGAAGCCGGCTTCAGAACCGTCGCGAGCGATCACTGCTTTTTGTACTTTACCCCGAGCATTTGTATCTGCTCATTCGGGCCAGGAGATAGGACCTGTAACGAGGCGCCGCCGTTGTTGCCGAAGCCTGCAACGTAGGCCAGGGTGTCGGAGACCGGAGTCAGCACGAAGGTGCCCCCGAAGATCAGGAGTCCGTTCTGGATGGCGAGGGCCATTGGCGGAGCCGGCATAACAGCGCTCCAGGCCGTCCAGTTGGTGGCCTGATACGTACCGGCGCGGGCCGTCCAGGCAGCGGAGATGGCGGGAGGGGTGAGGGGGCTGAAGTACGAGGCCAGGAGCAGGTTTTGCCTGCCGGTGTGAGCGACGATCACGTTCTTGCCCGCAACCTGGTTGAATTCAAACTCGGCTGTCTGCGATCCCGGAGCCGAGAACCAGCCGTCCGCCTTGGGGACGACATTGTTGATCGCGCCGTTCAGGTTTACAGTGAGCCCGCCCGGCACGCTGGTCACGGTAAGGGGGGGAGGGGGACCACTATTGATC
>Ga0073936_10007223_pt1 | contig 14398 bp, 10 predicted proteins | sample AliMusrvi5mmetaG_FD_87041 | JGI IMG/M metagenome (GOLD analysis project Ga0073936, IMG submission 87041) | Freshwater lake bacterial and archeal communities from Alinen Mustajarvi, Finland, to study Microbial Dark Matter (Phase II) - Alinen... | ecosystem: Environmental > Aquatic > Freshwater >... | reverse complement strand
GTTTTCTGGATTATGCAATAGATCCGTTTATCATCGGAGTCTATGCGGGGGATCCTGCTCGTTTGGTTCCCAAGTATGCGCTTCCCAAACTCTACAACCTGGAACAGCAATATGGAAGTTTTGTCGGAGGAAGCATAAAAAAGCAATTTCAAACTGCAAAGGATACTGATAAAAAAGTCAACAGAGCCGTATTTTCAGTCAGTGGCGGTATTTCCTCACTAATCCATGCACTTGTTAAAAATATTGGAGAGGAACGCATCCTGTTAAATTGCAATGAGGTCAGCGTCGTGCCTTCATGCGGTCACTATGAGTTATCTTACCGGAATCGAATTGGCAAAAGCATCACCATGAAATCCCGCAAAGTAATATCTACACTCGGTGCGCACCAATTGGGTGAAACAATTCCGTTTATCGGCAAGGATCTCCTTTCTAAGATTACCACTTTGCATTATACCAGGGTGATAGAGATAGTTATTGGATTTGAAAAGTGGAAGGGAATGGAATTGGATGCCTTCGGAGGACTGATTCCTTTTGCAGAGAAACGCAATTTGTTAGGTATTCTGTTCATGTCGTCCCTCTTCACGAATCGGGCACCGGAAGGAGGGGCACTCTTTTCCATTTTCATGGGAGGCGTTAGACGACCGGATATTTACCAGCTGCCTGATCAGCAAATCAGGGAAATACTGCAAGACGAATTTTGCAATTTAATGGGATTGGATGATTTCCATCCTGATTTGTTGAAAATATTCCGGCACAATCATGCCATTCCGCAGTATGAGGCAGATAGCGGTGAGAGGTTTCAGGCTATTTCGATGGTAGAAGATCAATTTCCAGGGTTGTTGATTGGCGGAAATGCAAGGGATGGCATCGGAATGGCAGACAGGATTCTACAAGCTAAAAAGCTGGCTGAGATAGCATAGAGCAAAAGACCCGTAATATTTGGAGGATTTTGAACGGAGACCCATTAATTCTCTTATTTTTGCTTTATAATCTGTTCAACATGACCCTAACGCTACTCTTGCTCAATGATCATCAAATCATCAAGTTGGTCCATTCTTTGATAAGCCTGACTTTCCTGGTCTCAGCTATATGGCTTTTTTACAGATCTTTGTTTGGGTATTATAAAAACCGCGTTTATACTTTTCTTGATAAATTACTCTCCTATTCTTTTATCGTCAACTTGTATCTTCAGCTTATTTTCGGACTTTTACTACTGGCCTATCCCGCTTCGGAGCAGGGGTTGGTTGGTCAGGACATTGCCATGAAAATGGTTGCCAAAAGATTCTGGCCCATAGAGCACATCGTTTTGATGCTCTTTGCACTGTTTATTGCCAATCTGGGATTGATTTTCTCCTTCAACTCTTCTTCAGATAGGGAAAAGCACCGGAAAGTGTTGATTTATTATTCAATTGCGATTGGGATGATCATCCTTTCTCTTGGTTCTACCTATCTTGTTTAATTTCAATAACCCTTGCTTATGGCAACACTTTTCCTGATCCCAACCCCCCTTGGCGAAACTGCCAGGGACAGGGTATTACCAGCTGAAATTATGCAGGTTGTAAGCAGGATTAAGTATTATGTCGTCGAGAACATACGGACGGCGCGCAGGCATCTCAGGATAATGGTTCCGGAGATAGTGATTGATGACCTCGATTTCAAGGAATTGAATGAACACACCCAACCCATGGAACTGGATCTTATGCTGGAACCTTTGAAAAGGGGATTTGATGTGGGAATCCTTTCGGAAGCAGGTTGTCCTGGTGTTGCTGATCCGGGAGCCGATCTTGTTAAACTTGCTCATGAGAAAGCTTTTCAGGTAAGGCCTTTGGTAGGTCCTTCTTCCATTCTCCTGTCATTGATGGCATCCGGCATGAATGGTCAGAACTTTGCATTCATCGGTTACCTCCCCGTCAAGCCAACCGAAAGGGCCAACTCAATAAGGGACATCGAAAGAACTTCAAGCCGTGACAAGCAGACTCAGATCTTTATTGAGGCTCCTTACCGCAACACCAAACTGTTGGAAGACCTCCTAACATTCTGCAACAGTCAGACAAGGCTATGCATTGCAGTCGACCTGACCATGGATAGTGAATATGTGGTTACCAAAACGATTGCCGGCTGGAAGAAGGGGGTGCCGGAGATCAACAAGCGACCTGCCATTTTTTTATTGCAAAGCAGTTGATAACTAATTTGAAAATGAGAAGATGTGCTGATTAGCTGATGTGCTGATGTGCTGATTAGCTGATGAGCTGAAGAGAGAATGAAGAGGATGAGCAGATGGGAACTGAATGTTGAAAGAGGTAAAATCCTTCACAAAATTAGGATGCAGGGGATCATTGTATTGAATGTGGTGTTGGCATCAAGATGAAGTCTTTGAATGTAGTTTGTAACTCAGGATGAAATGTATTACAGGTGCTCCGAAAACTATTTGAAGGATGAGGCACAATTGAAAATCGAAAATCAAAAATGAGGATAACAGTTTTGGGTAGTGGTACTTCGCAGGGTGTTCCGGTCATTGCATGCAACTGTGAGGTTTGCCGTTCCGGGGATCAGCGTGATAAACGTCTCCGTTGTGCCATTCTCGTGGAGGAGGGGGATACCACTTTGCTTGTGGATGCTGGTCCTGACTTCAGACAACAAATGTTGCGGCACAATGTTTCCAATTTGGATGCAGTGTTGTTGACCCATGAACATGCTGACCATATTTTTGGACTGGATGACATCCGCAGTTTTAACTGGATCCGTAAGTCACCCATGGATATCTACTGCGAAAGTAGAGTTGCCGAAAATTTAAAGACCATTTTCAACTATGCATTTGCAGAAAACAGGTATCCCGGCACACCGCAAATGGAACTGATCCCGATCCATGATAAGCCATTCCATGTAAAGGGAGTCAAAGTTATTCCCATCAGACTGTACCACCACAAATTGCCTGTGTACGGTTTCCGGTTTGGAAAATTCGCCTACCTGACCGATTTTAACAGGATAGAACCAGAGGAATTGATAAAACTTGAGGGTGTTGAAGTGCTAATTATTTGTGCTCTAAGAAAACATACCCACATTTCCCATTTGAATCTTTCGGAGGCTCTTATTTTGGCAACACTTATCTCTCCACAAAGAACGTATCTGACGCACATGAGCCATGAGATGGGATTTCACGCTGAATTGCTCGAGATCTTGCCAGTTGGTGTGGAACCTGCCTTTGATGGACTGATTATTGAAATGGGCAGTGACAAAGCTATTCTTCGTTGACAAACATACCTCTTACAGTTTTTTTAATCTGCTGAAGTTTGTAATATTGCAAAAACTACTAAATCATACAAGATGAAATTATTTTTCCCCGAGAACTATAAGGCAAAGCTGGATTTGAAACAAACGGAAAAGGCAATCAAGCTTATCAAAGATTTTTGCCAGGAAAACCTTGCCTCAGAATTGCGTTTGCGCAGGGTAACGGCACCTCTTTTTTTAATGAAAGGCACCGGAGTCAATGATGACTTGAACGGTCTGGAACGACCTGTCTCCTTTACTGTGAAGGATATGAACGATGCAAGAGCAGAAGTAATACTCTCACTTGCAAAATGGAAAAGGTTGATGCTTGCCAATTATGGCATTCCGGCCGGATACGGAATCTATACGGATATGAACGCGATCAGGCCGGATGAAGAACTTTCCAATATTCACTCCCTCTATGTGGACCAATGGGACTGGGAAAAGGTGATTACCGCGAAACAGCACGATGTTGAATTTTTGAAGAAGACGGTCAAGCAGATTTATGCCGTTTTGCTTCGCGCTGAATTTGTAGTGTACGAAAACTATCCTTCCATCAAGCCCCTTTTGCCAGAAGAGATAACTTTTATCTATGCAGAGGAACTCCTGCAGAGGTATCCAAAACTAACGCCGAAGGAGCGAGAGCAGGAGATTACTAAAGTACATGGTGCTGTATTTATTATTGGGATCGGTGGCAAACTAAGCAATGGTCAAGTACACGATGGCAGGGCTCCCGACTATGACGACTGGACTACTCCCAACTCAGCTGGTTATAACGGGTTAAATGGTGATATCCTGATCTGGAATCCGGTTTTGCAACAATCTTTCGAGATATCCTCTATGGGAATCAGAGTTGACAAAGAGGCATTACTACGCCAGTTAGAGATTACAGGTGCCAATGAGCGAAAGGAGTTGATGTTCCATAAAAAGCTTCTGAAGGATGAACTGCCGCTCTCTATCGGGGGAGGTATCGGGCAGTCCCGTCTTTGCATGTATTTGCTTCGCAAGGCACACATCGGTGAGGTACAAGCCAGTTTGTGGCCAGAAGAGATGGTTCAGCAATGTGCAGAGCACGGCATCTTTATGGTATAGTCCTTCAAGGGCAAACAAAAAATCCCTGAAGCATGCCAGATGCAGGGATTTTTTCGTACTTTTGCGCCCAATTAAGGCCGGCCCGGTAGCTCAATGGATAGAGCAACAGCCTTCTAAGCTGTAGGTTCTTGGTTCGATCCCAAGCCGGGTCACTTTTCATTGCCGTAAAATCAATATTTTGCGGCAATTTTTTATTTTTTAGAGGTTGGATTTGAATATGAACCATTTTTATGACCATATCGTCTGTCGATTTTATCTTTTTGATTTTTATGGATTGCTTACCTGACTAAAATCATTATTATTTCAATGGATTCTGATTGATATTAAGCATCATTTCCATACATTTGAATGCTTTTCGGTTGAACGCCGGTAAGCCGGATTACCTTTTTTTACCAGATAATACTATCTACACGACCCGCTCTGATTGTACTACAAATGAAATTTGCGAATTATTTCAGGGTTTTCTCATTCATTTTTGTTTTATTCCTTTGCTATCAGAATGGGAGAGGTCAGGAAAGCCAGGATATTAAAATCTCTGGTACCTTCGACAGAGTATCCTTGCAGGAGTTTTTTCGCGCGGTTGGTACTTCAAACGGAATCAAATTCCTTTACAAAGAGGAGTGGATGAGGAACCTAAATATTACACAAACCTTTTACCAGGTACCCCTGGATCTTGCACTGAACCAGGTGCTTTCCCAAAATGGACTGACTTTCAAACATTTTCAGCGGAATATTGTAGTCATTTACCCCAAAGCCTCAGAAAACCAGTCCGGTTACAATGCCTATGAATCTCAAATCCTTGTGGTGGGTGACCCATTGAACCTTGGCCGGTTTCAAAAGGCAAAACTGCAGGGACGAATCCTTGACGGCAAGAGTGAAGAGACACTTGCAGGTGCGGTGGTTTTCAACGAGGAATCAGGAAAGGCTGTAACTTCAGATTCGAAAGGTCGGTACGCAATCGAACTGCCTTCCGGAGATCTTCATCTGCGGATCTCATTTCTTGGATATGAAAATACCAGTCAGGTCATCCGTTTGATTCAGGATGGAAAGGCAGATTTTGAATTGTTCGAACAAAGTCATTCGATCGGAGAGGTCACGGTGGTTGGTGAGGATGCCAAGGCTACCAGGGCTCAAATGAGCATGATCAAGATGTCGTCGGCCACACTCAGGGAGTTGCCGGTTTTGATGGGGGAGGCCGACCTGATCAAAAGCATGGTCATGATGCCGGGAGTTCAAAGCACCGGGGAGATGTCATCCGGCTTCAATGTCAGGGGTGGTAATACCGACCAGAATCTGATTCTGGTTGATGGTGCGCCCGTGTTTAATACGACTCACCTGTTTGGTTTCTTTTCCATGATAAACACGGATGCCGTGAAGGATGTGACCCTCTTCAAGGGAGGAATACCAGCCATTTACGGGGAGCGGATTTCTTCAGTGATGGAGGTACAGCTTAAGGAGGGAAGAAACGATGCAATAGGTGTAAACGGAGGTATTGGATTGATAGATAGTAGATTAAATATTGAAGGTCCATTGGGTAAAAAGAAAAAAAGCACATTTTACCTTGGTGGTCGTTCTACCTATTCCGACTGGTTGTTGCAGCAAACCAGAAATCCCACTTTCATGAACAGTATCGCCCATTTTTATGATGTCAACGGTTCCATCAATATTGAGTTCGGACCCAGGAATCATTTGAAACTGACGGGCTATCAAAGCGCAGATGTCTTTAACCTCAACTCCAATTCCCTTTACAATTACGCTAATCTGCTCGGTTCGGTGAACTGGAAGTTGAATTTATCGTCTAAGTTGGTTTCGAATCTTACTTTGGCTTACAGCAAGTACGGTACGAAAACGGATACCCACGATCCATTGAGGCCAAATGATGATTATGAGCTGAAATCCAATATTCAATATGGAAGCTTGAAATATGCGATCTCCTTTTTCCCGACTATCCGCCAGAGAATCAATGCAGGATTTCAAGCAATCGGATACTGGATCGTGCCTGGTGAAATTGCCCCTTCCCGTAGCGGCAGCAATATTTTACCAATGGTTTTAAGGGATGAACAATCCACGGAAATGGCCCTCTTCGTTGACAATGATTTCGGTATCTCAAGAAAGATAGCTATTAACCTGGGGTTGAGGTACACCCGCTTTGCCAATTTAGGTCCCGGTGTGGTGTACGATTATGCCCCGGGTCTTCCCAGGACCGAAAATACGATTGTAGATTCCACTATCTATCATGCCGGAGACAAAATCAAGTTCTACCAGGGGCTTGAACCCCGACTCGCTGTCAAATACCTGCTGGAAAGCGGTAGTTCGTTGAAGCTGAGCTATCAAAGGATTCATCAGTATATCAATCAGATATCGAATACAGCTGTGATCTCTCCGGCCGACTACTGGAAATCGGCCGGCCCCTATGTTGCGCCACTCATCAATGATCAGGTTGCTTTCGGATTCTTTAACAATCCTGCTAAGGGAAAATACGAAACTTCCGTTGAAGTTTATTACAAGAAATTGCAAAACCTTTTGGAATACAAGAATGGAGCACAATTGATCATGAACAGGCACATTGAAACCGATTTGCTGATGGCCAACGGCTATTCCTATGGCATCGAATTTTTGATCAAGAAGAATTCGGGCCGATTGAATGGCTGGTTAAGTTATACCTATTCGCGCACCTTCCGTAAAACGGATGGTCAACTTGAAGGGGAATCCATCAACGGAAACCAATATTATCCTTCTGTGTATGACAGACCGCATGATTTGTCCGCTGTGATGAACTATCAAATCAGCAGACGCTGGAGATTCTCCGGGAATTTTGTCTACTCATCGGGAAGACCCATTACCTTACCTGAGGAAAAATACGAAATAGGGAACTACCAGGTGGTCTATTATTCAGATCGGAACAAATACCGAATGCCGCCTTACCATCGCATGGATGTAGCCATTACTCTGGACGAGAACCTGCGAAAAAAGCGTTCCTGGAAAGGAAGCTGGACTTTTTCTGTTTACAATGTGTACGGCCGGAAGAATCCCTATTCCGTTTTCTACAGAAAGGATGGGACGGTGCAAAGTACAACGCAAACCGAGTTCTCATTGTACAAATTATCGATCATTGGCATTCCAGTTCCTTCGATTACCTATAATTTTAAGTTTTGATGAAAACAAGATACTACTGGCTGATTTGGTTGCTACTCTTCTTCACTGCCTGTGAAGAGTACTATACTCCGGCAATTGACCAGACAGATGGTCACTTGGTGGTGGATGCCCTGGTAACCAATGATGTGAATAACAAAGTGGTTCATCTTTCCTGGTCCAAGGGTTTTTATTCAAACCAACTTACTCAATCTGTTTCAGGGGCCAAAGTTGAGCTAATCCAATCTAACGGGCAGGTTTTTTCCAGTAGTGTTACCGGAGTAGGGTATTTTACCTTTGAGATGATTCCTGAGATTGGGAAGTCATACAAACTGAGAGTTAGCATTGGAAAAGATGTCTATGAATCTGAATTTGTGACCATGCCGCCAAATCCCTCCATTGATAGTCTCTACGTAGGGGATAAAGTGAAAGAGTTTTATGAACCAGATATATACGGAAGGCCATATGCAGTTTCTCTGAACGGATTGGAATTTTACATTGATGCTCCGGTGACAACTCAACTGGCCAATTACAGGTTCAATGTAAGATCAGTGCTGGAATGGATCTACTATCCGCCTGGCCTCGCTCCACCAGTCTATGGGTGGGAATCGTTTGTCGATAATAGCAGCTATATCCTGGCAGGTTCAAACAAAATGAATGCAACCACCAACAAGATTGAGCAGTTTCCGCTTCTCTTCCTGCCCAATAATCCTCAGGAATACCTTCATGCAGACTCTTTAAAGTCAAATGGATGGATCGTAGTCATTGACCAATTCGGGACTTCAGTTGGCTCCTATGATTATCATCAACAAATAAACAGTCAATTCGCTGCAGATGGAAGTTTGTTTGATCCAATTCAGACTCAGATCCTGGGAAACATAACTTGTAAGACCGATCCAACCAAAAGAGCTTTTGGCTATTTCGATTTGAACTCTTACAATTCAATTAATTATTTTGCCAACTTCTCCGGGCCTCAGGCTAGTATCAAATTGCGCAAATTGATAAATTTTCCTTTTGTTCCGGTAAAGGGACAGATAGTTGGTATCCCTCCGCAGTGGTGGCAGTAGAAGTGAATTAGTGATGAATTTTGATGACTTGAAAGGCATATTGCGACGAATGAATAGGTATAAATAATGCAACGGTGAAAATATTTCTTACTTGGATCATGCTCTTTTGTACCTGGACGGCAACGGCACAGAATGAAAATACCACTGTCAGTCTTTACACTGACAGGGATATCTATGCCAGCGGTGAAACGGTTCTGTGCAAATTATTTCTTCCTTCGGATGAGGTTTCAGGTATTGTGCACGTGGCCCTTTTCAATATGGGCGGAGTAAGGATTTCAACTATTCACCTCCTCGTTGGGGGAAGCCAGGCTGATGGGTACATCAGTCTGCCGGATTCCCTAAGTTCAGGAAGCTATCTTCTGAGAGCCTCTGTCAGAAAAGCCGGAATGTTTACATGTAAGGAGATTTATATTTCAAACAGATTTGCAAGTGCTACTACCCCGGGAAGTCGATTGCACACAGCACTAACAACACAACCTTCAGGCATACTTATGCCGTCTCTTCGGATGGAAGGCTTGAAGAATCAATACAACTCAAGAGAGGAGGGTCATGTACGAATCCTCTTTCCCGAAGATTTAATCAGTCAAATGGAGGGTAATATTTGTATAAGTATTGCTGACAGATCCCTGGAATATCGTGCACCTACTTTTCAGTTAAAGGTAAACTCCACTGAAGAACATCTTGTTGAAAAGGGTGGAATGATTCTCGAGGGATTTGTGACGGATATCGCTACCAACATGCCTTGCGGCAATGCAACGATTTTCCTGACTATTCCAGACTCGATTCCCTACTTTAAGTTTTACAAAACAGGTGCCGATGGTCGCTTCTATTTTCAATTGGAGCGTTTTTATGGCAAGAAACTCGTTGTGGTACAATGTTCAAATCAGGATGACAACCGATCCTTGAAGATATCCCTCAACGACCCTGAAGGTGAAAATATTGAATTGCCACCGTTTGAATACCGGGATATTCCTCCTGCAATTAAAAATGGCATTGAGAAAAACCGGGACGCAGTTACTTTCCGTAAACTCTTTGGTCAACCCGAAATAGATATTCAACAAATACCTTTTCCCAATACAGTTCAATATCCATTCTACGGTTTGCCTACGGAGACCGTTGATCCAAAGCTCTTTATTGACCTCCCCAATTTCAGCGAAATCTCAAGGGAGCTTTTATCTGGAGTCAGGTTCAGAAATTTCGGCAGGATCCCGTCCATTCAGGTTATCAATCTTCCAGTTCATACCTATTTTAACGAGAACGCTTTGGTCTTGCTGGATGGTGTTCCCATTCACGATCTTAATCTGATTGCGAATCTTGGAACGAAAGAGATTGACAAAATTGAGTTTGGCCTTAGTGAACGTTTCTTCGGCACTATTTGTTTCAAGGGTTTTCTGGCCATCCATACATCAAAAATAGATTATTCCCGTATTCCTGCTTCAGATGATCTTGTCAAACTTTCAATGGATGGCATTCAAAGTAAGCCGATGCTGGCGGAATTATCCTATCAATCAGCCAACGATCCTGATTTTCGCCAATTGTTAGTATGGAAACCTTCTGTAACGCCTGCTCAGGAAATTGGTCTGGATTTCAGGACTTCAGACATTCAGGGCGATTTCAGGATAATCGTACGAGGAAAAAGGAAGGATGGTTCAATCGTATTCAGTGAACAACAATTTGAAGTCAAATAATATGAGGAGTAGAGTTTTTACCATCCTGTTTCTTGTTGGATTGCTTGGATGCATCTCACTCCGGGCACAGTCGCCTATACCTAACAACTGGAATGCAGAACAGATCAAGGGAACCCGTCATATTTCCTATCCGGTAGCATTCGGACAACCCTACCTGACTGACAAGTTTATTTCCGGTGAGATAGAGTTGGTGGGTGGAGTGGTCATAAAGGACCTAAGATTGCGTTACAGTTCTTATCGAGATCAGTTGATCTATTATAATCCTGAGATTTCTGCACAGATAGCGATCGATAAAATTAGTCTGAAAGGTTTTACCCTCATTGAGTTATCGGGAACAAAGCGGATTTTTCGCCAACTTTACTTCAAGGGGTATGATGCCGGAAACAGATTCTTTGAAATACTGGATGAAGGAGAAACTTCACTGGTAGTTTACCGGAGAGTTGTCATGGAGACTTGTCCTCCCTATATGGATGTTACCGGAAAACTGAACAACACAGCCTATCGGGAAGCCTACAATTATTACCTTTATCTTCCTTCCGGAGAGTTTGAAATCGTACATATCAACAGGAAGTCGCTCCTGTCAAAATTCAATACAGCTTACCAGAAACAGGTGAAGAAAATTCTTCGAAAAAATAGAATTAAAATTCAGGATGAAACAAGTTTTGTCCAAGCATGGAAATTAATTCCAAATAAGAACAAGGAGCTTATTTGTCTTCTCAACCACTAAAGAAGGCAGAAACAAGCTAATATTTCAATCTATTAGTCGTTTTTACTGATGGGAATGCTGAAATAAAAACTGGAACCAGTACCCAGTTTGCTCTCAGCCCAGATTCGACCATTGTGTCTGTCGATGAACTCTTTGCACAGGATAAGGCCCAGTCCGGTACCTTTTTCGTTGTGGGTTCCGGGTATGGAGAAACTCTCATCGATTCTAAAAAGTTTGACTAACTCCCGCTGTTCGATACCAACACCTGTATCGGCGACACAAATCCTTAGTTCCGAATCGATCCGATCAGCACTGATGGTAATTTTTCCTCCCGGATGAGTGAATTTGATTGCATTGGAGATTATATTTCTTAAAACACTCGATATCATCTCTTTATCAAGATTGGCCTTGATTGCAAAAGGCAACTCCTTGGTGAAGAGGATATTCTTTTGAACAGCTGCAATATTTGACAGTTCATACACCTCATCTATGATTGTCCTAATTTCATGATTTTCGGGCTTGAAGTCTATGCGACCCGATTGGGAACGTGACCATTCCATTAAATTCGTCAACAAATCGATTGCCTTTTGTGAGGAGAACTGGATAATCTCTGAATATTCTTCGATTCCATCATAATCCTTCTGCCTGACCTGATCGATCAGGATATTGCTGAATCCAAGAATGCCGTTGAATGGGCTTTTAAGGTCATGGGCGATGATGGAGAAGAATTTGTCTTTCGTTGCATTGAGTTCCCGGAGGCGGGATTCGCTTTCGTGTAAGGCATGTAAAGTCATCTTTTGTGCCGTAATATCGCGAAAACTCCAAACACGACCCACGCAGGTTCCACTAAAAATCTGGGATTGGGAATAGCGTTCGAAAGTTCGTCCGTCTTTAAAGTCGATGAAATCTGTTGAAGTCGCCTCATCGTTATTGTAAAGTTCCATCACTTTGTCAAGAAATTTTTTGGGTTCAATCAGTTGATCAAGAACATATGACAATAAGGCTTTATCTTCATAGATTTCGGTAATCGAAGAAGGTATCTGCCACATTTCGACAAATTTGCTATTGAAATGTGTGATTTTACCGGCTTTATCAACGACAAGTATTCCGTCAGCCGTTGATTCCAATGTTGCTGAAATCAGGGAGTGTGATTTTTCCAGTTCATTTTCGGCCCGCTTTCTTTCAATGACGTTGGCGACCTGACTGCCAATCGAGTCAAGAAACTTAAGTTGACGTTCATTGTAAATGTTCTTCTCACAATAATGTTGCAGAACCAATACGCCAATAATACCGGAGGATGTTTTGAGGGGAACTCCAATCCATGACGGAGATGGGGAGCCGACTAATTCAATTTCGCCTTCCTCCCTAAGTTTTTGAAAGATCTCGGGAGTAATCATGAGAGACTTGCCTGACTGAAAAACATAGTAGGTACAACTCTTGAATAATTTACGGGGATTATAAGGCTGGTCGTACTGGTCGACAAAATAGGGGAAACTGAATTGATCTGTGTTTTTGTCATAGAGGGCAAAGAAGCAGTTTTCGGCATATAGTACCTTCTTAAGTGCGAGATGGATCAGCTTCAGCAAATCATGCAGATCAGAAGTGTTGACTACCCCATTTACAATTTCAAAAAGTACATTCATTTCCGATTCGGTTTGTTTGCGCTCGGAGATATCAATCAAAACACTAATTATGCAGTTTTCCTTTCTAAACTTTATCAATTCACCTGATATCAGACAAGTAAAAAAATTGCCGGATTTGTGCCTGAATTTGGCTTCAAAATTTTCTACTTTTCCTTCTTTATGTATCTTCTGTTCAAATTGAACCCTGTCGGAAGGATCATGCCAGAAATTGAGATCATCGATGGTTTGACCGATGAGCTCATCCTTGGTATAACCCGTGCGGATTACCTTGTTGTTGGTCTCAATAATCGTCCCGGTGTGAATGGAGGTAATAATTATTAGGCTGGGGCTATTTTGAAATGCTTTGGTAAAGGTATCTTCACTCTCTATCAATGCTTTCTGGGTTTCTATTTGCTTCGTTATGTCTACAAAAGTGACCAAAACATGGCTTAAAAGGCTCTTTTGGTTGAATTCAGGAAAGGCATTTACCTGCACCCAGACCCGGTCGCCAATGTTGGTCCTGTTGATGCCAATAACATAGTTTTCAAAATATTGCTTTGTTGTAATTGCCTTTTGGACGGGATATTCTTCCAATGGAAGGGGAGTCCCGTCTTCTCTCACGAATCGCCATTCCGGATCGATCGCCACTTTGCCCTGAAGTTGCTCAATGGAAAGCCCCAAGATACGTGAGGCTTCCTTGTTGGCTACAAGGATGCTTGTATCACTGGAGTGAACTACGACTCCGGCTTGCAAATGGTCAATCAGCGTTTGAAACCGTATGATTTCCTGTTTCTTGTATTTATTTCCTCGGTTCATAAAAAGCAGAATATGAATCTTAAAGGTATTATCGCAGGTGAAATGAAACCATTTTTTTGTTATGACATGAATCAGCTGTGCTTTCGAATCAAATCCAACAATAGATTTTTCTTGATAGGTTTTGATATAAAGTCGTCACAACCAGCCAATCTGGCCTGTTCCATGTCTTCTTTGGTGGCGTAGGCTGTCTGGGCAATGATGTGAATATCGGGAAACATCAGTTTAATCTGCCTTGTTGCCTCATAGCCATCTATCTCGGGCATCTTCAAATCCATCAAAATCAAATCATAAGTATGTTTTTTAACCATATCAAGGGCAACTTTTCCGTCGGAGGCATAGTCCATGTTCCTGACACTGTTTTTCAACAGGATTTCGAGATATAGAAAATTGATTTGTTCGTCATCGGCAACAAGAATAGAAATATCTTTGAGTAACTTTCGGGAAGTATGAGAAGGCTCCTCTGTTTGTTCCATCTGCTGAGCGGGCAAGACGGGGATAGTGAAAAAGAAACAGGAACCCTTTCCGGGTTCAGATTCAATTCCCAATGTGCCATTCAGGGAAGCAACCAATTCCTTTACTATACTTAAGCCCAGTCCGGTACCTCCAATGGCCATGAAAATTGCCTGTTCGGACCTGTAAAATGACTCAAATACTTTGTCTTGTTCCTGTAAATGTATTCCGATGCCGGAATCTTTGACGAAGAATTTTATGCTATTCTCCATCATTTCAAATCCTACTGCAACGAAGCCACGCTTTGTATATTTGATGGCATTGATGGTCAGATTCATCAAAATCTGCCTAATTTTTTCCATATCCGAAATAACATACTGATTATGAAAGTTATGCGGAATTTGAACCTGGAAAATGATGTCTTTTTCCAATGTTTCCGGTCCAAATCTGTTTGCCAGACTGGTAACCAAAATTTCCGGACTAAATGTATGTTGGCTAATCTCAGTTTTTTCGCTTTGTAATCTGGAGAGGAGAATTACGTTTTCAATCAGGGTAAGC
>Ga0073936_10007219_pt1 | contig 14401 bp, 16 predicted proteins | sample AliMusrvi5mmetaG_FD_87041 | JGI IMG/M metagenome (GOLD analysis project Ga0073936, IMG submission 87041) | Freshwater lake bacterial and archeal communities from Alinen Mustajarvi, Finland, to study Microbial Dark Matter (Phase II) - Alinen... | ecosystem: Environmental > Aquatic > Freshwater >... | reverse complement strand
GCCCTGTTCCGCGCCGTCTGCGAACCCGGGGTCACCCGGTGAGCGTGGCGCCCCCAGCGTCCGCCAGCCTGCACGTGCCGCCCTCCACGGGCAAGCTGATCCGTTTCACGGGCTGGAACCTGTTCGGGCTGTGCGCGCCCATGGCCGTGGCGTTCTTCGCGCTGCCGCCCCTGCGCGGCCGCATGGGCCCCGACATCTACGGGTCGTTCATGTTCCTGCTGACGGTGGTGAACTACCTGACGATTCTCGATCTCGGCCTCGGCCGGGCCACGACACGGTTCATGGCCGTGCGCCTCGCGGGCGGCAAGGAGGAGGAACTGCCCGGGATCTTCTGGACGGCGCAGACCATGATGCTGGCGTTCGGGTTGGCGGGCGTGGCGCTGTTTCTGCCGCTCATCACGCCCATCGTCTGCCGCTGGAGCACGATCCCGCCGGCGTTGCAGGCCGACGCCTGCAAGACGCTTTTTGCCGCAGCGGCCAGCACGCCATTCCTGGTGGTGACGGCCAGCCTGGTGGGCATGCTTGAGGCACATCAGAAATTTAGGCGCATCAGCCTGATCCGCGTGCCCATGCAGGTCTACACGTTCCTCGGTCCGCTGGCCGTGGCCCTGGTGACGCGCACGTTGTTCGCGCCGGTGGTGGCACTGCTGGCGGGCAAGGTCGTCGAGTGCGGCATCTATTTTGTGGCCTGTCTGCTGGTCGCGCCACGCCTGCGCCAGGGCTTCGTGTTCCGGCCGGAACTGGTGGGCGATTTATTCCGCTTTGGCGGGTGGATGTCGGTGTCGAGCATTGCCATGCTCGTGCTGGCGCAGAGCAACAGCGCGCTCATGCTCGGACTGTTGCCGGTGGCCGCGGTCGGGTTCTACGGAACGGTGGCCGAGATGGTGATTCGCCTGCTGGTGTTCCCGCGGGCCTGGGTGTCCGTGCTGTTCCCGTCATTCTCCGCCCAGCACGCCGTCAATCGCGAGGCCGTGGCCGCGCTCTATGCCAAAGGCGTCAAGGTCCTGCTGATCGCAACATTTCCCGTGATGCTTCTGCTGATGGCGTTCGCGGGCGAGGGACTGGCGCTGTGGCAGGACCGGGCGTTTGCCGCGGCCAGCACGGGGGTCATGCGCTGGCTTGTGGCGGGCATCTTTGTGTACAGTCTATCCTACGTGCCGTTTTCGCTGCTGCAGGGTGTGGGGCGGCCGGACCTGAGTGCAAGGGTGCACCTGGTCGAGGTCCCGCTCTACCTCGGCCTGGCGTGGTTCCTGATGAAACACTTCGGCATGGAAGGCGCGGGCATGGCCTGGTTCATCCGGTGTGTAGTGGAGGCGGTTGTCATGTTTGCCCTGGCGCAGCGATTCGCGCCGGGCACGGGCCGTACGGTGGTGGCCGCCGCTTGGGTGCTTCTGGCAGGCAGCCTGCTCATGGCCGGCATGACCCTCATGCCCGCGCTATTGGCCCGCCTGGCCGCGGCGCCGCTGGCGGCAGCCTTGTTCGCGGGGCTGAGCTGGCGCTGGCTGTTGACCGCCGAAGACCGCGCCGCGCTGCGGGCGAGAATGGTGCGTGGGCGGGCAGATTCCTGATTAGAACTGTGGACGCATAACGTCGTAAGGATGGGCAATTGCGTCACCGTCGGACTGGTGCTGCCCGCCGCAGTTTCCACGGGCGCGCCCTGATCGCCGCGAGACCTGCGGTCCGCAACTCGCTGGTTCCGTGGCGGTTCCAGGAACGTCTTGACGCTCTGGTCCCGGTCTCATACCGTCTCGGCAGTCAGGCGACTGCCTGACGTGAGCGGACGCTTTGGCAGGAGGTCCGGACGGCATTTCCGGAAAACCCGTCATGACGCAGAATAAGCGTCCGGCGAAAGGAGGGATAGGATGACAAAGGTGAAGGTCATATTCGACGAAACATCCCAGAGGGATCCATACGTGTGCGAGTTCCCGTGCATTCCGAGAAAGGGAGAGAAAATCGCGTTGCCGACGCCTGGCGGTGGCGCAGAAATGAAGTACTACGAAGTGATCACGTAATGCATATTCCAACAAACGGGACTTGCCCTGTTGAGGTCCATGTCCTACGCATCAACCCCGATATAGTCTGACAGGAACGGCATCACACCAAGCGACCACGTTGCACTTCAACAGTTGTTTGCGTGAGCTGGGGTGGTCGGCACCGATGTTCTACGGAGTATTCGATCATGGGTGACATAAAGTTCAAATGTCCATCATGCGCGCAACCTCTTGAAGCACCACAGGACATGGTTGGTCAACGAACTGATTGCCCCACTTGCAGGGCGACAATCAACATTCCGCACTCCCAAGAGAAAACGGGAGAAACCAATCGGGCAATACCGGCGTCTCCTTCGACACCATCCTCAACTAAGGAAGCCGAGTCTACCAAGCGCAAGAAGGAAGTCCTTGGTAGCGGAATTGGGATTGGCGGCCTCATTGTGTTCGCTATCGGGAGAGAAATAGCTAAACAGTTTTCTGATTCACTCATTCTCAAAGTGGTTTCCGCTGCATTTTGGGGAGCGGCAGCCGGTGCACTTGTGGGACTTCTGCCTTATTTCATTGGGAAGAGAAAGGGGCAGAAGAGGGTCGCGATCTTTGCACTCATATCGTCGTCGGTCGCGGGAGCTATCCTTGGCCTCTGGTTGTCGATTCCGGTCGCGGCGGTGTTCTCGACAGTCATCTTGTTGATCACCGGTCCGCGACGCTCTGACATAGAGAATCCGTCACCACGAGGATCGCCGAACAAAGCCTCCGATGCGACTTCGGAACCCGCGCCGGGTGTGGCTTCCTCAGCGCATCAAGGCTGACGTTCGCCACATGCAATGAACATAGCGGCTACAGATATTGCGGCTTGGTGGGGCGGATTATCAGGAACGCTCCTGTTTGTCATCGAGGTCCTGCGATTTCGGCGCGAAGGCGCCGACTTCGACATCGCCTTCGACTACGAATACGAGGACGAGTTCATGATGCGTCAGAAGCCCAAGGCGCTACGGTACACCATTCGCAACATGTCCGACAAAACCACGACGATCACCGGAGTCTCGCTCGAAGAATGGATGAAGATCCCAAAGCGACTTCGCCCCATGAAGATCCGCTTCTACTCCTCGGGCGTTCTTGACGAGAAGGCTGGCAAGAACTACCCGCAGAAACTTGAACCGGGCGACTACATCGTCGGTGGAATAGACGCGGAAACCATTCGACAGCATGCGCCGAAGTCATGCCGACCGATCGTCATGACCGTCAATGACACCCGCCACAGGAGACCGAAACGAATCAGACTTCGCATACCCGCCCCATTCCTTGCGCCCTTGACCCCCCTTGACCAGCTTTTCAACCAGATCCACCTCGTGGGCGACCAGAACAGATTCAACCCCTTCGTGGATGTACTCTCAAATGGCTTAGGGCTGAAACGATGTACGACGACCCGCGATCCAAGCGGAGTCATACATATGGACTTTCCAAGTCCAACCCCTGTTGACGAGGCGGTGATTCGCAGCATTGCCCAGGCGCATGGCTTTGAGATCAAGACCATCAAAGTGAACATACAACTGGGCGAACAAGGCGGTTGACTCGTACGCGAAACCCGCGGCGGGTTTCGCTCCGGTCACCGCCAGCGATCGCTCTGGAAGAGCCGCAAAACAATGCTGTTGCCAAAACGATTTTTGAAGACGGTTGTTCCGAGCCGGAAACTGACGGGGAAGTACTTGAGGTGATGCCATGAGGAAACTCTATCTTGATGACGAAGAGCGCGACCTGATCGAGTCCGTCGAGCGCGGCGAGTGGAAGTCGGTCAAGAATCTGAAGGAGGAGATCGAGAAGCACCGACAATACGCGCGGAATACCCTTCAGATTGACACATAGTGCACATATGTGCAATGATTTTTCCGGGATAAGGGAGAGCCTGAGACCATGAACATCACGCTTTCGGCGGACGAAGAGACGGTTCGGTTGACGCGCGAATATGCACGTCAGCATGGGACGTCGTTGAATCGGCTTGTGCGCGACTATCTCTGCCGTTTGACGGCAACCGACGAAGGTGAGACGGCTGCCGATGAGTTCAGGCGATTGGCGTTGGAACACGGAGGCCGTTCCCCGAAAGGCTTTCGTTTCAGCCGCGAGGAAGCCCACCGCAGGAATGGCTGAACATGGCTCGAAACTTCATCGATACCAATGTCGTCGTGTACGCCAACGATTCGCACGATGTTGCCAAACAGCGGCGGGCTGTGGAATTGATCGCTACTGCCATTCGGGAAGGAAGTGGTGTTCTTTCCACCCAGGTGCTGCAGGAGTATGCGAATGTGGCGGTCTCGAAGCTGGGGCAACGGCAGGATGTCGTGTTGCGGCAACTGAGACTGCTGGAACGTCTGCACGTCGTGCCGCAGACTCCGGAACTCATCCGTCGAGCCGTCGAACTGCGTGGGGTGTATGGAATTTCGTTCTGGGATGCGTCTGTCGTGGCGGCAGCCGAGGCGGAGAAGTGTGACCGGATTTACTCAGAGGACTTGAATACCGGTCAGTTCTATGCGGGTATCGTCGTCGTGAATCCTTTTGAATAACCCCTCTTTGTAAAGCAACCCGTTGAAACCGCGCCTCATTGTCCTGCTCTCGCTGCTGATCTCGCTCGTCGTGGCCACGTGGGCCACCTGGCCGCTGGCCAGGGTGTTCCACGAGGGCATGCCGTCGTCGAATCGGCCGGAAGTCGGCGGGCCGCGCTACATGATCCCGGGCGACCACCTGCAGTTCCTCTACCAGTTGTGGATGTTTGCCGATGCGTTGGAAGGCAAGACGCCGCTCTTCTATCACGTTTACGAGTTCAACCAGGGCAACGATCGCGACCGCTACGAGCTTGGAACCTACTACTTCCCCGTGTGCCTGCTGTATACCGCGGGCCACCTGATCGGAGGGCAGACCGTCGGGTGGAATCTCATGGTTTTCGCGACGATCTGGCTGGTTTACCTCGGAACCTGGCTGCTGGTGCGGCGATTCACCGCATCGCCCCTCACGGCGGCCGTGGCGTCGCTGCCGGCCATCCTGCTGCCGTATTTCCATGTCGCGCTGTTGGGAGGCAGTCCGACCGGTCCAGGCATGGTGTGGGTCCCGGTCGTCCTGCTCGGCATCGACCTGGCCGTTCGTGAGCGAAAGATCTGGGCGGGGTTCATGGCCGGCGTCGTGCTGTTCATCTCGTCATGGGTGGATCTGCACGTGTTCTTCTTTATGTTCCTCGCGACGCCGGCGTGGGGCCTCGTGTGCGTGGCGTTCGCCGCTGAGCGGGATGGCGGGCTTCGGCGCCTGCCGTGGCGGCGCATGGCGGTGGCGGTCGCGCCCATCCTGGTGATGATGGTCCTGGCGTATTTGCAGACCAGCCTCGTCAAGCACTCGCTGGTCGACACCTTGCAGTCCCAGGGCCGCACGATCGAGGAGTCGCTCACCTTCGCCCTGCGGGCCGACGGGTGGCTCGGCTGGTGGCCCGACAACCGTCACAACCTCATCTATATCGGCATCTGGGTGACGGTGATTTTGGGGATGGGGCTGGGACTGCTGGCGATGGACGTCTGGCGGCTTGGAGCGCGCGCGCGCGGCCGCCTGCTGCTGTACGGATTGGTGCTGGCGGCGATCGGCGTCATCGCCCTGCTGTCGCTTGGTCCGAATGTACCCCTGGATAAGCATCACCTTGTCTGGCGGGCGCTACGCACGCTTATTCCTCCGTTCAAGATGATCCGGCAACCGGCCAAGGCGTACTGCCTGCTGGGGCCGTTCCTGGCGGTGGCGCTGGCCTTTGCGTTGGACCGGATTGCGGCTCTGTACCGGCATCGCGGCGTGGCGACGGTCGTGGTGCTCGCTCTGGCGGCGGGTTGCCTGTGGGACTACGGGCGGCGGCTTGATCCCACGATCTGCCTGCTGGACCACGAACAGGGCGCGTACCGGGCGGTTGCGCTGGACGCGACCGCGTGCGGCCGTGAGAACCGCGCCCTGGCACTGCCGATCTGGCCGGGCGACTCGCACTGGAACTCCCTGACTGAATACTACTCGACCCTGTACCGGACCAAGATGCTCAACGGGTACCGGCCCACGGTGCGGCGTCAGTACAAGACCGACGTTTTCGAGCGCCTGTCGCCCATGAATCTGGGGATCGTCACGGACGCTCATCTGGACTATCTGTTGTCGAAGAAGATCGGGTATCTGATCGTGCAGGAGGATGCGTTCCCCGACAAGGTGAGCCCGTTCCCGGTCGTCCACACGCTGCGGGCGCTGCTGCGGCAGCCGCGGCTCGAGTTTCTGGCGCAGGATCGCCAGGCGTGGGCGTTCAAGATTCTGCCCGCGGGCACACCGCGCGCCGCGCTCTCGCTACCGGACAAGGGCGCCGCGTATCCGCAACTCGCGGCCCGGCGATGGTGGGGGCAGGATCTGGCCGCCACCAATGGGCTCGCCGTGGTGACAAATGCGACAGACAACACGATCGCGGCGCGACTGGCCGGGCCGGCGGACCGCCTGCAGTTGCCGCCGCGCTATCTGGAGTCGCGAGACAACGTGAGGTATATGCTGACGGCTCGCGGTTCGGGCATCCTGAACGGGACCTTCGAGGCGGACGGGAAGGTTGTGGGGACGGTGGGCGTGGCCGTAACGTCGGCTTGGAGTTGGGTGGAATTACCGGTGCCTTCCTTTGCCGGCGGGCGCGATGTGGTCCTGACACTGTCGGCAGCGGGTGGTACGGTGGATGTCGATGCGATCACGCTGATGGCGGGGCCGTGGTCGTGGCTCGAACCGCGACAGTCCGTGACCTTGCCGGCGGAGGCGTTCTTCCGCGTGGGCTATTCTGATTTGCGGAGCGGCAGCGTGCATCTGGAAGCGGCGCGCTCCCCCTGCGATGTCGTGTTCTGGGCATCCAACCTTCCGGTGCGACCGGGTCGCTACCACGTCACAATCGACTTCGATACGCCCGCGGCACCCGGGACGCTGCTGGGCGACCTACGGATCGCGCGGGCGGATAAGGCCGGCGCGGTCAGCACGCTCCTGCGCGCGGGTGAGCCGGCGGTGGTGGATTACCAACACGAAGGCCCTCAACCCATGCGCCTCGATTTACGCTTCAGCCGCAATGGCGACCTGATCATTCATTGCGTGATAATTCAGCGGGTGGAATGAGACGGCGTTGACGGCGCAACGCCCTCCAATTGGCGGGGCGATTCGCGTTCTGGAGGGCGGCGCGCCGTCGCCGCCGGCAATGGTATTCATTACCTGTCGTGCCATGCGAGGATGTTCAACTCGCCCTGATATGGCCAGTCATCTGCCGACTCCACCAGGCCGGCACGGACGGGGTTTTGTCTAACGTACTCCCACTTGGCGGCGTAACTCTCGCCCTGACGCAACTGGGTGTCCCATCCGTCCTGCTGCCATAAGTCCCCGTCACAAGGTCGAGGCCAGCGGCGGGAAACAAGGGTCTTCCAGTACTTCATCCACGACTGCACGGTTTCGGTCAGCACACTCGGTCCACAGAAGAGGTGGATGTGGTCGGGCATGATGACGTAGCGACCGACGCGCCAACGGATGGCCTGGCGCCAGGACATGACGAGCAGTTCGTGAATGTCCGGTTGCGCAAGGAGAGGTCTGCGGCCTTTCGTGCAAACGGTGAGAAACACGATGACCGACTGGTTGCCGGCGCGAACCAGTTCCATGTGCGCCGGCCGTCTTCTGGAGGGCGGCGCGCTGTCGCCGCCGGCATTGCATGAGGCGGCGTTGACGGCGCAACGCCCTCCATGTGGGTGCTTCGCCGTTTCGTTCATGGAGGTGTGTATTAGTGATTTAATTTATACGAAGCAAGCCAATGCTGTTGCTAGTGGTGCCCCACGCCGGCTACACACGGCGCCGACAGCGCGGCGCCCTCCAAACGGTGGGTCATCCGCAATGTGGAGGGCGGCGCGCCGTCGCCGCCGGAATCATCGGCGTGCAGGTCACCGGACAGGCAATTACCCACCCCCACCAATCGCCTGGTAGCATTGTCCAAGTCTGGAGCCGTGCTAACAGGCAAGACCTTCGACTTTATCCGGGTAATCGGGATCGGCATTTCGGCTGATGAAGCAAGTGTTGCCGTAAGGCACACATTGTGACACACTTACTTATGCCTCACTACCAATGGAACGCGGAGAAGAACGCGCAGCTCAAGGATGAACGAGGAATCAGTTTTGAGCAGGTGGTGATGCATATTGAGGGCGGTGATCTTCTGGATGTGTATGAACATCCGAATCAGGCGCGGTATCCCGGCCAGCAGCTTCTGGTCATTCGTGTAGGCGAGTACGCCTATGTCGTGCCGTTCGTGGAAACGGCCGAAGGCCGGTTCCTGAAAACCATCATCCCGAGCAGAAGAGCAACTCGTGAGTTCCTGGGAGAGAGCCATGCAGAAGACTAAACTGGATAAGGAAGAGCAGGATGTTCTGGACTCCTTCGAACGTGGCGAATGGAAACCGGTGGTGAATCGCCGCCAGGAGATCGCACGTCATGTTGCCTACGCGAGGAACACCTTGGCGAAAGACAGGCGGGTCAACATCCGCATTTCTTCCAAGGATCTTGAGGAACTTCAGGCCATTGCCGTGGAGGATGGCCTGCCCTATCAAACTCTTATGGCGAGCGTGCTTCATCGCTTCGCCGCCGGACGGTTCGTGGACACCGCAAGCCGAACCAGAAGGTCCAGGTTACCTCGCGTTCAGCTCGGGACCTGACTCTTGACGCGCGACCGGAGACAAGAGTGATCAAGAGGATGCTGTCTGCCATCGTGGCCATCGTCTATTTGGTTGCCGCTTACACGGGCGGGGGATCTGGCGGCACGATCAAGTGTGCACTGTTCCTGATTTTGCCGCTGGCTTGCATCTGGTTCAGAGAAGAGATGGGTTCATTCACGGGAGTCATGCGTGGGCAATACATCAATACAGAGACTCCCGGTTGCTTGTGGGCGGCTACACACGGCGCCGACAGCGCGGCGCCCTCCAAGCGTGGGTCATCCGCAATGTGGAGGGCGGCGCGCCGTCGCCGCCGGTATTTGGCGAGACGGCGTTGACGCCGCAACGCCCTCCATTACTTGACGTGCCACGTGCGATAGAAGCTCGCGGCCTGCAGCACGGCCTGGGCGGCGACGTCGTTGCCGTGGACGTTCCAGTGGCGGTCGCAGGTGAGGAAACAGGATTGCCAGCCGCCCTGGGCATCACGGGTGGCGGGGAGCAGGTCGAGATACTGCATGTTCAGCGCCGCACACGCGTCGCGCATTTTCGCGGCCAGCGGCGTCTCGGCACCCGCCGTTGCGTGCTGCAGGTCTGTGTCGCACGGAATCGTCAGGACCAGCACCGGCTTGTTGCCCGCCGCCTGGCGCAGTTCCTTCAACACATACGCCAGGCGTGCCCACTGATCGGGTGTGAAGTCGAAATAGCCCGCGTAGTCCGTTGCCGTGCCGGACGCGTGATGGCGTTTCATGCTCTTGACGTACTTGATCAGGTTGCCCGTGTACGTGAATTGGCGCAGCGCGTTTTCGACCAAATGCGAGGTCGTCGATGCGGAGTCCGGATTGGGCAGGTAGGTGAGACGGTAGTCGGGCGCAGCCCCCGTGAAATAGGGGCGAATGCGGCCTGCGTGCATCGCGAGTCCGTACTCATAATCGTCATCCAGGAAGTCGTTATCGGGCAGGATCGCGAGGATGACGGCATCGTGATCGAAGGTTTTGGCCAGTGTCTTATAGAGGAGGAGTTCCTGCGTGGGCCCGAACGAACCCGACGTGCCGAAGTTGAGATGTTCCAGGCCCGTGGTGCGTTCGAGGCGGTCACTCATCCGGTCCTCGGAGGCCACGCCCCAGCCCTCCATGAAGGAATCACCGAGCACGATCACGCGCGGCTTGCCCGTGGCGGCAGGCAGGCGCTCGCGGTCGCGCATGCCTTGCGCGTTAGCACGGTAGGTCAGGTTGTAGCAGGGCGCCACGTGGTGGTACGTGGAGTTCGGCTCGTGCCAGACACCGAAGTCGGGGTTGAGGTCAGCCCAGAACCTTGACCACACGTTGCCGAGGCAATACGTGGGCCGCTGGATCGGGAGCCGGCCCGAAGCGCACAGCACGGCAAGTCCGACTTCGAGCAGCACCAATGTGAGCAGTCCGCTGAGCGTGAGGCGGATGAGCAACTTCCGGAAGGTTTTCATCGTGGGAGCCTGAGTCTAACTACGGAACACGCGAATTACGCGAAAGAAAAACACCCAGTTCCACCGCCGGGATGTCGGTGGCCTGCGTGTGCGCAGCGATCTCGCGCAAGTCGGACGGTTTGAAACCGGCGCGACGGAGTCGGTCCACAAGATTGCGCGTGCAGCGAAGTCCGCCGGACCAGCGGCCGGCCGTGTAGACGGCCCGCAGCGCCCACGGCAGCCCCGCCAGGGCCGGGCGGTCGGTGAACAAGTTGTGGAAATGGCCGTCGATCACGAGCGGGCCGGGCGCCGGGCCCGCGGCGCGGCGGATGAGCCGAGCGCTGATGGAGGGACCGAGCAGGTTAATGAACGTCAGGCCGGCGGGCAGGCGCGACGTCAGCAGGGCCGCCGGGAACTCGAGGAGCCTCAGCCCGCCCCAGCGGAACGGTTGCCGCGGCAGCGCGGCGAAGTCGTAGCGGCCGGGCCGGCGGACGGGGAAGATGCTGGAATCGTAGCGGTAGCCGAGCCGGTCGAGGAGCCGCAGGTCGTCGGCGCTCACGACGCCGGACGGGGCCCGGTAGCCGGTCGGCACATGGCCGAAGCGTCGGATGTAGGCATCGGTGCCGCGTTGGATTTCATCGGCATGCGAACCGTGCATGGTGCCGAAGGCCTCGGGGGCGTGGGCATAGCCGTGCAACTCAACGGCGATGCCGGCGGCCAGAAGCCGATCGACGATACGGTGCCCTTGCTCGATGATCCGGCCGGTCACGAAGGCCGTCACGGGCACGCGCTCCGCCCGGATCCAGTCGAAGAACGGATCGGCCTTGTCGAGGATGCCGAACGTCGGGCGTCGGCCGTAATCGGGCTCGATGTCGAACGTGAGGCAGAGCGCGGGCCGGCGGGCGGGCGAGGCGAGGGTGGCAGGCACGGCGGTCATGAGTTGTGGGGCAGTTCATAGAGGGCCGTCGCCTGACTGTCAAGGGTGGGGTTACGTCACGGACATGGAACCAAACGCTGACCGGCGCCGACAGCGCGGCGCCCTCCAAGGGAATGCTCGTCCAAGTCCTGTGGAGGGCGGCGCGCCGTCGCCGCCGATGTCGGCCAATCGCGAGTCTCGTCACTCGCTCGTCCAAATGGTTCTGCGAGGATCAATGCAATTCCTCGCATGCTTGCCTCGGGAACGATGACGAGGGTATCCTGATGAAGGTCAAGGAGTTCAAGGGGCAGTGTTTCCGGGTAAAGCACGATGACACAGGCAGGCAGTACGGCGGTAAAGGCTTTGGTGTTGATGTCCGGCGGACTGGATAGCCGGCTGGCGGCGTGCGTCCTGCGCGCGCAGGGCATTGCGGTCACAGGCGTGAGTTTCGTCAGCCCCTTTTTTGAGGCCACCAAGGCGCAGCAGGCTGCCGTCGCGCTTGGGCTGCCCCTGATTGTGGAGGACTTCGCCGCCGATATTCTTGCCCTGGTCGAGCATCCCAAGCACGGGTTCGGCTCTTATATGAACCCCTGCATCGACTGCCACACGGCCATGTTGCGCCGCGCCGGCCGGATCATGGAGCGCGACGGTTACCGGTTCATCGCGACGGGTGAGGTGCTCAACCAGCGGCCCATGTCGCAAACGCGCCGCAATCTTGAAGTGGTGGCCGAGGAGTCCGGCTACAAGGACTCAATCGTTCGGCCGTTGAGCGCCCAATTGTTGGCGGAGACGGAACCGGAGCGGCGCGGCTGGGTCGACCGCACCCGGCTGCTCGCGCTCGAAGGTCGCAGCCGCAAGCCTCAGTTTGCCCTGGCCGCGCAGTTCGGTCTCAAGGACTGGCCCGCGGCGGCAGGCGGCTGCCGGCTGACCGAGCCGAATTTTGCCGGACGGTTGCGCGAGCTCAAGCGGAACGAAGGACTGCGCGACATCGAAGCCATTCGCCGATTGCGGATGGGGCGTCATTTCCGACTGAGCCCGACGATCCGGCTAATCGTCGGCCGCGATGCGGCCGATAACGAGGCGCTCGAACGGGCAGCCCGGCCGGGGGAGTTCATTCTGGGCCCGGTCGACGTGCCGGGTCCCACGGCGTTACTGCCGGCCGCGGCGTCGGAAGCCGACCTCGTGTGCGCAGCGGGAATCTGCGCCCGGTACAGTCATGCCGGCGCGGAGCCGGTCGACATCGATGTGCGAGTGCGCGGCCAGGTGCGGCGTGTGCGCGCCGAGCGGTTGGCGTCCGAGGCCGTCGAGCGATTGAGAATTGCGTGAGTCGCGGGATTCAGTTTCCCTACAGGATTGACAGGATTCAACAGGATTGGATGCAGGCAGATCCAGAGGACGCCGAGGCCGGCGTCCCTCCCAATTTGAAGTCGTGCGTTCCCTTTGCATTTCGGGAGGGGCGGCGGCCTCGCCGACCGTCTGCGTGATGTCCGGTAGGTTCTTCTAACGGGCTGTTACGGACCCGGTGGCGCGGCTGGCGGTGCGTTCGCTGGTTGATGCGACGGGCCGGGCAGCGTCAAGGCGGCCGGGATGACGGTCCAGGCCGTGGCCGTCTCGGTCGTCCAGGCGCCATGCCAGCCGAGTTGCACATTTGCCGCGCCCGGCACTGGCTGGCTGGCCGTCGGCGTCCAGCAGCCCGCCCACGCCGTTCCGGCCAGAACGTTAACCTGAAACGATGCGGCTCCGCGAAAGAGGGTGTTGGTCGCGCTGGCCTTTGCGTAGGACTGAGCATCGAGCCGGACGGCTTCCCGTACGAGCATCGCGTCGGCCTCGGGCGTCTCAGTCGCGACGAGCCGGTAGCGCACGCGCCACACCTGCATCTGCGCGAGTGGAGTCTCCGGCGCGTCAAGGGTCGCCGTGGTCAGCGTGAGATCGGAATTGGACGAGGCGCCGAGCGCACCGGCATCGACCACGAGCGCGAACGGCGGCGACGAAGTCACCGACGTGGGCAGGGCGCAGGCAAGGTCCCGACGTACCACGTCGAGCGCCTGCAGGGCTTCCTCGCGGCGCGACGCCACCTGGCGGCGCAGGGAGGCGGTGATGGTCAGGTAGAGCGAAAGCGCGACCGCGACCACGAGCGTGGAGACCACAATGGCGGTCAACAGCTCGATCAGCGTGAAGCCGTGCGACCGGCGGGAGCGGTGGGGACGGCGGGACATGCCCGACCGCTCACAGCCACACTTTGATGACGAAGAAGACGAGCCCGGCAATGACCAGGACCCCGAGGATGGAAAGCCCGATGACCCATGGCTTGCGGCTGTCTTTGCGCGACCCGAATGGCGACGCCGTTTTGAACGTTTCAGGCACCGCCACCGGCTCGGAGAGTGCCTCGACGCGGGCCGTCGTGCTTTTGGGGGCTTCCTCGCCTGTGTCCACGTCACTGCCGTCAAACATGAGTTCCACGGCGCCGATCTGGACGATATCCTTTGGGCGCAGGAGCGACTTGCTCACGGCGGCCCCGTTCAACCGCGTTCCGTTGGTGGACCCCAGGTCGACGAGGGTATACTTGTGGCCGTCGCGCGTGATGCTGCAGTGACGTCCGGAGACAGCCGTATCCTCTACACTGACCGTGTTCTGGGCGTTACGCCCGATGAACACTTCTTCCCGATCGAGGTCGTATTTCTGCCCCTTGACGGTGCTGGACATTCCGATGAGGACAGCCATAAGGTTTCCTTTCTCCGAAGCGCAAGCCCGCAGTGTTGCACGATTGCAAAACCCTGTCAACCCGCTCTGGCGCGGAACAACAACTTGTGCTACACACGGCGGTCATCCCGGGTACCACCGGGCGTGGAGGATGTTATGGAACTGGAACGGTTTTCGATCGGAATGGGGGATCGGTTCGGACGCGAGGGTGTGGCCCAGTTGGGCGCGGTGATCAAGGCCCGCGACCTCGGCGTGGCGATCACGCCGGTTTGGAACAAGTCTAACCGCGAACACACAATCATCGGCACTACGCCGGGCGACACGCGCGTCGCCGCCGATGCGGCGGTCAAGGCGGCGGGCTGGACCGGCCCGTACCGGGTCGATGCCGACCACATCAACCTGAAGACCGTGGACGGGTTCATGGCGGCGAGCGATTTTTTCACCCTCGACGTGGCCGACTTCATCGGCGAGGCCCCGGCTGACGCCGACCTGACCGCCTTCGTGAAGGCCAATCTGCGCTTCGTCGGCCGGCTGGCGATTCCCGGCGTCTCACAGCCTGTCGACGTGACGGAGTCATCGCTGGCCGCGAACGGGCGCAAGTACCTGGTGGCCGTGCGGCAGGCGGCAGCCACGTACCGGCGTATCG
>Ga0073936_10007216_pt1 | contig 14408 bp, 15 predicted proteins | sample AliMusrvi5mmetaG_FD_87041 | JGI IMG/M metagenome (GOLD analysis project Ga0073936, IMG submission 87041) | Freshwater lake bacterial and archeal communities from Alinen Mustajarvi, Finland, to study Microbial Dark Matter (Phase II) - Alinen... | ecosystem: Environmental > Aquatic > Freshwater >... | reverse complement strand
TGTATGCACAGCGGGCAGGAATGCCGCGCCGCAGTGATGGACATCACGGAACGCAAACGGGCGGAGATAGCGCTTCAGCGTCTGGAGGTGCTGGCTGCCTCAAACCGGAAGCTGGAACAAGAGATCGTCCAGCGTAAAGCGGTAGAGAAATCCCTCAAGCAAAGCCAGCAACAGCAAAGCGAGTCATTGGAGAAGGCCTGCCATATGCAGGAGCAGTTGAGGTATCTGTCCCGTCAAGTTCTGACGGCGCAGGAAGAAGAACGAAAGCGCATCAGCCGCGAGTTGCACGATGTTATTGCCCAGACTTTGACGGGCATCAACGTCCACTTGGCCCTCTTGAAAAAAGAGGCCGAGATAAACACCAAGGGTATCGGTCCCAAAATCGCCGGCACCCAACGATTGGTGGAGGAATCGCTACACATCGTGCATTCGTTTGCTCGTGAGTTGCGCCCAACGATATTGGACGACCTGGGGCTAATTCCCGCCCTGCATTCGTTTACAAAAAGCTTTGCGGAAAGCACAGGCATCCGCATTCATTTGAAGGTTATTGCGGATGTGGAAAAACTGGACAGCCCTAAGCGCACGATCCTCTATCGTGTGGCTCAGGAAGCGCTGGCCAATGTCGCCCGTCATGCAAAAGCCAGCCGGGTGGATGTCAGTATCCTGAAATTGTCGCGCGCGATTTGCTTAACCATTAAAGACGACGGTAAATCCTTTCAGGTGGAGCGCATACTCCATGCTAAAAAGAACAAGCGCTTGGGGTTGATCGGCATGCGCGAGCGGGTTGAGATGGTCGGAGGGAGTTTTGCCATTGAATCCGCACCAGGCAAAGGGACAACGATCCACGCCAGGATTCCATTCAACATCCGCACCAAGAAGCAAGCTCCGTGATAATTTGGGGGACGAATATGCAGATCAGAAAGGTAGGGTTTTACCCCATAGATAAACCCAAACGACGGCCTGAAACTCAAAAAATTAAAGTTCTTTCCTACAAGATCCCCACCATGAATCAAACCCTCTGATGAACACTTCAAAACGCATCACTGTTCTGATTGCGGAAGACCATCTGATTGTTCGCGAGGGACTGTGTTCGATCCTGAAGACCGAGAATGACATTGATGTCGTGGGCCAGGCGCAGAATGGTCTTGAGGCGGTAAAACTCGCTAAAAAGCTTCATCCTGCCGTGGTGCTGATGGACATCGCAATGCCGCGACTCAATGGACTGGAGGCTGCCCGCCTAATCCTCGAGGAAATCCCCTCCACTCGCATCCTTATTCTCTCCGCGCATACTGAAGATGCCTATGTCGAGCAGGCGATTGCATTGGGTGCCGCTGGGTATTTTGTCAAGCAGCCACCCTTTCTGATTCTGGCTGAGGCGATTCGGGATGCATACAAAGGAAATACATTTTTTAGTGCTTCCATTTCCAAAAGATTACGCGATCAAGAGAAACAGCATTCGAAGAAAATCGCCAAGGGCATATTACGCGAAGCGGAGGTGCTCCAACTTCTCGCTGAAGATGGTGTCCTGTTGACCATCGTCTAGTCACCGGTCTTCTGACTCCTCTATTGAAGCATTACATGGGGTAAACACCCCATAGCGTCCGACAAGTTTCCTGCGCATGCTTACAGGAAATGAACACTGCAAAACTGAAGCTGCTTTTTATCGTGCCTCTTTTAGCAGCGGGAGGGTGTGCAACACATCGGATGGATCATCCCGTTGCGCGGGAGTCTATTCGACACGGCAAGAGTCCAGAATGTTTCCGCATCAAGGATCACGATTTGGCGATGCGCAATGCAGTTCATGGGGCTCGAAAAACCGTGCGCACGTTCATTGTTGCGCTTCAGCATCCATCTCCCACCCAGTGCAATTTCGAGGTCAAGAAAACCTTTGTCCAAGGAACTGAACGGGAGCATATCTGGCTTTCTGATGTTACTTTCAGCGGCAACCGTTTCCACGGGACGGTGGACAACTGTCCAATCAAGATCACGGGACTGAAAATGGGCGCTCTTGTTTCGGTGAATCCGAACGAAATTTCAGACTGGGCCTATGTGGACAATGGGAATCTGGTGGGCGGTTATACCATCCGCGTCTTGTATAAGGAACTTACCCCGGAGCGCAGAAAGGAACTTGAGAATGAAAGCAGATTTCACATCACCAACCAATAGCGGGCATTTCACCGAAGGGAATGGGTTCCAGCGCAATATGAAAATGACCCGCATAATGGCACTGGTCGGAATCGCTGTGGTGGCGTTGCTCATGCAAGGATGCGTTGTGCCGTATTATGATAATGGATATGATGCTCCTTATTCGGGGCCTTATTATGGAGACTACGGGCCGTATATCAGCAGCGATATATTTATCACGGGTGGACACCACTTCTATGGAAACGGTTTTGGGCATGGAAGATCGCACGGAGGGTTCCATGGCGGTAGGGGGCACAGCAGGCACCGTTAGCGGGAATATGGTGAAGGTACGGTTGTTCCTCGTCTGAAATCCCTTGCTTTTGGGGAGGAGGAAGGTGTGGCGAACCTCACTAGGACGTCTTCCGCAGCCTTGAAGGAGAGCGTTTTCAATGCGGCGTGGCTGGCATAGCCGTCACACCGCCTGAAGTCTCCTTGCCTTGGCGGGTGGTTCTGAAAGGCGACGACAGGCCAACGCAAAATTCATCGTTTTCAGAGCGCGCTTGATTTACTTGCTGCGAACCTTTAGGGATGCGTTGGCGAAAGCAACTTGGGCCTATAGCTCAGCGGTTAGAGCAGGGGACTCATAATCCCTTGGTCCTCGGTTCGAATCCGAGTGGGCCCACTTTTTAAACCCTTTTTTGGGAGTTCTTCAGTTCCCCTCCTGTGCAATGGAGTCCGGGGTTGGATCAGTGAAGCTTAAGACGATGTGCAATCCCAAGAGAATATCAATGTGATTTCGCAAATCCGTGTCTTTTTCCCCACGCCAAGGTTCGTTGAGAATTTTGAGATACCAAACACCAATGGCGGCCCGGCGGTCACGCTCCAACAGGTTGTTCATTGCCTCATTGGGATCGAGGGTAATCGGAAGCCGGTGCATGAACTGGACCAGGTGCAGGCCCAGGTGCAGCAGCAATTCCGCACAACGAGCTGGCTGCCCCTCATGGTAAGCGGTTTCCAGCAACTCCAGCGTTTCTATCTGCTGCGTGGCTTTTGGGAATTCTTTCTTCACCACCCGGGTGAGATCGCGAATGATCTGGCTTGCACCGGCACCGGTTTCTTCTGTGTCTGCAATGAGTAGGGGGTAAAAGGACTCGCGTTTTCCCAGCAGATCACCGGCGGCGATGGCGAGGGTGCGTTTGAGCATCCGGTTGGAGACGGCGCGCATTTGGGGAACGATCTGGTAGGCGGCGGAGAGTTCGCCCAAGGCCGCGAGCGCCTCGCTGGAAGCGGTGAGAACCTTGCTGTCGTGGTTATGGGTGATGAGGTTGAGCAGGTAAGGGATCGCGCGACGATCACCGATCCGGCCTAAGGTTCGTGCGCTTTCGCTGAGAATCTCCCGCTCGCTGCTCTGTAATTGACGCAAGAGAGGGGGCACGCAGCGGGCGTCGCCGCAGTCGCGCAGCGTCCGACAGATTTGCGGGATGAGATCGTAAGCTGGGTCGTCCAGTTTTTTTAGCAGGCCGTCAATGGCCTCTTCTGTTCCGATAATACCAAGAGCTTCGATGGCTTCTTCCTGCACTTCTATCACCGGATCATCGAGTTGAGTGATCAGATCTGGAACCGCCAATCCGCTCTTGTGAACCCCCAGGCTGCGCGCGGCTTGCGCGCGTTCGCGGGCATTGGAAGAGGTAGAGATAACCTGGAGCGTGTAGAAGTTGCGAACAGCGTTAAACGGGTTGATCAGAAACATCCGCGAGACGGCTTCTCCAAATGCGACATTGTCCACGGAGGTGCGGATGCTCAACACCAGCGGCACGGCGACACCCCAAGTGATGAGGGTAAAGGCGATGATGATTGCGTGCAGGAACGAGAAGGGAATGCCGTTGCTGAATACGTAAAGCGGGGGATGGGCGTTAAAATAGTCCATGAACCAGCCGCCGGCGATGGAGCCGAGGGCAGCGATGAGGCCAATGAGAGACCAGTGAACCGCCATGGCCATTGTTCGCCCCGAGCTATTTGAGAGGAGGGCAGCCAATCGGACTTGGCATGGACCGATGCCGGAAAAAATGCTGCCCCCTAGAAAAGTGGAGATACCTATGAGCACAACAACTTGAGGGACGCTCCAATTTCCGATGAAGGGAAGATTAAAGGTGAGGAACGATGCATCCGCAAAGAACCAGAACAGCGCGGTCAAGGGGGCCAGGATCATCAAAATGGCGCACAAAACACGGGCTCCCAAACGATCTGTTAACGCGCCAAAGACGAAGCTTGTGGTTACGGAGCCGAGCGAACCCGCAATGGTGATCGCAGCAACATTGGAATAGGTAACCGGGAAATAACGCTTGAGATAAATGATGCTGAATGGCCCAAGCATGGAGCAGCCGAACGACCAGACGCCCATCGCGAGTGTGAGGTGTCGGAAGTCGTGGCTGCGCAAGGGAGCAAGTAACCGCTGAAAGATGCCCGCTTTGGTTTCTGTTGGCGCGGGGCGTGGTTCTTTGACCCAAAGATGGACAATGACGTCGCACACGCCGCATGTCGCGGCGATGGCAAAAACCAGGGCAAAGCCAAAGGCGCTGGTTTTGTTGGTGCCTGGGATTCGGAACTGGTCCAAAACGAACCCGGCAATCGCCATCCCGATAAGAGATACGGCGGTGACAATACTTTGACGGCGACCCCAAAAGCGCCCCGCGTTCTTGGCTGGGATGAGGTCAGCCATCCAGCTATTCCATGCAGCAGCGCCCATGTTACCCAGCAGGTCACTAAGCCCCACCAGACTGACGACCCCCACGGGGATCCACCAGGAACCCGGCTTCCAGCAAAGGGCCATACCGGCGATGAGGAACCAAACGGCACGATGCATCAATGCCGTGCGCGCCCAAAACCGTTTGCGGGACCCGAGATGTTCAGAGATGAAAGCAGATGGAATCTGAACGGCCATGACGCATTGGCGCACCGCCGTCAGCAAGCCGATCAGAACGCCTCCGGCGCCGACGGCTTCCATGAACATGGTCAGAGGCATGTTCACGCTCATTGCGAACCAAAGCATTCCCAGGCAACCTGCGCCGATGTTGATGCGCATGGCCTGCTGAACTTGTACGCTGGTAATCCTGCGGCCTGTTGTATCGAATAATTTGGATGTTTCGGACATGGATGAGGAGGACGAGGAAAACGGAGGGGGTTCCGTGCGTCACAAGCTTTTTGATAGACTTAAACTGGCTATCTTCCAGCGTTATTATGTCAAATTTTTGCAGATCGTGTTTGGCCTTGATAGGGAAGCCTCGAGTCGAATAGGCCCCTGATCCTCGGATTGAATCCAATGGGGACCACTTTTTACTAGCTCAAGGATTCCAAGAGTCTCCGCAGTTCCCTTACCGTTGTGCCGATGGAGAACCGTTCTGCGACGGCAGTTTTTCCACATGTTCCCATTTGCTGTGCCTTTGCGGGATCACGCAGCAAAGTTTCTATGGCATCTGCCATCGCTACGGGCTCTTTCTCACCCACCAACAATCCAGTAACGCCGTGAGCAACCATTTCAGGCACTCCGGCAAGCCGAGTGGAGACGACTGGTAACCCCGCCGCCATTGCTTCGACAATGACGGTGGGCAAGGTATCCATGCCGCCGTCGGATTCTGTTGCGCATGCCAGCACAAAGAGGGTGGCTTCCTTCAAAAGCTGCCGCACTTCCTCTTGGGGCAGGGGACCGGTGAGGCGGACGGTTTCCTGCAATCCGAGTTCCTCAATGCGCGCGCGCAGCGATTCTTCCAACGGGCCGCCACCCACGATGGCGCATTCAAAGTCGATACCCCTGTGTCGCAGGGTGGCGCAGGCGTCGATTAAATCCGCAAATCCCTTTTTTTCGATATACCGGCCTACGGAGAGGAGATGTGGACGGCCCGGCGCGGGGTTGGATTGTGGAAATCTGGCGGTATCAATGCCGTTATAAACGCGCTGGATTTTCGCAGCGTAGGCGGGGTTGCGCTCGCGGAGCCAGCTTTGGGTGAAGTCGGAGACGGCGACTACAAAAGAGGCTTCACGGACGAGGTCTTCGAGCGTAATAGCGAAGGCTGTTTTGCAAAACAGGTCGTTGGCGTGACCGGTGAAGCTAAAGGTAATGCCGTAGAATGCCTTGAGCCAGTAGGCCGTGCGCGCGGCGATGCCGGCGAAGTGGGCATGGACGTGGCGTACTCCTTCCTTCCTGAGGCGCAGCCCCAGCCAGGCGGCTTCCATGATCCGGCTTTTGTCAGGGCGTTTTCCCCAGCGACGCAGGGTCCAGATTACCCTCCACGGGTAGCGTCCCATCATCCGCAGCGTTTTGAGTTCCGCTGCCAGTACATTGGGTTCCGGGAGGCGGCGGACGGCGCGTGCGAGTTCTTCGGGGCAATCTGCCGGAATGTCTTTGGGTGTGCGGATGGAATAGACGGGAACAGTCGCGCCTTGACGTTGCATTTCCAGCACTTCCCGGTAGCAGAATGTCTGGGTGAAAGAGGGGAATCGCTCAAAAAGGTAGGCGAAGGAACTCATCTGAAAACCTCCAAAGGGTTAACGAGTGGCAGGTTGGGGTTTGCCAAGGCGCAACGCTTCGTCGTAGCAGTCTTCGAGTTTGGCGATAGCGCTACTCTGCTCAAACTCTGCATGGACGCTCTGTGCAGCCATGTTGCCCATTTGCCGCAGGAGATCGGGATTTTGCGCGAGCTCTTTCATTACCGCTGCCAGCGCCAGAGGGTTCTGTTCTGGCACCAAGAAGCCGGTGACGCCGTCCTGCACCGCTTCTGGAATGCCGCCGTGGAAGGTTGCGACCACGGGCAACCCCGTTGCCATCGCTTCCAGCATGGAGTTGGGAATCCCTTCCTGGTCCTGCTGCATCGTCAACTGGCTCGGATGGACGAAAATGTGAGCGCTTGCATAAAGGGCGTTGAGTTGTTCCTGCGTAAGGAATCCAGGGAAGAACACTGCATTCGCCACGCCTAGCTCCCCAGCGAGTTGGATAAGTTCCTCCCGTAGCGGTCCCTCCCCGGCAATGGTAAAGATTGCTTTGGGATAGTCGCGCTGGAATTCGGCAAAGGCTCGCAATGCCGTACGGAGCCCCTTTTTGCTGATCAACCGACAGGCTTGGACGAAGTGCCAGGCTCCCTCGCGTGGAGTTTGCCGTGTGATTAAAGGAAAATCCGTCAGGGGAATACCCGTTCGGTTGAGACGTATCTTTTCTGCAGGACATCCGATGGCTTTAAGCCGTTCGATTAGCGAATGGGAACGGGCCAGCACCAGTGCGACATGACTGAAAAGTTCTTTCATGTGCCCGGCGTATTCCGGTTGGTGATCGCGGGGCATCACATCCGCACCATGGAAGGAAACGATGGAGGGTTTCTCCCACCAATTCAAAAATGAGCGGAGATGCACGCCGGTGTGGCCGAAGTAGATATGCATTAAATCCGCCCGCCGCCGGGCGAAAAGTTTTACCAGTTGCTCCATTTCTCCCCGGTAATGAAGCGATGCAACGCGCTGGACGTATTTGAGGTAAAAGCGCCGCAGGAGGGGCTGCTGCGCATCAGGCAGCAGTTCGATGTCGTCGAAGGGGAAGCGGTCCGCACCCAAACGCTCTTTGGTAATGATGAATGTCTCATACCGTTGCAGTGCCGTCACTTGCCGGTAGATATGGAGCATTTCAGGCTTTAGGAATGTGGTGCAGTAACTGGCGACGATCGGTTTCTCCATGATGCGAGGGATGAGATTTACTGCTAAACAATAGAAGGGTCTTCAGTAGATGGATTTTCCGTGGATTCTTGGAAAATCTGCGGCGTTTCTTGGAAGAGATGTCTCGCCAGGCTTGCCTTGACGTCTTCAATCCCTTCGCCCAGTTCTGCTGAGGTGGGGATGATTTCCCGCTTCGGGAACCGCTGGCGAAAATGCCGTAAATTTTCTTCCGCGCGCGGATCGTCCATCTTGTTGGCGATGACCAACCAAGGTCGGTCCGGCAGCGTGGGATCGTATAACCCGAGTTCCTTGCGGAGTTGTCCCAAGTCGTCGATGGGGTTGCGTTCATCGCTCCCGGCCATGTCGATGACAAAGAGAAGCAACCGGCAGCGGACGATGTGTCGCAGAAATTCATGCCCTAGGCCGATGTTAAGGTGAGCCCCTTCCACGAGCCCCGGAATGTCCGCAACTGCCGCTCGCTGATACTCCGATAACTTCACGATGCCGACGATGGGATGGAGGGTAGTGAAGGGGTAGGGAGCGATTTTAGGATGGGCTGAGGAAATTTTTCCGAGCAGCGTCGATTTGCCCGCGTTAGGGAAGCCAACCAGCCCAGCGTCGGCAATTTTACGCAATTCCAGTAGGAAATAACCTTCCTCTCCGTCACCGCCCGGCTCCCATTGGCGTGGGGTGCGGTTGCGGGAGCTTTTGTAGTGGATATTGCCGCGTCCGCCATCGCCGCCTTTGCACAAGATTAGTTCGGCACCTTCACGGTCGAGATCGGCGATCAACTCCAACTCGGTGGGATCCACGGTTTCCGTCACCTGGTCCGCAGCCTGAGAGCCGACGGTCGCTCCGATGGACTCCACGGTTTCCGCTGCCCCTTCATCGGCATCCTCCAGTTCCCACGCCTGTAGCTTGGGGGCGAAAGGCGAAACGCCTTCCGGCAGCCGGTAAACCAAGGTGCCGATGGGCACTTTCACGATTTTGTCAGCAGCGGCTCTGCCATACTTCTGCTTGCCCATGCCGTTGGCCCCGGACTTGGCGCGCAGGATCGGCTCATAAAAGAATGGGGTCAGGTTGTCGATTTGAGGGTCTGCCACAAACACGATGCTCCCGCCGCGCCCTCCATCTCCACCGTCTGGCCCGCCTTTTGGAACGAATTTTTCCCGGCGGAAGCTACAGCTTCCATTGCCACCTTTTCCGGCTCTCGCAAAAATTTTAATGTGATCAACAAACATGGGTAATCAATCCTTATACAACCCCCGCTCCGGCCCCGCAATGGTGGGGACGGTATTTTTTCATGCTATCGGGGGAACTGGGTTTCCCTCCCGCCGTGCTATTGGCCAAGCAGGCTTCTGTAAAGCGCCTCGGTCTGATGGGCAATGGCACCCCAACTGAACTTCTCCTCCGCGCGCTTGCGTCCTGCCTTGCCCATTTTCTCGCGTAAAGCCGGGTTCGCCATCAGTTCGTTGATACGGGCGGCAAGGTCGCGAGCGAAGCGATCCGGGTCGAGCGGCTCGAACGGGCTCTCGCTCATCTGTTCAAGGGGGACGAGGTAGCCGGTCTCGCCATCCACGACAACTTCCTTGATCCCTCCCACAGCGCTGGCCACCACGGCGGTCTCACAAGCCATTGCCTCCAAGTTGATGATTCCAAAGGGCTCGTAGATAGAGGGGCAGCAGAAAACCGCCGCGTGGGAATAAAGCTCATACACTGTCGCTTTGTTTACCATCTCCTGAATCCAGACGACGCCGGGCCGCTGGGCCACCTGCACCGCTGCTTTCATTTCAGCGGCGATCTCTGGTGTGTCGGGTGCTCCTGCGCAAAGGACTACCTGAATGTCCGGGTTCAGGTATTGGATGGCGTTCACCAAATGGACGATCCCCTTCTGTCGGGTGATTCGCCCCACGAAAAGGACAAATGGCACGTTTGGGTCTACTCCATAACGCACCAAGGCATCCGTGGTGGTGACTTTGCGGTATTCGTCGAGGTCTATCCCGTTGTAGATAATGTGGATTTTCTTCTCGTCCACGTTGAAAAGCCGCAGCACGTCGGCTTTGGTCTCTTGGGAGACGGCAATGATGGCGTCGGCCATCTCGATGGCGGTCTTTTCCACCCAAAGCGAGAAATCGTAACCGCCGCCGAGTTGTTCGCGTTTCCAAGGGCGCAGCGGTTCGAGCGAATGGACGGTGAGCACGAAGGGGATGCCGTAGTTGAGCTTCGCCAGGATGCCCCCGAAATGCGTGTACCATGTGTGACAGTGAACCAAGTTGGCGTCCACTCCCACGCTGTTGAACGCCGTGCAGCGTTCGATGGCTCCGAAAACCGATTGCAGAGGCTTGGGCGCGGTGTGGCGGTTCGCGTCGATCCCGAATCCGCGAACGCGCAGGTGTTCCCCTGTCTCGTCTTGAGATCCGAAGGCGCGCACCTCCACGTCCATCAACCGGGCCAGTTCGCGGCTCAGGTAGTCCACGTGCACTCCGGCGCCGCCATAGACGTTGGGGGGGTATTCGTTGGTGAGTAAAAGGGCTTTCATAAAAAGAGCTTCCAGATCGGACGCGATGCTGTGCTGAACGTCAGGGCATTCAAACGCGGGTTTCCGGCGGGAAGCAAGGTCGGAATTGTCCCGGTAGCGTTTTTGGGTGAATCGGTCTCTAGCTGCGAGGTCGGGCATTGACGCAGGCGCCCAAGAATGGCACTATAAGTTTTTCAGGTTCCCCAGCCAGATGAAATTCGTCCACTTATTCCTGACCGGGATCATTTTTACTCTGGCTGGGTGCGTGCAATCTGGTCCCGGACTTTTGAGTGGCACACCTCAGCATGGCCAAATTTATCGGGTCAAAACCACCGCCTACACTGGCAAACGCAACGCCATCGGCCAACGGTTGCAATACGGTCCGGTGACGAGCGCGGCGGCAGATTGGTCGGAATTTCCCCTTGGCACCCGGTTTCGGGTGGTCGAAAGCTGCAAGGATTACATCATCGACGACTACGGATCGGCCATGGTCGGCACCCGCACTATCGACCTCTGCATGCCCGGCAGTCGCGCCATGAATGCATGGGGAGTGCGTAGAGTGGACATCGAGATATTGGAATGGGGTTCGCCGCGGCGCAGCTTGGAAGTCCTTTCACCCCGGGAAAATGCAGGATATGTGCGCCGGATGCTCGCCTCCCTACGCCGTCAGTCGCAGGGCATCCCGAAGACGTTCCACAAGGTGGATTAGAGTTCTCCTTTGCCTCAACGCCGGGTTTCCCTTAGGCTGGTGTTCCAACCATGAAACTTGCCGAGCTTCAGCGCATCTACGAACAACCCCTTTTTCAACTCATCCAGCAGTCCCGCAACGTCTATCTGGAACACTGGAAAACCGATCAGGTCCAACTCTGTACCCTCCTCTCCATCAAGACTGGCGGCTGCTCCGAGGATTGCGGCTACTGCTCGCAGAGCGCCCGCAACGGCGGCAAGATGCCCGCCGGAAAGCTGATGGAAAAATGCGACATCCTCGCCAAGGCCCAGGAAGCCGCTGAAAACGGCTCCACCCGTTTCTGTATGGGTGCGGCATGGAAGGGTGTGCGCGATGGTGACTCACGCTTCGAGCAGGTACTCGACACCATCCGCGACGTGGCCAAGCTTGGAATGGAAGTCTGTGTGACCCTCGGGAATCTGACGCTCACCGAAGCCCGCAAGCTCAAGGAAGCTGGCGTGACCGCTTACAACCACAACATCGACACTTCGCCCGACTATTACCCGAAAGTCACCACCTCACACACTTTTGAGGATCGCATCAATACTATCGCCGCCGTGCAGGAAGTCGGCATGTCCGTTTGCTGCGGGGGCATCATCGGCATGGGCGAGACGGAAACGGACCGGCTCAAAATGCTCGAAGTCCTCACCAACTTCAATCCGCCGCCGGAAAGTGTGCCGATCAACTGCCTGATTCCCCAGCCGGGCACGCCGATGGAAAATCAAACGCAGGGCGTGGATATTTTTGAACTCCTGCGGCTCATCGCCACCACCCGCATTGCCTTCCCCAAGGCCAAAGTGCGACTCTCCGCCGGACGCAGCCTCCTCTCGCGCGAAGCCCAGGCGTTCGCCTTCTACGCCGGAGCCAACTCGATCTTCTATGGAGACCGGCTCCTGACCAGCGACAACTCAGCTACCGATGAGGATCTCAAGTTACTCAACGATCTCAACCTCACGGTACAGGCTCCCCACACGAGCATGGCTGTTGCGTAGCACTCCCGATGTCCGCCTTTGCTTTCCCAGACCTCATCGCCGCATTGCAAACCGGTGCCGCGCTTTCTCCACAGACCGTGGAACAGGCTGCGGGTGTGCTCTTGGATGCCGATGCCGATGCCGCGTTGAAGGCGGATTTCCTGCGCGCGCTTTCGCAAAAAGGGGAGACGGACGAGGAGATTGCCGGGTTCGCCCAAGCCTTCCTGCAACGGGCCGTTGATCCGGGGCTCGATCCCCAGTCCATGCCCGGACCGCTGCTCGACTGCTGCGGCACCGGCGGCGACAAGCTCGATCTCTTCAACGTCTCCACCACGGCCATGTTCGTGCTGGCGGCGGGCGGCGTTTGTGTCGTCAAACACGGCAACCGGAGCATCACCTCCAAGTGCGGCGGCGCGGATGTGCTGGAAGCGCTCGGCATCCGCATCGACCTGCCTCCGGCGGATTTCAAACGCTGCGTCGCCGAAGTCGGCTGCGGCTTCATGTTTGCCCCGTATTATCATCCCGCCTTCAAGGCCATCGCCCCCGTGCGCAAAGCCCTCGCTGCCGAGGGCGTTCCGACAGTGTTCAATCTGCTCGGGCCAATCCTCAATCCTGCGCGGCCTCCCTTCCAACTGGTCGGCGTTTTTTCCAAAGCCGCTCTGCCAAAGTTTGCCGGAGTGCTACGGCAACTCGGGCGCGTGCGGGCCTGGGCCGTCCACGGCAACGCCGGAAACGGATTGGGAATGGACGAGCTATCCACTCTGGGGCTGACAGATGTCAGCTTTGTGCAAAACGGGGAAGTCGGTGCGCAAACCATCGACCCCGTCGCGCTGGGATTCCAAAGTCCCCCTCTCAATCAACTGCAAGGCGGCGACTTGGAAACAAACGCGCGCCTCCTCTTGGAAGTGCTCCAAGGCGCTTCCGGCCCGAAGCGGGACATCGTGCTCCTCAATGCCGCCGCAGGATTCGTCGTAGCGGGGATTGCGGGGAGCCTCGAAGCCGGGATCGCGCGCGCTGGGGAAGCCATCGATTCAGGTCGTGCCTTGGCGAAGCTGCAAGCGATGCGGGATTTCCAGTAATACCTTTACTTTACAGACAGGATGAACGGGGGAGGGGGGCTTGCCAGTTTGGAGATTTGCGAGCAACGGAGCCGGGAAATTTTAGACAGGATTAACAAGATTGACATGATTTTACAGGATTGAGATTCACGGATGCTCACCGGCTCTCGCAGGCTGTGGGCGTAATCCTGTCCATCCTGAAAATCTTGTTAATCCTGTCTAAATTTCCAAGCTTGCCACGTCCAAGAGATTGATTGTTTTTGCCCCAAAGTTGTCTCATTTCGTTCGCCCTCGGGCATGAAAAAAGACTCTCCCTCACGGGAGAGCCTTAAAAAGGATTCGGATGCTGAAAATTAGGCTTCAGGCTGGGTCTTCGGGAGCCCCATCACCCGTTGGTCGGCCTTCCAGACGCCGCGCTTCTTGAGAAGTTCGACGCGTTCGAAGCGCTTGAGAACGTTGCGTTTCACGGAAATGGTGCTGGCGCCTTTGAGGCTGCGATGTTGTGACATGATGAAAGGTGGTTAAATTCTTCCCCGGACGAACGGGAGCGGAAAAAGTAGTCGGCCCGGCACCGGATGGCAATGGAAATTTTCACGTAACCTTCGAAAAAGGCATTACTCTCTTCTCCTCATTTCCAAGTAGAACTTGGGAACGAGGAGCATAGAGCCGCCCCATTCAATGACGAATAGGCATTTTCTTAATTTTCACCACACTGCCCTTGCCCTGTTTGTCAAAGTGGATTGTGATATCGTATGAGTAATCAAAGCCGCCATTTGGTTCGTGATTTTCGTAGAAATTGATTGTCCCAGTTTTGTTGATTATCAATGTGTCGTTCGTGACCCAGCGGACGGGTGATTCAGACTCGCCGATGCACCGGGATTCCTTGCCTTTAAGAGACGATTCAAAAGGCATCTCGATTTCAGGAATAGATAGTGTTTCAAAAGAATTCTTTTGGTGCCCATAAACGATAAAGGCGGTGAACCGGGCTTGTTGAACCCAACAGACAAAGCGGCTGCTATCTTCTGACCAGAGTACGGAAATTGTTCTGCTTTGCTCATCGAGGAGGTCTTCGACCATAACTTGGTGTGATGGAAGCGAAATCAGACAAGGATACTCGCCAGACGTGAATGAGACGGCGAATTTCTTATTGGGCGAGATGCTAAGTTGTTCTTCTGACGCAATGCAACAGTGCAGAGCCATTACCAAGAAGGCTGCTAAAGATGCAAATTTCATAGTGTGTGCAACAATGTCGAACTTAAACTGCGCATTTGGTATGCCAAGGCAAATGGCACCCTACCCCCCCGCGCTCGACTTCA
>Ga0073936_10007215_pt1 | contig 14409 bp, 20 predicted proteins | sample AliMusrvi5mmetaG_FD_87041 | JGI IMG/M metagenome (GOLD analysis project Ga0073936, IMG submission 87041) | Freshwater lake bacterial and archeal communities from Alinen Mustajarvi, Finland, to study Microbial Dark Matter (Phase II) - Alinen... | ecosystem: Environmental > Aquatic > Freshwater >... | reverse complement strand
TTGACTGCCTCGGAGAGACGAAAACTGCCAGTGTATGGGTACCGCTTGTGTGGGGTGGCTCGTAAGAAGCAGTTAGAGAATCTCAAGAACCTGCCACCCTCGCGGTGTGCGGTAATTCAGTACTCTAATTATAATTATTGTTACAGCGACATATCCAGCATAAAGACGAAAAAAAGATAAAAAGAGAGAGATGGGGAAGCATGCCGACTTTGTAATTGTGTTTGCATTATGACGCTTTGTGTGCGACTATATGACCATAGTCAAGCGGAGGTATATCATGATGAATACATGCGGCAACCCATGGTCGATAGTTGTCCCAGACATTGCTAATTTCGAATCACCAGATCCGATGAGCCTTATAAGCCTTGTGCGCGCGGGCTTGCCTGGGTCTGCCTTGGCAAAAGTTGCGGAGATTTATCAGCTGCCAAAGTCGGAGATGTATAACATCTTGGATATTTCAGCGAAGACCGGCCAGCGAGTCGCCGGGAAGAAGTTGAACAGAGATATTTCAGACCATTTGATACAGATGGTAAAGGTATTCTATCGGACATATGAAGTATTCAAGAGCCTTGACAAGTCGATCCAGTGGTTAAAATCTCCGTGTTACGCTCTTGGAAATCAGGCCCCAGTCAAGTTGCTCGACACCGTTGAAGGTGCTGAACTCGTCATGAATACGCTCGGATGCATAGAATACGGCGTGTTTTCTTGATGAGAGTATTCCGGATCGCGCCAGAAAGGTTCGCTCTTGATATATCTGGTGAAGGCGCCAGGTTGAACGGCGGACGGTGGAATCCCGTTGGTAAGCCAGTGTTGTACACCGCCGAGTCACCTGCGTTAGCGATGCTCGAATGCATTGCCTTCTTTGCCGTCACCGGAGCGCCTCCTAACTTAATCCTGGTGACGCTGGAAATCCCGGATGACGTATCCATCTCCCGACCGGCAATTACAGATCTACCTACTGACTGGGCCGCTCTTCCAAAAGTCCCATCAACAAAAGCTTTTGGAGCCCGCTGGATTGAAGAAGCTGCAGCATCTTGCCTGCAAGTGCCGTCTGTAGTCGTGCCGGTCGGCTGCGGTTGGAATTATGTTCTCAATCCGCTCCACCCGGAATTAAGAGGAAAAATAGTGGTAGCGGACTCCATCCACTGGGCAATCGACGAGAGAATTGCAAAGGTTCTGACGTGATGGAGAGACCACTTTGGGTCCTCTTGGGTTTGGCTACAGCTTCTATAATTATCTCTTATTCGTCTTTTTCTGGCTTTAATGTGGCCCGCAGAACGCTGGATACCGCCAGACGCTTGTTAGTTTCATCCGATTTTGCATAAAATCTCGCTGTAGTAGAGATATCGCTGTGCCCCAACAAGTCTCTGATTGTTTCGAGATTGATGTTTTTGCTTACCAATCTCCGCGCAAAAGTATGCCGCAGAATGTGTAGACCTGTCTGATCAACCCCTGCCCGTTTAAATATTCCAGAGACAATTTGCCACAAATTAGCTCTATTAATAATGCCGCCGTCATGGACAGAGCAGATAAGCCATTCTGGTCCATACGCAACAGTTAACACCTCAACCTCATCTTCAACCATTTCTGCCGGTAAATACGAATACCTTTGCTTCTTGCCCTTACCCAAAATCAGCAAAGCATAAACTTTAAGCTCGGCATCATATACCAGATCGCTCAAGCGAAAAGGCAACAGTTCACTTGCTCTCAAGCCTGAATAAAGCATGATCTTGATTAACAGCGAGTTTCTGTAGCTTATTAACCTGTTTCTCACTTTTGCTTTGCTTTTGTCCAAGTATGCAAGTAGTCGAAGTATATCTGACTCTGTAAGACTCGGTTTTATCTTTTGTTCGCGCTTAATTATCAGATCCTTGAACATTTTCTCGAAATCAGCGTTACTATCATTATTTTCCGTGATGTAACGGAAAAATTTCTTTAATACGGTGACATATAGGCTTCTTGAAGAAGCACTGAATGATTTTGCAATTTTTTCTTTGTTTGTGAGGTATGCGTTAAGGAATATACGGTTGATATCCACAATACCGGCCTCACCCTGATATTGTCGTGAATATTCAACAAAATCATTCAGAATAGCCCCATAAACCTCAAGAGTGCGGTCTGCAAGGTTCTTATTCCTGATTTCTGCCAGATAAGCCTCCACCCATCTGAGTAGATCGCTAACAATATTGCCAAGTTCAAGCTCCATATACCCTCCAAGTGCCTTACGATAAAATCTAATTATAAATTAGGTTGTATCTCAAGCGCGGATTATGGTCAAGAAGTTTGTTTTGAGGCCGATATATGGCCGCAGACTTGTGTTATATCTCAGTGTTGCTTTAAGCTGGATTGGTTGGTTGGTGATGATTGTCTGATTTTAAGCGGTCGCTGAGGATGTTGAAGCGGTAACCAAGGCTAATTATGTCTGGTATTCAGACGATAATGCCGGTTTCTTCGATTATGTCCGTTTCTTGGAGGTATTAGCCTTTTTTCCGCTTTATGTCTTATAATCAGACGTTTTACCGCATTTTTGCATTTATGTCTGATTTTCAGACATAATAACGGCTTTTACATCATTTATATCTTGCATAAGACAATTTATCTTGATACATTCGATTAAAATTAATGGAGGTATAATATGAGCGAAGAAGAGACCGGAAGCATCGCCGCAAGTGTTGCATTAGCAGATTTATCAAAGATGGAGGTTGTTACGAAGCGCATACCAATAAGAACTGCAACACTCTGGAAGATAACCAAGATATCGTCTCTTTTTTTAGATGAGATCGGGCCAGATGCAAAAGAGATCGACATTATTGCCTTTTTCTTTGAGAAGTCCTTCGAATCATTTTTGAAATCTGGGTTAATTGAAGAAAAGATCAAGGATCTGACTGAATAAGCCGAATAACAGTCAAAACCAGCAATAATTGACTTCATAGTCACAATCACCACCAAGGAGTCATAACAATGTCCCAGATTGAAGATGATCTGTTGTCGGCACTGAAAGAGCTACTCGAAGCGTCGTCCGACATGACTAACGGTCAGCTGCCGTCCGCCGAGATGCTTGAGCGTTACCAGAGGGCCAGGATCTGGGCGGCCCGCGTTGTCACCCTGTCCGAGAGATCTGGCACCAGACAATAGTCTAATTAAGCAAGTTCCTTTTTTCATGCCTGCTCAAAAGACATTTATGCCTGCCAGTATGCCTGCTCAAAAGACATTTATGCCTGCCAGTATGCCTGCTCGATATGCCATTTATGCCTGCTACATTGCCATTTTATGCCTGCTACATTGCCATTTATGCCTGCTCGCATGCCATTTATGCCTGCTCGCATGCCTGCTACATCGCCATTTTATGCCTGCTCCGGCAAAAGCGAAATAAGAGTGTGATTTCAGCGAGTTATTTAATTTTGCGTCTACGGAGGTGCGAAAAACGTGTACGGATGTGCAAAAAAACGTCTACGGATTCTCCATTAACGTCTACGGATGCGTCTACGGATCTGCCAAAAACGTGTACGATGCGTCTACGACACGTGTACGGATGTGCCAAAAACGTGTACGCCGCGCCTACTCGCCCAAAACCGCCCTCCCCCACTCTTTTTTCTCTCTCCGGGCCATGGTGCTGATATATCGTGCATTTCTTCCGATGTCATGCTAAAAATGACTTCCAAATTTCGATTCTGGTGGACTTAAATAGCTTGGGCCATACCGTAGTATACCTTTAAATAATTATCCATGCTATTATTTGTAGCCAAAACAAGCAATCCACCGATGGAGAGGAAAACGAGAATGAACAAGTCCGAGTTGGTCACCCGGTTGTCTGAAGTTCAGGAGATCCCCGCACATACTGCAGATAAGATAATTAATCTAATCTTTGGCAACATGGCCGAGGAGCTAATCGCTGGCGGCAGAATTGAGATCCGTGGCCTTGGATGTTTCGATATTAAAAACTATGACGGATATAATGGTCGCAATCCAAAAACAGGTGAGGTTGTTACTGTGAATCCCAAAAAATTAGTGAGATTCAAAACAGGCAAAGAGCTGAAAGAAAGAGTGATGGCGGGGTGATCATGGCTCTGGCGGTGAGCCTGCAAAATGGGAAGAGCCGATACTGTTATATTGCTCTGCCGTGAAATTGTGTTTTTGCCTGGCGCATCTTCTTTTTCTGCTGCCATTTTGAGATCAGGATGGATCCGATTACGATCCAGCACGCAGCAATGAAAGTCCCGAGTAGGCCGTAGATGTAGATATCATTATTCACTTCTTCCTCCTTTTTACTTCTTTTTTCAGTACAGGGGTTTAGGGAGTAATGGAACGCAAAACCCGGTTAAGGCATATGGAGCCACTAAGTGGAGAGGTCGAGCCAATGTGATCGGCTCTGGTGTCTCAGCTTATCGTGCACAAATACTCCGTCAAGCTTGATGGTAGATGATAACTAATTTGATGTAGTAATCCACCTGGAACGGTTTACCATTATTTACCTGATTTATGCATCCCCTTTTGATTTGAGTTAAATCCCGTTTGGTTCTTAAACTCCTACCTGCACTGTAAACCAGTTTTCAAATTAACAAGATTGCTTTTCATCAAAGAAATGAATGAAGTGCCCTTCTCAAAATCGTCCTTACTGATATTGTGAGCACCATGAAGCAGCAGAATTGATACACCCGTTTCCTTTGCGATCATTTCGGAGATGCGAGGAGAGAGAAGCTCTTCGGTATAGATATATTTTAAATTCATGGCTCTGACTTGCTTGACAAGTGCAACCAGTTTAGCCGGCGATGGCTCCGCATCAGCATTGACGGCGGATGCCGACTCATACTGAAGTCCATAACGGTGGGCAAGATACCCAAATGCATAGTGCCCACCATGCAGAAAGGCCTTTTTGCCACAGTTGGAAAGCCCTGCCTTGTATTCTGCATCAATTTTATTCAGTTCAATTTTGTATGCAGCAGCATTCGCCAAATAAAAATCCTTGTTTGTGGGATCTTTAGCGCTCATTGATGTGGCAATAGTGTCAACCATGATTTTGGCATTGGCAAAATCAAGCCAAATATGAGGATCTACTCCGCCAGCATGGTGATGGTGCTCTTTGCTGTCGTGTCCTTTATGTGTATCTTCTGATTCTTCCTCGATGCCTGACTTGAGAAAAGCAACTCCTCTGCTTGAATCAACTAAGGTGATTTTACTTACGTTCAGTCCATCTACAAATTTAACTGCCCACGGTTCCATGTATTCGTTGGTGTAGATGAAGATGTCGGCATTGGTGACTCTAATAGCATCTTCCGGTTTTGGTTCAAAGCTGTGAGCTTCCATCCCTGGTGGCAAAAGGAGACTGACATTAATTTTATCGCCACCAATAATCCGGGCAAAGTCGTATACCGGGAATAGAGTCGTGACAACAATCATTTTTTTGGGGGCTATGGTTGAAACTAATGTCTCTTTTTTCTGGCAGGCACAGGCCAGTAGCAGGCAAATTCCTAAAAATACCAACGTACGTATAAGCATCATGGTGCCCTCTTTATTGGAATGTATTTTATTATCGTTCAACGGCATCCTTCATTCGGAAAAAGACCCCTTTTTTCCCGTCATTCACCAAAACGAGTGTACCCGATAAGGTGATCAAATTTTCCTTCCAAGACATCTGCTTGGTGGAGAAAACTTCGACAATCTCATTTGGGGCGCCGGGAGGGCAATATGCACAGGTGGGAGCATTCTTGCTCAACAGAAAATGACTGAATTTGTCTTTTGGCTCCAGTGGCAGCATAAAGCCGCTGAGAGTTACATTCTTCCCATTCATAACCTTGATACTTGGGGTGTAAGTGATGGTGTAGGAAAGATCCTGATCCATCTTCATCTTGCATTTGGCAAAGGATTTCCAGATCTGGTCATCAGACTGCATAACGCCCCCCCCCCCGGTGATGGGGGCTTATACTCATTCGATCCCGAAAACCGGGAGTTATCAGACTGGTTCATGAATCCGCAGATACCTACGGAAAATAATGCGATACAAATAAATTGAAAAAAACGTAACATATTTTAGCTCCCTATCATTCTCAGCGTTGTACCAGTGTCTTGAAAATGTCGATTCGATATACACGAATTGCCGGTAGTAACGCTGCCAAAGCACCAACGACAAGGCTCATCGGGATAAGCCATGTCTCCGTTGACAAAAATATCCTGCCAGTCATATGGATATGTTTTGAGTTGTTTATCCAAATAGCAAACGCTTCCACCAGTAGGTGCCCGATTGCCAACCCTGCTGCTACGCTGATTAATGAAACAATCAAGCTTTCCGACATCATCAACGCAAACAGTTTTCCGGGCCTTGCTCCGAAACTACGCATCAAGGCGAGATCATAGCGGCGTTCGTTCATGGCATTGTACAAACCGGCAAAAATGCCAAACCCCGCCAGGATAATGAGAAACCAGGCGAAGTACGTAAGTGTTTCAGTGCCGGTGCCCATGAAAGCGGTCAAGCGTGCCACTTCGAAGGCAGGGCTGGCAGCCTGCATTGAAGTCATGCTGTTAATCATGCGCGGCAAGCTCACTGCGGCAAGCGGCGAATTGTAGGAGAGTAACAGTGACGTTACTTCGCGTTTGTGCTCATGATTATCTTCATCTTCATGATCCTCGTCATGGTGGTCATGGTCTCCCTCATGATGAAGTTCGCCCTCATCTTCATCATGATCATGGTGGTGATGCTCGTGTATGTACCATACGCTTTCAAGGCCGGTTAATACCAGGCGGTCAAGAATGCTTCCGGTTGGTTCAAGCACACCGACAACCGTATAGGGAAATTCTGAATGCAACTCTCCTCCCACATTCAAACCGTGGGATCCTGAAAAAGTATCTCCCGGTTTAAGTCTGCTTTTTTCGGCGACTTCAGAGCCAAGCACCGCTTCCATTGCTTTTCCCCAGTACCGTCCACCAATTTTCAGTTTTGCTTGATAATGCGTTGGATAAGCCGGTGTTGATCCGACAATACGGAACCCCTGGTAATTGTCACCAAGAGCCAGTGGTATTGCCTCCTTGATCATGGGATGTTTGCTCAGCTTTTCCGCCTCTTCGAGAGGAATGTTGCCGGTGGGAATATCCAGATGAAAAACACTGGAAAGAATAAGCTGCATTGGGCTCCCTTTGCCGCCAACAACAAGATCAATTCCCTTTAGATTGTTGAAAAATTCATTCTGGAGCTGGCTGTTAACCAGCAACAAGACTACAATCATTGCCACTCCAGCGGCAAAAGTAGCCATGGTGAGTGCCGTGCTCAATGCCTTATGTCGTAAATAAGCAAAACTCAAGTTCACGCAGTTCATTGAGCACCTCCCAACGTAATCTGTTTATGAAAATGGCGCTTGATCCGCTGATCATGAGTTGCAATAACGAGACAGGCATTTGATGATGACGCCAGTTGCAACAAAAGACCCATTACTGTTTCACATGCGTTGTCATCCAGCGCAGATGTGGGCTCATCGCCGACTATAATCTTTGGATTATTGATGGTGGCACGGGCAATTGCCACCCGCTGTTGCTGTCCTTGGCTCAATGTCTCCGGTTTATCGGCTTTTTTATCGGCAATGCCGAGATGTTCAAGAAGGTGTACTGCTTTTTTCTTATCCTGGGGGAGTCCTGCTGCATACTGAGCCAAGAGCAAATTATCCAGGACAGTCAAGGCACTGACCATATGCAAGGTTTGATAAATAATGCCGATGTGCCGGCCGCGGAATTCATCCATGGCTGCGCCATAAAGGTCATTATAGTTATTACTATCGAGTACGATATCCCCAGCAATTGGGGAAAGAAGTCCTGACACCGTGCTGAGGAGGGTCGTTTTCCCGGAACCGGAAGCACCAAGTATCAGGCAGTGTTCTCCGGGTAAAAGATTAAACTGCGGAACTTCAACAATTACTTTTTTGTCATAGCCAGCTTTAAGGTTCTGAATCTCTAACATATTGGCCTCTAAAGGTATTTATTTGTGAACGAGTGCCATAAATAGAGGTTGTCCCATATGATGGACCACCGCAGACACATTTTCGTTCAATTAGTGATGTGGTTAATTCATGGGAAATATTATTAGTTGAGGTTACGCGTTTTGAGGCGGGGCCCTGCTGGAATAAGACTGAGGTGCGTCAGAGGCGGGGCTAACAAAGTGAGTAAAGACTTGGGTGCGTTCAATGCGTGGGGCAGGAATAATGTGCGGAAAATGTACGGTATTTTCCATACTCTGGTGATGAGCGACCGCACAGATGGAGCAGTCCGGGTGATCGTCCAGATCATCATGGTGGTGCATTACAGCATGAAGTTGTGTGCAGATGAACAGCAAAAGGGCAAACAGGGCAAACCGCCTTGTAAGGTCTGCCCGAAATAGAAACTGCCGCTGTAAATTGTGATAACGTGATGATGCCATATAATCCAATTAGTGTCTTTGTTGAGAGTGTTTGTCAAGCTGAATGCATTTGGAGGATGTATACGGGCGTCTCATTTTAAACGGCACCTTTTATTTGGAAAAATATCCCTTTATTGCCATCATTAACCAAGTGAAGCGTACCTGATATGGTTAGCAAGTTTTGCTGCCAAGCCACGGGTTTCGCTGTAAAGAGTTCCACGATCTCGTTAGGCTTGCTGGGGGGGCAATAAGCACAGGAGGGGGCGTTCTTACACAATAGAAAATGCTGGGATACGCCTTTTGCCTCCAAAGGTTGCAAAAAACCGCTAAGTGTAATCTTCTTGCCGTCCATCAGCTTGACATCAGGGGTATAGCTGATTTTATACGAAAGTTTTTGATCCAACTTTATTTTACATTTATCGAAATCTTTCCAAAGGAGGTCATTGGACTGAATAACATTTCCTCCTGAAAATGGAGAATCATATCCACAGTCACAACCATAGAAGCGAGAATAAACCCTGGAAATGCCATAAGCTACAAAGGCAACAAGCAGTATACCGCTCATAAAACCTAAAATTGCCTGAGCCCATTCGATACGTTGAGCAGTTACAGCACCTTGTTTTTTTTCATCTCTGTTATGCATAGGAAACCGCATATTCTGAAAACCCCAAAACTCTCTTCCCTCTGAAAATCGTTTTTATTTTCAGAGGGAAGCAACATCTACTTAGAATGAATAGCGCACTCCAAATGATGGTATGAATTGCGCCGCAAGCTGAACGCCATTGACATTCTGGTAAATCGGCACCTGGACAAATGCGTACATGGAAACCTGGTCACTGACCGCCGCTACCAGTCCGGGGCTGATATACAGCAATGTCCCGCCGGTACTGACCTTGTCCGCCCTGTCGCCCGAATCACGCTGAACGTCGCGTATATTGAGCTGAAGTTGAGGAATTATCATGTCGAACCCGGCATAACGTATTCCCAGGCTGGCATTCAGGCTGTTTCCCGGCCGGTAGCTGTCGGTCGAGTACAAAGCCGTTTGGTACGTCATTTGGCCAAAGTACCCCCAATCCTTGGTTATGGCATCATTATAATACCCACCAACAATAATGTCCGTGGTGCCAGTCCCCGGCTGTAAACCCGGATCAATTCGAACAGGGCCGGGTGCGCCCGCATCAGATGAGTTCCCGTATTCCGTATTACTGCCGGTAGCCAGCTTGAAGCCTAACAGCGCTCCAAGGTTGTGATTCTTGGTAAAGCCCTGATACCGTCCGATCACTTTCATCTCGCCAAGGCTCGATGTATGGGAATCATACTGTCCACCACCATCCCCCGGGGTGGTCCCATCCGATGCCGTGCCAAGGGTGCTGTGGCTCCGGATGATGTATGGCACCTGGAGATTGATCCCCCAATCCATGTTGGTACTGTAATCAAAGCCCAGCGTTATGTAATGGTTCTCGGTATATTTCTCGACTTCCTGCGGGCCGGTGCTTGTATTGATCTGGCTGGCAGCTGCAGAAGATATTTTTCCGGTACCGCTGCGCAACTGGTTCTGGTTGAGATAATCGTACCGGATATCCATCTTCAGTCCCGGTTTGAAAGAATAATCCAGGCTTTGCCAATCGGTATTCAATGTGCAGCCGCAGCTGGCGCAAGCACCTGCTTCAATTGACGTGAAAAGTCCAAGCGTCACCGCAAGTCCAAGCATTGTTACTCCGCTCTTAATTTTTCGCATATGATATTCTCCTATTTTTTAGAGTGAGTTTCGCAGTACGTATTGGTATTTCAGCTATTTGTCTGCATATGAATCAATTTGTTCCGGTAGCCCTATCCCCCGATAGACAATGCTGCCTGATGCTCCGATAATGACACTGGCCGGTACACCCGGTACCTGAAAGGCCTTTGCCACGGCACCGTCGGAATCGAGGACAACCTGATAATCAATCTTGTTCATAGATACATATCTCTTTGTTTTCCAGGCGCTTTCTCCTTCGTTTACCGCGATAACCTTAAATCTGCCCGCGTTGATTTTGCTTAAACGTGGAATTTCCTCTCGGCAGTCGGTGCACCAGGACGCCCAGAAGACCAATAGGACCGGGTGCTTCCCTTTGAAGTCGGTCAGGTGAATCATGTCACCGGCAGGACTTTTCAGTACCACTTCGGGGCATTTCCCCTTCTCGACCCCCTGCTGGGCGGCGAATACAGGTGCAGTCATACACATTCCCAGGATAAACCCAGTTACTGCAAAGCGAACAATTGAACAAATGGTCACGGCTCTATCCTCATAAAAGTGATATTCCCGCCTGGTAGAGATAATACAACCCGGATCCCGCCATCACTGCCGCCAGCCCCCGCTTTACCATGACAAGCCAGGGGCCTGATTTGGGCAGGCGGGCAGCAAATCCGGTTATGGCACCAATACATACCAGCAGTGCGCTCATACCGCAGGCAAATACAAAAAGGAGCGACATTCCGTATAGAATATTCTGACGTGCCGCCACGAACAGTAACAACGAACCCGTAACAGGCGTGGTACATGGGCTTAGTACCAGCCCTGAACAGAGTCCAAAGGTAAAACCGCCAACCAATCCACTTTTCTTTTCAGAATTGAAACCGGACATAACTGCCGGAAGTGGCAATGTGATGATGTCCAACATCGAAAGCGCCATGAGCAAAAGGACGACTCCAACGACAGCATTAGTTAAAGGATGGGATGACACAAGCCCGAATAACCGGCCACTTAATGCGGCAACACCCCCCAGTACTGCATAGATGACTGCAATACCAGCTGCATACGCAATGCTGATCAACAGACTCTTTGCCTTGGTGGTGGTGCTTCGGTTGCCGATAAAAGCAACGGTTACCGGAATCAGTGGATACGTGCAGGGAGTTAGACTCGCCAAAAGTCCACCAGCAAATGCCGCCGGGTAAGCCAGCAATGATCCGGCTTTGAGTGCATTATCGAGAATAACAAGTGGGTTCATCAGATTGCCGACTCCATCAATTTTCATTTCATTACAGGCATATTTGCCAGCAGATCGAGAACCTTTTTCTGGTCATCTGCCAGCATGTGAGTATGACCCATCAAATGTGATGCCTGGGGTGTTGTGCCCGCTTGGTGCATCCCAGCCATGACAGAACTGCCCATGACTTCTTTCCATAGTTTCCGGGAATCCTCAATCATTTGCCTGCCATGGTCGGTTGAGTGACGGTCTACTCCTTTGGTCATTTTCATTTGTCCCATCATGACCAGATTTGAACCTTCAGCTGCCATCTCCAAAGCATGATTCAAGGCGATGTGCATATGATGCATTTTCATGGCGTCGGCTGAGGTCATGTCTCCCATCTTCATGCCTTCAAGATCTGCAATCACTTTCAAAGAGGCCTTTGCCAGTTCATGGGTATAGGTCATAAGGGTGGTGTTCGCTTCTCCTGATGAATGCAATCTCTTTCATGTGTTCACCACTGAGCATATCTTTCAGCATCGATTTTCCATCTGCTATCATGCTTCTGCCATGCGAGAGTGTTATTTCATCAACGCCTGGGGCCATCTTCATTTCGGACAGCATTACCAGATCTGCTCCCTGCAATGCCATAATCAGGCCGTGATTCATCATGGTATGCATGTGATGCAGGTTCATGGCCGCATCAACGGGACTTTTTTGCGGGGATTCCTTTTCTGCTGCTTGTGCTGGCGACAGGCATGCAAGAATTGTAATTACGCAGAGGACTTTGACTAAACAACTGATTGTATTTTTCATAGCCGTCTCTCCTTTATTCAAAGTTGTGACACAAACACTACTGCTGTAACAATGAATCCAGATTTTCCGGCAGGCCTACCCCTCGGTATGCAACCACACCTGTTCTACTGATGATTACACAGTACGGCATACCGGGAACGCCGAAGGATTTTGCAACATCGGCTTTTGTATCGGTAACAACGTCGTACCTGACATTATTCGCTGAAACGAACTCCTGAATCTGTTTGATACTTTCTCCTTCATTTACGGCGACAACTTTTACACGTGGATCAGAGTTCAGTTTGTTGAGATGGGCAGTTTCAGCCTTACAGATTGGGCACCATGCTGCCCAAAAGGCGACTACAACTGTTTTTCTTCCAATGTAGGGTATAAGAGAAACCTGCTCACCGGATGGCGATCTGAGATCAATATCTCCCAGTACAGATTTTTGTTGATCGGCTGCTTCTGCAATTCCGGCATTGTTGCTAAAGTGAAAGGCGTGAATGCCCATGCTGATGCATACAAATATGATTATAACTATTCGGTATTTCATTGGTTCCTCAGAAATAAATCGTAATTCTGTTCATTGAGCAAAGTATACATCTATTGATTTGAACAAATAAAGACAAAATTAGTCTTTTATGTTTAATGATCACTACAAGACTAATTACCTATCCATTCGTTAGCAACGCAATTCATGTTATTTAAGCTTGGCATCAGCTTTTGCTGCGGACAGCACTTCTGCCCAAGTGGTTATGGTCCCGCCATATAACGCTATGAATTTTTGTGCAGACTCCTTTGTAGCAAAAGCCCATTTTGGACGTTGAGTCATGACGCCTTGTTTTTTACCTCCCATAACCCATACAGCTTTTCCTGCTTCTATCAATGCTTGAGAGTCATGGTCGGCAACTTGCAACAAAATTACCTTGCGATGCTTATTGTTGCCCATTTCTGTTACAGCACAATTCAGGCTGCATACACCAACCGTGGTTCCATCTTTGTAACTGATCAGCATGCGGCTGTAGTTAAATACGTTACGGTCCATGCCGCATTGTTTACACTCGTTCGGTGCCTCAATCGCATAACTATAGGTGCCAAGTGTCAGGCAGAGCAACAGGGCTGTCCAAAATAACTTCATACGTTTTTCCTCCATAGGTTAATCAGCATGTGATTGTATCCCCCCGGCAAAACCGGGGGGATACCTGCAAATGAACCATTATTGTTTTGTTATCACCTGAGTTACCGGAACTCCGTTCATCGTTCCCTTTCGCCCATATCCTGCCAACGTCGTTCCAGTCATGCAAGATGTCATCATCATGCCGCCTGCGGTGCAATCTGCGTAGGCCAGCTTGTCAAGTTGGGCTTGCGTCAATGCAGTCGTTGGGTCAGTGGTGTTCACAAATACCATGGCATAGGCATTATGGTTGTTAGGTGTGCCCGCAGTTAAGCCGAAGTACTGTGTACCCCCCGGAGCAAAGCCGCCGAGGTCAAATGTATCGGTTGTGGGAAGCGCAAAGGTGGTTACCAGAAGCCCGCCAAGGGTGGCATCCGCGACCGCTGACAACTGATTACCGAGAGTCACGGTTGTCATCGGGCCACCGTAACAGCTGGTGCCCATCCCCATCCCTCCGCTCACGCAGTTTGGATCTGGTTTGGTCATGGATTGTGTGAGTGATCCGGTCAAATTTGATACAGCTTTGTTCGTAGCATCATAGGTGAATGTTCCGGTAAATATCGAATCATTGGGTTGTGTCATTGGTTCATGGAATGTTTCAACTATGCTGTAAAAATTTAAGGCACCTGTCGTAGCAGCTGTACTGCTTCCTGCGCTGCTGGTTGCAACGACACTGTAAGTATACGCCGTTTGTGGAGTCAGGCCCGTCACTGTAATTGGTGAAGTCGCTCCCTTAGCCGTGATCCCTCCAGGATTGGCGGTGACGGTATAGCCGGTGATCGCACTGCTGCCATTAGAAGTCGGCGCAGTAAAACTTACTGATGCTGTTCCTGTGGTAGTACCTGCAGCTACCTTGAGCGCAGTTGGCGCACCGGGAGCGGTGGCTGTAGTAGTTGTCGAACTGTCACTGCCGCAAGCTGCGAGAAACATCCCAGCCAAAACGGCAAGAAATAGTTTACATATGTTCATATCAATTCTCCTTTTCGTATCAAAATAAATTCTTTTGAGTAATCCCCCACCTTTGGTGGGGGACTCACAGAGTTTGACAGTTCCTGAAATATGTAGAAGCCTCCTTAACGTGAACCGCTCAAAGCACACGAAAAGGAGGCTTCAAT
>Ga0073936_10007208_pt1 | contig 14418 bp, 18 predicted proteins | sample AliMusrvi5mmetaG_FD_87041 | JGI IMG/M metagenome (GOLD analysis project Ga0073936, IMG submission 87041) | Freshwater lake bacterial and archeal communities from Alinen Mustajarvi, Finland, to study Microbial Dark Matter (Phase II) - Alinen... | ecosystem: Environmental > Aquatic > Freshwater >... | reverse complement strand
GCCTCGGGTGACAGATGACAGTACACGGCCTACACAAGTGACCGCTTCTAGTATTCAGTGTGCTACGACCCGACCCTCTTCATGCAGCAGCCCTCGACGCTGCAAAGCGATGTTGAAACCTTCGTGTCGCGGGACGGCCATGCAACATTCAGCGTGTATGGATCGCATCTCGGTTCCTGGGGAATCGGCCAGATATTCGATGCTGACCTGAGCGCGTTCACGGAGGAAGATCCAGATACTCTCGTGACCGGACGAGAACTGGCTCCAATGGCCTATGCCATCACCGCTAAGAGTATCCACACGCGCATGCGTGAGCGGGCGCTTGTGCAGGATGGTGTGGTGAAGAGGCTGCGCATCCGGTACGACAAAGACAGCGCCAGCACCTACCAGGCCGCAGTCGACCGGATGACCGCGTGTTTCAGCAATACGCGCAAATACTAACCAGCAGACACAGTGGTCATCACACTATTTTCAGGAGGACCTGTCATGTCCCAGTGGATTGGTGCAGCCAGAACCAACTTCTTCCAGGTAATCGACGAAGCAAAATTTCGAGAGTGGGCCGCCGAACGCGGACTCAGTGTGGAGACCAAGGCCGCCGGCGGCACGACCCTCTTTGGCATCTACTCAGAGACCGACGACGGAGGGTGGCCCACGCAAACCTGGCCCGACAGCGAAGATGACCCGGTCGAGGTTGACATGGTTGCCGAACTGGCCGCGCATCTTGTCGAAGGACAGGTCGCCGTCTTGATCGAGGTTGGCCACGTGAAGTGCTGCCACCTCGACGGCAATGCGGTCGCGGTGAACCACACCGGCGCCCGGGCTACGGTCGAACTCTCCCACATTTACCAGTTGGCCGCGGAGACATTCGGCATCCCGGGCAACCAGATCACCGACTGCCGCAACTAGGATGAGACTGCGCTTATTGACCGACGAGCGCGGCACGCCTCTTCCTTCAGGGAGAGGCTAAGAGCGCAAATGGCGTAGCCAATCTTGTTTGAGTTGCGAGTGTAATATTTGCCTTGTATTCGCCTTTTTGGAGGGTATGATGTTTGGAATGAAACGCTTGCAAGCCTTCAAATACGAACTGATGCCATGCGAGGCGCAGGGCCGCGACATGAGCCGGTTCGCTGGTTGCAAGCGAGTTGCGTTCAATGAGGCACTGCTGTTGCAACAGGACCGCTACTCCAAGGGAGAGAAGAAACTCAGCTACGCCGGCCTTTGCAAGGAACTCACTGCTTGGCGCCACGGAGCATTGCTGCCGTCCGGGCGTGTAGCCTCCTGGCTCGCAGATGCACCAGTTCATCCCCTGCAGCAGACGTTGAAAGACCTAGATCGCGCGTACACCAACTTCTTCGCCAGCCGGTCTGCTTTTCCTCGCTTCAAGAAGAAGGGCCGCGGGGACAGCTTTCGCTACCCGGATCCGAAGCAGATCAATCTCGATCAGGCAAACTGCCGGATATTCCTGCCAAAACTCGGCTGGGTGCGCTACCGCAACAGCCGCTTGGTCCTTGGTGTGGTGAAGAACGTCACCGTCAGCAACCGAAACGGCAAATGGTTCGTCTCAATCCAGACCGAACGTGATGTAGAGCCGCCGGTTGCTCATGGCGATGCCGTAGGCATCGACATGGGCGTGGCCCGCTTTGCAACGCTTTCGGATGGGACCGTCTACTTGTCGCTCAACATCTTCAAGCGGTATGCAGCTGATCTGCGCAAAGCGCAGCAGGCCATGAGCCGCAAAAAGAAGTTCTCCAACAATTGGAAGAAAGCCAAGGCCAGAGTCCAGAGAATCCACGTTCGCATTGCCAATGCTCGCCGGGATTACCTGCACAAGACCTCTACCACCATCAGCAATAACCACGCGATGGTCGTCGTCGAGGACTTGGAGGTAGGCAACATGTCCCGGTCTGCCGCTGGTTCTGTTGAGCAACCCGGCAGGAACGTCCGGGCCAAGTCCGGGCTCAATCGGTCGATCCTCGACCAGGGCTGGTCCGAGTTCCGCAGGCAGCTGGAGTACAAAATGCTCTGGGCCGGTGGACTATTCCTCGCCGTGCCAGCGCAGAACACCTCCAGAACGTGCCCGCGTTGCGGCCACGTCTCCAAAGACAACCGCATGTCGCAAGCCGTCTTTGCTTGCGTCGAGTGCGGCTTCAATGAGAACGCCGATCTGGTCGGAGCGATCAATATTCTAAGGGCGGGACACGCCCCGTTAGCCTGTGAAGTGAACGGCGATGTTGGCCGCCAGCAACAGGAACCCACCAAAAGGGCCGCTTAGCGGACCTGGTAGGAATCCCCTTCCTTTCCGCTTTCGCGGCGACCGTAGGTCGAGGGAGGGGAGGATGTCAAAGTTAGCGATGTGGCGCGCAGACGCCTGCCTTCCCCCGCACCTTTTAACGTCGTGGCCTATCACCACGACGTCTCCGGGGGCGGCCCAGTATTGGCATGCTGGGCCGCCGCTTTTTCCATTTCACGGTTAATTGCAACGACGACATCGACTCGCAGTTGCACACGACAGGAGTTTTCATCATGAACACGGGTCTCTTCATCACGTTTGAAGGAGCCGACGGCCTCGGGAAGAGCAAGCAGGCCGACATGCTGCGCTGGGAGTTGGAAGGCCGCGGCCATAGAGTCTATTTCACGAAGGAGCCTGGCACCAAATTCGGCACGGGGTCCCCGTTGGGCGCAGTTGTGCGCGAAGCGGTGTTTCACCTGGAGGACTCGGGACGCACCTTGCCCGCAGGCGCGCAGCAGCTCTACTTGCTGCTGGACCACATCGACAACGTATCGCGCCTGGAGCCGCACCTGCGCGCCGGCCATACCGTGGTGTGCGACCGCTATTCGGATTCCGCCTTCGCTTACGCCGCCGTCTACAACCCTCCCACGCCCGAGTCGATTTTGAGCCTGTGGGAGAGGTTTCGTGGGCCGGAGCCGGACATCACGATTCTGCTCCTTGCCCAGGGCAACGTAGTCGATGACGGCGCAGGTGGGTGCTATGCGGATATCGGCTGGGCTCTCGCACGCGCACGGAAGCGCCTCGACGACGAAGCGGGCAAACAGTCGGGAAAAGCATGGAACGACTACCCCGCTCAGCGCCTCGTGCAGCGAATATATCTGGCGCTGCTGGCCGGAGAGCCGCGCACCATACTGGTTCCCGTCGAGGAAAAGGACACTGAGACCGATGTGCACGGGCGCGTCGTGGCCGCGGTCGACAGACGGCTGAAGAAGCTGACCGCGCAGAGCGCTGCTGGTCAATACACAGACAGGTTGCCGACGGCGCGTTGAGCGTATCGGCGGCCGGCCCACTGGCCTTCGGACGTTGGGGCTGTGCGTGTCCCCGGCACACTGACCACACCACACCGAGGAAACGATCAGCGCGGGGATTCATGTCCAGGGCTTCCCCCGTTCGGCCGCCGCAGAAAGGAACTGAGCGCCATGGACTATCTGGTCAGATGGGAATTCGACGTGTTCGACGCTGCCACACCGATTAAAGCCGCATTGCAGGCGCGCAAAGCGCCGATCCGCCCGGACACCATTGCAACTGTCTTTACGGTGTGGCCGAAAGATGGGAGCACTCCCGTCCAGGTGGACTTTACCGAACTCGCGGAAGAGGGAAAGATCGCCACGATGTAACACTGTTGGTAACCGCGACGATTGTTCGGAACTACGGCCAAGCCTCCATCGGGCGAACTTGTAAACATGGCTTACAGGTTGGGATTCGATACCGTTCCGTCGCGGCTTTCACCGCGGCGCAGCGTTGAGTTTGCCAACCGGCATCGCGTATCCCGGATAATGCCTGGTCCGGAGTAGCGCGACGTATTTCTCAGGCCGATACTCTCTTACCATGGAGCATTCTATGCACGGGAACAACACTTCACGCCCGGCTGTTCCTGCGCGGTCCGCTCCGCGTCAGGGGCAGCGCGACACACACAGCCGGCAGCGGCATCACCTTACACCCAGGCAAGCCGCTCCCCTGATTCTGCGCGGCACGTTGCCGCCACAGTCGGTAGTCACCGGCAACCTCACTTTCCAGGACAATCGCGAACCTATCTTTGCGCCCGGCACCCACATCCGCGGCAACTTGAGGCTATTGGGTTGCGGCGAAGGCACCAGGCTGGCGCCCGGCATGACTATCGACGGCATCGCCGACTTCTCGATGACGCCCTTGACGGCGCTGCCCGAGCGCTTCACGGTGGGCATGTGCCTGGACGTATCGGACACCCACATCCAGGAATTCCCTCGGAACCTCAAGGTGGGCTGGAAGATACAGGTAGGCAAGAACGCCACGCAGTCTATGAAGGCGCGCATGGCGGCGCTTGACCGGAAAACCTGCCAACCGGCCAAGGCATCCGGCCGCAAGGCAACCGCCTGAGATCCCCGGTTCGCGGCCGATTGTCACAATTGGTGTCACTCGTCATCTCGCGATTTGAGTGGCACCGGGTTGTGGCCGGTGACAGTTCTTCCATTCCCAGACCAGCCTCTCTACCCCACTTATGTAGCTGTACAGCCCGCAGCCCTCCTCTTTCCCTACCACTGAGCCCGGTGTACCGAACCTATCCTTTCCCCGTGCATGTAGCTGTACAGCCCACAGTCCCAATAAGCCAATACCGCCGAAGGCCCCCTTCCCCAACGTCCTTTCTCATCCTCTGTAGACACACGCGCTCCTCCCCTCCCCCCGCGCCGCGCTCGTGCGGCGGAAAGACCCTGTTCTGATAACAGTCAGTGAAATGTGGTTGGCTGCGGGCTGTACAGCTACATATATAAGGTGGGGAGCGGTGATGGTTCCCGTCAGTCCGGGCGGCATGCGACTTGCACGAGCCGAGCAGGCCTGGCCGGCCAGAGATTACGTTCAACTCCGCCTTCCAGGGCCTCTCCTTCAGCTCTGGATCGCACTATCCGCACATAATGCTCTTCGCCCTTGCTTCGCCCCAGCACCCGTGCTAACGTCTTCTTGAAAGGGGAACAAATGGAGAATTCCTCCGATACCTTCGACCGCCTCGACGCCAGCGCCGACCATGCCAAACCCTTCGCCCTCGTTCCCCCGCCTCCCGGCGAACACGAGGAACAAGTCCTGCTCAAAGCCCTCAACCTCATTGGACAGGAGAATCAGGCTCGCGCTCGGCGCCGCGGAAAACAACCCCTGCTTTGCTTCTCCGTCAAACTCCCCATCTCCGAGCTGAACCGCATCCGCATCCAGGCCGAACGATGGAAGTTCACCCAAACCGACCTCGCCCGCTTTCTCCTCCAGGCCGTCCTGCCCCTGCTCGAAGCTCCCACCGAGACCGTCCGGCCCGTCCTCGACACCATCCTCGCCGACCAAGCTGCCCGCGAAGAAGCCACCAAGCGCCGGCGCCAGCAACACCTCGTCGAGTTCGCCTCCTGAATTTCCTCCTAGCTACTGCCCGGCCACGGCCCGGGCAGTGGCCAGCACCCTCTCCTCTGCAACTTCTCTCAGCAGGTCCGCCTCTCTCACCGCGCTGCAAGTCTGCATAAGAACAAACTGAAAACGAGGTATCATTATGAGTATGGCAACGATCCACATCTCGGATGCCGACGCCTGCCGCGACTTCGCCGGTGTGTTGGCCCGAGTCCGCGCCGGGGTTGAAGTCGTCATCGAGGACGCTGCATCTCCTGCCGTTGTATTGCGCACGGCTGTCGAGAGCCCTCTGCGGCGGCTCTCGGAATCCCTCCGACTGGCCAAAGAGCATGGCTCCACGGTCACTCTGGACGGGGACTTCGCCCATGACCTCGAAGGAGTCATCAACAGCCATCCCGAGCCGCTGGAAAACCCATGGGCCTGATCCTCGACTCCAGCGTCGTCATCGCCGCCGAGCGCCGAGGGGATACAGTCGAGAAACTGATCGAGCAAGTCATCTCCGTGACAGGCGATCAGGATGCCGCGCTCTCTTCGGTTGGGCTGACGGAACTCGTCCACGGAGTCTATCGTGCGCAAACCCCGGCAATGCGGCTTCGCCGCCAGTCCTTCATCGATGAACTGCTGAGCGATCTGACGATTTATCCGTACACAAAGGCGACTGCCTTGCTGGCCGGAAAGATAGACGGCGAGCAGCAGGCCCAGGGCGTGACTATTCCCTTTGGCGACCTGCTGGTAGGCGCCACGGCGCTGGAACTTGGCTTCCCTGTCTTGACCGTCAATCTCCGCCACTTCCGGCTCATCCCTGGTCTCAAGATCGTCCAACTATAAGCTGGAGAATCGTCCTCATTGGGCCACCGCTTATTGCGCCGCTTCCGCGTCAAACTCCCCATCTCCGAGCTGAACCGCATCCGCATCCAGGCCGAGCGGTGAAAGTTCACCCAAACCGACCTGCCCGCTTTCTCCTCCAGGTCGTCCTGCTCCTGCTCGAAGCTCCCACCGAGACCGTCCGGCCCGTCCTCGACACCATCCTCGCCGACCAAGCTGCCCGCGAAGAAGCCACAAAGCGTCGGCGCCAGCAACACCTCGTCGAGTTCGCCTCCTGAACCTGACGTCGCCCCGCAACTATCCGGACTTTCCGGATAGTTGCCCCATGCGGACTGCTTCCCCGTTCCCCATCCATTTGGAATGAACCTCTTCCCTGCATAAGGCGTGGCCGTCCCGGTTCGACCCAGGTCGAACAATGACCACCCACTTGCGGCATAAGGTTCAGAAGACGGCCAGACCTTTAAGCACCCTGAATCGTCTCATCGCAGGCAAGGAAACAGTTGCGAAGCCGCTCGATTTCGAGAGCGGTGAATCCATTGCTTACGCACAACTTCTCCCAATTTGCTCTCACGGTCCCCTGCATCATCTGAGCGATGGAAATGCCTTCGCTCCGTGACAGGCCAAAACTTGCTACATCGGTCAATGCGTTCTCTATCGTCGCCCGGCGTCCATTGCGACCGACACCTATAGCAAGATCCCGCTCCGTGCCTACCTGAGGAAACGAGACGATATCGTAGCCGGGGGACAGCCTCCAGCCGCGGCCGTCCCACAGAAAGCCATGATTTCGCAGGTGGTCGTCGTTGTTGTTGCAGAGAATATTGAACACCATTCTGCGCCAAAGCTGCTTCAGATCTTCTGTAGGCTCTGACCCAAAGCGACGCAACTGATCCGCCAGCCCACGGTAGCTCTGGCGTGACGACTCGCTTTCATGGGCACCGAGGATTGTAAGTCCGGAAATAAAGGGGAGACGACGGTATCCCAGATCGTTTGGTACCCGGTCGAAACGCTCAATCAGGTAGATGTCTTGTCCGAGTGCCTTTTCGAGCCGAACCGGAGGTACCGCGATGCCCACCTGTTCAGCCAGTTTCATCGTGACAAATTCGATGCGGCACATTGGGCTGCGATCATCGGCACGGCCAAACTTCGCGATCCATTGCCTCCCGTCGTATTCCGTGGTTGCTTTCGGCCGAGCCCCACCGAGAGAGGACCCGCGCAAGAGCAAACGCCGATACTTCCTGGGCAAACCCTCAGCGGTATCCAGTTCACGGACAGCTTCAATCATCCCCGCTAAGTCGAGAGTTTCGCTTTCAACCTGCTCCTCGGCCCACAGAACAATCCGCCGCGGTCCGGACAGATCTGTACCGAATGCCAGCGCACCAACGCGAGATTCTCCTGTCGCCACCAGGTAATCAAATTCCGAGAGGGTCTGTGCGCCGGCGGCGCGATCCATCAGATGACGTCCCCAACCGTCAGGGGCTGCATCCCGAATACCGTTGAAGAGGACAAAGCCTTCTTCGGTGATGTACTCCCGGCCTGCGTCAGGGGCCGTCAGAGGCAACTGAACGGGATCAACCGCCAGCCGGTCTTCGCGCTGAAGATACCGCCGGCCATACCGAAAACGCGCCGCTGCCTCGCGGCCAGTACCACTTGTTTCCAGTATCCCGGCGGGAACTGGACCTTCTTCCAGAAAGACATAAACGTAGGCTGTTGGCATCGCTCACTCAAAAATAGAATTTGTCCGTTCGTTTAGTTGATCTCCGAAAATCGCGCGGCAGGTTCTTGATGTCTTCTTGAAGAGCCACTGTGTCGCTTTCCGGTGTGACCAGGTCACCGAGGCGCCGGTGAAGGCCCAGGACCCAGAGTGCCGTGGCTACGATTCCGATTCCCACGGCAGGATCGCCCTTTTCCATTCGTTGAACCGTTTTCAGGTTCACCATCATGCGCTCCGCCATTTCGCTCATAGACATGTGTCGCCGCTTGCGGGCGACAGCAAGGTCGTGACCCAGCTTCTGGAGCTGGCTGGTCGCGTTTTCGGATAACGCCGGGTATGCGCGAGTCGCTCTGGCCATAGGCTTATTATACCCATATATAGGGTATTTGAAACGCTATTATCCTTTATATAGGTAATTTATGGAAGCAAACAAACGTCCGCCGATCTTAGGCCTCACATCACTTAACCGAGCTGCGCGGCTCTCTCCGAGCGCCAAGGAACCATCCGTATGCCCAGCCAAATTCATGAACTTGAAGGCTTTTGGGATCGGGTCAATTTCGCTACTGCCGTTGTCGCTAGAAATGGCGAACCGACCCGCAATTTCGATACCTGCTTTGAGATGTATGACGGGGATGCCGTTGCCGCTGCTGTGGTGCGGCGTGCGAAGGCCAACTCGGACGGACCCTTGGCGCGAAACCTCTTCCCGCGCTACCTCGGCCCCCTTGCGATCGAAAGCTACGAAGCCACCAACCACCTGAGCCGGAAGCAACTCGAACAGTATGCCGCGGACCTGCGCAGTGAAGCTATTCGCACACGCGATGCCTGGTGGGCTGCCGAACGAGCAGCAGGAAGACTGGCGCCGCGGCCCCAGGAACAAGCATAGCGCCACATTATAGAAGTCTGCCCACGAGATTTATGGTAGTGTGCCCGGAGGGCCACATCTCTTCCCCACAAATGTGCGCGGGCAGAGCCTTCTATGCCGGCTACCTGAACCTGAATGCCAACCGGCGCATTGCCCAGCACCCAGGAAAAGAAGCCTATCCACTCGATGCCAAGACGAAAGCCATACCAGCGGAACAACTCTTGCCAGAAGGGCTGGGCTGAGGCGAGCGATGAGCCCAACTTCTCAGGAATGTCTTGTCTTTAGAAAACCGGACACTTCGGATCGGCAATATGCCAGCTGGTCAGTTCGATGAATACTGAAGCATTCTCTGCATCGTCCCGTTCGAACCCATGCCCCTGACGTTCTGCACTACTGCCCAAAGGTGCTTTCCATCCAATGCGGCAGCTCGGCTGCCGATAGTTGAATATAGCGAAGCGTTGGCCGAAGATCACCGTGCCCCAGAGCACGAGATACAAGCACTATATCGCGGCTTTGCCGGTGCAACGCGGTCGCAAACCCGACGCGAAAAGAGTGAATGGTCAATGTAGATCGAAGTCCCGCAATTGCCTTCCAATGCTGGAACCTGCTCTGGGCTTGGCGAGTAGTGAGACTCTCGCCAGCACCTCGTCCGGGGAACAGCTTGCCGCTTACGATCTCTCTTCCAGGCCCGTTGTGTCTTTGAAGGCTTTCCAGCAGCAAGCCAAGCCGCGCAATCACATGCACAGTTCGCGGACGCCCGCTTTTCCCATACCTGACCTGCAAGGTTCTTGTGAGAACGTTGTAATCCTCTTCGTCCAATTGCAAAGCCTCTGCTCTGCGCAGACCTGTGAAAGCATACAACGCGAAGAGTGCCTCATCTCGAACCCGCAGAGGGTCGTTCGAATGGTGAATCGCCCGAAGAAATGACTGGACCTCGTGCAACGTCATTGGCTGAGTGGGAACCGATTCCATGTTCGATCTCCCCAGCAACCGGGCGGGGTTCGCCGGTATCCTTTTGGTCTCGACCGCCCAGCGAAAGAATCCCCTGTATGCGCTTCTATGGCGGTTCAAAGTTGTTTGCGAGCGACGCTTTCGGGGCTGCCCATCAATTGCCGTCAAGCTGGCAACAGTCTCATTGAGCAGGGTGGGAGAGACATCCAGCAACAGGATGTCCGTCCCAATTTTTCTTCCAAGCAGCGCAAGGCTCTCTCCATAGGAGCCAATCGTGGTTGCCTTCCTTCCAGACGCCCTCAGATATACGAGGTAATCGACGACAGCGCAGCAAAGCGCCTGTGTTCCGCGAGTCTTGCCATCCATCAAATAATCATGTTCCTTGCCATGCTCGTGAACAATTGTCCCGCGCGAATTCAAAGCCATGCAACTCTCCTTTGGCAGCCCAGCATCAATTCGGCGCCATGAACCAGACACCTCAGATTCAGAAAGCCAGGCGTGTCGAAAAGGGCTTTGGGAGCCAAAAGGGCGGAGCGCTTGCGACATTCTGTCAGAAAAGACGACAGCAGCGGCGGCGAGATGAGCCTTGGCTTCTGCCAAGCCGGCGACCTGTGCGCAGATTTTCGTATTTCGTCAAACGCTGCCGTTTATTGGCGTTCGCATCCATCTTTATTTGCCGCGATTTACGCTCAGTGCGCGAGCGACCAGCCAAGAAATGTCGAAAATCGATTTTCGACAAACACTTCAATGCGCGTAAGTTGTTGATGAACAGAGGCTTGGCCGCCAAGCCTCGGTTCATCGCAATGCTAAGTCTAGTATTTTCTATTGTTTCCGACTTCCCATAATACCTCTACTGCGACTTCAGTAAGATTGGCGACGGTTTGATGCTTTCATAACTCGAAGCTATAACCGAAGCACCCGTACCTTAGCACAGTGTTGGTTTGATCGTCGGATAGTTAGCGGGAGTGGAAACCATGCAGAAGCGAAGGGAAGCGACAAATCGAAAAAACCCATAGTAGCTCCCAAACCAAGGGAAGCCCGGTCCTGCAGAGGCCCAGTTTCAAGCCGGGGAAATTCCAAATGAAAACGTGGGATAATGTTCGTCGGCTTAGGCCCCCTTGTCAAGCCGATTCCAAGGAGCGTCAGAGCAGTTCTGATAGGCGCTGTGCGCCTTCGTCTACTGGTAAGACGGCTCTTGCAGTTCCATCTATCTTTCTGTATTCACTACAGTTAGGACATCTTGCCACACCTCAGGGAACTTGTGCGCCATGTAGAGTTCTTTCTGCGTGCAGTCAAATTTCCTGAGTTTTCGAAACATCCGGAGTGCCTGAATCAAGGTGTCGATTTCGTCGCGACGTAATCCGTACTTTTGATGCCACAGTGCCAAGACCATCTTCACATCTGCCAGGCTCACCTGGTTGCCGGCTTGTTCGGCAATGCGCTCTGCTTTCTTCAGCCACCGCAGGGAAAGCCCCGGCTGACGGTTACCTTCTATATAGAGTTTTCCCATTATCATCTCTCCATGAGCACCATCCAGGCCAATTCTCATCCATCGTGAAATCGCAATCCCCGTAAGCAACCAACGCCGCGCCTCTGCGTAGTAATGTTCTCCAAGCCGGTGAACAAAGCTGCCGATATTGGCGCAGCATGCCTCTACTCCCTCATAGTTCTCCGTGAGCAAATAGGCCTGAAGCGCCTGAAGCAGTTGGTTAATTGCTTCGAGATGGCGACCTTTCTTTGTAAGGTACATGCTCGTCCTATATGCCAATAGTCCAAGTGTGGCTCTATCGCCGCCACTCTCCGCGAACTTGCTAGCAAACCTCAATGCTTTAAGAGTGGCCTGATCGGACACTGGACCGCTGGACCCGCGAGAGTGAGACCAGGCAAGAGCCAAATGGTACCGAGCTTTCAGCACATCGTCTCGGACTGAATGCACAAGACGTGAGCTTTCAACGAGAGTTCTGAGAGCCGCCTGGAATCGCCCAATGCGATAGAGCACATCAACAGCGCCTAGACATGCAATCAGACGAAGCTTTGCGGAGAACCTGCGGTCGCCTGCCATACAAAGCAACTTTGAATAGGCATTGTCCTGCGACCGTCCTCGTTGTCGTGCTACCACGAGCCTGCCTTGAGAAATGAGCCACTGTGCGCGCACATACGAATGTGTGAAGCGAAGTAGCTCTGCCCTCTCAGTGGGCGGTTTTGGACGACGAAGCCGGAGTTGCCGCTGCACTTCGCTGATTGGGATGTCAAATTCAATTGCAGAAGCGGCCATTCGTAGTCGATAGGGCCCAGCCCACCGTGTTTCCGCAGTCACAAGCTGGACTCCATCTCGCTCAAATGCCTGCAAATAGCGACCAACATTTGTCGCGATGTGATCTTCCGCCTTGCCTATCCAGGTCGGCAAATGCCCTATATCTGCCAACGTCGCCCATGCCTCGTCAGGTTGCTTTTCCCGCCTATTGATTGCTAGAAGCGCCAACCATTCAAAACGCATCTTCCGGCGGCTTGAAAAGAGCCACCGGCCGTTGAGCCGCAGGTTCTGCCTCTCGAACGACACTAGCAATTTCGGCATTGAGCTTAAGGAGGAACTGTAGGAAGTGTAGGCGCGGAGTGGATTGCGCGCAATCCCGTTCTTCGCCACACTGGCACACAGGAGACAAAGACCCGCCAATCTCGGCTATCCATCCCGGACAGCAAGATCGCCGTCAGAACGTGTCTCGGCTGCGGGTTTGATTTGTCCCGGATCGAGGTTTTCCCATGGCCAAATGTTTTCTGACCGGTATCGAAATGCAGATGGAAAGTGCCTATCTGCTGGATCAGGGAGCGGCCCGGCGCGCCTTGCGCACTCTGAAGGAGCGCGCTTCGGTCCTGGAAAGACTGCTCACCCAGTTCACTCCGAAAGACTCAGTTGAAGTCTTCGACTACCACACCAGAAAACCGTCCGTGAGGCAACAGAGAAGGCTGGCCTGCCAAAGTGTCGCTGTGGCACTGTCAGCTTCTTACCCTGAGACGCCTCTCTTCATTACTTGGCCGGAATTTAAGGCAAGAAGCAAAGCAGCTAAGGCCAAACTGAATGGGAACGGAACTGCCGAAGGTGCTGTGACTCCGAGCTCTCTTAAGTTGAATGTTCCGGGACAAGGCGAACTAAAGAACCCGAAACCGGCCGGAAAGGAGCAGGCTCAAGAACAGAAACCCGCTGGGACAACCAAGATAGCCAAGAAGGGAGCCCGCCGTGCCGGTACTGAGTGAAACCCTGACAGTGCTGGGGAGCGGACTGGACGCCCCCGCGCTCATTCTTCGCGAGGCGCTACGCTTTAAGACTCGATCCGGATCGCTCATCATCCAAGATACGACCGGCAAAGGCGCAGCGATTTTGTCTCCAGGCAACAAGATGGGCCTGGACCGGCGGCGAGTAATCTGGGTTGACCTCGCAGACCGCCGCCGCCCTGTTTCATTGTTTCAAATCCGGCGTTCAGTTCATATGCGAGCGATCTGGACCAGGGTTCTGAAGTTGCTCTCGGTAATTGCAAAAGCTAATGTCCCCGATGACGTTGTGAATTGGGCAGCAGAGGCAGCATACTCGCTTTCAACGGATGGCTCTGTTGGACTCGGTGCCCTCTTTCGTTGCCTCTCTTCCTCCGAAACGCGTCATTTGTTTCTGGAGACCAGGATCGAGCCATCTGGACTTGGCAAGATCATCGACCTCCTTACATGGGCACTCTCATTCCCTGGCGTATATGGAATCTCGGAAGGCGACAACCGAGGAAATGTCCTCGACGCTTTATCAAAGCCATCCGTGCTGTGGATTGAGTCCGCCGCTGAGCATTTTGAGCCCAAAGAACATCTGTTGGTGCAGGTTCTTCTTGAAGCGGCATTGGAAGACGCGCTCAGAACAATGGGAGCAGCACCAGACCGATTCCACGACATAATCAAGGGCCTGACCGTGCTTCATCTGTACCCTGAACCAAGTGTGACCTTGCCTATTGAAAGTTGGGTAGAAACCCACTTGGGTTTGGTCCGGCACGTTTCGGTTCACCATCTGGCATTTGGGAGTTCTCTCTCTCCTCAGGCACTTTCGTGGGCTCAACGCAGCGAAACCCTGTGGCTAACGGGACAGAAGATGGAGATCGATCCCAAGTACCACTCGAGTTGGATATCGGAAATCGAAGCCGCCCGCATAAAGACTTTGGTTAGGGGCGAGATCTGGATTCGGTCCAACCGGTCCAGCAAGGCCCTTGTCGCGCGATCTCGCGAGCGAGCATCTGATCTCGCACTAGGCGTGCGCCTGCGCGCCAATGCCGCTCGCAGGAGGCGTATCACATCTACCGATCAGATCGCCGCGTCAATCAAGTCGCTGGCGAGCCCACCGGGAGCACATCGAGATCTGTACGAAAAGATTTGCGACACTGAGACCTTGCGGTCAGGATGGTTCCGTGTTCAGGAATCAAGATCGAGGGCTGTAGGGGTCGATGGAATATCTACAACGGCCTTTGGCACTGCTATCGAGAGAGAACTGAACACACTCAGCGAGGAACTACGATCAGGTCGCTACACTCCGCGCCCACTGCGCAGGATTCAAATCCCGAAATCAGACGGTGGTGTTCGCAATCTGGGTGTAGCGTGCGCCAGGGACCGGGTTGTGCAAGCTGCGTGCCTCTCCGTTCTGGAGCCAGTATTTGAGCCTACGTTCAGCAG
>Ga0073936_10007204_pt1 | contig 14423 bp, 9 predicted proteins | sample AliMusrvi5mmetaG_FD_87041 | JGI IMG/M metagenome (GOLD analysis project Ga0073936, IMG submission 87041) | Freshwater lake bacterial and archeal communities from Alinen Mustajarvi, Finland, to study Microbial Dark Matter (Phase II) - Alinen... | ecosystem: Environmental > Aquatic > Freshwater >... | reverse complement strand
TGAGGACAACAAGCGCGATGGTGCTGGGCAGCGCACTAACCATAGATATTCTCCTTCAGACGACAAAACGGCGAACCAGGACAAGAAGCGAACCACCCACAGCATATCGCGCGCGGGCAACAATGGGCGCAATCAGTATCCATGCTAGGTTAAGGCAAAGAAGGTAATTCGATCTCCTATGCTCACCAGACGCAATCTGTGCTTCCTCTTGGCCATGACCTCCGGCCTAGGCCTGTTCGGCGCCGATTTCGCCATGACGGTGACCGGCAAGAACTACCTGGAAACGCAGGGTTTTAGCGTCTTTCTCTACGAGAGCAAATACCACCCCATTTTCGTTGACCAGAAGAACACGGCCATGGAGATGATTCTCCACGGCCAACGCATCGCGACGAACGGCGACGTGCGCCTGATGCCCACGCCCGAGCAGTGGGATCTGGTGGCAACGCTCAAAGGGCGCCAGTCCGATATAGCGAACAACCGGCTCACCGCCAATCTCGCTTTCCCGACCTTCGATCTCAGCTACACGCTGGAGGTCGCAGCGGAACCGGGCGGCGTGAAGGTCAGCATCAATCTCGACAAGCCGCTACCGGAGAAACTGACCGGGCGGGCGGGCTTCAACCTGGAGTTCCTGCCCTCGATCTACATGGGCAGGGCTTACCTGGTGGATGGAACCAAAGCCGGCATCTTCCCGCGAACTCCGAACGATCCGATGGTCAAGGTCTTGCCGCTTGTCGATGAACCGAAAAAGGCCTACTACCTGGAGGACTGGGACAAGGCCAAGGGATACACCCAGCCGCTGCCGTTCGCCGAGGGGAAGAGCATCACCTTGGGGATCGACGATCCGCTGGCCCGGGTCAACGTTAAGTCGGATACCGCCAACCTCATGCTGTTCGACGGACGCAGCCGCGCACAGAATGGCTGGTTCGTGCTGCGTTCGCTGATCCCTTCGGGCAAGACCACGGGCGCCATTGTGTGGCACATCAGGCCCGACGTGATCCCGAACTGGACGCGGCCGCCGATGATCGCGCACAGCCAGGTCGGTTATGCGCCGGGTTTCTCCAAAGTGGCGGTACTCGAACTCGACCCGAAGTACAACGGGCCGAAGGCAGCCAAAGTACTGCGCCTGATGGAAGACGGTTCTTACAAGTCGGCGTTCGAGGGCCCGATTACAGCTTCAAAGGCCTGGTTGCGCTACGTCTATTCGAAATTTGACTTCACCCCGTTGAACGACCCCGGCCTTTATGTAGTTGAGTACGCAGGCCAGCGGACGGCGCCCTTCCCCATTTCCAAGGACGCTTACGCCAACATTTGGCAGGACAGCCTCGACCATCACATCGCGGTGCAGATGGATCACGTTTCCGTTCGCGAAGGCTACCGCGTGTGGCACGGCGCTTCACATCTGGACGATGGCCGCCTGGCGCCGGTAGTAGGGGAGCAGTTCGACAACTGGAATCAGGCTACGGCAACGGACGGCAAGTACAAGGGCGGCGATCATATTCCTGGAATGAATGTGGGCGGCTGGTATGATGCCGGCGATTTCGACCTGGAGGAGCCTGCCCAGTTGGAGGTCATTCAGAGCCTGGCTTTGGCGTATCGCGAATTCAATCTAAAGTACGACCAGCTTACTGTGGATGAAGTCGCCCGTGAAGTTGAGATGCACCGTCCCGACGGCGTGCCGGATACGGTGCAGCAGGTCAAGCACGGCGCATTGCTGATTCTGGCGCAGTTTAAGAACATTGGCCACTCGATCCGCGGCACCCATGAACCTGATCTGCGCCAGTATACGCACTTGGGCGACGGCTCAACGAAGACCGACGGCCGGATCTATGACCCGAAGCTCAGTCCGAACGAGGTTAAGGGCGAGTACTCGGGCAAGCCGGACGACCGCTGGATCTTCTCCACTACCAACGGGTTCTTCCAGTGGGGGAGTATCGCCGCACTCGCGGCGGCAGCCGATGTCCTGAAAGGCTGGGATGACGCATTAGCCAAAGATTGTCTCGAAACCGCCATCAAAGCATGGAACGACGAGAAGGCTAACCCGACCCAGGCTCCGGGCCGCGGCGGGTTCGGCGGAGCGCCTCCGGCCGGTGCTCCCCCGCAGGGCGTGCTAGCCGCTTCTCAAGGCGTGGTGCCGGGCTCCCCTGCCGCTCCGGCAACCCCTCCGGTGCCCGCCGGCCGTGGCGGCTTCGGCGCCATGCTGGACTGGGCCGCGGCCCTCGAATTGACCATCGCGACGAATGGCGCCGAGCCCTACAAGTCGCGCCTGAAGGAGTTGCTCCCCCAGATGATCACCCCGCAGCAAATTGGCTTTCGTGGTTGGACCTCAGTCCGGGCCTTGCCTTACCTGGACGCGAACGCCAAAGACCAAATCCGGGAAGCGGTAAGGACATACATGGCGGGTCTCGACAAGCAGTTGGAAGCCACGCCGTTCGGCGTGCCCCCTAGCATGGGAACCTGGGGAGGATCGGGCAGCGTGGTTGACATGGCCACGCGGATGTACTTCCTGCACAGGGCGTTTCCGGATCTTGTGAGCCCGGAATACACGCTTAGGGCCGTCAATTACATCCTCGGGACGCATCCGGTATCCAGCACTTCGTATGTGGCTGGGGTCGGTACGGTCTCGAAGACGACGACATACAGCAACAACCGCGCCGACAATTCGTACATTCCGGGCGCCGTGATTCCGGGATACATCATCATCAAGCCGGACTTCCCGGAGTGCATCGACGACTTCGGATTCCTCTGGTTCGAGCACGAAGCCGTCGTGGCCGGGTCGGCAAGTTGGGTCGTGGCCGGAAACGCTGCGGAGGCGATCGTTAAAGAACGGAAATAAGGCTCGAACTAAGCGCGCTCCCTGGCCCCAACAGGAGTTACCGGGCGGCTTCTGTTTTGGGGACGCCGATTGTGGCGCGAGTGCCCGATGCTACCCCGGTACTTCGGCCAGGTAAGTCGACACTTGCACTGGGATCCGCCGGATCCAGGCAACGACACGAATTGCCGTGGGATCCGCTGGTTTCAGGCGCCGCCGACTTTGCATACGGTTTTTTTTGGACAATGAGCCGGCGATCGTCCTGCGCGGCGCGGCAAACTAGGAGCAGTTCAATTGTGTCTTAGGTGCCAAGCGAAGGCGTCTTTTCCAAGCTCCGCGTGGATTCGAAAAGAAGGGGACCCGTTCCGAACCTACTTTTCACGATTTGCAAAGGACTGCCGTGCGAAATCTCCGTCGGGCAGGTATTGCCGAAACGGTGATCATGAAGCTTGCCGATCACCAACCCGCAGCGTCTTCGAACGGTACAACATCACCGACCAGGGAGACACACAAAGGGCTCGGCTCCTAGCTGAAGAATTGCTGGAGAAGGAACACCAAAGAATGGCACAAACTCCGGTACACCAATCGGAGACGCCGAACTGATGAGGCCCAATAACTCTTTGGAATTCTTTGGTGCGGATGAGAGGACTTGAACCTCCACAGAGTTGCCCCTACTAGAACCTGAATCTAGCGCGTCTGCCAATTCCGCCACATCCGCACGACGTGGGGTGAACCTTTTCATTGTCGCCAGAGGCCGCAGCCGATGTCAAATCGATGAAGGCAGTTGCGGTGCCATTAGACTCCGCGTAGTTTGGGTTTCAACCTGATCCGTTCCGGCGGTTCGGCCTGCTTCCGCAGTTCCAGGACCAACCCCATCACCAGACTCTCGATTTCATCCCGTACCTCCCGCAGAATCGCGTCGGGCCGGCCCACCGGATCGGGCACAATCCAGTTGCGGGCGTTCACCGATGATAGGCTCGGAATCGGTAGGCCGGTCATGTTTACAATCAGATCGTAGCTCTTCAAATCCAGACTGCTCAGGGATTTAGGAAACTGGGCTGAGATGTCGATGCCCTTCTCCTGCATCACCCGCAGGGTACCCTCGGGTAACTCGAAAACAGGGCTCAACCCCGCGCTGGCAGGCGCCAGCAGATGGCGTCCCAAACTGCGGCCGAAGGCCTCCGCCATCTGGCTACGGAAGGCGTTGCCGATGCACACGAACAGGACTCGTTTAGGGCGCGGCACACTCATAACTCCATTGTCCCTTGTTGGCGATGACCCGACCCTGTCAGTTGACCTTGGACAGGAACAGTTTGTGAACGCGGGTATCGTCTGTCAGTTCCGGATGGAACGTCGCCGCCATGTGCCGGCCATAGTCCACCAGGATCGGGGAATCCAGGTAACTCGCGAGAACCTGTCCGCCCGTGCGGCGGACGATGGGGGCGCGAATCAGCACGACCTCCACCTCCGGATCGCCCCCTAAGCCGTACTGCGTCACGCTCACCACTCGACTGTCGAGTTGCCTCCCGTAGCCGTTGCGTTCGACGGTGAGATCGACGAGATTCAAGGATGCCTGAGATGGGTTCAGGACCTCGCTGGCGATCAGGATCGCTCCGGCGCATGTGCCGAAAACGGGGCGTTGCCCTCCGAATGCCCTCAGCGGTTCGAACAGTTCGTAATAACCCATCAGTTTGAGCATGGTGGTGCTTTCGCCGCCGGGGATGATCAGTCCCCGAACCGTGTCGAGTTCCGCCGCGGTCCGCACTTCCACCGGCTCCGCGCCGACCCGCTTCAGTGCTTTCATATGGGCCTCAAAATCGCCCTGCAGGGCGAGCACGCCGACTCTCATCGCGGCTCCATTTCATGCTTCGATTTGCTTCGGACGGCCCTTTGTGGCGCACTCTTCAGCGTGCAGCGTGGACACTCCTGTCCACGTCCGGTTGGTTCCGAATGCCGACAGGATTGTCGGCACGGCACGCTAAAGCGTGCGCCACAAGGCCAATCAATCCAAGACTTTACGATCGAACGCTAACTCCCTTGAGCTGCGAATGGGTACCGCAGCCGCCTCACCAGCCGCGCGTTTGGAGCAACTCACCCTCGGGGATCTTCGAGATCTCGAGGCCCGGCATGGCGTCGCCGAGCTCTTCGCTCGCTTCCAGCACTGCCTTCGCGTCGTTGTAGTTCGTGCAGGCCTTCACGATGGCTTTGGCGCGCTTTTCGGGGTCGGAGGACTTGTAGATGCCGCTACCAACGAACACGGCTTCCGCGCCCAGCAAACGGCAGAGAGCCGCGTCGGCGGGAGTCGCCACGCCGCCTGCGGAGAAGTTCGGCACCGGCAGTTTGCCGTGCTCGTGAACGTATTCCACGAGTTCGAGAGGCGCCTGCAGGTTCTTGGCGGCGGCGACCAATTCCTCGTGGCCCAAAACCGTAAGCTGCTTCATCTCCCGGACGACGGTGCGCATGTGCCGCACGGCCTCGACGATGTTGCCCGAGCCCGCTTCACCCTTGGTGCGGATCATCGCGGCGCCCTCGGCAATGCGGCGCAGAGCTTCACCCAGGTTGCGGCAACCGCAAACGAAGGGGACCTTGTAGCCGCGTTTGTCGATGTGAAACTCTTCGTCGGCCGGAGTCAGCACTTCGCTCTCGTCGATGTAGTCCACTTCGAGCGCTTCGAGCACATTCGCCTCGACGAAATGGCCGATGCGGCACTTGGCCATAACGGGGATAGAAACCGTGGCCATGATCTCGCGAATCTTGCTGATGGCCGACATGCGCGCCACTCCGCCGTCGCGGCGGATGTCGGAGGGAACGCGCTCCAGCGCCATCACTGCGCAGGCTCCCGCCTTCTCCGCAATCGCCGCCTGCTCGGCGTTGGTAACGTCCATGATGACGCCGCCCTTCAGCATTTCGGCGAGACCGATTTTCACTCGGAAATTGTTGTCCAGATAGCTCATGGCTGTATGCCCCTTTCGTTCAAACAGAACTCAGACGATGGCCGGAGCGGGATCTTCGCGGCGCGACGCCCGCGCCTGCTCCAGACCTGTATGAAAAACCTTACCGAGGAGCATGAGCCCGCGCTCTATGCGCTCCACGGCCAAACCTGCAAAACTCAGGCGGAAGCCGCCCGGCTGCCGCTGCGAAACCTCAAACAGCGGTGACGGCAAATAGGCCACCCCGGCCCGCTGCGCCGCGGGCAGAAGCGCCGCAGCATCCAGCGGTTCCGGCAACCGCACCCACAGATTCATGCCGCCCTCGGGTCGTGTGAACTTCGAACCAGCGGGAAGAGACTGGCTACACGCCGCCAGCACTGCGGCCAGCCGGCTGCGCCCGGCTTCGAGGATCTTGCCGCGATGCGCCTCTAACCGGCCCGACCGGTCGAAGTGCAGCAGGACAGCCTGCGACAGATGGTCGGTGTGCAGGTCGGTCACCTGTTTCAACTCAGCCAAACGCCGGATGACCGGGCGCGGTCCGGTCACCCAACCCACGCGCAAGCCTGGAAAGGCGAGCTTCGAGAAGCTCTTCACCTGGATCACCAGACCGTCTGTGTCGAGTGCTTTGAGTGTCGGCACAACCTCGCCGAGATAGCGCAGCTCACCGTAGATGTCGTTTTCAATAACGGGAAGTGCCGCGGTTCCTGCGATTCGCAGCAACTCGCGGCGTGCCGCCTCGGGCATCGTGACGCCAGTCGGATTCTGGAAGTTGGGCGTGACTACCAGCAAACGCGGCCGCTCAGCGCGGACCAGGCGGGCCAGGACGTCCAGGTCAACCCCCTGCGAGCCAACAGGTACGCCGAGCAGCCTGATGCCAGCCCGCGAGAAGACGCTGCGCAGTCCCGGATAGATCGGATCCTCCACCAGGACGGCTTCGCCCGGCCTCACCAACAGCCGCTGCAGCAGGTCGAGCGCCTGTTGGCAGCCGTTGGTGACGATCAGATCGTCGTCCTCGCCGAGCAGGCCGCGCGTGCGGCTACGATCCATCAGGTGGTGGCGCAACGGCGGATAGCCGTTAGGCGAACCGAGTTGCAAAATCGAAGACGCTTCCGCGCTGTCGAGAACCTCGCGGCAGGTCTGTCGAAACGCTTCCACCGGGAAGAGTTGTTCGGACGGACGGGCCGTGGCAAAGCTGATCGTGATTTCGCCGGCGGGGCCGGCAGACTGGTCGGACGGAGGCCAAGCGCTGAGGCGCTCCTCCCAATCCAGGCCCGCGCTGGCAGCCTCCGCACCGGCGTCTTCGAAGAGCTGTCCCGGCACGGCCACGAAGCTGCCTCGTCCGCCATGCGTGCGGATCAGGCCTTCGCTTTCGAGCAGTTCGTAAGCCGAGGAAATCGTGATGCGATTGAGGCCAATCTGGGCCGCCAGTTCGCGCGTGGGCGGCATGCGGCTGCCGGGCGGAAGTCGGTGCGAGAGGATCTCGTCCCGATAGAACTGGAACAGTTGCCGGTAGAGCGGCTCTTCGACGGTGGCATCGAGCTTGGGCAACCGGGCCATAGAACCACACCATACCACCTTGGCCTAGCTGGATCAATCCGCTCCGGAACGGCCCTCGTTTGGTAGGATGTTGAGGCACGTTATGAAACGGCGTACTGCGCTCTATATACCGGTGGTTTTCGCGTTCCTGGGCTGTGCCGCAGGGTGCACGGCGCTGCAGATCGGCGCAGGCGATAAACCGGTTGTGATCCGCCCGCCGAAGAAGGACAAGAAAGCCGAACTGCCGAACCAGGTACTAGAACAACTGCCGCAACTGCCGCTGGTTCTGCCGACGGACGGCATCCGGTTGAGTTTCCTGGCGGCTCCGTTAACGAACAACGGTTTACTCTCCCAGCAGACGCGCGACGCGCTGAAGTGGATGCTGGCGCAGTCGCGCGGCGCACAGTTCATTCGTATCCGAGCCTTCGTCGCGGGCAGCGGAGACCTGCGGCGCATTCCGCAACTCGTTACCGAGACATTTTCCGAGAAGCGTTTGTCGCTGCCGGTGGTGGTGACGCTACAGGTGGGAGCGCTGCCGCTCGAAGGCGCGCAAGTGCAACTGGAAGCCACTTTGCAGCAGTCCCGCCCCGTGAACCCGGGTGGCGTGGCATTCGCCGCCTTCGACGCCGAATCGAGCGAGGCCGCTCTATCGAAACTGAAACAGGCTGGCGAATTGCTGCACGCGACGTGCTACGTGCCTTCCGTCGAAGGCCACGCTCTGCTCGATGGAGTGGTCTGGATCCAGCCGCAGCGACTGCCCGCGCAATCCACCACCTGGTGTGAAGGGGCGGTACGGCTCAATGGGCCTGCGACGTCCGCACAGGCGCTTGTTTTCAGCGGCGCGCAAATGGCATTCTCGTACTCCGAGGACGACGCGCGCCTGGCGTACGAGCGGCTCGAACGGACCCTGAGAAGCGCCAATTCGACGCTCAAGAATGCCGTCTTTGTAACTTTTTATCCACTCAGTACCCAGCTCGCCGATCTGGCGCGGCGCACGGGCACGCCCTATCTCGATGCGGCGCACGAACCGGCGGGCATCCGCAAGACGGTTTTCGAGGGCCTGCCGGCGATGGACGGGGCGTTCGCCATCGAGGCCATCGCCACCGTCTCCAATTCTAATTAGAGGTATTCATCCTATGTCCCAGAAGACCGTGGTCACGTTCGGCGAAATCATGCTGCGTTTGGCCCCGCCCGGATTCGAGCGATTCCTCACCTCGCCGCTGATGCAGGCGACCTTCGGCGGAGGCGAGGCGAACGTCGCGGTATCGCTGGCGAATTATGGCCAGCCAGCGCGGTACATCACGGCGCTGCCGGCGAACAATCCGATTACCGACGCGTTCCTGTACCAGATGCGCGGCTTCGGCATCGACGTTTCGCACATCAAGCCGGGCGCGGGACGCTTCGGTATCTACTTTGTCGAGAGCGGCGCGAACCAGCGTCCCTCGAAAGTCACCTACGACCGCGCCAACTCGTCCATAGCCATGGCCAAGCCGGGCGATTTTGACTGGAAGGCTATCTTCAGCGATGCCGCGTGGTTCCACGTAACAGGCATCACACCGGCGCTGACCCAGAGCTGCGCCGACCTGACCATCGAAAGCGTGCAGGCCGCGCGCGCGGCGGGCGTCGCCGTTTCGGTGGACCTGAACTACCGTAAGAATCTGTGGAAATACGGTAAGAGTTCGAAGGAAGTGATGTCGGAGGTGACGAAGTACGTCGATTACGTTATCGCCAACGAAGAGGACGTGCAAAAAGCGCTCGGTATCGAGGCGGGCGTCAACGTCGAGTCGGGCAAGCTCGAATCGGATAAGTACCAGGCGCTGGCGGAGCGGGTACTGGCGACGTATCCGAACGTGAAAGCCATCGCCATCACACTGCGCGAGAGCTTCTCGGCTTCGCACAACGGCTGGTCGGCGTGCCTGCACAACGGACAGGAATTCATCCTCAGCTCGCGCTACGACATCACCCATATCGTGGATCGCGTGGGCGGCGGCGACGCGTTTGGAGGCGGGTTGATTTACGGCTTGCTGAACCTGGGAACGGCCCAGGCCGCTCTGGAGTTCGCAGTAGCCGCATCGTGCTTGAAGCACTCAATTCCGGGCGACTTCAACCGCTTCACAAAGGCCGAGGTCGAAGCGCTGATCAAGGGTGGCGGCAGCGGCAGGGTGCAGCGATAAGGACAGTTGCGTCAACCGGGCCGACGCGTTGCGCACCCTGCGCCGCATGCTCAAGGCGTGCGCTGGGGAGGCTTGCCGTTCCGCGGGGGTTCGACGGGGATCCGCGCTCTGACTTTGGCGGCTCCGGTCAGATGCAGCGTCTTGGGACCTCTCGATACGCAGGTGAGATCGTCGCCCAAGTGAACGGTCAACGCCTGTAGCGACTCGTCGTAGGCGGCTCCCAAGGTGTAGGCGGGCCCGGGTTGACCCTCGGGAAACTGCTGAGTCCATCGTTCACCGTCCCAGAGCCAGGTTTCCTTGCGGAAATCGTAGTTCCAGCCGGAGGCAGTAACCGACTTGCCTCCGGTGCCGCCGATCATCACTACCGCCCGCAGGGCCGGATGGTACGCCAACACCATATCTGTGCGGGCCGCCGGCGGTGTGGCGACCGATTTGGGTTGCCAGTTTTGTCCATCCCACACCCAGGTATCGGAAAACCAGGTGGGCACGCCCGAGCCCTTCATGCCGCCAAACAGCACCACTTGGCCCTGCCCGGCGTCGAAGGTCATCCCGTGTCCCGAACGCGGCAGCGGGCTTGTATGGCTGCTCGCCTGGGCCCAGTTGACTCCATCCCAGATCCATGTGTCGTCCAGCTCGCCTTGCATTCCGGATCCTCCGAACAGAACCACGTTTCCGTTCACGGCATCGTAGGCCATGGCGTGACCGATCCGTGCAGGCGGAATGGCAGCCGGGTGCAACTGTTCCCAGTTCGCGCCATCGAACACCCAGGTTCGATCGGCCATCTCATAACTCGTACCGCTTTGCCCGCCAAACAAAACGATCTGCCCGTGTTTGGCGTCGTACGCCATGGCGTGCCCGGCGAGAAGCCCGGGGTTGTCGACCGGTTGCAGAAGAGTCCACTCCGAGCCGCTCCAAAGCCAGGTCTCGGCCGAGAAGTCCAAGTCCCACTGTCCGCCGTACAGGATCGCCCGGCCCAGACTTGAGAACGGCGCAAACGCCTGGTTGAGGCGCGCTGACGGTGCGTCGCGCGGAGCGAGAAGGTTCCACGCCGGGGTCCGATCGGGTGCTCCCGCGTCCTGCGTTACTTTGAAAGCTAATCCGCCAATGCTGATCGAGGCGGATCGCGCAGCTCCAGCATTGGCGGCGACAATGTAGCGAATCGATGCGGGGCCAACCTCAAGCCCGCAGGAACATTCGATGTCGGTAATCCAGTCCGCATCGACGCCGGTTGTCCACGCAAGATCCGGCGCGCTGGTCGAAACTGCTATCCCCCCGTTGCCGCCGGCGGACGTGAAGGCAGCCGACAGGGGACTCAGCGTCATCCCGCTGGACGCGCCTGCCTGCGTGATTACCGCGAATGCGCCGCCCACGCTGATCTTGCCCCACCGCGGCGAGACGGATGGATTGGCCGTAACCGTGAAACTCACAGCGCCGTTGCCCGATCCGGAAACTAGCGAACCCAATTGAATCCAGGCGACCGAAGCGTCTGCGGTCCACACGCACCCGTTGCTGGCCTGAACTGTAATCTGGCTGCCATCACTGCCGCTCGTGAGCGCAGGGACGGTTCCGAGAGATGCCGGACAGGCCGGAGCGGGCGCATAGGCAACTGTGACGTCGAGCCTCGCGGGGGTAGCCGCAGTCACGCTCAATCGCAAGCTGCCGTAAGGATCGGCCCAAGTCTCTCCAGACCGCAGTACCGGGCCGGCCGCGGAGCCGGGTTGCGGATGGAAGCTCACCAGATTGCTGTACGCGGCGGCATCCACATCCGCCACCGTGGGAGCCAGCGCAGGGTCTGCGTAGTGTGCGAGAGCACCGTCGAAAGCCGCCAACGGCAACGTGGCGTCAAATGCCCCCCGGTTCTGGCGGTACTCGAGCCACAGCCAATCCTCACCGGCAGGATCTCGCCGGATGCGCAGGGCCTGCACACCGCCTTGCAGCTCATATGGCGACACACGGAAGTCGCCCCCGGCAGTCACCGATTGGAATCCTGTTTCGATGCGGAGCCAGCCGATCTCCGCCTTCTGCGGCGCGGCCCATTGAGCCGAATTCCGACCCATGTTCGAATAACTGTCGCCGTATTCGTGAAGCGCATCCCAGGGCGCGGGCGCCTGCCCGGCCGGGCCGAGCGACTCGCTGCCATAGTCCGCGAAGCGCGCGTGTTCCAGGCCAAATCCGTGCCCCAGTTCATGTGCGGCGATCTCGACCACCTGGTTCTGCGAGACCAGGCTCTCTGCACCCAGCCAGATGGAGGACGCATAAAGTTCGCCCTGCGGTGACGGGATTGGTCCGCAACCAAGCAGCGCCATGCCCCCGGACTCCATGCCCGTCTCGCCCTGCGGGGCTACGACGACGATGCGGTTGTATCCAGCAAGAGTGGCGGACGGCGCTACAGCCCGCACCGCCGCGTCGCGCACGGCAAGCGGCTGATCGAAATAGTCACCGTCCAGAATGAAGGGGCCAAACACGTCGCCGCTCAACCAGCTTTGCCCGAAAGAGGATTCCCGCAAGAAGCCATCGAGTGTCCGCCCTTCGCCAAACAGGCTCGAACGCAGCAGCGCGGGAGTCACGGAGGACAGCAACGGCTTGCTGGGGAAGGAAGCCAGGATGACAGCCAACCGCTGCTCCCCCAACGCCGTGCATGATCCTGCATCGCTGGCGGCGGTCCTGCTGATCACCTGCTCCGTCGTGATACGTGCCCCCGCAACTCTTCCCGTGAGTTCCACAATCGAACCCGCGCGCAGTGCCCGCCGGCCAGAATCGAGCAGCTCGTAAGTCGCCTCGGAGGAGCGCAAGAACTGCCTCGTCCGGCTTGTCCCCATTTCTCTGTTGTCCACAACCAGGGACTCGATTCGGCCACGCCAGACGCCGGTCGTCTCTACCGCGGCCTCATGCGCAGCGTGAACGGCGCTGACCGGGGCCGATGGAATCAGCGACTGCGCATTGCCTGGACTGCCCAGGAAAGCGAGCAGACCGGCGAACCAGAGATGCGACGTGCGGGCGATCAACATGGCGCGACCCCTGCTGGACGAATCGAAGGAACCGGCCCGTGGGAACGAATCGGGAAACACGGCGGTAGCCGCAGCGGCGGCACATGCGGCCGGCTGGGGATAGGACGCGGGTTGGCACCCAGGGAGCACTCGGTCCGGACGGAGTTTCGTAGAGCGGTTCGAAACCAGATCACAGCCACCTTATCGGTAGCTTCCGCGCAATTCTTTAGAGTTGCCACGGAGTTTTACGAGATCCAACCGAGAACTCCGCCGCGATCGGAGCAGGCTTGCATCAAGCCTAAAGAAGTTGCTTCAGCGTCCGGCGAGTTGCTGGGCGGTTGGCAGCGACTTCGCATCCCAGCCTCCGCCCACGGTCTTGATGAGGAGCACGGACGCCTCCATCAGGCGGCGCGCGATGCCTTGCTGCACACGCTCGTTTTGCAGGGTGACGGTCTGTGCACTCGCCACCTCTAGGTAAGTAACGAGACCGCCTTTGTAGCGGTTAAGCGACAGCGTCTCGGAGCGGCGGGCTGCTTCGACAGCCAGTTTCTGGCGCTGCGATTCGGCTTCGAGCACGCGCAGACTCGCGATGTGGTCTTCCACCTGTTGAAACGCGGCGAGCACGCTCTGCCGGTAGTCGGCAACGCTGGCGTCGTAGTTGGCGACCGCGCCTTCGGTCGCGGCACGGCGGTGGCCCGCGTCGAACAGCGTCTGCGCGGCAGACGGTCCGAGCGCCCACAGCCGGCTGGGCCAGTTGAGCCAGTTAGCGATACTGCCACCCTCCAGGCCTGCGGTCAATCCGAGCATGATCGTGGGGAAGAACGCTGCTTTGGTCAAGCCTACCTTGCTGTTTGCCTCAGCCACGCGGCGCTCCGCCGCAGCGATGTCTGGCCGCCGTTCCAGCAGATCGGAAGGCACGCCAACCGGGATCACCGGCGGCGCAACGGGAGTGCCGGTCTCCGGTAGCGCGAAGGACTCGGCACTCTGACCTGTGAGCGCCGCCAGGGCGTGCTCGAATTGGGCGCGCCGCTCGGCGATATCGATGTGCTGCGCGCGCGCCGCTTCCAGTTGCGTCTCCGCTTCGGCGACCTCCACCTGATTGGCTACTCCGCCTTCAAAGCGCCGCCGCGTGAGCGCGAGTGCCTGGCTATAGGCCTCAACCGCGCGCTCGATGATACGCCGCTCCTCGTCCAGGCTGCGCAGGTCGAAGTAGTCGAGCGCCAATTCGGCGTGCAAGCTGAGCCGCACCGCTTCGAGGTCGGCAGCCGTGGCTTGCGACGAGGCCACTGAAGCGGCGACCTGGTTGCGTACGCGGCCCCACAGGTCCACTTCGTACGCGGCGTCGAAACCGAGACTGAAATCGCCGTAGGCTGCGTCGCCCGGCGGCGGCGGAACACCCCGGTTTTGGGAGAGGCGGTCGCGAGAAACAGACGCCCCGCCAGTGATGCGGGGCAGCCGCGCCGAACGGGTCTCGTGAATCAGCGCGCGCCTGACAGAAACGCGCCTCCGCGCTTTTCAGTGACTGGTTCGAGACATCCACGCCGTCTTCCAGCGCGTTCAAGGCCGGGTCGTGAAACACTTCCCACCACTTGCCTTTGGCGACGGAATCCGCGGGGGCGGAGGGCTTCCAGGCCTTGCCCGCCTGATCGCCGGGAGCTTCCTTGAAGGCGTCGGGCAGAGCTTCCTTGTACGCCTCCGGGCGAGGAGTCGAAGGAGTCTGGTAGGGCTCAGTCTTACGGCATCCGGCCAACAGTAGCACAGCGCCAGCGGAGAGAACCAGCATAGTGCGCGAGGTCATCGGCGCGCCTCCGCGCCGGTTTGCTTGGCTGGTACCGCTCCCTTACGGTCGCGGCTCTGTCCCGCAGCGTCGCCGCCCTGCTCGGGGGCTGGGGCCGTGCGCACCGCCTGGCCACTTACCAGCGAGTCCGGGGGATTGACGATCAGTTGTTCCTCAGGCGAAAGGCCGGATGTGATTTCGAGCTCGTTC
>Ga0073936_10007200_pt1 | contig 14427 bp, 9 predicted proteins | sample AliMusrvi5mmetaG_FD_87041 | JGI IMG/M metagenome (GOLD analysis project Ga0073936, IMG submission 87041) | Freshwater lake bacterial and archeal communities from Alinen Mustajarvi, Finland, to study Microbial Dark Matter (Phase II) - Alinen... | ecosystem: Environmental > Aquatic > Freshwater >... | reverse complement strand
GTGTGTGGGTGGCCAATGCTGCCGTGGCAGGTGGGGCTGGTGCGGGTCCGCTGCGGACAGATCGTGGCGGAGGAACGCCGCGAGTGGCTGCTGCACGTGGCTGCGGACCGGCCGTTCAACTCACATGCGCCGGGGCGCCACGGACGGCTGCGGCACGAGCTGGCGCAGACGCCGGGCCTGCCGGCGCTCTGGCCGGAACTGGCACCTTGGCTGGCGGACGCGCCGCTGGCCGCGCACAACGTCGGCACGGAACGCGCCGTGCTGGAACGCGCCGCGCCGCTGCACCGGTTCGGGCCGTGGATCGACACCCTGCGGCTGACCCGCCGGGCGTATCCGCAACTGCCGTCTGCCGCACTGGAAGATGTTGTGGCCGCGCTGCTGCCTGGCCGGGAACCGCACGACGCGCTCTACGACGCCTGCGCCTGCGCCCTGCTGCTGGAACATTTTCTCGCGCTTCCCGGCTGGGAGGACGTGACGCTGCAGGCGCTGGTGGCGTCGGCGTAAGGCGTCGGCGGTCCCCGCACGGGCAAGACATGGTTACGGATCCGCCGGGCGAACCGCAGATTGACGAACACCCAACCGCAGAGCTGGGAAGTTCACTTCAACAATCGACACGCTGCTGTTCTGCGGTTTTGCGGTTTCCTCGTCTTGTGGCGAACGAACATCTACCGGTCGGGGTCGGAATCGGTGTCGAAAACAGCCGGAACGGCCGAATGTCATAATTTTCGACCCCGATGAGATCGGTGCGCGTCGTATCCAGGCCGCCTTTTTCCTGCTTTTGCGCGAGCGTTTGACACTCTCAAGGCCATTCTTTATAGTAAACACTTCTTTTGCGTTGTGGCGTGGCGCGGATGGCAATTCCCCGGGGTAGTACATGGCGAAGGAACTGGCATTCGTTCTGATCAATCCGTATCCGATCCGCAAGTCGCGGACGGGCGGAATCATGGCGCGGTATCTGGCACGGACCGACCTGAAGCTGGTCGGTGCGCGCCTGTTCGGTCCGTCGCGCGCGCTGGTCGAGGAATTCGCGGAGGTTCTGCACGGGATCGACCGCACGGACATGGAGGTCGGCAGCCTGCTGGCCGATTACGTGCTGCGATCCTTCATGCCCGATCCTGCCACGGGCCGGCCGCACCGCTGCCTCTGCCTGCTGTTCGAGGGCGAGGATGCGCTTCGCAAGATCTACGAGGTGACAGGCAGCCTGCGCCAGCACTGGTGTACAGGACTCTCGGTGCGCGACACCTACGGCGACTTCGTGCGCGACGAGTCCAGCGGCAAGGTCATCTACCTGGAGCCCGCGGTGATCGTCGGTCCGACGGCAGAGTCCGCGGCCGCCTGCCTGCGGCTCTGGGGTAAGTATGCGTCGACGGACGCCGGCATCGTCCGCAGCGCCTCGGACGTGCTGGTGGGCGAGGGGGTGCAGCGGACGTTGGTGCTGCTCAAGCCCGACAACTTCCACCAGCCCTCGCTGCGCGCGGGGAACATCATGGACCTGCTCTCCGGTTCCGGCCTGCGCATCGTCTGCGTCAAGAAGTTCGCCATGAGCGTGGCGCAGGCCGAGGCCTTCTACGGCCCGGTGCGCGAGAGCCTGGCGCGCGTCTTCCCCCTGTTCGGCAAGGAGCGCGCCGCGCAGGTCCTGGCGCAGGAGTTCGGGTTCCCGGTCGACCCCGCCGGCATGGACGCGCTGTGCGAGCAGCTGGCGCCGAGTTTCGCCGCGCGCGAGTTCGAAAACATCGTGGAGTTCATGAGCGGCCGTCGCCCCTCCGTCTGCACGCCGGAGGAGAAGATCGCCCCCGGCAAGGAGGAGTGCCTGGCGATCGTCTACGAGGGTGTTGCCGCGGTCAGCAAAATCCGTGACGTGCTGGGTTCGACAGACCCGCGCAAGGCCCGGCCCGGTTCCATCCGGCGCGAGTTCGGCACGAACATCATGATTAACGCCGCACACGCGTCCGACTCTCCCGAGAACGCCGTGCGCGAGATGGGGATCGTCGCCGTCGAGCACGACTTCCTGTTCGAGGACCTCATCCGGAGATACTACCCGTGAAGCCGCTCAACACCACCATCCTGGCAATCCAGCCGTCCGCCACGCTCGCCATCGCCAGCCTCGCCAGGCAACTGGCGGCGCAGGGCGAGAAGATCTGCAATTTTACGGTTGGCGAGCCGGACTTCGACACGCCGGAGTTGATCAAGGACGCTTGCGTGGACGCGCTGCGCAAGGGGCAGACCAAGTACACGCCTATCAACGGCATCCCGAAGCTGTGCGAAGCTATTGCCGCCAAGCTCCAGCGCGACAACGGCCTGGCGTACAAGCCCGCGCAGATCGTCGTGAGCTGCGGCGCCAAGCACTCGCTGGCGCTGGTCTTCCAGACGCTGCTGAACCCCGGCGACGAGGTGCTGGTGCCGTCGCCTTTCTGGCTGAGCTACCCGGAGATGATCCGCGTGGCCGGCGGCCAGCCGGTCTACCTGCGCGCGAAGCGCGAAAACGACTTCAAGATCACGCCGGCGGACATTGCCAAAGCCGTCACCCCCCGCACCGTGGCGCTGCTGGTCAACAGCCCGAGCAACCCGACCGGCACGATGTACACGCCGTCCGAGCTGCGCGCGCTCGGCGAGGAGGCGCTCCGGTACGGCTTGGCCATTGTGGCCGACGAGATCTACGAGAAGCTGGTGTTCGAGGGGAACCGCTTTGCCAGCATGGCCTCTTTCTCGCCGGAGCTGTACAACAACACAATCACGATCAACGGCTTCAGCAAGTCCTACGCCATGACCGGCTGGCGCCTGGGATACACCGCTGCCTCCGAGGCGTTCGTCCGTGCCATGGGTTCTCTGCAGAGCCATTGCGCCTCTGCGCCCACGACCTTCGCGCAGTGCGGCGCGATCGCCGCGCTGGAGCAGGGCGAGGCGTCCATCACGGAGATGGTCAAGGCCTTCGACGAGCGCCGCCGCCGCATCTATGCGCTGATGTCCGCCATTCCCGGCGTGAAGTGCCCGAAGCCCACTGGCGCGTTTTACGTCTTCCCGGACATCTCGTCCTTCGGGCTCGACTCCGTCGCCTTTGCCAGGCGCCTGCTCGCGGAGCAGAAGGTGGCCGTGGTGCCGGGTGCGGCTTTTGATGCCGATGCCTGCATCCGCTTCAGCTATGCTTGCAGCCTGCAGGAGATCGAAACCGGCATGGCGCGCTTCCGGGCTTTCTGCGAAAGCTTACGGTAGAGTCTTCCGCTCCGGAAGCATCCCGCGATTTCCGCCGCATCCGGACCGGGCGAGTGGTGGAATTGGCAGACACGCAAGACTTAGGATCTTGTGGCGAAAGCCGTGCGGGTTCAAGTCCCGCCTCGCCCACCAGTTGCGGTTCGGAAATCCGGAATCTGGAAGCAGAAACCTGATAGCCCCAGGATTTTAATCTCGTACCACCCGGCGGATTTTTCCTGCGCGATCGTGCGGGAGGAGACGTGAGCATGCCAAGAGCCATTCTTTCTGTTGTGGTTTTGACAATGGCGACCTGGGCGCAGGCAGCGGACTGGCCGCAGTTCTATGGCCCACAACGCAATGGCGTCAGCAGCGAAACCGATCTTGCCGCGACCTGGCCTGTTGGGGGTCCCAGGGAGCTCTGGGCGTTCAGCCTCGGCCCGGGCTACTGCGGCGTGGCCGTGCAAGGCGGCAAGGTTTACCTGCTCGACCGCGAGCAGGAAAAGCAGGAGATCGTCCGTTGCTTGGACCTGGCCACCGGCAGGGAGGACTGGAACTTCGCCTATGATGCCCCGGCCAAAGTCACCTGGGAGGGCTCGCGTTCCACGCCCAGCGTCGACGACACCTGCGTTTTTACGGTTGGCGTGACGGGCGAGATTCTGTGCGTCGACAAAACTACGCATAAGCCGCGCTGGCAGAAGAACATTTTTACCCTCTACGGCGGCAAGCCGCCCAGGTTTTCTGTCAGCCAGAGCCCGCTGCTGTATAAGGACATGGTTATCGTCGCGCCGCAGTCCCAGCAGGCCTGCCTGTCCGCGCTGAAAAAGTCCGACGGTCTGGAGGTGTGGAGGTCCGCCCCTTTGGGAGACGGGATGCAGTACAGTTCGCCCGTGCTGGCCAATCTCGAGGGTGTCGATCAGGTGGTGTTGCTCAAACGCGAAGGGCTGCTGGCGGTTGACCCTGCCACCGGCACGACGCTCTGGACATATAAGGGCCAGGACTGCTGGGATCCGGCGCCCGCACCGGTGCACCTGGGCGGCGGCAGGTTCTTTATCAATGGCAGCGGGGCTGGTGGCGCATTCTTTCAGGTCAGCCGTGCGGGAGAGCAGTGGCAATTGACCGGGCTGTTCAAAGATAAGGCCCTGTTTGACGCGCAGGTGCAGGCAGCCGTGCCGTATCAAGGTTACTTGTACGTCAACGGCAACAGCGAGAAAAAGGACAGATACGGGCTTACGTGTCTGGATTTTGAGGGGCACATGCAGTGGCAGACCCAGAACCAGCCGAGCATCGAACTGGGCAGCTTGGTGATCGCCAATGGACTGCTGTATTACATGGACGGCAAGAGCGGCACGCTGACGATGGCTCAGGCCAGCCCTGCGGGCTATCATGAACTTGCCCGTGCCAAGGTGTTGACGGCCGCGAAAGGCATGTGCTGGGCGTCCCTGGCCATCTCCGACGGAAAACTGCTCTGCCGTGACCAGAAAGAGCTCAAGTGCCTGGACATCAGGCATCCCTGAGTTCCATGCAGATCCTGCGACTGCAACCGGCCCGGATACCTCTGCGTCACGGATGCTAAATCTCGTAACTCCCGCCGGTTTTTCCCAGCGCCTCCTGGCGTTCGAGCAGATATTGCAGCGTGATGTCGTCCATGGCGTCCTTGAGTTTGGCTTCGACCGTGGCCCAGGCGTCGCGCGCGGTACAGTCGTTGCTGCGGTCGCACGAGCCGGGCGCCTGCAGGCAGCCGACGACCGAGACCGGGCCTTCCAGGATCTCCACGATGTCGAGGATTGAAATCTTCGTCGGCGACCGGGCCAGCGTGTAGCCGCCGTGCGCGCCGCGCGTGACGCGCAGCAGACCTGCCAGCTTGAGCGGGTTGATCACCTGCCACAGGTATTTCTGCGAGATCTGCTGGCGGAGGGAAATGTCGCGCAGTGCCACCGGCCCTTTTTGCGCGTGTGCGGCCACGTCGAGCAGGATTCGCAGTCCGTATCGTCCCTTGGTGGAGATGCGCATGGCTCAGGGCTCCTTCCGCGGCGCGCGCGGCCGTTTTCGCGCAGCCGACGATATTCTGGCGCGCTCCTGTGCTTCCGCCGGTTGCAGCAGGGTGCGGACTGCCACGGCGGCGCAGTGGAGTCCGAACGCGCCGGTGACAAAGGCGGCGGTGCCAAGGATCAGGTTGCGGTCGTCGCAGCTCATGAATTCGTTGTTCCGGCGGGCGCACAGGCAGCAGGGCCCCTTGCCGCGGTCGTAGGACATTGCGCGGGGCGCGGATGGCTCCTCGCGGGAGAAGACAGCGGCGATGCCGAAGGGTCCTTCCTTTTCCCCGGGGAAGCCGTAGTCGCGGCGCAGGATCTTGCGCACGACGCGGGCGAGGGCGTCCACGTCGGTCTGGGAGAGATCCGCCACTTCGATGCGGGCAGGATCTAGGCGTCCGCCGGAGCCGGTGGAACAGACGATGTCGATGCCGTGGTCGCGGCAATAGGCGAGGAGGTGGCACTTGGAGGTGACGCAGTCGATGGCGTCGACCACAAAATCAGGCTTCGCGGCGAACACCTGGTTGGCGGTGTCGGCGCGGTAGAAGATGTCGAGCACGCGGACATCGGCGGCGGGGTTGATCTGCCGCAGGCGTTCGGCCATAACTGCGGCCTTGGGGGTGCCGATGCATCCGTCGAGCGCGTGGAGTTGGCGGTTGAAGTTGGTGATGCAGACGTCGTCGTAATCGGCCAGCGTGAGAATCCCGACGCCGGAACGCGCCAAGGCCTCTGCCGCCCAGGATCCGACGCCGCCGACGCCCACCACCAGCACGTGTGCCTGCGCTAGGCGTCGGAGGTTCTCTTCGCCGACGAGGCGACCCAGGCGGTCGAAACGGCGATCAGAGCTTGGCGCAGCCGTGTGCTCGGTTCCGGAGTGGTCTTTTGTCATGGCAACGGGCTTCGATTTCCGAGGGCATACTTTGCACACCCATGGTCGGATGTCGAGTCGATTTGCGGCGCACTGCGGGCGACCGCGCTCCCGGGGGTGCGCGCTTGCTCGCAGAGGGAGTAGGACAAAAATGCAGCCTGGATACAATGCACAATGATCTCGTCGGGGTCGCGCATGACAAGAAAGTGAGAAAGAAAACGATTTTCGGGGTCGGTGTCGCTATCGGAATCGGCATCGAAAGCAATTGTATCGACCGGAAGAAGTCACAAACGGCAGTGTTTTATGATTTTCGACCCCGATACCGATAGCCTGCTCGCCGATGCGCGCTGCGAATCCCCAGTTGGTTTCCGCGCCGGCTTCGTGCTATAGTTACCCGGCCTTTGTGAGGAAATTCGCATGCATCCGTACCGCACCCACACCTGCAATGACTTGCGCGCCGAGCACGCCGGACAGACCGTGAAGCTCTCCGGCTGGATATTCCGCAAGCGCGACCATGGCGGAATCCTCTTCATCGACCTGCGCGACCATTACGGGCAAACCCAGGTCGTGGTGCACCCCAGCCGCTCGTTTTTCGAGGAACTGACGCACATCAAGCTGGAGAGCGTGGCGACGTTCGTCGGCCGCGTAACACTGCGGGATGCCGCCACTGCGAATCCCGAGATCCCCTCCGGTGCGGTGGAGATGGTGGCCGACGCGTGCGAGGTGCAGTCGGTCTCTGAGCAGACCCCGCTCTACCTGGCGGGCGAAGAGGATATTGCCGAGGAGGTGCGCCTCCAGTCCCGCTTCTTGGACTTGCGCCGCGCCAGCCTGCACCAGAACATCCTGCTGCGCTCGCAGGTGATCGCGCACCTGCGCCGGCAGATGACCGCGCAGGGGTTCAACGAATTCCAGACGCCGATCCTGACGTGCAGTTCGCCGGAGGGCGCGCGCGACTACCTCGTGCCGAGCCGTGTCCACCCCGGCAAGTTCTACGCGCTGCCGCAGGCGCCGCAGCTTTTCAAGCAGCTGTTGATGGTCGCCGGCTTTGACCGATACTTCCAGATCGCGCCGTGCTTCCGCGACGAGGACGCCCGCGCCGACCGCTCGCCCGGCGAGTTTTACCAGCTCGACATGGAAATGTCGTTCGTGACCCAGGACGAGGTCTTCCGGGTGGTCGAGGAGGTGTTGTACAGCACGTTCACGACGTTCTCTAAGCTGGCCGTGGATGCCGCGCCGTGGCGCCGCATTCCGTACCGCGAGGCCATGCTGAAGTATGGCAGCGACAAGCCCGACCTGCGCATCCCGTTCGAGATGTGCGACGTCACCGGGATCTTTCGCGATTCCGGCTTCAACGCCTTTGCCGGCGCCATCAAGACTGGCGCTGTGGTGCGTGCTATCCCGGTGAAGGGGATCAAGAACCAGCCGCGCAGCTTCTTCGACAAGCTGGTCGAGCACGCGAAGTCGCTGGGCTCCAAGGGGCTCGCGTACCTGATCTGGGACGGGGACACGATCAAAGGTCCGATCCAGAAGTTCCTCAAGCCGGCAGAGCTCTCCGCGCTGGCCGGCACGGGCTCGATGCAGGACGGCGACGTGATGTTCTTCGTCTGCGACGAACCGGGCAAGGCTGCCAGAATCTCCGGCGACATCCGCGGCAAGCTCGGCCGTGACCTCGGCCTCATTGAAAAGGGCGTCTTCCGCTTCTGCTGGATTGTGGACTTCCCGATGTACGAGCTCGACCCGGAGACCAGCGCCGTGGCCTTCTCGCACAATCCGTTCTCCATGCCGCAGGGCGGGATGGAGGCGCTGGAGAAGACGCCGCCGCTCGACATCCTGGCCTACCAGTACGACGTGGTCTGCAACGGCGTGGAGCTTTCCAGCGGCGCGATCCGCAACCACCGGCCGGACATCATGTTCAAGGCCTTCGCGCTCGCCGGCTACCCGCAGGAGGAGGTCGAGGCGAAGTTCTCTGGCCTGCTCAACGCCTTTCGCTACGGTGCGCCGCCCCACGGCGGCATCGCGCCGGGTGTGGACCGCATCGTGATGCTCCTGGCGGGCGCGGAGAACATCCGTGAGGTCATCGCCTTCCCGATGAACCAGAAGGCGCAGGACCTGATGATGGGCGCGCCCTCGTCTGTCACGGAGAAGCAGCTTCGCGAGCTGCACATCCAGCTCCGCAGCCAGCCCAAGCCGCCGCCGCAGGCGTAGGATCGGGGCAGGTGCCAGAATCCGTGGCGCGTGCCGCCGATGGATGAACACCCAACGATAGAGTTGGTAATGTGTGTCCCGTCCGGCAGCGCGCACTTCAGAAATCAACACGCTGCGGCTTTGCAGTTCACACATGACTGCCGCGGGAAAGTGGACCCGTCTCGGCAGGCGGGGATGCCTGCAACACGGGGATCACGCCGCGTTCGGCTTGGCGGCGAATGCGGCCTCGATCTCCTCGTGGCAGTTGAGGAAGGCTGCCACGGCGGCTGGATCGAACTGCCGGCCGGAGCAGCGGACGATCTCGTTGTAGGAATCTTCCCGGCTCAGCGGCTGGCGGTAGCAGCGCGCGGAGCGCATGGCATGGTAGGCGTCGATGATGGCGAAGATGCGCGCCCCGATGCAGATCTGCTCGCCGCGCAGTCCTGCGGGGTAGCCGCTGCCGTCATAGGTCTCGTGATGCTGCAGCACGATCTCGGCAACATCGTGGAGGAATGGCACACCGATCAGCAGGTCGTAGCCGATCTTCGGGTGCGTGCGCATGACGCGCTGGTCGTCTGGCGTGAGCGTGCCGGGCTTCTGCAGGATGGCGTCGGGGATGCCGAGCTTGCCGATGTCGTGCAGCACGGCGCCCATCTCCATCGTCTCGAGGTCGTGGTGCGAGATGTTCATCTGCCGCGCCAGAAGGCGTACGGCCTCGCGCGCGGCGCGACAGTGCGTGCCGGTGTCGCCGTCGCGCGCGTCGATCATCAGTGCCATGGTCTGGATGGTCTGGGAGTACGAACGCCGCAGGGTCTCGAGCGCGTTGGCCAGGCTCTGGCTGCGCGAACGCACCAGCCCCTCGATCTGGTTCTGGTAGCGCTGGCTCACGACCAGCAGCCGCCGGTGCTCCATGGCGCGGTCCAGCGCGGCCGCGAGCTGGGTGTAGGAGAACGGCTTCTCGATGAAGTCGAACGCGCCATGGCGCAGACACTCGATGGCGGTCTCCTTGGAGGCATAGGCGGAGACGACCATCTTGACCGTCCAAGGAGCCTTGTCCTTGAGCGCCTGCAGCAGGTCGACACCGGTGCCGCTGGAAAAATGCAGGTCGGTGAGAACTAGGTCGTAGTCGTTGGTTTCGGTCTCGATCGCCAGCAGCGCATCCTTCAGGCTGACGCAGGCGGTGGGTTCGAACTGCATCAGCCGGAGCATGCTGGAGAGGACCTGGAGCACGGCCGGATCGTCATCGAGCACCAGGACGCGCCCGCGCACGGCGGTTGGGTCGGAAGACGTGGGTAGCGGCGCGGCGGTGGTCTCGGGCGCGTGGCGCGCGGCGCCATCCGCGGTCGCCGCCACGCAGATGCGGTCTTTTCCGGAGAGCTTGGCGGCGAGGAGCCCCTCGTCGGCCAGCGCAACGAGCGTCTGGCTGTTGGTTTCCTTGGATGGGACGAGGGCCGCCACGCCGATGGAGAGCATGACATTCAGCCGATGGTTGGGGGTGCCGAACTGGCGATCGCGGAAGGCGGCGCGCAGGCGCTCGGCGGCCTGATTGGCCTCCGACAGCGTCGCCTCGGGAAGGAGGATAGCAAATTCGTCTCCCCCCCAGCGCGCGACCGTGTCAGATGTGCGCGCAGTGGCCAAGGTCAGACCGGCGGCCTCGCGCAGGACCTTGTCACCGATCAGATGGCCGTGCTGGTCGTTGATGCTCTTAAAGTTGTCGAAGTCGAACAGCACCAGGCCGATGGGCATCTGCTTGCGCTGCGCGAGACTGAACATCTGCCGGAGCGAATCAGTGAATGTGCGCCGGTTGTAGAGACCGGTCAGCAGATCTCGTGCGGCCAGGTTGCGGGCGCGCCAGACTTCCTGGTGGATCAGCACGGCATGGTTGGCGAGGTGAAAGAGGATCGACGTCTGGCAGCGGGCGTGCGCCGCGGCCGAGGAGAATGCCGCGCAGAGAACGCCCTTGATCTGGTGCTCGGCCAACAGCGGCACGCCGACGATCTCGACGAAGGGTGGTGGCGGCGCGCCGCGCTCGGTCTCCACGACCTGCGGCGGCTCGGCGAACTGCACCGGTTGGCGCGTGAAACGGCTGTATTGCGTCTCGACCGCCCGCAGCAGGGCCTGCACATGCTCCGGAGTCAACGTGCGCCGCGAGGCCCGCAGCAGGCAGGTCTCCTCGGCATCGGGCAGGTAGAGTGCAATCGCATCACATCCCGCCAGCTCCGCCAGCTCCAGGCAGACGCGCCCCAACGCGTCCTGCATCCGGGTGGCGTCGATGATGCCATCCTCGATCTGATTCAGACTACGGACGATGTCGGAAAAACGGTCTGGACCGCCGGGCGGGCTGCCCCTGATCAGCCGGGTCACGGCGCTCCGCAGGGTGGCGGCGTTCAATGGCGTGGGTAGCGGCAGCGGCTGGCTGGCTGCGGACGAGGGGGATGCTGGGACCGGGGCGGTTGTGGCCACAACGGTGGATGGCGCCAGCCGGGTCAGTTCCTCGAGAAAGACGGTGGGACTCAGGTCTGGCAGCGTGGCGCTTACCAGCGCGACCGCGTACTGGTGGTTGAGCAGTTCGTGCAGCCCCTCGGCGCCGGTCGGCAGGCAGGTCACGTGGCAGCCGGCCGCGGACCAAGTTGCAAGATTTGCGCCGACCAGGCCGGTCATCTCACTGCCGACAGCGAGAATTCGGGACAAAGACACAGCTGGACGACTGGCACGCACGCCATTCGCAGGCTCCCTGCCGCTGGTTGTGTGCCTGTCGGCCTGTTCCACAAATCCTCCGGTCCTGACTGCGCGACTCGATCCAGAATGACGCACGAAATTGTGCGGTGCAGGGATTGTTTCTGCAAGGATGATTTTAGACGGGATCGCCGCAGCCCCTCGTGGCGCGAACTGGATTGCTAGTGCCGGAAGCTGCGCTGGCCGGTAAAGACCATGGCCACATTGGCGGCGTTGCAGCAGTCGATCACGTCCCAGTCGCGCAGGGATCCGCCGGGCTGGACAATGGCGGTAACGCCCTCGCGGATTCCGACCTCGGCCCCGTCGCGGAACGGGAAAAAGGCATCGGAAACCATGCAGCTGCCGGTCAGCCCGCCCTTCTGGCTGGCAACCTCCTCGTCGATGGCCTTGCGCAGGTTGACATCCTGGAGGTCGTTGTACGGCGTGTGGTGGCGCTCCCAGGCAATCCAGTCGGCTAGCTTGCGGTAGGCCTTGTCGCGGGCAATCTCCGCCACGCCTACGCGGTCCTGTTCGCCAGTGCCCACGCCCACGGTGCAGCCGTCCTTGACGTAGAGCACGGAATTGCTGGTGACACCGGCCTCAACCAGCCAGCCGAAAAGCAGGTCGTCAAGTTCGCGCGGAGTGGGGGCACGGCAGGTGGCATAGGCCTTCCCCTTGTACTCGCAGACGGCCGGGAGGAACTGCTCCGGCTTGCGCGCCTCGGGGACGAACGACCATTGGGCGATGAGGCCGCCGTCGATCAGCGACTTGAAGTCCACGAACCGCTGCGCGGCGAACTCGGCCAGACGCGCCAGATTGCGGATTTTCATGACGCGCAGGTTTTTCTTGGCGGCGAAGATCTCCATCACGCCCGGCGCGAACTCCGGCGCCACCACGACCTCGGCGTAGTTCTCGGACACGAGCTTCGCGGTCTCCACGTCCACCTCGCGGTTGAGCGCGATGCAGCCGCCGAACGCGGCTACGCGGTCGGCCTTGTTGGCGCGGAAATAGGCTTCGGCCAGCGTCTTTCCCTTGGCCGCGCCGCAGGGGTTGTTGTGCTTTACGATCACCGCGCAGGGGGTGTCCATGAGGCAGCGCAGGATGTTGAGGGCGTTGTCCGCGTCCGTGAGGTTGATCTTGCCGGGATGCTTGCCGAACTGCAGGAGCTCGGGGTCGGAGGCAAGGTAGCGGCCGGGCTGGACGTTGGCGACGTCGCCGAGGAGCAGGTTGCCGTTGACCAGCTTGTACATGGCCGCCTCCTGGCCGGGATTCTCGCCGTAGCGGAGGCCTTTCTCCTCGTGGTCGATCACCCAGGTGACCTTGTCGTAGACGAGCGTCTGGCGCCTGACGCCGTCCGCGAAGCTGATCTCGAGGCGCGGCGGAAAGTGGTCGTCCATGATCGTGCGGTAGGCGGCTTTCAGGTCAATCGGCGGCATGGCGGGTTCTCCCAGGCAACGCTTCGGCGGACACGCGATCCATGAGGCAAAAAGTATAGTCGGGTTCATGCCGACCCGGAAGGCGAAAGCGATACAAGGGAGGTGTGTTGGTGGGGCGGGGACGGTTCACTGTGCCGTGTTGACAGCATTCTCTGTCCGGAACAGCGGTTCGCCGTCGATATCGCAGTGGAGAGGATCCGCGACAAGGCTTTTTCCCAGCGCTTCCAGCGCATCGCAGGCCAGCCAGAGCAATTCGGCGTGACTGGGGCAGACTGCCGCGGTCACAGGCTGCGCAAGGGTGAAGGCCAGGGCGGCGGCGGCCTCCGGAAGCGTGTCCAGCGGGACGTACCAGCACTTCGGCCACTTTTTCGCCTCGCCCCTGCGCAGGGGGCGCCTGCAAAGGGCCTTCAACGCCAGGATGCCTGTGTCGGCTTTCCGGGCAGCCTGACAGGCTGCAGGGCCGAAGCCGCCGTCGCGCCAGCAAAATAGATTGACCGGCAGCAGCATGCTGTCGAAGGGGAATGCTGCCAGCAGGCGCAGGGCAGCCGCCTCGGAGTGCGCCGAGAAGCCGATGTGCCGGATCAACCCTTGCTGCCGCGCCGCAAGAAAAAACTCCAGCGCCCCGCCGGGCGCCAGGATCTGTTCAGCCTCCTCGGCGGACGAGACGCCGTGGAACTGGTAGAGGTCGAAGTGGTTTGTCCGCAGGCGCTGCAGCGAGCGCTGCAATTCGATCTCAGCCTCGTGCGCAGTGCGTTTGAGGGTTTTGCACGCGAGGAAGACCCGGTTGCGATAAGGTTCGAGCGCCGGGCCGAGACACTCTTCTGCGTTGCCGTACCCGGGCGCCACGTCGAAGTAGTTGATCCCGCAATCAATGGCCCGGGCCACCAGGTCAGCCGCTTCGGCCGGCGCAGTATCGCGCACGACGATCCCGCCGAATCCGATGACGGACAGCTCCGCACCGGTGCGCCCTAGGGGGCGTTTTTGCATGGGGTGGACTCCTGTGGATGATGACAGAACGAAAGCGCTTTCGACCCCGATAGCGACTCCGGCCCCGATTGTTGGGCTAATGATCCTTGCCCAAACAGATTACAGCTCTCGGCCCGAAGGCAGATCTTGTCGGGGTCGGTATCGCTATCGGTATCGGGGCCGCCTGATTTTTCCCAGTTGCATGGCCGCCGTTTTTCGATCCCGATAGCGACTCCGACACCGATGCGGCGGGGCGGTCTGGGGACACGGGAAGATGGAGTGTTACTCACTTTCGCGATTCTCCAGCCACACAGCCATCTCGAAGTGTGCAGTGCGGGGGAACATGTCGAACAAACGTGCGGCGCGGAGCGCATAGCCGGCAGGGAGGATGAGTTTCAGGTCGCGCGTGAGTGTGGCGGGGTCGCAGGAGACATAGCAGATCCGGCGCGGTTGCGCAGCGACGAGGGCTTGCGCGACTTCCGGTTCCAGTCCCTGGCGCGGTGGGTCCACGATCACCGTGGTGTCCGTCATCGGGAATTCACCGAACTTCGCACGCGCGGCGGCGCGCATTTCCTGGCAGTCAAACCGGACTTGCACATGGTGGAAATGGGCGTTCTCTACGGCTGCAGCGACGGCCACGCGACCGGATTCGATGCCGGCAGTCCGCCGCGCGCCGGCCCGGGCGCAGGCGATGGCGAAGATGCCGGCGCCGCAGTAGAGGTCGAGCAGGTCGCCGCCGCCGGCGGCAGAAAACCAGGCAGTCACCTGTCGCACCAGTTCCGTGGCGACCTCGGGGTTCACCTGGTAGAAGCCGGCGGCCGGCACGCGCACCGGACCGAAGGGGGCCTGCTCGGTGAGGTATTCGGGAGGCGGCGGATCCGGTGGCCCCGCCCTGACTTCCGCCCACTCGATTGCGCCGTCGGCGGCGGTCCATCGGAAGGTGACGGCATCGCCGTCGCGCAGGCGGCGGAACTCCGGCGCTTGGCGAAACGCGGCGAGCGCAGTGTTGATCTCGTCGCGCGCCAGCGGACAGGCGGGG
>Ga0073936_10007186_pt1 | contig 14447 bp, 11 predicted proteins | sample AliMusrvi5mmetaG_FD_87041 | JGI IMG/M metagenome (GOLD analysis project Ga0073936, IMG submission 87041) | Freshwater lake bacterial and archeal communities from Alinen Mustajarvi, Finland, to study Microbial Dark Matter (Phase II) - Alinen... | ecosystem: Environmental > Aquatic > Freshwater >... | reverse complement strand
GCCAGAGCAATTTCATCAAGCTCGCCGAACTCATACATGACCTCTCTATCGTCATACAGAACACAAAGAGAACTCTCTTCCTCATTCACTGTTACAATACGCCCTATATCACCGTTAAAAACCTCCTTATCGTAGTTATTCACCATCTGTATGACCTTATCCCCTTCTGCATAGAGAGTCCCATAGCGTTCAATTTTTCGTACGGCATGAGGGTTCAATGTTAACTGCAGAAGGGTATTGAGAGCCTTAGTACCAAGCGGCCCCTTGTTCATTGGAGTCAGCACCTGAATATCATTAAGGGGATCCAGTCCGAAGCGTTCAGGAATTCGATTACCGACCACCCGGAGAAGGCTGTGATAAATATTTTCCGTACTTGAAGATGGAACGACATAAAAATCGGAAAGCTCTTTTCCGACGAACTGGATCGGCAACTCTCCACTATTGATTCTGTGGGCATTAACAATAATCTTAGAGGTTTCGGCCTGACGAAATATCTCTCTCAATCGAACAACAGGCAGTACTCCGGACTGAATCATATCCGCAAGCACAAAACCCGGACCAACCGGAGGGAGCTGGTCGACGTCACCGGCAAACATGAGAGCGGAACGATCTGAAATGGCTGCCAGCAGACGGTTCATCAGCACAATATCAATCATGGAAGCTTCGTCGACAATAACAACATCAGCCTCAAGCGGATATGAAGAGCCCCGTTTAAAGTCACCGGCATAGGGATCGAATTCGAGAAGCCGATGTATGGTTTTCGCTTCCCTGCCTGTAGATTCAGAAAGACGTTTGGCCGCCCTTCCTGTTGGAGCGCAGAGAAGAATTTTCAGCTTCCATGTACCAAGAATAATGAGAATAGTGTTGATGATAGTGGTTTTACCAACACCAGGACCACCGGTAATGATGATCAATTTATTTAAGAGTGCCAGCGACACAGCGCTTCGTTGGGATTCCGACAGTTCAATATCTGATTTTTTTTCTGCCGCCATAATAGCCTCTGCCGGATTAACCGCCCGCCAGGGAAGCATGCCCCGCATGATTCTGCATATACTGCTGGCAACCCCCGTCTCTGCACGGAACAGCGCTTTAAGATAAAAACTCCGCTCGCCCTGATTCTCAACAACAACCAGAGTACCTAAGGAGAGTTCAACATCGATAGCCTCTTCAAGAACCGGCGACGGAATATGCAGGAGCCTGCTGGAAGCTTCAAGCAGCATTTGTTCAGGTACCCGGCAGTGCCCCTCCGATGAGAGCTCCTGAAGCACATAAGCGATACCAGCCCGAGCCCTAAGCGGAGAATCAGAAGCTATCCCGATATTCCGGGCAATCTGATCGGCTGTTTTAAATCCAATTCCCGGTATATCAAGCGTCAAGCGATACGGATTAGCTCGAACCATAGAGAGAGCCTCAGCACCATAAACGCGGTAGATCCGTACCGCCCGTGCAGTACCAACCCCGTGAGACTGAAGAAAGACAATAATCTCCTTGACACTTTTCTGCTCCGCCCATGCAGCTGAAATCTGCTGCATACGCTTTCTTCCGATCCCGGGAAGCTCAAGCAGTTTTTCAGGTTCATCCTCGATAATGTTGAAAACCTCCATACCATAAGCACTGATAAGCACCTTAGCCAAATGGGGGCCAACACCTTTCACCATTCCAGAAGAGAGATATTTGCTTAACCCATCAAGAGTATCGGGAGATATGACCGCAAGATGGCTTGCCTTGAACTGCAGACCCCAGGTTTTATCGTTATGCCAGAGACCGACTGCTTCAACATGCTGGCCAGTATTAACAGCTGCAATACACCCTACAACCGTCACAGGATCCCGCTCACCTTTAACAACAAGACGCAATACGCTGAAGCCTGACGATTCGCTGAAATAACTTATGGTTGCAACAATACCAGTAATACGTTCCTCACCGGCAACGATGGGCGGACTGTCACTCATCAGTCATACTGATGGATTCATTGGAGATCGGAGTTTCGGAAATGTCATGTTGCATTCAGCAATATGCAAAAAAGGGATTGAACTGCCCTCGCAGTGAACCTATGTCATGAAAAAGTTACAATGAAAAATTATCCTCAACACCAAGAGTGCTGCTCACCTGCAAAGACCAGGGCAAGTTATCGGTAAATCATAAAAGTTTACGGTTCCAGAAACACAATATCATCAGGAAGATCACTTAACCTGACGCCGCCCTCCGCAGTGACAACAAAGGTATTTTCGATGCCAATGACCCCTTTACCCGGAATGACAAACTTTGGCTCGACGGCAATAACCTGGTTGGCCTGCAAAAGCATTGAAAACCCTTTTGCCAGTACCGGCAGCTCATCAAGTTCGAGACCTACACCATGCCCGACAAATTTTGCCTGTTCACCCGGCATACCCATAAAATATGAGCCAAGTCCAGCATGTTCAGCCATTGATGCTGCCGAAAGAAAGAGATCTTCACAGATTACCCCCGGTTTCATGGCCTGACGCACCATCTCCTGAATATCGGTCGCGACATCGAACGCACGCTGCAATTCTTGATCAAGCCTTCCAACAACAAACATGCGGGTCATATCGGCAATGTAACCATTGAAAACTCCAGGATAATCAATAAGAACAGGCTGGTTCACTTGAATTGCATCATAGGATGCTCCATGTGGTGAAGCGCTTGACAACCCCTTTCCTGTTACTGGGCCGTCAAAAAATCCGCCGTTTAATCCTCCAGAGGAAGCAGCGATGCCATAAAACAGCTCCTGGTTAAATGCCCGCATACGTATATATCCCTCATGCCCTGCCTTGCGGAGTCGATATTCAAGTTCGGCAGAGAGATCAAGTTCGCGCATACCCGCTTTCAGAAAGTGCGGCACCTCGGCAAGGACTGAAGCAAGCTTGTCTGCGCTCAGGCGGAGCTGCTCAAGTTCAAAAGGTGACTTGACTGAGCGGAGTTCACGCAGTACCATGGAGATATCCACAAAGTGATGGCCCGGCAGCGCCCGAGTGTAATAGGTGTGCTGCTGAACCGGAACAGCGTCAAACGTCATGCCGATGCAGGAGTGATCTTCACTGAAAACGGCGGCAAACTCCTTGCTTGAAGGAAAGGAACGAATATCAGCAATCGGACTCTCCTCTCTTGCCCGCGAAAGGCTTTTTCGAACAAGCAAGATCGGCTGACCATCCGCAGGTATCCAGAGAACAGCGTTCTGGCGAGTACCGGAGAAATAATAGACATCAATCGGCAGTATAAAAAGGGCTGCCTGGATACCCTTGCTACGGAGCATTCCCTGCAGCCGCAATATCCGCTCTTGTGATTCAGTTTCTGTCAGCATAGTTTATTATTAACGTCAATTAAGCTTCACTGTTTAGTTTACCTGATTACTCAGAAAAGGTAAAATTTTAATTTCAGGATTTCTGATTTTAAAAACCTGACAAACACCCTGTTTGTATAATAGAGTGAATTTCAGTATTGTTTCGTTAAATTCTCACCATGGGGCAGTAAAGATGAACCCCGGCTGTTTAAACATCTTCTATGACCAACCCAACTGACAAGACGTTCTGCCCTGAGCAACGCATTTACGGGATTCCTTCTGAAAAAACCTTTATCAAAGGCACCATTTATCCGATAGAGGTTGGCATGAGAACATTGCAACTCAGCCGGACCTATCTCTGCCGAGGTCAGGAGTTCTCTTCATTTCCTCTTTACGATACCAGCGGCCCCTATTCTGATCCCTCAATCATCATTGACCCCGAAAAGGGACTTCCCCCCATACGCGACAATTGGGGCTTTACGCTGAGAGAAACCGTTCCATCGACATTTTCTGCTTATGCTGGATCAACAACTGCCAGAGTGGCACAAAAAGCAAAAGATGGATTCGGGATCACCCAGATGTACTTTGCCCGCAAAGGGATTGTGACCCCTGAAATGGAGTATGTTGCCATACGGGAAAACCAGCAGCTGGAAGGGTGGATTGCATCGTTTTCAAAAGGCGGCACAAAAAGTGTACCGATAACTCCGGAATTTGTAAGAGACGAAATTGCCAGAGGCCGGGCTATTATTCCGGCAAATATCAATCACCCTGAAGTTGAACCGATGATTATCGGGCGGAATTTCCGTGTTAAAATCAATGCAAATATCGGCAACTCTGCACTTGGCTCATCAATAGAGGAAGAGGTGGAAAAAGCAGTCTGGTCGTGCCGCTGGGGAGCTGATACCGTGATGGATCTCAGTACTGGAACAAATATCCATAAAACCAGAGAGTGGATTTTGAGAAACTCCCCGGTGCCTATCGGAACTGTACCCATCTACCAGGCACTTGAAAAAGCAGGAGGGCAGGCTGAAGAACTCACATGGAAGCTTTATCGCGACACGCTTCTTGAACAGGCTGAACAGGGTGTCGACTACTTTACCATCCATTCGGGCATCCTGCGGGAGCATCTCCCCTTTGCAGAACAGCGACTGACCGGCATTGTATCCCGAGGCGGTTCGATTATGGCTAAATGGTGCAAAGCCCGCAAGCAGGAGAACTTTCTTTATACTCATTTTGAAGATATCTGCAGAATACTGCAAGCCTACGATATAGGGGTGTCGCTCGGTGATGCTCTTCGACCCGGCTCAATAGTCGATGCAAATGACGAAGCGCAATTCGGCGAGCTCAAGGTACTCGGTGAGCTGACTAAAGTTGCTTGGCAATACGATGTACAGGTCATGATTGAAGGTCCCGGCCATGTTCCTCTTAATCTTGTTGAGGAAAACATGGAGAAACAGCTTGCATACTGCCATGAAGCCCCGTTCTACACCCTTGGGCCACTGATTACCGATATAGCCGCAGGATATGATCACATAAATTCAGCCATTGGCGGAGCACTGATTGCAAGCAAAGGGTGTTCGATGCTTTGCTATGTGACTCCGAAAGAGCATCTCGGCCTGCCAGACCGGGACGATGTCCGTGAAGGAGTTATTGCCCATAAAGTTGCCGCCCATGGCGCCGATCTGGCTAAAGGAAACGCTGTCGCATGGCTGCATGATGAACTTATGAGCCGGGCGAGGTATGCGTTTGCCTGGGAAGACCAGTTCAACCTTTCGCTTGATCCGGTTAAAACCCGTGAAGTACATTCGCAAAGCATGGCTCAAAGCGGCCATACCGAAAAAAATCCTGATTTCTGCACCATGTGCGGGCCGGATTTCTGTTCGATGAAAAAGTCGAAAGAAGCTGCTACGCAACTTTAAAAAAAGTGCTGAGGGCCGAGTGCTGAGAAAGAAAAAGAAATAAAAAGATAGATCCCTCTCGTTGATCGGGCTGACAAGAGAAAAGAGGGAAAGTTGGCAGTGGACAGTGAGCGAGTTCACTGTCCTTTACCAGAGCATGAAGAATTAGACAGAGGCAGCTTGGACGATTGCGACAAAGTCGTCTGCATTAAGACTGGCTCCACCAATAAGACCGCCGTCAATATTCGGCATGGCAAAGAGTTCTACTGCATTGGAAGGCTTGACGCTTCCACCGTACTGAATACGGACCAGGCGGAAGGCTGGCTCACCATAGAGCTCACCGATAAGCGTACGGATAAAGAGATGCACCTCTTCGGCCTGGGCAGAAGATGCTGTTTTGCCAGTACCGATAGCCCATACAGGCTCATAGGCAATGACAATCGCGCCGATATGGCTGATACCCGCTAAACCTTCGCGAAGCTGAGTGGAAATAACTGTTTCAGTCACTCCCGATTCGCGCTCTTCGAGAGTTTCACCGACACACAGGATAACCTTCAATCCTTCACTCAATGCTTTTTTAATCCTGAGATTCACCGTAGCGTTGGTCTCACCGAAATACTGACGGCGTTCAGAGTGACCGATAATGACATAGGAACAGCCGATAGCATTAATCATTCGGGCAGATACCTCGCCGGTAAATGCACCATCATTTTCATAATGACAGTTCTGTGCAACAAGCTGAACCTCACTTCCTTCAAGCAGCTGACCTACAGCATCCAGAGCAAGATAGGTTGGTGCCAGGCCAACGTCGCATCCTGAAAACCCTTCACCAAGCGCTTCGAGAACATCAGTAGCTAGCGTTACCGATTCGGCTACGGTATTATTCATTTTCCAGTTACCTACAACAATTTTTTTTCTCATTTCTAATAATCCGTTATAACATCACAATATATCCGGTCAATCTGATCCAGACTGAACCGGTGTTTTCCTGAACGAGCATCTTTAAGCTCAACATCGTTACTGCCAACAGCAATAATGGTTCCATGCCACACTCTTGCCTCATTGGTTACCAAGTTGATTTCACGATTCAACAGTCCCTGATTACCCCCGATCCTGTCCTTACGATAAATTATTTGCCGTTTTCCCATAGCAGAGCTGGTTAGAATTACCATTATTAACAAAATCAAAGCGCACAATAACCTGTTACACAATAACGAGATACAAAATCATCTTACCCTTATGTATCACCCATGCAATAAATCCCGCTTTTTTGCTGTCGGAAATATACGAATCACAGGGTAAATACAAGGCTGAAATATTTCACAACCACTTGAGACCAAACGTCAGACAGCCTGGGCATAGACCCCTGCATCTTTTTCAGGATATGATTCAAACACATGCTCAAACACGGCTGCACACTTCTGTTTATAAAGCTCAGGCGTATAGGCTCGGGGCAGACCATCTTCAAGGACATCCTCGATTGTCAGCTTCAATTGTGAGCGAGCAGTCGTTTTCTGACGCCAGTTCAACACAAGCAAGCTCTTGAGCCGGACAAGCAACTCACGGGCCACCTTTTTCACCTCGGCACGTTCCTCTGTGCTGAGCTCCGGTGAAGGGCGGGTAAGAATGTCGAGGATAACCAGTTCCTCTTCGCTCATATTTTCCCTCACATGGCGCTGTTCTTCATCATTCAGGCTGTTGGAGAGTTTTAACAGCTCCTGGAAAAGCTCTTCAATACTGCGGCTGCCGGCGTTGTAGCTTTGGATCAATGTCTCAAATTTCTCAGCAAAATCTGCCCTCGTGCGATTAAGGCGGATCATCTTTTCCAGCTGGGCACGGATAGCAACCTTTAGCATTTCGAGATCAATGTTTTTATGCTTTAACTGTTTGAAGCGAGCTGCCAGCGCCTCAAAATTGATCTTGGAAAGATCGAGTACTGAAGGCCCGGTTTGGAGTATGTTATGGCCAGTAATGGAGTCGTCGAGCAGTCCGTTTATCGCAGTCATCACCTGCGATATATCCGGTGGGTTCGGATTCAGCTTGACGCGGATTGATTCAGCGAGTGTCGCCAGGCATGCAACACGGCTTGCAAACTCCAGCACCGCCGGATCAGGTTTTACCGCACCATACAGGGTATTGACAATGCGCTCGTGGCCCAGGAACTCACGCCGAAGCGGATCAGGTGAAATCAGCGCGTTGACCGCATCGTCAATCAGCTGCAACCGCTCCAGGTTTCCGGAAACAAGCCGTTCTATGTCAGGAAGAATCACTTGGAGCTTGGCACAGAACGAAGTCGCTGCATCTATCGCCTTCCGCAAATCCTCGACCAGTTGATTTTTTGTCCTGCACCGGGTTCGAACCGCCCTTTCCTTTTCCGTAGATTGCCAATGCTTTTTCGAGTGAAGCAAAAACATTCGCGTAATCAACGATCATACCACTATACTTCCCGGGGAAAATTCGATTGGCACGCGCAATGGCCTGCATCAACGCGTGATTCCGCATCGGTTTGTCGAGGTAAACAGTTGAACAGCTCGGAGCATCGAAACCGGTCAACCACATGGCACAGACGAACACGATCCGCAGCGGGTCGCTGGAATCCTTAAACTTTTCATCGAGCCCCGGCTGCGATTCCACCATGCGCTTGCGATGCGGCTCGATATCGAGACCGTGCTTTCGCATCTGCTCAATCTCATTCTGACCCGGCGACACAATCAGCGCCATATCCGTCGTCTCCAAAATCCTCTGACGCTCCTGCAGCTCTTTTATCCTATCCTCCGAGAGGTCATAGCAGCCCAATTCTTTCTGCACCCTCCTTGTTTCCAAAGCCCAGTAGTGCCGCACCTTATCGTACATTTTGAGCGCAGTTGCCTTGTCGATGGAGACAACCATCGCCTTACCGACATATCCTCGACCAAGAAAATGCGAAACGATATCCTTCGCTACGGTTTCCAACCGATCGTCGCGAGTCAGCAAATGATACTGCCGGCCAAGTTCGCGTTCCAGCTTCTCCTCCTGCTCCGGATCAAGTTCAACTTCCTCGATCACTTTATAGATATCTTCGTTCAGATCAGGATTGACGAGCTGCAACTCCGGTGTACGGTTCTCGTAGAAGAGCGGTACGGTGGCACCGTCCTCAACGGACTAATCGAAAGGCTGATCAGGATTTTTCAAACGCTCATCATCGAGGACAAAGCCTTTGACGATAAACTCACGGAGCTGTTGAGTGGCCCAAATACGAAAGCGGGTGGCGACAGCACTTTTGACTCGGTAGCCAACCGAGATAATGGCATCAAGGTTGTAATAATTAGTACGGTACTCCTTACCATCAGCAGCAGTTGTAAAGAAATTCTTTACAACTGAAATTTCGGATAGCTCCCGCTCTTCAAATATATTTTTCAGGTGTTGACCGACATTCTGTTTGCTTGTTTGGAACAGTTCTGCCAAATGCTGCTGTGACAGCCAGACAGTTTCATTTTCCAACCGGACATCAATCTTCGTTTGCCCGTCTTCTGTTGCATAAACAAGAAACTGGCCAACCGGCTTTGACAATCCGTCGGTCTCTCTACTCATCAAGCCTCCAGAATTTCAGCCACGTTCCCAGCAATCGTTGTCTCGAGTTCACGAGCCTCAGCATTGAAACGTTCAAGTTCTTCGTTCAGTGTTTCAAGTTGCTCCTTAAAGTCTTCATCACTCACAACTTCGCCCAGTGCAACACCCACATAACGACCAGGATTGAGCGACCAGCCTTGCGCCTCGATTTCCTTGAGAGTGGAAGCTTTGCAGAGACCGAGAACATCGGCAAACTCAGGTTGGTTACCGAAAACCTCTTCGAGTTTCACGCGGGCTTCTTCGCCACCCAATGTAAAATCGAGCTCTTCACCACGATAAAGGCGTACAAGATTAGCGAGAAATCCAATCTGTCCAAGAGTCCATTCCCGGTGCGCACGATCCACCTGACGATAGATATGACGGGCATCTATAAAGAGAACTGTATCCTCACGACTCTGTTTACCTTTGTCAAAAAACCACAACGTGCAAGGAAGCGTAACGGTATAGAACATGTTCGTACCAACAGCGACAATAACATCCACTGCACGACTTTCGATAAGCTTGCGGCGAAGTTCCTGTTCGGAAGAGCGGGCATCAGAGGCTGAGTTAGCCATGACAAACCCTGCTCTGCCCTTTTCATTAAGGGCTGAATAAAAGAGTTGAATCCAGAGGTAGTTGGCGTTATCGGTTCGAGGCAGACCGAAGGGAAAGCGACGGCCAGTACCAACAGAATCTTTCAACCGCTCCTTGTCAACAGCATTAACATTGAACGGAGGATTAGCAAGGACGAAGTCGAAGTGCCCGGTAGCAGAGTGCGGGTCGTCATAATAGCTGTTAACGTTGCCGCCGTGCTTTATTTCACCTTCGAGGCCATGAACAGCAAGGTTCAAACGGCAAAGACGGCCGGTTTCGTCGGTTTTTTCGACACCGTGGATGGAAAGCTCTGCTGCAGGATTCTTTTTATGCTCGGAAACAAAGCGTGCTGAGGTGACGAACATACCGCCAGATCCACACGCAGGATCGAAGATACGCCCATGATAGGGCTCAATGACTTCTGTAAGGAGGCGGACAATGCTGCCGGGAGTATAAAATTCCCCGCCACCCTGGCCCTCGCTCATGGCAAACTCGCCAAGAAAATATTCATAAATACGCCCGAAAGCATCATAGTCCATTGATGCAGGAATCTCGGAAACTTTTTTCAGAAGTTCTTTAAGGAGGGGGCTGGTAAAAAGATTATATGTCTTGGGTAGGACACCGGCAAGTTGAGGGTTGTGCTTCTCAATGTCGCGCATGGCTGCATCCACCTTATTACCGATGTTCTCAGCTTCAGGCAGGTTGAGCAGGTAGTCGAACCTCGCTTCGGTGGACAAATAGAGAATACTTTCAGCATGATAGGCTGCCGGTTCATCCAGACGGCTACCACGGCGAGAGCTTGTATCGGCTTTTTCCAGTCTGGCTCGCTGCGCTGCGAAACGGACTTCGGCAAATCGCAGAAAAATGAGACCGAGAACAGGGGCTGAATACTCCTGCGCTTTGAGCCCGGAGTTAGCTCGAAACTGGTCGGCGGCATCCCAAAGGCGTTTTTCCAGAGCGGCATTGGCAGTATCTTTTTCGGAAGGAGCGATCCAGTGCATTGTTTCTTGAATCAGTTTGTTATGTCAGGCGATCATTGAAAAAAAATGAGTTGCCTGTTTGAGGAAAAAGCAAACAATTTCCTTATCAAGATAAACCAATGGAGTTATCTAAAAACGCCAAGAACCAGCTAAAGCAAAGAGAAGTATATCGATAGTGTTATTTCTTTCATGTCGAAGTATAACAAACATTTTGTAGCCTTCAAATACTTCAATGTGCATGATTAATGTTGTCGAAGAGAGGTGAAATGACAAAGCCCCAGACTCCGGGCAAAGAGTGTGGGGCGTAGACAATCATTTGAAGATTCAGCAGAAGCCGAAAATGCCTATTTTACGAAAATCTCAAGTATCTCATAATGCAGTTCACCTTTAGGCACTGCGATCGAAACCTTCTCTCCGACACCTTTTCCTATCAATGCCCTTCCGACTGGAGAACGAACTGAAATTTTACCTAAATCGGTGTCTGCCTCTTCGGAAGAGACAAGCGTATATTCAATAATTTCATTGGGATCGTCAAGGTTACGCAATTTTACAGAGGTCAGAATATAGACCTTATCGGTCTTGATGTGCTTCGGGTCAAGAATCGTTGCCGCAGCCAGCTTATTTTCAAGATCGGCAATACGTGCTTCAGTATGTGACTGCTCCTCTCTTGCCGCGTCATATTCAGCATTTTCGCTCAGATCGCCATGGGCTCTTGCTTCAGCAATTTTTTCCAGAACTTCCCTTCTGGTTTCATGAACCAGCACGTAGAGCTCCTCTTTCAGCCGGTTATAGCCATCATTAGTCAGGTAAATTCTGTCAGTCATCTCTAATACTGTTTTTGTTGAAAAAAATAACTCCATAAGAGCTACTTGCTCGACAATCGGAGAGGATTGCAAACAAAAAAAAGTAAAGTCAGCTGCCCGCCGCTGACTTTACTTCTTATTAATGTACAACTCTTAATCCTTCAGGCAAAAAAAACTTTACACATTAAACGCAAAATAGATTTTACTACCACCACGCTCAACAAGCAGGAACAACAGGTCACCACTTTTGATGGAGCTTACCAGAGTGCTGTACTGCGCAAACGAGGTCACACTCTGTCTGTTTACAGAAAGAATTATATCACCACGCCTTACACCCGCCTGGTATGCGTTTGAAGATGAAGAAACAGAGGTAACAATCACTTTACCGGCACCCGGCTTGCGGTTGAACTTCTGAGCAGTTTCAGCAGTAAGCGCTTCCGCCTTGAAACCAAGCGCAGAAGTTACTTTTTCATCCCCCTCAGACCGTGACGCAATTTCCTTTCCAGTCTGCTCTTCAAGTCGAACACTGAAAAGCCTGATCACTCCATCCCTTAGCACCCTGAACTTCACCGTGGCTCCAGGTGACTGGCTGGCAATGGAATTTCGAAGTGCAACGCTGCTCGTGACCTTTGCTCCATTAAAATCAAGAATAACATCCCCGGTTTTCACACCGGCTTTTGCTGCAGGACTGCCGTCAACAACCGTTCCGACAAGCACCCCTTCAACAACCTTCAGATGCATTGCTTTTGCAAGATTTTCGTCAATATCCTGAATGCTGACACCGAGATAGCCTCTAGAAACTTTTCCTGTCGTAATGAGTGAGGTCAGAACCTTTTTGGCCATATTTGATGGAACTGCAAAACCGATTCCCTCAAATCCGCCGGTGCGGCTGGCTATAGCAGTATTGATGCCGACAAGCTCTCCATTGATATTGACGAGGGCACCGCCGGAATTACCGGGATTGATAGCTGCATCGGTCTGTATGAAATCCTCGTAATCTGCAAGTCCGACATTTGCCCTCCCTTTGGCACTGACGATACCCTGTGTAACCGTTCTGGCAAAATTTTCACCAAGAGGGCTTCCAATGGCGATAACCCATTCAGCAACCCTGAGCTTGTCACTGTCGCCAATTACTATAGGTTTAAGACCCTTAGCGTTAACTTTTATAACCGCAAGATCTGTTTTCGGATCCTTGCCTATAACCTTGGCATCAATTTTACGGTTATCGAAGGTGCGGATATACACCGCATCCGCATCATCAATAACATGATTATTGGTAAGAATATAGCCGTCATCAGTAACAATTACCCCTGACCCCAGTCCATGCTGCACCTCTGAATGACCACGCCGTGAGCCACTATCGGATTTATCGAAAAAGTCATCGAACGAATGGCCAAAAAAATCTTCAAAAGGACGTCCGAAAAAGTCCATCGGATTCATTCCCCTTTGACTCACTTTCTTTTCGGTGAAAATTGTCACTACGGAAGGTGTCGCCGATTCTGCGATCTGCACAAATGCATCGTTAAAACTTTTGAGCGACTGTATGGGCGAATTTTCAAACGTGTTCTTCGCCGTGGCAAAATTAGGCCTGCCGGAAAGAGACGGGCCATTGACAGAAAAGTTGAACTCAACATTGGAAAACACAAGCGCGCCAACGGCTATTCCTGCAAAAACAAGAAGCAGGTATTTCAGTAACTTTTGATTTTTGTTCATCGGATATCTAAGGATTTATTAATGTTACGATAAAGCCTCAATATTTTCAACGGCAGTTATACCCGCCTTCATTTTATTCATTGTCTCGTCATACTCGGACTCTGGCTGTGAATCAGCAACAATACCTCCAGCTGCCTGAAAGTATATAGTTGCGTCCTCAATAACCATTGTCCGGATGGCAATAGCGGTCTTAAGATTTCCTTTAAAATCAAGAAATCCAACAGCACCGCCATACAATCCACGTTTTTCCTTTTCAAGCTCATAGATAATCTCCATGGCACGAACCTTCGGAGCTCCAGTAAGAGTGCCTGCAGGAAAACAAGACCAGAAAGCATCCATGGTGCCAAGATCATCACGAAGTTCACCCCGCACATTACTGACAATATGCATCACATGCGAATATTTTTCAACCACCATCATCTCATTGGTTTCGACAGTGCCGATTTTGGCTATTCTGCCGATATCGTTTCTGCTTAAATCGATAAGCATGAGGTGCTCCGCCAGCTCTTTTTCATCAGCAAGCAGCTCTTGAGCAATGCGTTCATCCTCTTCAAAACTGCGGCCGCGATGTCTTGTGCCTGCAATAGGGCGAGTATCTACCATGCGCCGTCCGGCTGGGTCGCGCTCAACCTTAACCAGCAATTCGGGGGATGAACCAACAATTTCAAATCCTTTCAAATCGAAGTAGTAGAGATAAGGCGAGGGGTTGATGGTTCTCAACATACGATAGACATCAAACGCACGGGTATTCAATGGACGGTGGAGGCGTTGTGAAATCTGTACCTGAAAAATATCTCCGGCAAGAATGTGCTCTTTAGCCGTTCTGACTTTCTGCAGGTACTCCTCTTTCGGAGTATTGGAAACCACCTGTTCAGGACGTTCCGGCTGGAAAGCAATCTCTTCACGTTGCAGCGGCCTGAACATCTGTTCGGCAATCAGTTCTATTTTTTTCAAAGCATCCGGCTTGTCGACATCATCGAGGTAATTGGTGACGATGAAGACTTTACGGAGAATATTATCAAATATGACAAGCGTATCACAGAAAAGAAGAAAAATGTCGGGCATCCCTGCCGGATCAGGCAGTTCCGGTTTGGGAATCCTTTCGACAAGATGCATGGAATCGTAACCGAAATATCCAAATACACCCGATGTAATCATCTGGGGAGCACCGTTCTTTTTCTTCGGTATCTCATCAGTGTCAAATGCGGCAAGACAGCGATCAATCTTTAAACGGAGATTTTTTTCCTCTCCGGCGATTTTGCCTAGATCATGAAATTTTTCGTCCAGAATCTCGACGTCTGCCGATCCGTCCACTGAGCCTCTGAGAATAGCGACCGGATCGATGGCTATATAGGAAAACCGGGCAAGAAGCTCTTCACCCTCTACCGATTCAAGCAGGCACGAAAAAGGTCTCTTAAGTTTTAGATAGACTGAAACCGGTGTCTCTGTATCAGCATGAACCTCCCTGAATAGCGGCTTGAGAAGATAGGGTGCATGCCGTTGTTGTACTGGCATAAAAAGAGGAAACTAAATTAGTTATTGTTACAGCGTAATAAAGAAAAATATTTTG
>Ga0073936_10007185_pt1 | contig 14449 bp, 11 predicted proteins | sample AliMusrvi5mmetaG_FD_87041 | JGI IMG/M metagenome (GOLD analysis project Ga0073936, IMG submission 87041) | Freshwater lake bacterial and archeal communities from Alinen Mustajarvi, Finland, to study Microbial Dark Matter (Phase II) - Alinen... | ecosystem: Environmental > Aquatic > Freshwater >... | reverse complement strand
TCTTGACGGAACTCTTTTGCAGACCGATCAGTCGATTAGTGTTGTCGATAAAAAGACGCTTGAAAGATTGGGTGATTTAGGGGTTTGCAGGGTAGCGGCAACTGGTCGTAATTTATATAAGGTGAGACTGGTATTAAATGAGAAATCACCTTTTGATTATGTAATATTTTCTTCCGGCGCCGGAATAATGGACTGGAAATCACAAAAGTTGATCCGTGCATTTTCTATTCCGCTTCATCAAACAAATGAAATAATTCAATACCTGATCAGCCGGAAATATAATTTTAAAGTTTCGTGTGAACTTCCTGATAACCATAATTTTGGGTGGTGGAAGAGTTATGATTGCCCCGAACTCTTCAGGTATGTCGAGCATCATAAAAAATTCGGCGATGCAGTTAAAATTGATCCGGAACATCCATTTATCACCTCTCAGTTTCTGATGTTTTTCCCTCGCGAAAGCGATCAATTTGAGTTAGTTAAGAAGGAAATTCAGTTAAAATTTCCCGACTTGAGTATCATCAAAACTACCTCCCCCCTCGACTCTGACTACATCTGGATGGAAATATTCCCGAATAGTGTTTCAAAGGCACATGGAATTGAGGAGATTTGCCGTATTACCGGTATTGCCAGGGAAAACACACTGGGTATCGGAAATGATTTTAATGATCTTGAAATGCTCGATTTCACCCGTCATTCCTATGTTGTGGATAATGCCCCGGAAGAATTAAAATTGAAATACCTTATCAGCCTGGCACATTACGAAGACGGGTTTAGTCATGCTGTAAACAAACACGTGTCCCAACATCAATAGAATGTTTTTCCGATATTCGGAGTTCTTTTTAAATTTAAGATTTTATAAATATCATATTTCAGAACATTTAATACCTTAACATGAGAAAACTATTCTTGACCACAATTCTGATTTGGATAACCATCCAACTTTTTGCACAACCTTTCAAACTCTCGGATCCAATTCCTTTTAATCCTGCTGCCATTAAGGGGATCCTCAAAAACGGTTTGACCTACTATGTTAAATCAAATTCCACTCCAAAAAACAGGGCTGAAATGATGCTTGTTGTTTCAGCCGGTTCTGTACTGGAAGATCCTGACCAACTTGGAATTGCCCATTTCTGCGAACATATGAGCTTTAATGGAACCAAAAGTTTTCCTAAAAATGATCTGGTTAAATATTTCGAGTCAATTGGAATGGAATTTGGACCTGAGATAAATGCCTATACAAGTTTTGATGAGACAGTATATATGGTAAAGGTTCCACTCGACAAGGAGGAGTTTATTCAGAAAGGGTTGCAGGTGCTCTACGACTGGGCTGCACAGGTCACCGATTCGGATGATGAGATCAATAAAGAACGTGGAGTAATTCACGAAGAGTGGCGGGGTGGACAGGGAGCCCAAAAAAGAATGATGAACCAATGGCTTCCAGTCTTTCTTAATAAATCAAAATACGCTGAAAGATTACCCATCGGTGAGATGGAGATCGTTGATAAATGTAAACCTGAAGTTTTACGACGTTTTAGAAATGATTGGTATCGGCCTGATTTACAAGCCATAATTGTTGTTGGTGATTTTGATCAACCGAAAATGGTCAAAATGATAGAAGATAAATTTTCAGCCATTCCTGTTAGAACTACTGAACGTAAAAAGGAAGTATTTCCGGTTCCTTCTCATACCGAAACACTCGTTAAAATTGTTACAGATAAGGAGGCCACCTACTCTTCTGCATCGGTATACATCAAACACCCAATGAATATCGACTTGACTGTCAATGGTTACCGTACCTCAATATTGTATAACCTATACAATCAAATGATTAATCTGAGGCTTTCGGAATTGACACAAAAAGAGAATCCTCCATTTGTGATGGGACAGTCAGGATATGGTGGTTTAATTGGTCCTTCGGATGTTTACACCTCCACTGCTATCACTCATCCGGGGAAAATTCCTGCAGGACTTAAGGCTGTTCTGATTGAGAATGAAAGAATTAAAAAATTTGGATTCAAGCAGAGCGAACTCGACAGGAATAAAAATGCCATGCTAAAATCTATGGAAACAGCCTATCATGAACGCGACAAACGGGAATCAATGAGTATTGCAGAAGAGTACACCCGTAATTTTCTGATGCGAAAGGAACCTGTTCCCGGAATTGAGGTGGAATTCGAATATTATAAAACTTTCATGCCAACAATTACATTATCAGAGGTTAATGCACTTGCAAAAAAATGGATTACCAATGAAAATCGGGTTGTCATTGTAACTGCGCCTGAATCGGCTACTGTTCCTGCCCCAACAGAGGCAGAGATAAGAAATGTTTTGGTAGAAGTTGAGAAACAGAATATTGAGGGATATACCGATGAATCTTCCTCAGAACCGTTAATGAAAACTCTCCCTATCGCAGGAAAAATAACCAACGAAAAGAAAATACCTGAGGTAGATGCAACAGAATGGACGCTCTCAAATGGTGCAAAAGTTGTCCTTAAAACAACCGATTTTAAAGACGATGAGATTCTGTTTACCGCATATTCCTTGGGTGGATGGTCACTTTATCCACAATCTGATAATATTTCTGCCTCATTTGCTGCTAATATTATGAATCTAAGTGGTATCGCTGATTATAAATTGACTACGTTAAAGAAGATGCTTGCCGGGAAAGAGGTAACTGTAGCGCCTACAATTAAAATGTTAACACAAGGATTGGAAGGCTCCTCAAATGTTTCAGATATTGAGTCACTCTTTCAGCTGATCAATCTTAATTTTACACAACCCCGTTTTGACGAGACGGCATTCTCATCCTACATCACCCGAATGAGAAGCCAGCTTGACAACAAGAATGTATCTCCCGAAAGCGCTTTCTCCGATACTTTGAGATTTGTTACAGCAAATTATCATCCCCGCATGAAACCGCTTACAAAAGAGATGCTTGATGAGGCAAAATTCAACAGAATAGAGCAAATATGTAAAGAACGTTTTGCAAATCCAGGAGCATTGACCTATTTTTTCGTTGGAAAAATTGATACCGTTAAATTCAAACCACTCGTTGAAAAATATCTGGCTTCACTAACCGCAGGTAAAAAAGCTGAAAAGTGGGTAGATCTTGGGGTCAGAAAACCACAGGGAGTAGTTGAGAAAATTGTCCACAAAGGGAAGGAATCCAAATCGATTCAATACATTATTTTTCATGGAAAGCTCAATTATGTTACCAAGGATATGATAGAACTTGACGCCATAAGCAAAATATTAAGTACCAGACTTCTTGAGAGCATACGCGAAGATAAATCCAGCGTATATTCAATTGGCGCTCAACCAGGAATGAATAAATTACCTGTTTCGGAATACGATGTGACCATCTATTACGGTACTTCTCCCGAAAAGTTAAAAGAGCTGAAAGCATCTATTTTTGGTATTATTCAGGATCTGATTAAAAATGGTCCCAAACAGGAAGAGGTGGACAAAGCCCGCGAAAAGATAAAACGTGAACATGAAACCAATTTGCGTGAAAATAATTATTGGGAAGGAACACTCAAGAGCTATTACCTGAACAAGAATGGTGATTTTAAAACATTCGGAGAATTCAATCCGATTGTGGACGGTCTATCTCAAAAATCGCTCCAATCAGCTGCTGCCCGAATATTTGACTTCAAGAATTATATCAGCGTGGCCTTAATGCCGGAACAAACGGCAAAATAATTATAATAACAGGTTAGTCCATAATTACATGACAAGGTTAAGAAAGCTTGTCTGTAGTTATGGACTTAAACCAAAAATATCACCAATCAGATCTGAATTAACTCAAAAAACAAATCAATGAGAATACCTGCATTATTGACGATTTTGGTATTTCTTCTTGCATTAAATAGTTCTTTTTCAGCAAGTAAGAAAAAAATTCTGATCGTCACCGGTGGACATGAATTTGATCGCGTATCATTTTTCCAGATGTTTGATTCTTTTGATTGGTTGTCCTACACAGAACTTGTTCAGCCGAAGGCGGGAATTCAACTCGAAACTATTGATCTTGCCACTTTCGATGCCGTTGTATTTTACCATATGCCAAAAACGATTACTGATGAAGAGAAAAAAGGTTATTACAGATTACTAAAGTCAGGAAAAGGACTCTTATTTCTACACCATTCCATCTGTGCATATCAGGATTGGCCTGAATATGAAAGCATTGTTGGTGGAAAATATTATGAGAAGAAAAAAGACGATCAATTTGGTGCTTCATCGTACCTCCATGATATTGATTTTACTGTAAAAATAGAGCATAAGTCACATCCGGTGACCAAAGGAGTAAAAGACTTTAAACTGCATGATGAAGTATATGGTAATCTTGAAGTCCTGCCAGGAGTCTATCCACTTCTTTCAACCAGTCACCCTAAAAGTAATCTACTGATAGGATGGACTTTAAAAAAAGATAATTCGAAGATTGTTTTTTTGCAGCCGGGACACGATAAATTCAGTTACACGAATCCCAATTACAGACAATTGATAAGTCAGTCTATAATTTATATCACTACAAAATAACGATTAATGAATTGAAGGGATTAATATCTCAATAAAGGCACCAGTTGGTTGTAAATTACCCACCCTGATAAATCCGGAATGAGCGTCCACAATAAGTTTTGCAAGATGGAGTCCCATTCCCGTATTCTGATCAAAGTGTGCTTCCAGATTACTCAACGCATTATAAATATTATCAAGTGCCCCTTTTGAAAACCCTTTTCCATGATCTGTTACGACGATTTTTAAATAACCGTTAGGTTCATTTTTTACCCGAATTTCGACCTTTTCCCCTTTTGGTGAGAATTTAAAAGCATTATCCAAAACTGCATTGAAACATTTTGAAAGGTATTGAGGATCACCTTTTATTAATGAATTAGTGGTGTCATTCTGCATTTCTATCGCAATTCCTTTTTCATGAAATTTTGCTTTACATTGGTCTGTGGCTGTCAGAAGAACCTTGAAAAGATCTATTTGGCTAAATTTCAAGGATTTTGATCCCTTAATTCGTAAAGTTGAAGCTTCAAGGATGGTATTTGAGAATTTCTCGAGTCTTCTGACCGATGTATCCAGCATCGAAAAATATCGATTCACTTCATCTGCTAAATTATACCGACCAATCAATGCCATACTTCCCAGTATCCCATTCAATGGAGTTCTGATCTCATGACTAATCAGATTTAGAAATTCTGATTTCGCGATTTCAAGTATTTCAAGTTCTTTTTTTGCTTCCTTCAGATTATTTAACGATTCTTCAAGTTCAAGGGTTCTCTGCGCTACTTTATCCTCCAGCATCTGATTCATATTGGTTGCCATCATCCGGCTATATTTTAGCTCCAGCAGTACTCTTGCTTTTGTAATCAATTCACAACAAATCAGCGATTTTTGAATGTAATCATCACCTCCTGCTTCATAAATATTTTGAATCAAATCCAATTTATCAGGATCAATAATAAATATTACTGAGGGGTCTGAGAAATTTTCATTTGCCTTTATCGAACGACAAAACGCAAAACTATCCATTTCACGCAAGGAAGTTTCGATAAAAATAAGGTCAAATATTTCATCTGCCAACATTTCAAGAGCCATCTTCCCGGTGTTGGCAGATTTAACCACAAAATCGTTTGTAGTAAGTATCTCCTGAAGAGATGTACTGGTCTCAACATTATCAGCTATAACCAAAATACTAAATTTCTTCATTTTAGAGAACTGTATAATCCTTTCCTAGTTTAATAATCAAAAATACAAAAACATCTGAACTATTCTACATAATAAAAAAATGTTGACCATTGAAGTATTTGGGTACACAAGTATAATAATTACTTCGGTTTGAAATTCGTTGTTTATCTTTGGCCAGTTTAATGATTCAAAACTTTTTAATTGATTGTATATGCAAATTCTTAATGCCAGGGAATTTATGATTCTAAGCAAATCGAACCCTGTTGTGGATGTTAGGTCACCGGGAGAGTTTGAGGAAGGTCATATACCAGGTGCTGTCAATATTCCGATTTTCGACGATACTGAGCGGGCTATTGTGGGTACGATCTATAAAAGTAAAGGTCGGATTACGGCCATTGAAAAAGGGTTTGAAATTGTTGGTCTGAAAATGGCTGATTTTGTCCGAAAAGCGATGGATCTAGCTCCATCAGGAAAATTATTAGTACACTGCTGGCGGGGTGGTATGCGCTCTGAAAGTATGGCCTGGCTATTCGAACGGGTTAATATTAATTGCTTTACTCTTGAGGGTGGATATAAATCCTACAGAAATTATCTTCTTGAGATCGTTGGAAGTATTCCATACCTTATCGTTGTTGCCGGCCATACGGGAAGTGGTAAAACTGATATAATTAACAAGCTTCGGGATATCGGAGAGCAAGTAATTGATCTTGAATGTCATGCAAATCATAAAGGATCGGTATTCGGTGGAATTGGACAGAAACAACAACCTACAACGCAACAGTTTCAGAATAATCTTTTCGACGAAATCCTCGGTTTTGACTTGTCAAAAAGAGTTTGGGTGGAGGGAGAAAGTCAGACAGTTGGACGTGTTTTTCTTCCTGATCCCCTTTGGGAGAGAATGAATGAAGCACAAAATATTGAAATTCAAGTACCCAAAAATTTTCGAATCAGCAGGTTGATTGAAGAATATGGCGCACTTCCCGAAGAACTTATGGAAAATGCGATTTTGAGTATTAGCAAACGACTTGGGGATTTGCGTATGAATGAAATTCTTGAAAATTATCGCCAAAAAAATTTTACTTGTGTTGCAGACAAACTCCTTGAATACTATGATCAAACCTATCAATACAGCCGCGACAAGTACAAAAAGAAACTGACAGAAGTTGTACTTTCAAAAGATGATCCGACTACAAATGCCGAAATCATTCTAAAAAAGGCAAAGCAATTGTTTTGAAAAATAATGAAGTAAAAAGAGCATATAAGCAAATTACAATATCCAATTTATGAGTAACAACACTGTATTTGAAAACAATAAAGTAAAACTCACTCAGTTCTCGCATGGCGCCGGTTGCGGATGCAAGATTTCACCGAAAGTCCTGAATGAGATACTTGCACAATGCAAAACTGATTTTCCGGATCCTTTATTACTTGTCGGAAATACCACTCTGGACGATGCCGCAGTTTATGATATTGGTAATAACCAGGTAATTATTTCTACCACCGATTTTTTTATGCCAATTGTTGACGATCCGTATGATTTTGGCGGGATAGCTTCAGTGAATGCAATCAGTGACATCTTTGCCATGGGAGGAACTCCGCTAATGGCAGTGGCTATTCTCTGCTGGCCTGTTAACAAATTGTCACCTGAAATTGCGGGTCAGGTCATTGAAGGGGCAAAACAGGCGTGTGCGAGAGCCGGTATAGCAATTGCCGGAGGCCATAGTATCGATGGTCCGGAACCTATTTTCGGCCTGGCAGTTACCGGAATTGCCCAAAAAGACCATATAAGGCTTAACTGCTCAGCCACAAAAGGGTGCGAACTATATTTGACAAAACCACTGGGTATCGGCATTTTATCGACAGCCCAAAAACAAGGTATTCTGAAAGAGACTGACAGACAGACTGCCCGCAATTTAATGTTGACAATTAATGTCATTGGTAAGGAACTCGGCAATGTATCCGAAGTGAAGGCGATGACAGATGTGACAGGTTTTGGATTATTGGGGCATCTGATTGAAATGTGTGAAGGAAGTGATCTTAGCGCCGAAATTTATACAGAGAAAGTCCCAAGAATCGGGAATATCGGATTTTATATGGAGCAAAAAACATTCCCCGGAGGGACATTTCGGAATTTCGATAGCTATGGACACAAGGTATCTCCAATGAGCCAGGATCAGAAGCACCTGTTTTGTGATCCTCAAACAAGCGGAGGCCTTCTGGTTGCTGTCACCCCTGAAGGGAAAAAAGAGTTTTTAGAAATAGCTGCCCGATTTGGATTGTACCCTAAGCCCTTTGGAATAATAAAAGAAAAGGGAGAATATGTAGTGGAGGTTTTGTGACAAACCAAGACTCCAAAGGTTTTAAAAACCTTTGGGGAACAGCCTCCTGTCAAAAGAAGATTATAAAATATTATAAATCAATTCTTTTTCCTGCCCATTCAATAGCGTAGAAAAGATGCTGTTGTATTTTTTCGTTTTCGAAAGAGCTGTCACCATGTCCAAATACTGTATAAAATGCACGGGCTCCCTCAAACTCGTGGTACCAGATCACAGGATGGTCTCCCATTCTCCAGGCATCGTCTTTAGGTAATTTCTTGATAGATGACTCATCAAGCGAAGCCAGTACGGTTACTTTCCCGCGAGGGTTCTCTTTGTATGAATACCATTCGTCTTCGACGGTAAAGGTTTTCATTCCAATAAAAGGTTTCATCGCCGGATGGTTTGTACTCTCTATATTAATAGTTGCCAACTGGTATGGGGGATGTGTTTTGAAAAATGCCCCGTTAAGTTCACCATACCACTTCCAGTCGTATTCACAATCAGCAGCGGCATGAATTCCGACAAATCCCTTTCCGCTTCGGATGAAAGCTGCAAAGGTTTTCTCCTGTGCTTCATCCAATACTTTCTGAGTCGTATTAAGAAACACACAAACATCAAATCTGGCCAGGAAATCACTTGTAAATAAAGTTGCATCCTCTGTGGCGGTAACAATCCACCCTTTTTGCTGAGCCAATGTGGTAATTGCCTTTATTCCCGCTGGAATAGAAGTGTGACGATAACCAGCTGTTTTCGAAAATACGAGAACATTCAATTTCTTTTGTTCTGCAGCTTTTTTATCCGACTGTGCCATAACACTCAAGGAAACAATTATGGCCAGAAATAGCACCAATACATTTTTCATTTGGAGTAGTTTTTATGTGAAATTGTGAAGTCGAAGATATAAAAAAAAGCGACCTGTTTAAGAGATCGCTTTTAAATATATCAAAATAATTTTTGGCTAATACAAAAAGCTGAGCAAAATACCTGCTGCAATAGCACTCCCAATCACCCCGGCTGAATTTGGACCAACCGCATGCATCAGCAAGTGGTTGGTTTTATCATACTTTAATCCGATAATTTGCGAAATACGTGCACTACCTGGAATAGCAGCCACACCGGCATTACCAATCAGGGGATTAATCTTATTCCCTTCTTTTAGAAAGATATTCATAATTTTTACGAATAAGACACCTCCAATTGTAGCAACCACAATAGATACAGCTCCCAGAATGAAAATAGTTAAGGTCTTCATCGTAAGAAAAGTATCAGCTTGAGTGGATGCGCCAACAGTTAAGCCAATCAAAATTGTAACAATATCAATTATTGCCCCTTTGGCAGTTTCAGCCAAACGCTTAGTTACAGTACTCTCTTTCAGTAAATTACCTAAGAATAGCATACCTAGAAGAGGCAAAGCTGCAGGTACTAACAGACACGTCAGCAATAATCCGGCAATCGGAAAGAGAATTTTTTCCCGTTGAGAAACCATTCTCAATGGTTTCATTCTGATCACCCGCTCTTTACTGGTAGTCAGCAATTTCATGAATGTTGGCTGAAATATTGGAACCAGTGCCATATAGGCATAAGCAGAAACAGCAATTGCACCTATTAATTCAGGAGCAAGTTTAGAAGAAAGAAATATCGCTGTAGGACCATCTGCACCGCCAATTATTCCAATCGCACCGGCCTCGGAAGGGGTAAATCCAAACTTGACAGCAATAACATAGGCACTAAAAATGCCCAGTTGAGTGGCAATACCAATTAGGATCAACTTTGGATTTGAGATTAAAGCAGAAAAGTCGGTCATTGCTCCGATTCCCAAAAAAATCAGGGAGGGATAAATTCCACGCAGAACCCCGAGATAGAGGTAATTAAGTACACTTCCACTTTCAAATACTCCGATCTGCAAACCCGGATGAAATGCGATATTTCCTATCAAAATCCCGAATCCAATCGGAACCAGCAGCATAGGCTCATACTCTCTGACAATAGCCAGGTAGATGAAAAACACACCTATCAGAATCATCAATATATTGCCAATAGTTAAATTAGCAAAAGCTGTATACTGAAAAAACTGACTCAGCTGTCCCATAATAAAAGTTAGAGAACCTGAATTTTCCATGATTATTCTCCAATCACAATTAATACATCGCCTTCCATTACAGAATCGCCTTTGTTCTTCGCAATCGAAACAATTTTCCCAGCCTTGTCAGCCTCAATATTGTTTTCCATTTTCATGGCCTCCAGAACAAGTAATCGTTGTCCTATCTTTACGGTATCTCCAACTTTTACAAAGAGATCAAGAATTACACCGGGAAGTGGTGATTTAATTGTACCACCACCTTTGGGACCTGAAGGACTACTGGTTTTCGCAACTGCCGGATGGGTGTCTGTTGAAGGAACCGAAATACTGCGTACTAATTTTGGAGTTTTGACAGGTTGCATATCCTTATCCACTTCAACACTGTATCTGGTGCCATTGATTTCAATCTCAGCAATATTATCTTCAATACTTAGCACCTCTGCATTGTATTGATTCCCATTTATTTTAAACTTAAACTTTTTCATTTTCAGTCAGAATTTATCTTGGTGATTTTCTTAATCCATAAATTTTTGAACTCCATGGTGAATAGGTGCGCGAAACCTTGGTCATGGTAATTATAGGATCTTCCTGATCATGTAAATCATTACCATACAGATACAAGGCCATTACAATAGCAGCATTGACTTCGCCGGACAATTTTTCCTTGGCTAAACCCGGAGAGGTGGCCTTCTTTAATTCTTCAGCTTTTCTGGCTTCAATCGTCATTAAATAGCCAATGACTTTAAATAAGAAATACAATAGCAGCAGTGCCAAAAAAACAAAAATAAACGCTGGCATGATCGTTCCTATTCCACTTGGATCGTTTATGTGCAAATCTTTGGCATTCTGGGCATTTGCATTACTGAACCAAAGGGATAGCAAAACGAGTGCAAACTGCTTTAAGATACTTAATTTATTTTTTAGCATGACTAATCAAAATTAAAGCGGAAGGTTTGAATGTTTCTTTGCCGGCATCGTATCCTTTTTCGTTGCCAGAGCCTGAAGAGCACGGATTATGCGGAACCTTGTATTACGGGGTTCAATAACATCATCAATATAACCGTATCTTGCTGCATTATAAGGATTTGCAAATTCATTTTTATATTCAGCCTCAGCTTTAGCAACAAATTCTGCGCGTGCAGCATCATCGGGTAAACCAGCAATCTGTTTGCTGCGTAAAACTTCAATGGCACCTTTAGGTCCCATAACAGCAATTTCGGCTTGCGGCCATGCATAATTGATATCACCGCGCAAATGTTTCGAACTCATCACACAGTAAGCACCTCCATATGCTTTGCGAAGAATTACAGTGATTTTTGGAACTGTTGCCTCGCCATAAGCAAATAGAAGCTTGGCACCATGAATAATTATACCACCATATTCTTGTGCTGTTCCAGGCAAGAATCCGGGAACATCTTCAAGCGTGACCAAAGGAACATTAAAGGCATCGCAAAACCTGATAAAACGTGCAGCTTTTCTGGAAGCGTTGATATCCAAAACTCCGGCAAGGTAGGAAGGTTGATTGGCAACAATTCCAACAGGCATACCATTGAACCGGGCAAAACCCACGCAGATATTCTGGGCGTAATTACGGTGTACTTCCATAAATTCGCCATTGTCAACGATCGAATGTATCACATCTTTAACATCGTAAGGCTTATTGGGATTCTCAGGAATAATGTCATTTAAATTGTCATCAAGCCTGTCGATAGGATCATTGCAAGGGGCAATTGGTGGATCTTCAAGATTGTTTTGAGGGAGAAAAGAGAGTAATTTACGAATGAGTAATAAACCTTCTTCTTCAGAATCAGAAACAAAATGGGTAACGCCAGATTTGGTGCCATGTACAATCGCTCCACCAAGCTGTTCGTCAGTTACAACCTCACCAGTTACAGTCTTAACAACTTTAGGACCAGTTACAAACATATAACTTGTATCCTTGCTCATCACAATAAAGTCGGTTAAAGCGGGAGAATATACTGCTCCCCCGGCACAAGGACCAAAAATGGCAGAGATTTGAGGAATCACCCCTGAAGCCATAATATTACGCTGAAAAATTTCAGCATAGCCTGCCAATGCGGTCACCCCTTCCTGAATACGTGCACCACCCGAATCATTAATACCAATACAGGGAGCTCCAACCTTCATGGCCATATCCATCACCTTGCAAATCTTTTGCGCAAAAGTTTCTGAAAGAGAGCCACCAAATACGGTAAAATCCTGTGAAAAGATAAAAATTGTTCGACCATCGATGGTACCTCGTCCGGTAACTACGCCATCGCTCATAAATTTTGTCTTCTCCATACCAAAATTGGTACAGCGATGGGTTACAAACATGTCAAACTCTTCAAAGCTCCCTTCGTCAAGTATTAAGTCGATACGTTCGCGTGCGGTTAATTTACCTTTGGTATGCTGGGCACTGATTCTTTTTTCCCCGCCACCAAGTTTGGCCTCCGCACGAAGGTCAATCAAATTTTTGATTTTGTCCTGATTGCTCATCGTACTATTAATTAATTTTATATCTGTGATTTATTCACTGCAAAGTTCTGTAAGTACCCCCAACGTCGATTTAGGATGTAAAAATCCGATATTCAGTCCTTCTGCGCCCTTTCTTCCTTGTTTATCAATTAATTGAATTCCAGCCTCGCTTGCCTGCTGAAGAGCTGTGTTTACATCATCCACTGCAAAAGCAATGTGATGAACTCCTGGTCCTTTTTTCTCCAGAAATTTGCCGATAGGGCCTTCGGGATCAGTCGACTCAAGGAGCTCAATTTTGGTTTGCCCAACTTTGAAGAAGGCGGTTTTTACCTTTTGATCTACAACCTCCTCCATTGCGTAACATTTGATCCCTAAAAGGGTCTCATAATAGGGAATAGCAGTCTCAAGGCTGACGACCGCAATACCTATATGTTCAATATGTGATACATTCATCGTATTTGGAATTATGATTTATTATTGTTTAACGATTGAATCCGGGATTAACCCGGATTCCAATCCTTAATTATTTAGAAACAGGTTGGAAGCGGTAATGAGGACCAAATCTCTCAAATGCAGCTTTGTCAAGCATCTCCTGATGTCTTGGATGTGCAATCGAGATTAACAATTTGGATCTTTCCTGTAAAGTTTTTCCGTATAGGTTTACAGCACCATTCTCAGTAACAACCCAATGGATATTAGCACGGGTCGACACAACCCCTGATCCTTCAATGAGTGTAGGACTAATTTTCGACAATCCTTTTTCAGTCACAGATGGCATTGCAATGATTGGTCTGCCACGGAAGGAGTGACCTGCACCTCTGATAAAATCGATCTGCCCTCCAACGCCTGAATAGTGTTTTATCCCAATAGAATCGGCACAAACCTGGCCAGTTAAATCAATTGCCAGTGCTGAATTGATCGCAGTAACACGATCGAGCTTACGAATCACCGCAACGTTATTGGTATGACCAACATCCATCATGGCAACCAATGGATTATCGTCAACAAAATCATACAATTCCTTTGATCCCATCAGAAATGATGCAACCATTTTTCCTTTATCGATACTTTTCATACTTCCGGTTACTATCCCCTTTTCAACAAGCGGAAGTATACCATCAGCAAACATTTCTGTATGAACACCCAGATTCTTATGATTTCCCAGTTGAGCCAGAACGGCATTCGGAATTCCTCCGATTCCCATTTGCAAACAAGCGCCATCCTCAATTAAAGCTGCTGCATTTTTTCCGATAGCGATATCCATCTCACTCAAAGGTTCAAGTTTGTGAGCATAAAGCAGCGCATCATCTTCAACAAAAATATCAATCTGGTCGAGTCTGATCATCGCGTCTCCCCAGGCTCTTGGAACATTGGGATTGACCAGCGCAATCACAACATCTGCACATTCTACCGCTGCAAGTGTTGCATCAACAGAAGTTCCTAAAGAGACATAGCCATGCTTGTCTGGTAAGGAAACCATTATCATAGCAACATTTACCTTCAAATAACCCTCACGAATTAATTTCTGAGTCTCACTTAAGAATACAGGGATATAATCGGCATAACCAGCCTGAGTTTGTTTGCGAAGATTTGCACCTACAAAAAATTGCTGAGTATCAAATATTCCTTCAAATTCAGGATTACCATATTCAACGACACCTTCAATATGAAGATGTTGAATTTTTACATCATAAAGTTCTCCGGCACGTCCACGTTCAACCATAGCTTTGATTAACCGGTGAGGAGTAACAGCGACGCTGCTCAAATGAACCCTATCGCCTGACTTGATAACTTTGACCGCATCTTCAGCAGTAACATATCTAACTTGCTTCATATGAAAATATAACTGTTTAAAAATTGCCGCAAAGGTAGGAATTATTAG
>Ga0073936_10007184_pt1 | contig 14453 bp, 12 predicted proteins | sample AliMusrvi5mmetaG_FD_87041 | JGI IMG/M metagenome (GOLD analysis project Ga0073936, IMG submission 87041) | Freshwater lake bacterial and archeal communities from Alinen Mustajarvi, Finland, to study Microbial Dark Matter (Phase II) - Alinen... | ecosystem: Environmental > Aquatic > Freshwater >... | reverse complement strand
CTAAATTAATTACTTTAATTATGACCAAGTACGTTTATACATTCGGAAATGGACAGGCTGAAGGCGGAGCAGGGATGAAGAATCTCCTCGGAGGGAAAGGTGCCAACCTCGCAGAGATGAACCTGATTGGCGTTCCGGTTCCTCCGGGATTCACAATTACCACTGAAGTTTGTACCGCTTTTGTTGAGAAAGGGCGAGACGCAGCTTTCGAAATGATCAAAAAGGAAGTACAGGATGCAGTGACACTTGTTGAGCAACTAACAAACACTAAATTTGGGTCAAAAGAAAACCCTTGTTTACTCTCTGTTCGTTCAGGAGCTCGCGCATCGATGCCAGGTATGATGGACACAATCCTTAACCTGGGATTGAATGACCTGGCTGTTGATGGAATTGCAAAAAAATCGGGCAATGAGCGTTTTGCATGGGATTCATACCGCCGTTTTGTACAGATGTACGGAGATGTTGTATTAGGCTTAAAACCACATAGCAAAGAAGATATCGATCCTTTCGAAGAGATTATCGAGGGATTAAAAGAGGAGCGTGGTATTCACCAGGATACCGACTTTACAGTTGCTGACCTTAAATTATTGGTGCTTCGTTTTAAACAGGCTGTTTTGTTGAAAACCGGAAATGAATTTCCTTCCGATCCATGGGAACAATTATGGGGTTCTGTAGGCGCTGTTTTCGAAAGCTGGATGAACGACCGGGCAATCTACTACAGGAAACTGAATAATATTCCTGTTGAGTGGGGAACCGCTGTAAATGTTCAGGCGATGGTATTTGGAAACATGGGAAATAATTCGGCTACCGGTGTTGCATTTACACGTGACGCATCGACAGGTGAAGATATTTTCAATGGTGAATACCTTATTAATGCACAGGGTGAAGACGTTGTTGCAGGTATCCGTACTCCGCAGGAGATTACACTCGAAGGATCGCACCGTTGGGCGGCACTTCAGAATGTAAGCGAAGAAGAACGCGCCTCAAAATTCCCTTCACTCGAGGAGGCAATGCCGGTCGCTTATGCCGAATTGCTGGCGACTCAGCAAAAACTTGAAAATCACTATCACGATATGCAGGACATCGAGTTTACCATTCAGGATGGCAAACTTTGGTTGTTGCAAACACGTAACGGTAAACGTACCGGTGCTGCAATGGTGAAAATGGCCGTTGATATGCTTGCCGAAGGTTTTATCGATGAGAAAACAGCTCTGATGCGTGTTGAACCAAATAAACTGGATGAATTACTTCACCCGGTATTCCATACTGAGGCACTTTTAACTGCTAAAGTTATTGCAAAAGGACTACCTGCATCTCCGGGTGCAGCAACAGGGCAGATCGTTTTCTTTGCTGATGAGGCAGGGAAATATGAAAACTCTATCCTTGTCCGTATCGAAACATCTCCTGAGGATCTTGAAGGGATGGTTATCGCCAGAGGTATTTTGACCGCTCGTGGAGGGATGACCTCTCATGCTGCTGTCGTTGCCCGCGGAATGGGTAAATGCTGCGTTTCCGGAGCCGGATCAATGCGTATCGATTACAAAACCAGAACTTGTGAAGCCGGTGGCCTATCCTATAAAGAGGGTGACTGGATTTCATTAAACGGTTCAACAGGCGAGGTCTATGATGGTAAAGTAAAAACTCAGGAGGCTGAATTAAGCGCTGACTTTGCCAAATTGATGGATCTGTCCGATAAATTCTCCCGTATGAAAGTTCGTACCAATGCCGACACACCTAAAGATGCTGCAATTGCACGTCAGTTTGGTGCCAAGGGTATTGGTCTTTGCCGTACAGAGCACATGTTTTTCGAAGGGGAACGGATCAAGGCGATGCGCGAAATGATCCTCTCATCTGATGAAAAGGGTCGTAAGCTGGCATTGGCTAAATTATTGCCCTACCAGCGTTCAGACTTCGAAGGAATCTTTGAGGCGATGGCCGGTTATGGCGTTACTGTTCGTCTTTTGGATCCGCCATTGCACGAATTTGTTCCTCACCAACAAGCTACCCAAAAAGAACTTGCCGATGAGATGGGAATCTCAATCGACCAGATTCGTATCAAGGTTTCTGAACTTGAAGAGTTCAACCCAATGTTAGGGCACCGTGGTTGCCGTTTGGGAATCACCTATCCTGAGATCACCGAGATGCAGGCACGTGCAATCATCGAAGCTGCGATGAACCTCAAAGCAAAAGGTGTTGACGCCCGTCCTGAAATCATGGTTCCATTGATTGGTACTGTTGCTGAGTTCAAGAATCAGGCTGATATCATCAATAAGACTGCAGAGGCTGTATTTGCTGAGCGTGGTGACAGGATTGACTATCTTGTTGGTACAATGATCGAAGTTCCCCGTGCTGCCCTGACTGCCGAAGGTATTGCCAAGGAAGCACAGTTCTTCTCCTTTGGAACCAATGACCTTACTCAGATGACGATGGGATTCTCGCGTGATGACGCCGGTAAATTCTTACCTGCATACCTCGATAAGGGAATTCTTAAACAAGATCCTTTCCAGATTTTGGATCAGCATGGTGTTGGTCTGTTGATCGAGATGGCCGTTGCGAAGGGTCGTTCAACCCGTCCTGACATCAAATTGGGAATTTGCGGCGAGCATGGCGGTGAGCCAAGTTCTGTTGAATTCTGCGATGGCGTTGGCCTTGACTATGTGAGCTGTTCTCCATTCAGGGTACCAATCGCGCGTTTAGCTGCTGCTCAGGCAAATCTGAAAAAACAATAAGTTCATTCGGACTATAGATAAAAAAGGCGCTGAGAGGCGCCTTTTTTTGTATCCATCTGTTAAATTGCCAATACGAGGAGGTAAAACCACCGAGGCTGGGAGAGCACGGAGAAAAATTAACACGGAGGCACGGATAGCACGGAGGAGCACGGAGTTATTTTTAAATTATTCTCCGTGAATCTTAGTGTACTCAGTGCCTCCGTGGTGATTTTTTTTAATATATACCAATCTCAAATATACGAATAAGTCCCCATCCTACTGATTCTTCATCACCTTATTCCGCCCTTTTCGCTTGCGGATAGTCCTGTGCTTATATTCGTTCGATATGATGCTTATATTTCCATCTATCTCTAGTACTGCCAGGTCGACCTCCCTGATTTCGGCAACCCCATGTTCCCTCACCGCTTCCAAAATCTCTTCATGGGTAATCCGCGCCTTATCCATATTGGCCTTATTAAGCTGCCCCTTGTAAATCAGGAGCATTTCGTTGCCCTGAACGAAATTCCCAAGCTTTGGAAAACGATAGAGTAGAAATTTGAACAGGTAATTGATAATAAACAGGGTAGAGGCAGCCACTAATCCTCCGGAAAGTGAGGAGTCTGAGCCTACCATAGCATTTTGGACAGCATTGCTGATCAGCAAAATGAAAACCAGGTCGATAATTGAAAGCTGTGCTAACTCCTTCTTCCCAAACAGTCTGATCGCTACAATAATAAAAAGGTAAACAGCCGAACTGCTTAGTACAATTTTTAAATATCCTTCAAGTAATTCCATTTTCGCTTAATTCTTTAATTCCTTCATTCCTGCATTCCTTGCTCCTACCCCATCACTGAGGCTCCGATGAGCCTGCCAATTCCAAAGGTAATGGCTGCCGCAGCAAGTCCGAATATAACCTGTCTAAAACCCGAATGCCAGATGCTTTTCCCTGTAAACAAGGTAATTGAAGCGCCAATCAGAAATAATCCAAATCCGCTGAAAATTGAACTCAGGATGATTGCCCTGAAACCTCCTACAAAGAAAAAAGGGATAACAGGAATTACTGCACCTACTGCAAATAGGATGAAGGATGCCACTGCAGCCTCCATGGCAGAACCTTCAAGATCTTCCTTATTGATCCCAAGTTCCTCCTTGATTAAGACCTCATGAGCCAGTTCCTTATTCGAAATTATATCTTTCGCCATTTTCTGAGCCTGCTCTTCTGGAATCCCTTTAGACTGATAGATCAGGGCTAGTTCCCACTGTTCACCTTCGGGGTTATTTTCCAACTCCTCCAGCTCCAGCTGCATCTGATTCTCATAGAGCTCCTTTGAACTTGTCACTGAGATCCATTCTCCCAGAGCCATGGATAACGCTCCGGCAAGTAATCCGGCCAGACCGGTAAAGAGGATCGTACTCTGACCGCTTGCTGCCCCCGCAATCCCCATGACGAGACTAAAATTTGAAACAAGCCCGTCATTTCCTCCGAGTACAGCAGCCCTGAGAGCATTCCCGCCGACGGAGCGGTGCCGCTTCTCAAATCGTGCAAGGTAGTTGCCTGATACGCTGGGATGGTTTGCGGCGATGTTCTGAAGGATCGTTACATGAGCCGTATCCGATAGCGAACGATCTGCATTCACGTTTTTTCGTGAATTGATAACCGAAAGGGAGATGTTTTTCTCGGTATCCATCAGTACGCCAAGTATAAAATCATATCCCAATAGCTTCCCAATTTTATTCAGCACGCGCGCTCTTACCGATGGAGGTGGCATATTGGCCGGATCAAGATTGTTGATCTTCATAAATGCAGTAGCATGTCCCTTCTCGATCTCCGACATTTGCCTGAACACATTGACAATGTTGGGATCCTCTTCGTGCTCTGCCAGAATCTGATAAAGATAACTGGCATCAATTTCGGTTTGTATATTTTTAAAGTTGATCATCTTATTTTGTTAAATGCAAAGAGGGCGGAAAACCCCCATTTTGATTTAACAAATTTATGATAAAAATCGTTGTTTGGATGGCTGACTCCCTTATACCCATTCCAAATTGATGTAGGTGGGTCAAATGGCAAGGTAAAATTAGTTGCATTATTGCAGATGAATTCGAAAGATTCAAATCAGTTTTTTACATCAACAGAAGCAAAGGTCCTTCTTATCCCTTTCGAATACTTAACTTTAGGATAACCAAAGATTACAAACAATCCCTCACGACTTTTGAATTTAATTCCATACTTCTCCCTGAGTTTTCTTGCTCTCCCTCCATTTTGAATAAAAGGGTGGATACCTCCGATCATACAAGTTCCCAGACCGAGCGATTCACCTGCAATCATCGCGTAAGTTGCGGCAATGATTGGGTCTGCAGGATCGGTAAATGGAGAACCATAAAAATAGATTGCAAGCGGAGCATTGTATGTGACATAATCAATCCCTTTTTCCATACTCCCGGTATAGATCTGAATGAGTGGTTTTATGAATTCTTTGAACATCTGGTGGTTGGTTTTTCCGAGGAATGGGCGGATTAAAAATAGAAACCAGTCTGAAACAAACCATTTCATACTTTGAAGGAAAATACAAAAGTCGACAGAGAATTTCCTGACTTTTTCATGGTCTTCAAGAACCAACAGATGGACATCGGATGGCGGTATACCCATTGGAGCTGTAGAGGCTGCTGTAACAATTTTATCAAGCGTTTCCCGGTCAACTGGCTTGTCGGTAAATTCCCGTATACTTCTTCTTGACTGAAGTAAATTACATAACTGCATATAGGTTGCTGAGCTCTCTTTATCTGGTAATTTAAATAGATCGTCAACAGATAATTCCCGACCGGATATTTCAATTGCCTCAGTGGGACAAATGGCCATGCAATGCCCGCAACCAATGCAGCCAATCAAGGGATTGCCGGTTAATGCAACTTTCTTATCAATAATGTGAAAACTGAAATCGGTGCAAACCTCAACACATAATCCGCAGCCATTGCATTTGGTTTTGTCGATGCGAATTTCAGCTTCTACTGTTGTTCTGGATGTAGGGATAGCCATAGCTGATTCACTTTAAAGGTTCATTCTCCTATCAAATATAGCGATAAAAAGTCGAATTTTCAAACCGAAAAAATCACTTATCTTTGCAATTCAACATTATAAACCATTGTGGGAAGGGTATTATCTATTGATTACGGGAAAAAAAGGGTTGGATTGGCAGTGACAGATCCGTTACAAATTATTGCCACAAGGTTGACCACTGTTTCAGCGGAGGAGATCTGGGGATTTTTGTCTGATTATTTCGCGCGTGAATCGGTAGAACTGGTGCTGATTGGGTATCCGATGCAACTCAATAATCAGCCTTCCGAGGCGATCAGGTATATCAACCCTTTCCTTAAAAAGTTCCAGCAGATTTATCCCGCTATGCCTATTCAGCAGATGGACGAACGGTTCACCTCCCGGATGGCCTTTCAAACGATGATCGATGCCGGAGTAAAAAAGAAGGAGCGACAGAACAAAGAGACTATCGATGGTGTTAGTGCTACAATTATCCTTCAATCGTACCTTGAAGGGAAGAAATTTTTAAAGTAATAAGCATGATTTATCCGATTACCGTGTATGGAGATCCCGTACTTAGAAAAATAACCACTGATTTAGATGAAAATTATAAAGGGCTTAAACAACTTGTAGAAGATATGTTTGAGACCATGCATAATGCCGAAGGGGTTGGACTTGCAGCTCCACAAATCGGTCTTACCTGCCGTATTTTTGTTATCGATCTCTCTGCCCTGGGAGAAGATGAGCCGACGCTTAAAGATTTCAGAAAAGCATTTATTAATCCCCATATCATTGAAGAAACTGGCGAAAAGGTCTTAATTGAGGAGGGATGCCTCAGTATCCCAGGTTTGCGGGAAGAGGTGTTGAGATACAGTACAGTCCGGATTAAGTATCAGGATACCGATTTAAAGGAATACGATGAGATTTTTACCGGCTTTCCTGCCCGCGTAATACAGCACGAATACGATCATCTCGAAGGGGTGATGTTTGTTGATTATTGTTCTCCACTTAAAAAAAGGATTCTCAAAGGTAAATTGACCGATATAACCAAAGGACAGGTAACCACGAGTTACAGGATTAAGGTTCCAAGGTGACGTATTAAGAGGCGAATGGGCGAGGGGCGAAAGGGAGAAGAGGCGAAGGGGTGAAAGGGAGTCAGCTAATGTGCTAATTCGGCAATGCGGCAATTTGAAAATTCATCAACTGGGAGGTAATCAGACCTTAAAGGGGTGGTGTGATTATAAAAAAGCAAATAAATTTTCAGGGTTTGTTTTAATTTTGTATTTTTCACTTTGGATATTGCATTGATCACCATTTTCTGCAAATTATTTCTAACCTCTGATTTGTGCTATTCAATTTATTATTAATTTTTAATAATGAGCAATATCGATGAAATAATAGCCCAATCTTCCTTTTCCCTGTCCGATCTGGAACAGCTTCTTCGATGCGAAGGTGAGGACATGCTTCGCCTCCTGGAACACGGGGGAAGAATCAAAAATCTTTATTCAGGAAATAAAGTTTATTTCAGAGGGCTCATTGAATTCTCGAATATTTGCCAAAAAGATTGTTTTTATTGCGGAATAAGACACTCCAATCGTTCCGTTCAACGGTATAACCTTACTGATCAGGAGATATTGGAAGCGGCCCGTTTTGCCGATGAATGCAATTTTGGATCGATCGTATTACAATCGGGTGAAAACAGTTCACCAGCCTCTGCCGACCGGATCTCAAAACTTGTCGAGCAGATTAAACATCAAAGCAAAGGACGTCTTGGTATTACACTCTCCGTTGGTGAGCAGCCGGAACCGGTTTACCGGCAGTGGTTCGAGGCGGGCGCCCACCGATATCTGTTGCGCATCGAAACCACAAATCAAACCCTTTTTCGCAAAATTCATCCTCAGAATCTTTTACACGATTTTAACCGTCGTCTCGATTGCCTCCATGCACTTCGGGCCATTGGGTACCAAACCGGTACAGGTGTTATGATCGGGCTCCCTTTCCAGACGATGGGTGATCTGGCACAGGACCTGCTCTTTTTTCAGCAGTTCGGTATTGATATGGTAGGGATGGGACCCTACCTCGAACACTCCCAAACGCCGCTTTATAAATTTCGGAATGAACTCCTGCCAATTCAAAAAAGATTCGAACTCTCGTTAAAGATGATCGCCACCCTGCGGATACTGATGAAAGATATCAATATTGCTGCGGCAACAGCACTTCAGGCGATCGATCCGATGGGTCGGGAAAAGGGGATCAAGGTGGGTGCCAATATTATCATGCCCAATATCACTCCGGGACTTTATCGGAATGATTACCTTCTCTATGAAAATAAACCTTGCATCGATGAGGAACCTTCACAGTGCAAAGGATGTCTCGATGCACGCATAGCAATGGCAGACGGGGAGATTGGCTATGGTGAATGGGGGGACTCCCTTCATTTTAAAACGAGAACAAAGACGTAGTCCCGAAGCCTGTTTACTTACCTTTTCACCCTTATAAGATGACATAAAATCTGATTTTTTTCATGTTTTTAGATAAATTGAAGCGCCAATAACTTCAATAAGAATGATTATATTTATAAGAAATTAAGATCTCCTTTTTATTCAATTATTTATCCTAAAAACATTGATTATGGAAGCGCTTCTCCCTATTGTCGCAGTAGTAATAGTCCTTTTCTTTTTTGCAGGAATACGGATTGTCAGACCAACTCATCGGGCGTTGGTTGAACGGTTTGGTAAATATCACCGCTTTGCAGGCTACGGTTTTAACTGGATTATCCCGGGTATCGATATTATGTACAAAATCAATATCACCGAGCAGATGATTAATGCAGAACCTCAGGAGATTATAACAAACGATAATCTGAATGCAAAGGTGGATGCCCAGGTTTATTTTAAGATCAAATCGGATGAGCTAAGTGTGAAGAATTCACAATACAATGTCAACAGTATCGAATATCAGATTGTCAATCTTGCGCGTACCACTTTAAGGAATATTATTGGCACCATGACTCTTAAATCGGCAAACAGTGAACGCGGGAAAATCAATAAGGAGCTTCATGGAACTCTTTTGGAGGAGACCATGAACTGGGGAATTGAAATTGTCCGAACCGAACTTAAAGAGATCGATCCGCCGAAAGATGTTCAGGAGACCATGAATAAGATCGTCAAAGCAGAAAATGAGAAAATCGCAGCGATAGACTTCGCAACCGCCACCGAAACAAAGGCTGATGGGGAAAAACGTGCAGAGATCCGTCGTGCGGAAGGGATCAAGCAGGGTGCGATTCTTCGGGCAGAGGGTGAAGCGCAGGCTATTCAGCTGGTGAATGAGGCTGCTGAGAAATATTTTGTAGGAAATGCCCAGTTATTACGTAGAATTCAGGCCATGGAGACATCACTGAAGGATAATTCGAAAATCGTCGTTCCTACAGGTTCCGACCTCGTTAATGTGATGGGGGAAATGGGAGGTGTTCTTCCAATCAATACAAAGAAAGATAACAGTTCAGCAGGCATCCTGAAAACTTAGGTCAACCGTTGTAAGCGGCTGCATCAAAAGTAAAGAATGTTGATACAGCCTCTTTATTCCGAGCTGAAATATCCGCATCGTTGGATTTTACTTGAATGGTTAGCTCCAGCTTTTAAAGCGATTCGGACTGCTCCCCCTGTGGTGGCATTAAAATATTTTGGCTCGTTTGAAGCAAAGAGCGGATAGTCACTGTTTTCAAAACCATTCCCGGATGTTCTGTTCTCAACAAGAACGGCATCCGGGAATTTTTCTTTGAATAACGGTAATTCAGCCTTGTTTTTTCCCGACAGGATGACCAGATCAGAATGAGGGAGGTAATTCAAATCGGAACTATTCCTTTTTCTCTCAACTGGAAGGTATATTGCTATACCCTTAAAATTCACGAAGTTTTGGTTATGGGCAAATGAGCCGAAAACTACAAGGGCAGAATCGGTCAGACAGATTATTTTCGATCGGTGGATACCTCTGAAACCTTCGTACGGCTTGGTATAAGGCTTAAGCTTTTCAACAGTAACGTTTTTATCTGAAGTAAGCCAGATTGTCTCTCTTCCGTGGGTAAACGCAACAAGTAATTTTCCCGGAAGATTAAAAACTACAATCTCCCGCTGTGCCAGTTTTTTATAAGTATTTAAATTGCTTAATAACAATAGGATGATTACTGAAATCAACGATCCGAATAGTGCTATTCTGATTTTGTAAAGAAGAAAAACTGTAAGAAGAACAGCAAAGATCACAATCAGAAATAAAGTGAAGTCAGATGGATAGATCCCTTCAATTACAGAATAGGGTAGCTTTTCGACAAAACGAACGGAGAAAAGCATTCCCTGGCCTGCCCATTCAAGAACCTTAGTCATTATTACTCCCCAAAAGGGAACTATCGGTGCAACCGCAAACACGATACAAGAAAGGTAGAGAATTACAGTGACCAATGGGATGACCATCAGATTTGCCAACAGAAACCACGTTGGGAACTGGTGAAAATAATGCAACAGAAATGGGATTGTCCCGATCTGGGCAGCCAGAGAAACGGTAATCATTATCCAGATCTGATCAGGAACCCAGTATTTAAAATACCGCAATCTATATAAAAAAGGGTGGAAATAAACAATTGAAAATACCGCAGCATAGGAGAGCTGAAACCCTACATCATAAACCAGGGAGGGATTAAAACAGAGCAAGACAAATGCCGAAGCAGCCAGTGAGTTGTAAATATTGGCATTCCGGCTCAGTGTTTTGCCGATCAGGATAAAAGTGAACATCGCTGCTGCCCGAAGCACGGAAGCGGACAGACCGGTAACAAAGGCATAACCCCAGACTCCGGCAAGAATAAGTAGCGTTTGGATAATGATTCCCCATTTTTTACGGTTCAGGAATCGCAGGAAAAATTCGAGAACTACAAAGATGATGGCAACGTTCATCCCCGAGACTGCCAATACATGGGTCACTCCCGTTTTTGAGAAACTTTGGGTGATTTCAGGTTCAAGTTCTTCCCGTGCACCAAGGCTAACGGATGAAACCAGATGTAAAATTTCACCTTTAAGCCCACAATCCTCAATGATTTTAATTAACCGGTCACGGACAATCAGCGATTCTTCTGCCAGATTAGGCCTCTTTTGTCCGGCTAAAAAATGGTAATCTTTATGCTTGATAAAAATCCGGTGGCCGATCTGATTCCGGATTGCATAGGCCTGGTAGTCGAACTCAAACGGGTTTCCTGTTTTTCGAAGCTGATCCGGTCTTCCACGAAACCACACCACAAATCCTGGCTCTACAAGGGACAGGGAATCTGATTTTTCGAAATAGGCAAGCACCTTGATTTTTGGTTCGAGCAGCCGGATCACAGCCCGGTATGACTTCTCTTTTTCTATCGGATATTCATCGACCACAGCAAAATATCCCTTTTCGGGCAGAGGTTGCGGAACATAACGGAGATCAGTAGCAATAAAGAGACCCAAAAAAAGAAAAACAGGAATAAGGATAATCCCAAATAGTGATTCCCTCTTGAAGGTTACGGTGATAAAATAGGGAAGGAGTAGGAAAAATGTAATAGATAATCCCAGAAACAACCATTTAAATTCAGGCCTGAACAGATCGCCTAAAACAATTCCTGCAATAAAAGGGACAAGAAGCCTGACAAATGGTGCGGTATGCAGCCTGTCGCTGAGATCGCTCATCCAGAGATTTAAATTATTAATTAAAGTTACATAAATTATCCCTTTCAGTTGCTAATTTTCAAACCATTTACCAACTGATTTGTTCTACAGATATGAACAAACAAAACAGATTATCCCGGGCAAACAGCCCCTATCTTAAGCAACATGCGGATAATCCCGTTGACTGGTATGAATGGGGTGAAGAGGCGCTCGCAAAAGCGAAGGAAAAGAATAAACCACTGATCATTAGTGTTGGCTATGCGGCATGTCATTGGTGCCATGTAATGGCTCATGAATCGTTTTCTGATGAGTCGATTGCCGAATTTATGAATGAACATTTTGTATGCATAAAAATTGACAGGGAGGAGCGTCCCGATATCGACCGTATTTATATGGATGCCGCCCAGCTCTTGTCCGGCAGGGGAGGATGGCCTCTGAATGCATTTGCACTTCCTGATGGCCGGCCATTTCATGCCGGGACCTATTTCCCTCCTGAGCAATGGACTGACGCTTTAAGCCAGCTCAGCCATCTTTATCAAACCAGCTATCCCCGGATTTTGCAGGCTGCCGAAGCGCTTACCCAGGGTATTCGTGCCAATGCATTGCCTGAAATTGTTAATCCTTTGCCATTCACAAGGGAGGAATATGTGGAGTCGTTTGCAAATCTGATTCAGACAATCGATTTTAAGTTAGGAGGGTATAATGGAGCCCCAAAATTTATGCTGCCCATTGGTTTTGAATTTCTGCTTCATTATCACTACCTGACGGGTGATCAGCAGGCGCTTGATGCCGTAACCATCAGCTTGGATGCAATGGCAAGGGGTGGAATTTACGATCAGATTGGCGGAGGCTTCTCGCGCTATTCAACCGACCAGTTCTGGAAGGTCCCCCACTTCGAGAAGATGCTTTACGACAATGGACAGTTAATTTCGCTTTATGCCCATGCTTATCAGGTCACTAAAAGATCCCGGTATGCTGAAGTTGTTGAGCAAACCATTGCTTTTGCTGAAAGGGAACTTCGCCACCCCGAAGGTGGGTTTTATGCTTCGATAGATGCCGACAGCGAATATGAGGAGGGGAAGTTTTATGTCTGGACAAGGCAGGAATTGGAATCTGTTTTGGATCCCGCAGATGCAGCCCTTATGCTGGAATTTTATCTAATGACCACGCGGGGGAATTGGGAGGATGGGAAAAACATTCTGCATTATAGTTCAGACAAAGAGTATTTTGCTGTAAAAAGTGGGATTTCCGTAAAGGATTTCAATCGAATATTGGAGCGTTCAAACAAGAAATTGCTTGAAGAAAGGAATCTGCGAATCCGTCCTGCCACCGACGACAAAATTCTGACTTGCTGGAATGCGCTGATGCTATCGGGTTATTTGAATGCCTTTAAAGCACTTGGGAAAGCAGATTATCTCGAACAGGCGCTTAAAACTGCCCGGTTCCTTGAGAAATATATGATCTCCAAAGATAGATTGCTTTACCGTGTTTTCAAGGATGGGAAAGTTAGTATTGAAGGTTTCCTTGATGATTACACCTTGCTTGCAGAAGCATTTGTTACTCTTTACGAGGTTACGTTTGATATCCACTGGCTAAACCTGAGCCAGCACCTTACTGCCCAAATATGGAACCATTTCCGGGATGCTGAACATAACCTGTTTTTTTATACTTCAGACTTGTCCGAGCCATTGATTGCACGAAAACACGAAACGTCGGACAATGTAATTCCAGCATCGAACTCTGTATTGGCCCATCTCCTGTCTGAATTTGGAATAATAACAGGGAATACTGAATATACCGACATGGCAGTCCGAATGGCTCAGAATTTCAGAACTGAGATTATTCAGCATGGTCCCTATTATGCCAATTGGGCGATGCTGGTTGGGAAACTTACCCATCCTGATTTTGAAATTGCAATTTTAGGGGAGAATGCGTTGGCAGTTAGTCATGAAATTCAGAGCCATTATCTGCCAACAGCCACTTTTGCAGGTGGATTAACGGAGAATCTTCCCGTTTTGATGAACCGGCTAATGGAAAATCAAACGGTTATTTATGTTTGTCAGGACAAGGTGTGTAACCTTCCGGTGAGCACTGTTGATGAAGTATTAACCCTGATTTTACAACCCTGATTGATCAACAAAAAATCATGCAAAGAGACCACCCTTGATCATATTGAAAAGTGTGGTCTCTTTGGAAATATATAAATCATCTTTACCTATTCCGCGTAAAGATCAATTTGGATTTATAAGTAAGACTTCCGATAGAATTTTAGTTTTTATTGATTGCGTTTTATGTTGCAATTCCATTTTAAGCTTTTCATTGATAATCCCTTTTGAAGAATCAAAATTTTCATAAAAATTAGGAAAGACAAAGGTTTCATTGACTACCCCTCCGAAATACGGGAATGTCCCTTTAGCGGCTTCCAGAACAGTTGCTCCGCCTCTTCCCCCCGGTGATGTTGACATAAGAAGTATTGGTTTATTTCCGAACGCTTTTCTGTTTTGAATGCGGGATATCCAGTCGAAAATATTCTTAAACGCAACTGAGTAAGACCCATTATGCTCGGCAAGTGAAATGATGAGCAAATCACTTTCATCAATTTTCTGGGCAAAATCCAAAGCCAATTGATGGATTCCGTTGGCAGCGGCTCTGTCAGAGCTAAACAACGGCATTTCATAATCATTTAAATCTAAAATCTCTACGCTATCTCCCTTAAACAAGGTGGTGGTGTAAGCCACTAAATCTTTATTGATCGATTTGGAACTGTTGCTACCTGCAAATGCTAATATTTTCATTTTTCTTAATTGTAAAATTTATAATGTGACAAAAATAACTATATTTGCTATCTATTAGTAATTAGTTACGTGATGTAAACTAGTTACCTCTGGGTAACTTAAATTTAAAGGTTATGGAACAAACTTATGGGAAAGAGGCTTGCCAGGCAAAGTTAAGGGCTTCGCGTGATGCGTTGGAAGTGATACAGGGAAAATGGAGGATCCCAATAATCGTATCCTTAACTTATGGGAATAAGCG
>Ga0073936_10007175_pt1 | contig 14464 bp, 8 predicted proteins | sample AliMusrvi5mmetaG_FD_87041 | JGI IMG/M metagenome (GOLD analysis project Ga0073936, IMG submission 87041) | Freshwater lake bacterial and archeal communities from Alinen Mustajarvi, Finland, to study Microbial Dark Matter (Phase II) - Alinen... | ecosystem: Environmental > Aquatic > Freshwater >... | reverse complement strand
TGGGTATTTTCGGGGTCCAAAAAGTGTAATAAACTGGTCCTTTTTATCTCTTAAAATAGTTACATTCTTCTCTTTTGACAGATTCGGTCCATGCTGAGTCAGAAATGTGGATATCTGAGGTTTATCATCCAACGTAATCAGATAAATTGCAACACGATTGCACTCTTTTAGGCGTTTACTTAATGAACTAATGGTCTCTTTGCAATGATCACAGGTAACATCGAAGAAAACAAAAAGCATATCTTTTCCAACTGCAAGGTTTTTAGTTGTAAATGGAGTATTATCAAGTTTAGTAAAACTGAAATGGGGAATAGTTTCTGCCGGTTTTTGAGCGAAAATATTAGTCGACAGGCATAAACCCTGCCATAAAACAATAAAAAATACTAACGTAAATTTTAGGCTTCCCATTTCTTTTATTATCTATCTTAACAAACTTTTGGAGATCTTTTTCAGGCTAAAGTTGCTGATCTGAGGAACATTATTCGCACCTTGTAATTTTAAGATATTGTACTGGTAAACAGGGAAGAATAAAGCAGTCATTACTTTATTCCCATGATCCAGAAATACCTCAATAGAGGTTTTATCAATTAAAATTTGGATATCAACAAGTTGGTTTGTTTGTGGAGAAAATGGGCAGGATATTTTTTGTTTGAACTGGCCATTAAAATCAACCTGCCCGGATGCACTTCTGTCAATTGAAACTTGTCCGGCAACTTTATCCAGACTTACGGTTAACTTCTCCTTTGAATCGCCCAGTGTAAGAATGAAGTTAGCTGATTTATTAAAATCAACTGTAAAGTTTACCTCATAACTTCCGGTTATAATTGTTTTATTATCTGATAATTGAACTGCACTTACAGGAGATTGGATAATTGTATCTACTGGACTAGTTTCATAGTTTTTAAATTCACTCACAGGAAGTGTTTTTAAAGTTAATCCCTGTCCTGCATTTGTCAGAGAAAGAACTCTTGGAACAGTCATTGTACTTCTCCATTTGGTTGTAGGCACTTTATCTGCATAGGACCAGTTGCTCATCCATCCAATCATTATTCTTCTGCCGTCAATAGCGGGAATATTATTATAGGTTGCACCCGCATAATTATCTGCGCCATAGTCAATCCATGAGATGTTAGTAGACTCTGTGGTATAGGTTGTGCCATCAAAATTCCCGATAAAATATTGGGTTGCAGTACCGCCATTAGGGCCTCCGTTACAGCTCACGAATAAAACCCATTTTTTGGAATTTGATCCTTCAACTGGTAGCTCAAATAAGTCAGGACATTCCCAAACGCCACCATGAGCTCCCAGATCCGCACCAAAATCGCTTAAAAACTGCCAGCTTTTCAAATCAGCAGAGGCATATAAATTCACCTTATTCCCGGCGGCCAAAACCATAACCCATTTTTGTCCGGAAGAATACCAAAATACTTTGGGATCTCTGAAATCTGAGATACCTGGATTAGCCAGCACAGGGTTACCAGTGTATTTAGTCCAGCTTACCCCTTTATTATTACTGTAAGCAATACTTTGGTATTGCTGTTGACCATTATGTGTGAAAATTGCAACCATCGGATCTTCCGTACCACTTTTAAACCCGGCAGTATTGTTGACATCGATGACAGCGCTTCCCGAAAAGATTGTGCCTAAATTATCAGGAGTTAAAGCAATTGGAAGATCCTGCCAATTACAAAGATCGGTACTTGTAGCATGTCCCCAGTTCATTGGCCCCCAAACGTTTCCATTTGGATTATACTGATAAAACAGATGATATTGTCCTTTATAAAAGACTAATCCGTTTGGATCATTCATCCAGTTTATGGGGGGAGTAAAATGGTAGAATGGTCTGTAGTCAGTTTCAGAAAGCAACACATTCTTTACCGAATCAGTTGTTATTACCAGAATATTCTGATCGGTACTCTCACCATTCTTCTTGCAGGAAGCCAATCCGAGTGAGATAAAAATAAGAAAAAGGGTCAATTTCGACATTTACCGGATATTTAAATAAGAGTCTTCCGAAGATGTTCCCCGGAAGACTCTTAAAAATTTATTTTGTTTTCAAGTAATCAATGGCGTTCTTATACATCAGTTCAATATTCGCCTGATATGCATTTCCAGTATTTTGATGCCACTCAATTCCGCCGATTCCGATAAAAATTCCAGAACCCTGGAAATCATCCTTTGGCTTAAATTCGAGTACTCCGGCCATCCAATAATCTCCGATGCCATCCCACATTCCAAGCCAGACTGCATTGTTGTCGTTTACAAACTTCGTATAGGCCGTTTCACTGTCATTGGGTAATCCACCCTCAAACTCAGGAATTCTAATTATTACTGCGTTATGATTTTCCTTCCATCCTGATCCGATTACAGGGAATGTAATTCTACCATCAGGTTGCGTTGTCATTGTTATACCCTTGTACAGTGGGTGGCCACTTTGGTCATGTTTCTGGTGAATATTAACACCGATACCCCATACATCTGGATTAAAACCTCCGGGACCTTCATCAAAACCCATAAAATAGTTTTGCGTAATTCGGCCTAAGGTCCAGAAATACTGGATTGCGTATTGGTTAAGAAGTAAGTTACCTCCGTTTTTATAATATTGGGTCATCTTTGATACAACAGTAGGGTCAGTAGTTATAGCAGGTAAAGCATGTCCTGCCACGACATCAAAGTTCCACCAGATTACACGAATTTGGGTTAAATCGACAGAACCATTTTTAATCTGATCAAATGAAATGTACCTTGATTTAGGATAATTTTTGAAAAGCCATTTTCCTCCGGCAATCTCATCATCGTCACCATTTGCAAGAAAGGCTGTTGAGTCAGCGTAAACACCTAAGTAACCGACCATTGTTGCCCCAACTTTGAATGGCAGATAAACCGTATTTGAGACTTTGTTGGCACTGTTGGTCGTCACAATGCTGATCATATACTTTGCAGCCTGTAGATCATTGACCTGGCACGAAGTTATGGTGGGTCCAAGGTCGATTGTCTTGTCACCGATTTTTACCTCAATTTTGGTAACAGGCTGATCAGGAACACTCCATGAAATTAATACACCATTGTCATTTTGAATGGCGCTCACATTTTTAACTGGGGAGGCTCCATCACGTGTAAACCGCAGTGATTGGCCGAGTGAAGTATTTCCATTGTTATCACTCACCTTAATTGTAAAACCATATTCTTTATTTGTCTCAACAATCCCATATTTAAATGATGTTGATTTTATGTTTAAAGGTATTGATGTAACACCATCATTCACTGTTACGTTCAAGGTGTCCTTCACTGGTGGCAAACTCCATGTGAGTGTAACAGTGTCCCCTGCTAACGAATATTGGAGATTGGATATTGCTGCCAGTTTGGTAGGAATGCTTACAATATCGCGCTTCTGGCAACTTATTATCGAGATAAAAAAACCCAATAATATGATATAATTATATCTGTTTTTCATTGTTTCTTGTTTTATAATAAACCATTTAAAAGTTATCTGACAAATTGAACCCATTACTGGACGTATCCATAGTTTTGTTTATACAGGTCATGGCTGAATCTAATCTGGTTGAGAGGAATCGGACAATACTCATCCCTGTTTTTAGTGAAAAGACCGTCTTTAAGATATTTCCGCTTTGTTTTTTCTGTCGCGAAATAGGAATTCAGGTAAGAATCGGCAATTCCCCATCTTACTAAATCAAAGAATCTATTCCCTTCCATCGCGAATTCAAGCCGGCGTTCCCAACGTAAGGCATTGCGGGCAAAATCCTGTGTCCAGTTACAATTTACGCCGTCTTCATAGGTCGAAATATGATAATTTGAAACGGACTGCCCCCCTCCCATTTTAAGAAGGCCTGTACTATTTCCAGCTCTGGTCCGAATTTGATTAATCAGAGGTAATGCTTCAGCCTGACGGCCCAATTCAATCAAAGCCTCAGCTTTCCAGAGTAATACATCTGCATATCGTAATACGATTTTATTTTTCGTGTTTGCGTAAAATGGACCTACCTGTGTATAGGCACCTTTCTGAACATTTTCCTTCAATGAAGCAAAAACGCCGTAAACATCTGGAGTTCTATTCCAGTTTACCTGGTAGATCGTAGAAGGATCGTATTTATAAGGATGTCCAGGGATAGCAATTGTATGATCCAACCGGGGGTCTACAGTATTTGAATTCAGGTCCAGGTCTGAATTGTTAAAATCACTAAACATTGGTAGTCCGTCAGAGCCAGTTTTGAATGCATTTGCAAGGTTTTGACTTGGTTTATGAAAATCACAGCAACCAATCCCCTGAGGAGTACCTAGAACGTCTCCAAAATTGAGCCTGCCAAACATTGTGCCATCATCTTTTGAGAATTGAATGGCAAAGATTGATTCCGGTCCATTTTCTGTTGAGCCAGGGATAAAGTTATCTGCAAAATCGGGAGCAAGATGATAAGAGGAGCCAATAACCTGATCTGCAAGGGTTACAACCTGAGTTAATTTTGTTTGGTTAACTGTTGTTACATTGTTTTTATCATCCTGTTCATAGGCCTGATACAGTCTTACTTTTGCTAAATATGCTGCAGCAGCAATCTTGTTGGCTCTTCCGATCTGAGATTGGGATGGAGGAAGATTATCAAGTCCAAATTGAAAATCTGCAGCAATTTTTTCCCATAATTCATCATTTTTAAGTACTACGTTCGAAATTTTCGGATAATCATTTGTGTTAACCGTCTCATCAATATATGGAATATTCTTAAACATTATTTTTAGCTGGAAATAGAAATGGCCACGCAGAAAGCGCATTTCGCCCTGTCTGACCTTCTTTAGCGGGAAATCGGTATCGGATAATTTATTCAGGTTTGTAAGCGCTGCATTTATTCGCGATAGCGCAACATAGTACTGAAACCATTGACCATCATATTGACCGATATCACTTCTGACACTTTTAAAGATTTCCATGAAATAGAATTCCTGGATGTCAGCTTCGTCACGTCCACCTTTATAGGCATCTCCTGACCTCACATTTCCATATGGCCACAGACTGTTAGGAGTCATATAATGATCGTTCCCCAACTCTGCATAAGCGGCATAGACCAATTGTTCTGGCCCAGTTGAGACCTGTGCCTCACTCAATTGAGCCTTCGGTGAAACATTTAGGAAATCCTTATTGCAGGAGCTTAACACTGCAATGGAAAGGATGAGTAATAATATATTTTTCATAATCTTTATTTTTAACTTAATGTGATTTTAGAATTAACCTGTTCAACTAAAATGCTACCTTGACTCCTGCTGTTAACATGGTAGGGATAGGATAGCCATAAGTTGGTATTTCAGGATCTACTCCGGTAAAGCTTTTGCTTTTTATGGTCAGTAGATTTTGGCCGCTTATATAAATATAGAGATTGCTCAGTGAGATTTTGTCCGTAAATCGCTTTGGAATTGTATAACCAATCTGCAGGTTACGCAATTTGGCATAGGAACCATTCTCAATAAAATAGGTTGAGAACCTGGTTTCATTGTTCCTGTCTGTGCTTGTCAATGATGGAATTGTGGATTTTGAATTTGTTGGAGTCCATGCATCCATTAAACGTGTACCCTTATTAGATCCGGTTTCGTTAATACTCCAGAAATCAGTCATGGATTTAACTCCATAAACATTCTCATCGATATGACCAACACCCTGAAAGAAGATTGTCAAATCAAATCCTTTATATTCGAAATTCAAATTAAGACCATAAGTATAATCAGGAGTAGGATTAAGAATCCAGGTTTGATCTCTTGAATCAATAATCCCATCCCCATTCAGGTCTTTGTACCGGATTCGGCCTAGTCCCTTGCCTAATTGTTCCGCTGAATTAGCCACTTCATCCCTGGTTTTAAAGAGTCCATCGGCTACATAGCCATATCCTGACCCCCATGGATGTCCCAAAATATTATCTGTTGTTCCATTTCCGCCATAAGTATTAACAACAGATGAAGGTAGAGAGGTGATTTTATTTCTGTAAGTTGCGATATTACCTGTGAAATCGAAAGACAAATCAGCCCCTATTTTACCCCGATATCCTATTATAAATTCAGTCCCTTTGTTTTCCATGCTTGCACCGTTTGTCCACCTATAACCACCTTCTCCAATAACAGCAAGGTAGGCTGGCTGCACAAGCATACCGGTAGTAGTTTTAGTAAAGTAATCAAGTGATCCATATATTTTCTGGTCAAACAATCCAAAGTCCAGCCCGAAATTTGACTGCGTTGTTGCTTCCCATTTAAGATCATCATTACTTCTTTGTGTAATTTGGTAACCTGACGGAAGAGTTCCGGTTTTGGAACCTGAAATATCGTAAGCTGTTCCATCGGGAGAACGCCACGTAGGATCACCTCCGGAATAATTGGTCTGATAAAGTTGCTTGCTTGCAGTTGCATTAATGTAATCCTGACTACCTGTCCTACCCCATCCGTATCTCAATTTAAGATCTGAAAGAAAATTGATATTATCCTTAATGAAATTTTCTTTGTTTAGTCTCCAGCCCAGGTTAAATGCAGGAAAGAATCCAAATTTATTATTTGCACCAAACCTTGAAGAACCGTCATATCTAAATGTCGCTGAGGCCAGATATTTTTGATCAAACACGTAATTAACTTTTCCAAAATAGGATAATAGTCTATATTCAACCGCGGAACCTCCATTATCCTTTAATCCGGTACCTGCATCAAGGTACATATAATTGGGATCCTGGCTTGCGAAAACTTGTCGCCTTGCCCAAAAATTTTCGGATGTTTCTTTATATATTTCAGTTCCTGCGACTGCATCCAGAACATTTTTACCCCATTGCAACTGATAATTCAAAGTATTGGTCCATGTCAGTTTCAAAGTATGAAAGGTATTGTCCTGAACACTGCTTATCGGATTATTCAGATATCCTGAAACATAGGAGAGTTGCATATCCCGTTTATAATAATCACCATAATCAACACCTAAACTCGTTTTCAAATGAAGATTCTTAATAACCTCAAGATCCGCAAAGGCATTTCCGAACAATCTTAGATAATTGTAATGGTTCTGTTTGTTGTCCTGAAGAATTCTAACCGGATTCTGACGATCGTTCATTCCGCCGAATGGGCCTCCCCATCCAATTCCGTCAATTGTATGTACTGGAATAATTGGTAAAGCTTGTAAAGCAGCATTCAGAACCCCTGGATCCTGGACCTCGGAAGTGGTACTCATAGTGAAATTTTCACCAACTAATAATTTATTATTCAATAACTTATAATCAGTATTTAAACGAGCTGTAATACGTTTAAACTCAGTTGTCTTTACAATTCCTTTATTATCTGTATAATCAAGAGAGAACATCGAATTACCCTTGTCTGTGCCATGTAATACCGAGACATCATAATTTTGTGAAATGGCCACCTGAGAGATTGCTTTAAACCAATCAGTATTTGCAGTCTTCATTGTTTGTTTGGTGGTATCAACATAAGTTGGCAAAGTAATTTTATTAAGTACCGGATTTCCTTTACTGTCATAACCTGTATTAAAGCCGTAATCGAGATAATGGCTCAATGGAGTCCCATCATTTGCACTCGCCTGCCAAACTGCTTTTCCATAGCCTTGTGCATCAAGAACACTCATCTTTGTATTATAGAATGAATAGCCTCCGTGAGCTGATGCATTAATTTGCAATACTCCTTTTTTTGCTTTTTTTGTGGTAATAATAATTACACCGTTTGAAGCTCTTGATCCATAAATAGATGAGGCAGAAGCATCTTTAAGAACCTGAATTGATTCAATATCATTCGGATTCAATTCATGCATTCCAGCAGTGGTTGAGACTCCGTCAATAACATACAAGGGATTTGTCCCGTTAATTGAACCTATACCCCGAATATTTATATTTACATTGCTGCCACTGGGTGATCCGTCGGTTGTTATAACCATCCCGGGAACCATACCCTGTAAAGCCTGGATAGGGTTATTATTTGGCATCTTCTGTAGCTCTTTCATTGAAACAACAGAAACAGCACCTGTTAAGTCGGCCTTCTTCTGACTCTGATAACCTGTAACTACCACTTGATCCAGTTGTGCCAGAGTCTGAACCAATTGAACTTTGATTTCACTCCTTCCCTGGATGTTGAATTTCTGAGAATTATACCCCAAATAGGAACAAACTAATACACTATTCTTTGATGGTACTTTAATTTGGAAAGTACCATCAATATTGGATGTTGTACCGTTTGTCGTACCTTCCACCAAGATTGTTACTCCGGTAAGCAATTCCCCGTTTGTAGCATCTTTTACGGATCCTTTCACAGAAATTTCTTGCGCCAAAACCATAAATGGCAGGCAAAGAAATACGATGCCCCAAAGGACACCCCGCAGATAGCATGTGATCATTTTTTTCATGTTAGACATTTTTGTTAATTAAATAATTAAAATTCATTGGTTTATGTATGCAGTTATAATTGAAATCAAAATTCTGTTTCTGATAATTCATAAATTATTTTTGATATTAGATACTCCTTATCTGTTTATCATTTATAGTTATGTCGCAAATAATCTCTTTAGAATACAATGGTGTTGCGCCTGATTGGGATGCGACATATGCACCAATTGCACTGGCCTCCTTTAAGGCGCGTGAAATCTCCTTCCCCTCAAATAATGCAGCAAGAAATCCGGCAAGAAAGGCGTCACCAGCGCCAACTGAATCTGCCGTGATTACTTTATATCCATCGTGTTTATAAAGTTGATTCATGTGAAGTACAGATGCCCCATTTTTTCCTTTTGTGACTATAAGCATTGTGAGATTTAATAATCCGGAAAATGAAATTATCCGTTCATCCAATGTTCCTGACAGTTGATACCACTCTGAGATTGTCATAAGTTCTTCATCGTTCATTTTTACAATATCTGACTTTGCAAGAAGATTTTTAACAATCTCTTCCGTATCAAAGGGGGGTCTGAGGTTGACATCCATAATTTTAAGAATGTCATTATTTAACAACTCATTCAGCGTATTCCGGGTTGTCTGGTTACGCGACGCCAGTGATCCGAAGACAATTGCTTTTGAAGTTTTTACTTCTTCAATTAATTCCTGAGTCAACATGATTTCGTCCCAGGCCACAGGCTCGCAGATTTCATAAGTTGCAGTATTATGCTCATCAAGATACACCAAAACTTCACTTGTTGGCAACGTTTCGTGAACCTGGATCAGATCCGTGCCAAGCCCTGATTCTGCAAGGAAATCTTTGAGACTTTCTCCTTTGGGATCGTTTCCTACGCTGCTTGCGATTGTTGAATTAATGTCAAAGCGCGATAAATGAAGTGCTACATTCATGGGAGCTCCACCAGGAAGGGGTCCCGTTGGAAGATTGTCCCACAACACTTCTCCAAAACATAAAACCTTATCATTCTTTTTCATGACTACCTAGTTTTTGATTTTATTTCTTTTCTCAGTCAATTCAAGTTGAATCTGTTCCAGGGATTTCCCCTTGGTCTCGGGTATTACTTTCCAGGCAAAGACAAAGTGAAGCGCCATCATAAAGGCAAAAAATGCGAAGATGGCTCCTGCCCCAATTGCTGGTGAATTTGTCACAATTGGAAATGTCCAGCTAACGGCAGCAGCCATCACCCAATGGGTAAAACTGCCTAATGCCTGTCCTTTTGATCTTATTTTATTGGGGAAAATCTCAGAAATAAATACCCATAAAACAGCCCCTTGCGATATCGCAAAAAATGCAATAAATCCAATCAGATATACCATCACAGAATAACCATTGAATGCGGATTGATAAAAAGCGTGTGAGATCAAACTCAGAAAAACAATCATTCCGACTGATCCAACCATCAACAATGTTCTGCGTCCTACCCGATCAATCAGAAATAATGCAAGCAGCGTGAATAAAAGGTTGGTCCCGCCTATTGCTATGGATTGAAGTAAAGCCGTATTGGCTGTCAGTCCGGTCAATTCAAAAATTCGGGGGGCATAATAGATAATAGCATTGATCCCTGCCAACTGATTAAACATGGCAATCAATATCGTGCAGATTACAGGAAATGAATGCTCCTTGCTGAATAGTGTTGTACTTGTTTCTGTATGATCCTCATTCAGAGAATCTAATATCTGAGTTACTTCCAAATCAGGATTTTCAAATCCAAGGTGGGTAAATACTTCTTTTGCTTCCTGTGGCATATTCTTCAACAGCAACCATCTTGGGCTTGCCGGCACTTTAAATAACAGTAAAAAGAAAAGCAAAGCCGGAATTGCTTCGACGGCAATCATTGTGCGCCATGCATCGGGCGAGATAAGTTTTGCAATAAAATAGTTGGAAAGATAAGCCACTAAAATTGCCGTCACTACGTTAAACTGATTAAAGGCAACAAGCTTTCCACGGATCTTTGCCGGAGAAATCTCGGCAATATACATCGGAACCACTACCGATACTCCTCCAACGATTAACCCCTGAATAAAGCGGAAAAATAAAAGCATACTCCAATTAAGTGAACTTGCGCTTCCAATGGCTGCAACAGTAAATATGAGGGCCATTCCCTGAAGCGTTTTCCGCCGGCCAAATTTATCGCTTGGCTTTCCAATAATAGTTGTACCTATAATAGTCCCTATTAAAGCAATTGCAACTGTAAAACCAAGTTCAGATTTAGACAGGTGAAATAAAGCCTCCAGGGCTGCGGTAGTTCCGGAGATGACAGCTATATCAAATCCGAATAAAAATCCTCCGAGGGCAATTACAAGGGCATTTAAAGAGGCTCTGTTGTTTGTGTTCATTTTAACTTTTGTTTGGTTTATTTAATTTGAGTTCACAAAGCTATTCCCCAATTGAGGAAATACCGTCTACCTATGTTACCATTGCTAGCACAAATGATACATCTACCTGCTTTTGATAAAATGATATAACCCATGTTACAATTTGTAATACATGTTACATATCCAGATTAGCAGTTTAGTGATTTGTTAATAGTAATTGGGTAGGGTTTGATTTTAATACTATTTTTATCCTTTTCAGTTTTCTTTAAACTGCTAAAACGTGGAAGGGGATCACGGAATAAAATATTTATGGAACCTCCTTTAGAGGCTCTATAAAAAATAGAAAATTTAACCGCAGAGAACCGCTGAGTGAAACCGCAGAGTACTGCAAAGTTTTAAATTACAAATAAATAACTCTGCGTAACTTTGCGTCTTCTTTGCGCATCTCTGCGGTTAAAAGATTTTTGATACTACCGCCGCATCCTTATTGAAATTGATTCAAATATGAAAAAATTAATCGTTGCTGTTTCGCTATTAATCCTGGTAGGTTGCAATCAGACACCACAGATTCAAAAAGCAGCTGAAAAAACATCCGTTTCACCAACTACAAAAATCGAAAAAGCCTTTATCTCCTTCCGGATTGGTGTCCCGCTATGGTCCTCGGAAAAACGATATAATGAGGTTTTGGAATTATTTGACAAATACAAGGGAGTCACCGATGAGGTCACCTTCTTTACTTCTGCAACACACCCGCCACTTCCGCTGAATGTTTTCAAAGAGAGGGCAGCACTTTTAAAGGTTAGAATGGCCGAAGCCCGGAAACATGGATACACGGCGGGGATCAACATCCTCTCCACCATTGGCCACCACAACGAAAACCTCGACAATTCGCTCAGTGGTGATTTTACACGCATGACCAATATCGACGGACTGATCTGCAATGGCTCATTTTGTCCGAACGACGAAGGGATGCACGAATATGTTCATACTATTTACCAATTGGCCGCAAATGCCGCTCCCGATTATATCTGGATTGATGATGATGTGCGGTTCGGACACATGCCTGTCGGACTGGGATGCTTTTGCGATAATTGCCTCTCCATCTTTGAAAAGGAATCAGGATTGAAGTTTACCCGTGAATCTTTAAAAAAGGGGCTGAATGAAGGTCCTGTCGAAGAGAAACTCAGGATTCGTGAGGCATGGCTCCAGCATAACCGGAATACAATCTCCAGATTATTCACACTGATTGAAAAAACAGTTCATGAGATTTCGCCAGCCATGCCTCTTGGTTTTATGACGGGTGACCGCTTTTACGAAGGATACGATTTTGATAATTGGGCTAAGATCCTCTCCGGTCCAAATCATGCTCCTGTGCTTTGGCGGCCGGGAGGCGGCTATTATAACGACAATACTAACAGTGAACTAGTCGGAAAATCGCACGACATCGGAAGGCAGGTTTCAGTTTTACCGCCAGAGGTGGTCTCTATTCAATCCGAAATAGAGAATTTTCCCTATCAGCGTCTCAAAAAAGCGGCCAATATTGTTGCACTCGAGGCCTGTTCACATATAGCAGCGGGGTGCACCGGTGCCGCTTTTAATGTACTCTCATTTTATGATGAGCCCCTGGATGAATACGAATCGTTGATCGCCCGACTGCATGAGGTTCGGCCATTTATGGACCTTATGGCCAAAACGCTTGGACGCACTGAAATAGTCGGAATCCAGACCTTTTGGAACAAAAACAGTTTTGCGACCGGCAAACCCGATGAGGGAAACTGGGTCAGCTCGGGAAATCCGCTGGTCAGTCACGACCTCTACAACATTGGTCTTCCGACAAGCTATTCGAATAAAAATGTAGCTGTAACCATACTGGGAAAAGACAATGTTTTAGTTTTATCAAAGGAGGAGATCACGAAACTCCTTTCGGGTGGTGTTTATATGGATGCAGAGGCTTTGCTCCAACTGAACAAAATGGGGTTTGGCGAGCTTACCGGGTTTGAAGTGATTGGATCGTATAATGTCGACCGCATTGAAAAGTTCAGCAGCCATCCACTGAACGGAGAATTTGCTAATTGCCAGCGCGATAATCGGCAATCGTTTTGGAAATCTACGGCTTATTCTTTAAAACCAACCGATGCGAAGGCACATCCTCTGAGTTCCCTGATCGATTACTCAGGAAAAGAAGTCTCGGCCTGTACCTGCGGCACATTTGAAAATAAGCTGGGTGGACGTATTTGTGTAGCCGGGTATTATCCCTGGACCTTTATGGAGAACAAATCGAAGAGTTCTCAGATGAAATCGGTTTTCCGATGGCTCTCAAAGGAGACCTTACCAGGTTATATTGCGTCATTCCATAAAATTAACCTTTGGATCAGGCAACCTGAAAACGGAAAGATTGCCCTCTCTTTTACAAACTCCTCCTTCGATCCTGCAAAAAATGTAACCCTAATGTTACGCACAGAAAGCAAGACCATTAAAGTCTACAATATGTCTTGCAAAGAGACGGTAATTCAATCTTCCGGAACAGATGGAGTCTATAAAAAATTTGTGATTCCGGAGGTTGGGGTGTGGGAGATCAGGCTGGTTGTTAGCGAATAAATGATAAAGATTATTCGGTATAAATGTTCTCAATCCCTAATTGGAATAACAAAGACTGAACAATTTCATTTTGAACTAAAACATCACTTATCTGTCCATAGAACTGGGCAAAACGCCTTTTATCAATAGTCCTGATTTGATGACACAATAAAATTGATTCATCCGTTAATCCATAAGTGTTAGCTTCAACGCTAACCTCGTTTGGATAGATTTGTCTTCCAGGTTTTCGGGATGTCAATGGAATAATATTAACTGTATTTATCAATTCATTAATAAGTAAGGTCTGCTGAAAAATTATTTTATAACACGAAGTGGTTATCCGCCAGCCGGCGGATTAATAACCCCCGGTGAAGCTTGCGAAACCGAGGGGATTGTACGATAAACAACAGCATCTCCGCCAACTAGCAGACTGAATCTTATGTTGAGTTACTAATATTGAACCCTGCCAGGGTTCCAGTTTTCAACAGATCATGTACTCCCAGTTTCGTTTCACTTCACTGGGGGTTATTCAAATTATCCCGATAAATCGGGATCAGGATTTTTACTAACGTTGGAGATATTTGGATGCATGGATTTTGCATTTACTACGATGAGATATTGCACAAAAACTTATCTCCTATTTCCTACTACGATGTGACATTGCGTTAAAACTGATCAATAATATCCTACTACGATGTGAAATTGCATTAAAACTGATCAACAATATCTTACTATAATGATCAATCGTCTTAAAACTGATCAACAATATCCTGCTACAACGAGCAATTGCCATAAAACTAATCAGCAATATCTTGCGATGATGTGACATTGATTGAAAACATATAGTCAATATCCTAATACGAACTGCAGATAAACAAAAACACAGAGTGATTAGTCCACTATGGCTTGACAACAACTCACTATGTCGAGTGAATTGAAGGTTCCGATATGCATTTGTGTATTTACAAATTTCCCCCTGTCCAATTTATTTAAATTAAATTCCATTATTTAGTTTACAAATAAATAGCGCCGTTAATTTAGTTCTCCCGGACAGATATATCAAGCTCTTAATTATCTTTGTACTACGGATTAGTCTTCGTATGCAAATTCAAGAGATTTTCAGACGAAACAAACAGAAAGCAAAATAATTC
>Ga0073936_10007174_pt1 | contig 14465 bp, 13 predicted proteins | sample AliMusrvi5mmetaG_FD_87041 | JGI IMG/M metagenome (GOLD analysis project Ga0073936, IMG submission 87041) | Freshwater lake bacterial and archeal communities from Alinen Mustajarvi, Finland, to study Microbial Dark Matter (Phase II) - Alinen... | ecosystem: Environmental > Aquatic > Freshwater >... | reverse complement strand
TTTGAGCCAAAATTCGGGGCAGTGCCTTAGACAGCGTAACGCGTGGCGATTGCCCGCCCCGCTCTCCGCAACCTCCGGCCCTCGCCCCGCTGTCGCTTCCTCGCTCGCTTTCTCGGAAGGATTGCGCGTGCGGGACACCACCCCCGGCGCTCCCCTTGCGCTCCCGACAAAAAGCAGGTCCAACCTGCGTCCCACGGTCTTCCTGGTGGGGGTGGGCGGGCGTGGCGAAGTCCTCTACTGTTTCCTGCAAACCGGCAACGACGGACTCTCCAGCGGTGATCCCGCCATGGACAAGCAAGCCGAGGCGCTGCTGCTCGAGCACGCCTTTTCCCACTCCGAGACCCCGCTGGAATGGGGGTTTGCCACCTTCACCTGGGGCGCCGAAGCCTACGCGCAAGCCCCCCCCCAACCTCCGCAACCGGAACCCGGAAAATGATCCGCGTCAGCCTCACTGTTCTCATCTTCGTCTATCTCGCCGTGTTCCTCACGCTGGTTTTTGTCCACTGGATATGGTTCGAGTGGAGCCGCCAGCGCCGGGAACGGCACGCCGTGCGGCACCGCCTCCGGTGCGCCCTCTGCGCCTTCGAGTTCGAGAACCCCGGCGAGGAACCCCTCCCGCGCTGCCCCCGCTGCGGGAGCCTCAACGAGCGGGACCGCTTCCGGATGCTTTGAGCCAAAATTCGGGGCAGTGCCTTAGACAGCGTAACGCGTGGCGATTGCCCGCCCCGCTTGAGGTGCAGGAAGGCGTTCTCACCAAATGACGCAGCTTGTAGAGGTGTTTGTCGTATTCGCGCTGAATCTTCCGGTGTTTTCTGGGAGGAATCACCGGCTCCATTCCTTGATCTCTAGCTAGAGCGGTTTAAATTTCATTCTTTACACGCGGCTCGGCGGCGCGGGCCGTCGCGGGGCTTTTCCAGCTTGGGCGGTATGGACAAATACAGCCGCTGCGCTTGAAAAGCCCCGCAACAACCCACGGCGCTCTCGCATCATTGTAAATACTTCAATTTAAAACTAGCTTGGGCAACGATGGCATCGCTATCGTACCGCTTCCAATCCACACTCCGGACTTCAGTGATAATGCCCTTCTCGTTAATGACCACCATAAAATCCCAAGGCTGAACCCCCTCATCCTCAAGGAAAATGCCGAGGTAGAGTTGGTAACCATTCTCGAATCTCCCGTTATGGCGTTTCGGCAGGATGCTTGCACCCCCCCTTTCCGCCCCCTCCAGGCCGCAAAAAACCCGGCCAGGTTTGTGCCTGGCCGGGTGGTCGATCGCTCTAGGAAACGTTCGATTATTTCTTGCGGTCGCCGGGGCGATACTCTTCCTCTGCGGCCATGAAGGCTTGCTCGAGGCCGACGAGGTCTTCGCCGGGACGGATGCTGTCGAAGGCTTCCGTTTCCTTGCGCAGATCGTCTTCGGAGTAGTTGGCGGCTTTGACGGAGAGGCCGATGCGGCGTTCGGTCTTGTCAACCTTGATGACGCGGGCTTCGACTTCCTGGCCGACCTTGAGGATGTCCTTGACCTTCTCCACGCGCTCTTCGCTGAGCTGGGAGATGTGGACGAGGCCGTCGATGTCGTCGGCGAGCTGCACAAACGCGCCAAAGCTGGCGAGCTTGGTGACTTTGCCGGTGACGAGGTCGCCGATCTTGTAACGCTGGTCAATGATCTTCCACGGGTCTTCGTCGAGCTGCTTGACGCCAAGGCTGATGCGCTGGGCGTTCTTGTCGATGTCGATGACGACGGCTTCGACTTCGTCCCCCTTCTTGAGCATTTCGCTCGGGTGGTTGATCTTGCGGGTCCAGCTCATGTCGGAGACGTGGATCATGCCGTCGATGCCTTCTTCGAGTTCGACGAACGCGCCGTAGGCGGTCATGTTGCGGACCACGCCCTTGACCTGCTTGCCGATCGGGTATTTGTGTTCGATCTCGTCCCAAGGATTCGGTTCGAGCTGGCGGACGCCCAGGGAGATCTTCTGCTCTTCCTTGTTGACTCCGAGCACGACAGCTTCGACTTCCTGGCCGATGGCGAGGACGTCGGACGGGCGCGTGATGCGTTTGGTCCAGGAGAGTTCGGAGACGTGGATGAGGCCTTCGACACCTTCCTCGATCTCGACGAACGCGCCGTAGGGAACGAGGTTGGTGATCTTGCCCTTGAGCTTGGTGCCGATGGGGAAGCGGCCTTCGGTCTCTTCCCACGGGTTTTTCTGGGTCTGCTTGAGGCCCAGGGAGACGCGCTCTTTTTCCTTGTTGATGTCGAGGACCTGAACGTCGATCTCCTGGCCGACCTTGAGCAGTTCGCTCGGGTGGCCGAGGCGGCCCCAGGTCATGTCGGTGATGTGGAGCAGGCCGTCCATGCCGTCGAGGTCGATGAACGCACCGAAATCGGTGAGGTTCTTGACCACGCCGCGCACGGTGTCGCCCACTTTGACGCCTTCCATGAAGCGGTTGCGCTTCTCGGAGCGTTCCTGTTCGATGATTTCGCGGCGGCTCAGGACGACGTTCTTGCGGTCATCGTTGATCTTGACGATCTTGAAATCGTAGGTGTTGCCGACAAATTGCTGGAGGTCCTTCGGCGGAATGATGTCGATCTGCGAGCCGGGTAGGAACGCTTCGACGCCGATGTTGACGGTGAGACCGCCCTTGACCACGGCTTTGACTTTGCCCTTGATGAGGCCGCCGCCCTGGAAGACCTTGACGATCTTGTCCCAGTTTTGTTTGTAGGCGGCCTTTTCCTTGGAGAGGATGACCATGCCTTCGTCGTTCTCCAGCCGGACCAGGAGCACTTCCACCTCGTCGCCGACCTGGAGGTCTTCCATGTCGTCAAATTCGGAGATGGGGATGACGCCCTCGCTCTTGTAGCCGATGTCCACGAGCACTTCGCGGGGCCGGATTTCGAGGACGCGTCCCTTGACGATGCTGCCCTCTTTGTAGTCGCGAAAAGATTTCGCGAGCAGTTCTTGCATCGGATTCATTTAATTAAACCTCACGCCACGGTTGCCACAGGTTTTTCTTGCCCGGGCACGCCAGTTTTGGCGCGCCTATAACGGGAAAAGAGGTCAAAATGTAGCCGTTTTTCAGAGAAAGGCAAGCGGGACGTGAGAGATTTTGAGGCGCCGAATTCTCCCCCGACCGCGCCCGCCCCCTCCAATTTCGGCTTTCGGGTTCAAATCCTGTTCATTTTCTGCGAAATCTGGATTACTAAAGAGCTTCGCCTCATGAAGCCACCCACCTCCACCCTCCGTCGCGTCCCTTCCTGCCTCCGGCTGGCTTCCCTGCTTTGGGCCGCGCACGCCTTTGCGGCTTCCGCGCCCGTGGACGAGGCGGCGAAGGCGCTCGACGATGGCGTGGCCGAGGTGGCCATCGTCAAGCTGCAACAACAACTGGCCGCCCCGCTGGATTCGGAATCCCGCCGACAGGCCAGAACCAAGCTGGCCGAGGCGCTGCTCGCGGCGGGACGTGCGGAGGACGCACTCCGCGAGGTGCGCGATCCCGAAGTGAAAGCCCCCCTCTTGGAAGCCCGCATCCTGGCTGCATGCGGAAATTGGAACGCGGCACTGACGCTTTACGCCGCGCAACCCGAAGTTCCCCGCGCGGTGGCGGGAAAAGCCGAGTGCCTGCGGGCGCTGGGACGGCTGCCGGAAGCCGTTGCCACGCTGGAAAGCATTGCCGCAGGTTCCCCGGCAAGCGTGTCGCTGCGCCTTGGCGAGTATTATCTGGAGCAAAATCAGCACGACAAATGCGCGGGCATCCTCATGTCCCTGCCGCCACGCCTCAGTAAAGCCGAGCAGAAATGGAAACAATACCTGGAGGCGCGCATCCTCCAGGCCGAGGGCAGGCACCAACCCGCCTACGAACGCTTTGAGGCGCTCCAAAGCAATCCCCAGGACCAGACCGGGGAGATGATCGTCGGGGAGACGCTCGGCATGACCGATGCGCGAATGGAACTCACCGGCCCTTCGGCGGCAGACGACATTCTCGAACAATACCTCTGGAAACACCCTGCGGACCCCGCCCTGGCCACCCTGTTTTGCAGACTCGACGAAATTTACAGCCTCGAAGACAGCCAGCCCCTTGGGGAGTTGCAAAAATGGGCCCAGCGCGAACCGGTTGGCCGGGCAGGCTACGCCACGTATTACCTTGCCAAAGCCCTGCTGCGGGACAAAAAGGCGGAGCTCGCCCTCAGCGTTCTGGAAACGTTTCCCAACCGCTTAACCCGGCATCCTCTTTTTGCAAAAGCCCTCTTGATGCGGGGGCGCATCCTCGCCGACGCCGGGAAACTGGACGCCGCCCAAAAAGCCCTGGAGGAAGCCCTGCGAAGCGCCGAGGAACCCGCCTTGCGCGCCGAGATCGAAATGGCCTCCGCGACCGCCCACTTCAAGGCGCGGGAGTTTGTCCTCGCCGCCACGGTCTTTCGCAGCGCCGGGGAACGCCACCCGGCCTTTGCCGAGACCGCCGGATTTAACACCGCCCTTTCGTGGCTCCACCAGGGCAATTACCAGCGCTTTGCCGAGGATTACAAAGAATTCAGCCGCCGCTTCCCTCAAAGCCCGTTGCGTTGCGACTTGATGCTGGAAGAAGGGCTGCTGCGGGCGCGCCAAGGCGACTACCAGGCCGAGACGGCGCTCCAGCAGTTCATCCGCGATTTCTCCGGCAGCCCGCGCGTGCCTGAAGCCCGGCTCGCCCTCGCCGAGCTGCGCTACTGCGGCGGGGATGCCGCCGGAGCCAGCCAGTTTCTGCGGGTGGTAAACGAATCTCCCGTCCCCGTTAAAACCGCCGAACAGTCCGACTTCCTGGCCCTTTTCGTGGCCGATGCCGCCCAACCGCCCGCCGACGAAAAAGTGATCTCCCTGTGCCGGGCTTTTCTGGAACGCTACCCGGTTTCGCCCCAGCTGGCCGAAGACCGGGCAAAGGTCCGGATGAAACTCGGGCAGGTTTTCTTCCGGAGCGGCGATTTTGCCAGCGCGCAAACCCAGTTTGAAACCCTCGCGAGCGAAACCCCCACCTCGCCCATGGTGGAAGCGGCCCTGTTTCTGGCCGCCCAATCTTCAATGAAACGCATCGACGCCGGGGCGATCGACCACGCCATCGAACTCTTTGGCGAAGTCGCCTCCCGCAACGGCCCCCTCAAACTGCACGCGCGCCTGCAACTCGCCCTCCTGCAAAACCGCCTTGGCAAAGAAGCCGACGCCATCAAACTTTACGACGACATCCTCCGGGCCAATCCCGCCGCCGAGATGAAATCCGCCGCGCTCGCCGGAAAAGCGGACAACCTCTTCCTCCTTGGCGCCAAGGACAAGACGCAATACGACCAGGCGCTGGTCCTCTACGAGCAGCTCGCCAACGAACCCGGTATCGACCTCACCGCGCAACACCGCGCGCTCTACAACAAGGGCCGCTGCCTGGAGGTGCTGGGGCGCCCGGAAGAAGCGCTAGCGGCCTATTACCAGGTCGTCGAATCCGGCATCGCCAAACCGCAGGAATACTTCTGGTTTTACAAGGCGGGCTTCGACGCCTGCCGCCTGAGCGAAACCCGGGAACAATGGAAAAGCGCCATCGCCATCTACCAGAAGATGGCCACCCTGGACGGTCCCCGCGCCCAGGAAGCCCGGGAGCGCATGAAGCAGTTGCGCCTGGAGCATTTCATCTGGGAGTAGGTGGCCGCGCGGCTTTCAACAATCGGCACTCGACGCCTGTGAGCAAGACAAACAAAACTTTCGAGAAAGTGATGAGCGGCAACAGTGACGCGAATCTTTCTTTTGATGAGCTTTGTGTCCTGCTTCAGCGTCTCGGCTACAGCATTCGCCCCACCAAGGGCAGCCACGTCATTTTCACGCGAGACACGAGCTTCCTGAACCTCCAAAACCAAGGCGGCAAGGCGAAGGCCTACCAAGTGCGCCAAGTGCGCGAGGAGTTGAAAAAACTCAACCTTGAGCCATAATAGATCATCCGTATGAAACACGAACCCCGCGATTACGAAATTCGCATCTGGTATTCCCCCGAGTCCGGCGACGAATGCTTTGTGGCGCAAGTGGTTGAGTGGCCCGGCATCATGGCGCATGGCGACACACGCGAGGCGGCGGCTCATGAGATCGGATTGGCACTTTCCGGGGCTCTGGAATTCGCAATGGAGACCGGGGCTGCTATTCCCGAGCCGCGCTATGCCCGCGCCTAAGCGAATCCAGCGAGCAATAGAAACAGGGTCCCGAACCACTTAAAACTTCACGTTCAAATCGAACTCCACCACTGCACCGAGTTGGCGTCCGCGAGTTTCGCGCCGCCGGTGGCCTGACCGCCCACGAGGTCCTTGCGCAGGTTGTCCCCTGTGTAACCCGTCACGTTTGCCGTCACGGCGTCGGTGAAGTTGTAGCCTATCCCTGCCTTCCATCCCTTCATGTTGAGCCGGCTCAGGCACCAGTCCGAATCGTTTAAATTCGGATCGAGCGACCCGAGTCCCACTTGCCGGTAGTTCACATAGACGGCCCAGTCCCCCTTCTTCACGTTCTCGCCCACTTGGAGGCCCACCAGCCACGCATAGTTGTCCTTGCGGATGTGATGGCTGGCATGGTCGAGTCCAACGAGGTTGCCCTTCTTGTCATAAACCGGCAGGACGTAGATGTCATTCACCCGCTTGGCGCCGGCGGTGTTGTAGACGCCATCCCAGAGCAGCTTGATCTTGCGCCCGCAGAGCTTGAAAGAGAGATCGCCCGGCACTTGGATGATCGAAAGGTCCCGCGTTTCCCCCCATCCGAGGGGGAGCCCGTCGCCGGTGCCGCCGTTGACCGTTTGGGCGAATCCCTGCTGGTTCCAAACGAAATTCACCTGCGCGGAATTGTAGCGCAAGTACGCCGGGGCGAGGGTGAATTTTACGTCGTTGCAGAACTTGTAGCTAAAAATGAGCTGCTCTTCGAAGAGATAGGCGTCCGTGTTGCGTCCGGCGGGGTTGTATTCCTGATTGTCGTCAAAGAAGAACTGCCCGGCAACCAGCGTCAACTGCCAGGGGCATTCGAGAGGCGAGCGCGTGACGGAAAGCACGCGTTTGCCGTCCCCGGAATATTCCGTGCGCACCTCTTCGCCGCAGCTAAAGAGCTTGTGGATTTTGAAGGTCTCCACCATGCCGGAGGGGTTGATGTCCGGGTCCCACATCAAATCCGTGGTGTAAAACGGGTTGGCCTGCTTGCCGGCAATCAACGTCAGCCAGTCCGCCGCCGCCCACCCGACAAAAGCGCGGCTCAAATAGATAGGGTAGTTCTGGAACCCGCCGTCGTAAGTCTGGTTGGCGCTGTCGGAAGCCTGGTTGGTCTGGATCTGCACGCCGCCGAACCAGTTGTCCCCCAGTTTGAAGTCCGCGTTCAACCGCACCCGGAACCGCCAGCGGTCGCGTTGATCCCCATTCCCGGGGTCCACCAGTTTCCCGGTATGCACATCCAAGACCTGCAACTGCGGGTCCACATTGTCGTATTGAAACCGCAACCGGGCGTCCCCGTAGAGCGAAAGCTGCGTCACCGGCCCGCTGAGTTTGATCTTCCGGGCGTCCTCTTTCTCCGCCGCTTTAAGGAGATCCGCGCGGACGCAATCCGCCTCCGTGGGGGTGAGGATTTTTTTGCAAACCAGAACGTCCAGGAGCGCATTGCTCTCCTGCTGGGCGCGCGCGCCTCCCGCGACCACCAAAAGGACAATACCGGCAAGAACAAGGGGTGTTTTTGTCATGGGAATGCAGATTTCGAGGGTTTGTGCGCTCCCCAGCGCCCCGCCATCGCAGAGCCAAAGGAGGACGCCTACAATCGTTCCCGGCGCCTCTCTTGCGTGGGTGATCTGTGGGCCATGGCAAATCGGGTTCTGGAAAATCTGCGTAAATTTGTGGAATCAGCGGATGCCTTCTTCCTTCTCTTTGATTTTAATTACCGATTTGCAGCCGGATCGCGCCCGGAGAGTGCGGTCCGCCTTGCCTTTGGGTGTGATTCAAAGGTGGTGTGAAATATTCAGGTGGCGCTTGTGTGAGCGCCAAAGGCCCGTAGGCATACCAGCCTTGGGCGAAGCCCTAGGTATCTTGTTGTCGGGTGGTTAGGGCTGAAAGCCCGAGGCATCAAACCCACGAGAAATGCGTCGGGCTTTCAGCCCTAAACGCTTCTTTTCTCCAAGTCCTTGGGCGCTGCCCAAGGCTGGTATGCCTACGGGCCTTTGGCCCTCCCTCCACAACGAACTCACACCACCTTTAACTGCCCCCTTTGCCTTTCCCGCCCGCAAAAACCGCTTGCCTTGGCAGGGGGCGCGGTGTAGGGATGAAACCGTGAAACCTTCCTTGCATTGGTGGCGCTAGCAGTCGGGCTTGCGGCTTTGGCCGCGGTCGAACGCTTCGTTTCGCCATTGCGTCGAACTCTTTGCCCGATGATTCCAAAAAACGAATCGTCGGGTTTTTTATTATCCTCATTTCACCGAAAACAGAACCGAACATGAACCTGAACTTCAAATTCAACAGCGACGGGTTGATCCCGGCCATCATCCAGCAGACACAGAACGGCAAGCCGAGCGCCGGTCGCGTGATCATGATGGCGTGGATGAACCAGCTTTCCCTGGAAAAAACCCTCGAGACCGGGTTCATGCACTACTGGAGCCGCTCGCGCCAGAAACTCTGGCTCAAGGGGGAGAGCAGCGGCCACACCCAGCGTGTGATCCGGTGGTATATGGATTGCGATGCGGACACGCTGCTCTTTGAAGTGGACCAGGAAGGCGGCGCGTGCCACACCGGTTATGCCTCCTGCTTTTACCAGGCTCTCGGCCGGGATGGATCGCCCGAACCGATCACCGAGCCGCTCCTTTTCGATCCGCAAAAAACCTACGCCAAGTGACCACTCATCTCATCACTCCGGGTCGCGAGGCCTTTCGCGAGCTCGCAAAACAGGGGAACCTGATTCCCGTCAGTACGGAGCTGATCGCCGACGCCGAGACGCCGATCTCCGCGTTCCAGAAGCTCGACCGGGGCGGTTACACCTTCATGCTCGAAAGCGCCGAGAATAGCGACGAAGGCGGCCGCTATTCGTTCGTCGGCAGCGAGCCGCGCATCCTCTTTCAGGCGCGCGGCCGCGACGTGACCGTGACGGAATACGGCGAGACCCGCACCTTCCAGGCGGAGGGCGATCCGCTGCACGAACTCCAGCGGCTCATGAGCCGGTTCAAACCGGTGACCATGCCCGACCTGCCGCGCTTCGCGGGGGGAGCCGTGGGCTACATGACCTATGACATGGTGCGCTTTTTTGAGCCGACCATCGGCGAGCCGCCGCGCGAGGAGAATCCGCCCAATGACGTGCCGGACATGGTCTTCATGGTCACGGACACCATTCTCATTTTCGACCACCGCCTGCGCCGCATCCGCGTGCTCTCCAATGCGCTTGTGGACGGAGACGCGGATACCGCCTACGACATCGCGTGCGAGAAGATCGAGGCGCTCGTGGAGCGGCTCACCCGGCCCGCGTTCCTGCCGCCGGTGAACATTCACCACGGCGGCGCGACGGAAGCGCCGCGCAGCAACACCACGCGCGAAGAGTTCCACCAGATGGTGAAGAACGCCCACGAATACATCCACGCGGGGGACATTTTCCAGGTGGTGCTCTCCCAGCGCTTCGAGACAGACTTCGAGGGGGACGCGCTCCAACTCTACCGCGCGCTGCGTTTCATCAATCCTTCGCCGTATCTCTTTTGCCTGAAGTTCGGCGGCGAGTTCGCGCTCGTGGGGAGTTCGCCGGAGGTCCACGTGCGGGCCATCGAGGGGAACATCACCATCCGTCCCATCGCGGGCACTCGCAAACGCGGCGCGACGCCCGAGGAAGACGCCGCCAACGCCGAGGATTTGCTGGCCGATCCCAAGGAGCGCGCAGAGCACCTCATGCTGGTGGACCTCGCGCGCAACGACGTGGGCCGCGTCTCCGAGTTCGGCACCGTGCGCGTGACGGATTTCATGACCATCGAGCGTTACAGCCACGTCATGCACATCGTCTCCAACGTCGTGGGAAAACTCCGCGAAGGGTGCAATGCCTACGACGTCCTGCGCGCCACGTTCCCGGCGGGCACCGTCTCCGGTTCGCCCAAGGTGCGTGCCATGCAGATCATCAACGCCTCCGAAAAAAGCCGCCGCGGCGCGTATGCGGGCGCGGTGGGCTACTTCGGCTTCGACGGAAACCACGACTCATGCATCACCCTGCGCTCCGTCCTTCTCAAAGACGGCAAAGCGTTCGTGCAAGCGGGCGCGGGGATCGTCGCCGACTCCACCCCCGAGGGCGAATACCAGGAGACCGTCAACAAGGCGATGGGGATGATGCGCGCCATCGACCACGCCAAGGGCATCGCCTGCCCGTGCCGACATTAACGAAAGGAAAACGCCATGCTCCTCGTCATCGATAACTACGATTCGTTCACCTACAACCTCGTCCAGTATTTCGGCGAGCTCGGCGCGGACCTGCTCGTGCGCCGCAACGACGAAATCACCTGCGAGGAAATCGAGGCGCTCAAGCCCGAGCGCATCTGCATTTCGCCCGGCCCCTGCACGCCCAAAGAGGCGGGGATCAGCTGCGAGGTGATCCGCCAATTCGGGCCGCGCCTTCCGCTGCTGGGTGTGTGCCTCGGGCACCAGGCCATCGGCTACGTGTTTGGCGGCGACGTCGTGCGCGCCGGGCGGCTCATGCACGGCAAGACCTCGCCCATTTTGCACGATGGCAAAGCAATCTTCGCCGGGTTGCCCAGCCCGTTCCAAGCCACGCGCTACCACTCGCTGCTGGTCAAGCGCGAGACGTTCCCGGATGTGCTGGAGATTTCCGCCGAAACTGCCGAGGGCGAGATCATGGGCCTGCGCCACCGCCAATTCCCCATCCACGGCGTGCAGTTCCACCCGGAATCGATCCTCACGCCCGATGGAAAAAAGCTGCTGCTCAATTTCCTGAACCTGTAGAGTTTGCAAGTTGGCCCCCCATGAATTCCCTCTTCACCCGCCGTAACGCCGTCCTGCTTTGGTTTGCAGGCGTTCTTTGGTTCGTGGCCCTCCTGGTTTACCCCATCAGCCTCGGCCTCACCCGCGCCGCTGAAGCGGGGTTGGCCGGAGGGCTGGCCGCCGGGTTGCTGGCGCTCTGGTGGCGCTACCGCTGGCTGCGTTGGAGCTTGCTGGCGGTCTATGTGCTCGTCGCCGGTTTCCTGGCGATGCCGGGCCGCGAGGAATACGACCGGCCCGCGCTGCGGCAGGAAATAGTGAAGGCGCTTCAACGGTATGAGGGAGTGCGCTTCGACATGGGCGGAGAGGGATTTCTCGGCATCGACTGCTCCGGACTGGTGCGGCGCGGGACCATCGACGGCACGTTTGTTTACGGCATCCGCACAATGAATCCGCTGCTCGTGCGCAAGGCGGTGGTGATCTGGCGGCATGACACCTCCGCGCGCGAGATGGGCACGGGAGCCGGGGGCGCGGCCCGGAGAATCCGGGAAGAGAAATCGATCACGAGCCTGAACCCCGCGCTGCTGCATCCCGGCGATTTTGCGATCACCTCCGACGGCGTCCACGCCCTGGCATACCTGGGCGACAACCTCTGGCTGGAGGCCGATCCCAGCGCGGGGAAGGTGATCCGGGTGAACGCCCGCTCCACCAAGAACCCTTGGTTCCAGCACAAGGTGTCCATCATGCGGTGGCGCTTCACGGACGCGCCGTTTCGTGCCGGAAAAAAGTGAGCGCGGGGAGCGGACTTTCAGGTTCTCTCCAAGGGGGCTGAAAAATTTCGAGAAATGCTCTCCCTTTGCGTCGCAGGCTTGTTAGACTTCAAGCCCTCCCGCAGACGCCCATTTTGGTCTGGAGCGGGTAAACTTTGGACAAAAAATCGCACCTGTGCCGGTGGGGACACCCCCGCCGACCACGCCATCAAAAACTAGAATCAATACCATGCAAGTAAGACTCGCTGTTGGAATCAAGGAATACGAACGGATGACCACGCGCGAACTGCGCGACACGTTCATGGTGGAGAACCTGTTCAAGCAAGGCTCCATCGAATTGCTCTATTGGGAGACCGACCGCACCGTGACCGGTTCAGCCGTGCCGGTGGGCGTGCCTCTCAAGCTGGAGACGCACCCTGAGCTCGCCTCAGAATATTTCTGCGAACGCCGCGAAGTGGGCGCCCTCAACATCGGCGGCCCCGGCAGGATCACCGTGGACGGCACGGTGTACGAAACGGGCGCGTTGGACTGCCTCTACATCGGCCGCGGCAACCGCGAGATCACCTTCGCGAGCAACGACCCGGCCAACCCGGCCAGGTTCTTCCTGATGAGCTATCCGGCGCACACCGCGCACCCCACCACGCTCGCCACGCAAAAAGACGCCAACCAGGTCAAGCTCGGAAGCTTGGAGACGGCCAACAACCGCACCATCTACCAGTACATCCACGAAGGCGGCGTCAAGAGTTGCCAGTTGGTGATGGGCTTCACCGAGCTCGGAGTCGGCGGCGTTTGGAACACCATGCCCGCGCACACGCATCTGCGCCGCTCGGAAGTCTATCTCTACTTCTCCGTGCAGCCGGATGCCGCGGTGTTCCATTTCATGGGGCCGGGCCAGGAAACCCGCCACGTCTTGATGCACAACGAGCAAGCCGTGCTCTCGCCCATCTGGTCCATCCACTCCGGCTGCGGCACCCGCGCCTACCGGTTCATCTGGGCCATGGGCGGCGAGAACCAAAAGTTCACCGACATGGACGGCATCCCTGTCGCCGACTTGAGATAACCGGGCCGACGGAATTCAACCAGAACGCCTCCTTTCGATCCAAGCGAGAGGAGGCGTTTTTTTGTGGTGATTCAGGATATCCTTTTTTGAGCTTGTGAAAAAGTCAGGGGAGTGCCCGCACTCTTCGCAACAAAAACAATGCCGCGCCTTGCCTCCTACGCGCGCGGCTTCATGTGCGGGAAGAGCACGACGTCGCGGATGGACTCCGCGCCGGTGAGCATCATCACCAACCGGTCGATGCCGATGCCGATGCCGCCTGCCGGGGGCATGCCGTGCTCGAGGGCCGTGAGGAAATCCTCGTCGATGTTCTGCTTCTCCTCGCCCGCCTGATCCTCCAGGCGCTGGCGTTGCACTATCGGGTCGTTGAGTTCCGAGTAACCCGGCGAGATTTCCTGGCCGTTGATGACCAGTTCATAAACGTCCACCACGTCCGGGTTGGCCACGTTTTGCTTGGCCAGCGGGACGAGTTCCTTGGGGCAATGCGTGACAAAACACGGGTTGAAGGTCTTTTCCTCCACCAGTTTCTCGAAGACGTGCTGGGTGACCTCGAAATCCGCCATCTCGGGCGAGAGCTCCACGTGCAGCTCGTGGCATTTCTCCCGGCGCTGCTCCGGCGTGAGGGCGAACCAGCCGGGGACGGCTTCCTCGATCAGATCACGGTAGGGAGCGCGCCGCCACGGGCGGGTAAGGTCGATGGTGCGGATCAGGTTTCCCTCGGCGTCCTTGTGGTCGATCTGGAGTGTGCCGATCACCTTCTGGGCGACCGTGGTCACCATCTCCTCCACCATGTCCGCCATCACCTCAAAGTCCGCGTAGGCCCAGTAGGCTTCGAGCATGGTGAACTCCGGGTTGTGGCGGCGGGAGACGCCTTCGTTGCGGAAGTTGCGGTTGAGCTCGAAGACCTTCTCAAAGCCGCCCACGAGCAGGCGCTTGAGGTAGAGTTCCGGGGCGATCCGCAAAAACAGGTCCATGCCGAGCGCGTTGTGGTGCGTCTTGAAGGGCTGGGCCGCCGCGCCGCCTGCGATGGGCTGCATCATCGGCGTCTCCACCTCCAGGAAGCCCCGGTCTTCGAGGAAGCGCCGGATTTCCCGCACGATGGCGATGCGCTGCTTGAAGATGTCCTTGGAGCCGGGGTTGGCGAGCAGGTCCAGATAGCGCTGGCGGTAGCGGGTCTCCACGTCGGAGAGGCCGTGCCATTTATCCGGCATGGGGCGGAGCGCCTTGGAGAGGACGGTCAGGGTCTTGACGCGGAGAGTCGGTTCGCCCGTCTTGGTGATGAATGCCTCGCCGTCCACACCCAGGAAATCGCCCATGTCCAGGAGTTGGAAGATGGCGTAGGCCTCCGGGCCCACCTCCTTGGCGTGGATGAAAATCTGGATGCGCCCGGTGGAATCGGTCAGATCGAGAAAATGGCTCTTGCCCATGTCGCGGTGGGCGGTGATGCGGCCGGCGATGCGCTCGGAGTTGCCTTCCGCGAACCGGGCGCGGATTTCGGCGATGGAGCCGGTGCAGTCGAAGCGTTGTCCGAACGGGGCGGCGCCTTTTTCGCGCAGGGCGACCATTTTTTGACGGCGTGTTTCAAAGAGGGCGTGGGTCTCTTCCATAGTGATAAAGAGGGGCAGTCAAACAGGCCCGGAGCGCAAAGTCAAAACCCGAGGTGTCAAAGTGTAGGGCTCACGCATCTAAATGATTCTCACGCAAAGCCGCAAAGGCGCAAAG
>Ga0073936_10007171_pt1 | contig 14468 bp, 9 predicted proteins | sample AliMusrvi5mmetaG_FD_87041 | JGI IMG/M metagenome (GOLD analysis project Ga0073936, IMG submission 87041) | Freshwater lake bacterial and archeal communities from Alinen Mustajarvi, Finland, to study Microbial Dark Matter (Phase II) - Alinen... | ecosystem: Environmental > Aquatic > Freshwater >... | reverse complement strand
GAATATAATTTCTTGGCTATGCGGATGAGGATCACCCGTATATCATCAGAGCTGGTCAGCAAGAGTTTAATAAAGTTTTCGACGTTGGCATGTGTCTTGCGGGTATCGAAACGGTCTATTTTCTGCAGCCCAGATAACAGCCCTTCTACCGCCGGGTTGTAATCAGTCCTTACCTGCTGAAGCGTGATGGCCCCCTTGTCGAGAATATCCTTAAGGATCACCGCAACCATGGTTTCCGCATCCTGTTCCATTTCGCAAAGAAGGATGTATGAGATTTCCAGTACTGCCTCCGTGAGGCCCGGGAATGCTGACCTTTGCGCATCCTGGCCGATGTATGAAACAGCCTTTTCAAGGAGGGCTTTTCCACCAGCCACCCTGGGATCGGCTACAAGGTTTTCCCAATGCAGTCCTGAAGAAGTATTTATAGCAATTTCGTTCATCGGGCAAGCAAAATTAGATGATTTTGATGCATGAAAATTTCTTTCTATTAAAATTGTTTCTAAATTAGTTGCCGGATAAAGCGATTTTTATGTTTCGTATTGAAAGCAAGATAGATACCTCTTCACCTGAATTTGCGAAGAACAAGGAAGAATATAAAAAAGTACTGAACGCGTACAGGCAGGTCCTTGAAAAAGTGAGGGAAGGCGGATCAGAACAGGCGGTTAAAAAGCATAAGGAGAGAGGCAAGCTGCTCGCCCGCGAAAGGATAGACCTGCTGGTCGACAGGAATACGCCCTTCCTTGAATTATCAGCGCTTGCGGCGTATGATCTATACAATAACGAGTTTCCCTCGGCCGGGGTTATCACCGGAATAGGCGTGATCCACGGGAAAGAAGTGATGATAGTGGCAAATGATGCCACGGTCAAAGGCGGGACTTATATGGCCGAAGGCATCAAGAAGCATATCAGGGCCCAGGAGATTGCGATGGAAAATCGCCTGCCCTGTGTGTACCTTGTTGATTCCGGCGGGGTTTTTCTTACCGAGCAGGACAAGGTGTTTCCCGACAAGTATAATTTCGGCAGGTTCTTTTTCAACCAGGCCAGGCTTTCGGCTAAGAAGATCCCCCAGATCGCTGTCGTGATGGGATCCTGCACCGCAGGAGGGGCTTATGTACCTGCGATGAGCGACGAAACCATCATTGTTAGGAAGCAGGGAACTATTTTCATCGGCGGCCCTCCCCTGGTCAAGGCCGCAACGGGAGAGGAAGTCACGGCAGAAGAACTGGGTGGTGCCGATGTGCATACAAGCATATCCGGCGTAGCCGATCATCTTGCCATGAACGATGTTCACGCGATACAGATCTGCAGGAATATTTTCGAGACCATCAGCAGGCAGGAGTTCCAGGAGCTTCCTATGGAGCCTGTACAGGAACCTTTCTATCCCGCCGATGATCTCTACGGTATTTTACCCCTTGACCTGAAAAAACCCGTTGATTCAAGGGAGATCATTGCGAGGATAGTTGACGGCAGCCTGTTCCATGAATTCAAGGACAGGTACGCACCCACCATTGTCACGGGTTTCGCACATATCATGGGATACCCTATTGGCATCATAGCCAATAACGGCGTGCTTTTCGGAGAGACCGCTTTGAAGGGGGCCCATTTTGTGGAGCTCTGCACTTCGAGGAATGTCCCTATTTTATTCATGCAGAACATCACAGGTTTCATTGTAGGCAAGCAGTACGAGAGAGCAGGCATTGCCCGCGACGGGGCCAAGTTCGTGCATGCCGTCGCCAATGCGAACGTCCCCAAGTTCACCGTTATCTTCGGGGGATCCTTCGGGGCCGGGAACTACGCAATGGCAGGAAGAGCTTACGAACCAAGGTTCCTGTGGATGTACCCGAATTCGAAGATCTCAGTCATGGGGGGAGAACAGGCAGCCAATGTACTGATAACGGTTAAAGAAGACCAGCTGAAGGCACAGGGCAAGTCCTTATCCGCAGACGAAAGAGAAAAAATGCTGAAGACCATATTGCAGAAGTACGAGCATGAGGGATCGGCATATTACAGCACTGCAAGGCTGTGGGACGACGGTATCATTGACCCCGTTGACACCCGCAGGATGCTGGCAATGGCCATTGCAGTGAGCCTGAATAAGAAGTATGAAAAGACGGAGTATGGGGTGTTTAGGATGTGATCTGGGTTACTGGGTGACTGGGTAGCTTGGTAAAAATATTTGAAATGAATACATACAACACGATTGAAACTTCTACGGCGGATGGCGTACTCACGATACGCCTGAACCGGCCCGAAAAACACAACGCTTTCAACGAGACCATGCTGCAGGAGCTCACCGATGTTTTCAATTTGATGAAGACTGCGGATGACGTTTGCTGCGTGGTGATACGCGGTAACGGTAAAAGCTTTTGCGCGGGCGTTGACCTGAACTGGATGAAGGATGTGGCTACTAATAGTTTTGAAAAGAATTACAGCGAGAGCCTTTACCTTGCCGAATGCTTTTACACCATTTATACCTGCCCCAAACCAACCATTGCAGTGGCCCATGGCTCGGTGCTCGGTGGAGCCAACGGCCTGGTTTCGGCTTGCGACATGGCGTATTGCAGCGACGATGCGGTATTTTCGCTTTCGGAAGTGAAGATAGGGATAGTGCCTGCATGCATTTCTCCTTACGTGATCAAGAGGATCGGAGAATACGGGGCGCGTGAACTGATGCTGACGGGACGCAGGATAAGCGGGAAAGAAGCTGAACGGTACGGACTTGTGAACCGCTCCCTGCCTGCAGCTGAAGTGGATGAAGCAGTGGATGCCATCATCGAGCAACTGAGAAGCAGCGGTCCGGCAGCTATGAGCCACTGCAAAACACTTATCGACAAAGTATGCAACACCCTTACACTGCATGAAGCCATTGATTTTACAGCCAGGATGATAGCCGAGATCAGGGCGTCGGAAGAGGGACAGGAGGGGATGAATGCGTTTCTGGAGAAGAGGAAACCGAATTGGATAAACCAAGTAGCGAAATAGCGAAATGGCGAAGTAGCGAAATTTTCGCTATCTCGCTACCTCGCTATTTAGATAATTTGAAGTAATGAAACAGATATCAAAGATACTGATCGCTAACCGTGGTGAGATCGCTTGCAGGATCATGCGGACGGCGAAAAAAATGGGGATACTCAGCGTTGCGGTGTATTCCGAGATCGACCATGATTCGCTGCATGTGAAGCAGGCCGACGAGGCATTTTGCATAGGACATTCGGAGCTGAGCGAGACCTACCTGAACATAGAGAAGATCATCGAAACTGCAAAGAAAGCAAAGGCCGATGCGATACATCCGGGTTACGGTTTTCTTGCCGAAAACTCCATGTTCGTGAAAGCCTGCAAGGATGCAGGCATCATTTTCATTGGTCCGGATGCAAAGGCGATGAAGCTGATGGGCAATAAAATAGAGGCCAGGAATTTCGCCAAAAAGATCAGGATACCCATGACCGAAGGCGTTACCGGTACTGCAAAAGAGCTTGCTGCAGCTGCGCCGAAAATCGGCTTCCCGATATTGCTTAAAGCTGCAGCCGGGGGTGGGGGAAAAGGCATGCGGATAGTTCATGCAGCTTCGGAACTTGAAGAAGCCATTGAAAGCACTTCAAGGCAGGCCAAAGCCTACTTCGGGGATGAAACTGTTTACATTGAAAAATATATTGAAGAACCCAGGCATATTGAAGTGCAAATACTCGGTGATGAGGCAGGGAATGTGATCCATCTTTTTGAAAGGGAATGTTCTATACAAAGACGTTACCAGAAAATAATCGAAGAATCCCCCTCTCCCACCCTGAGCCCGGAGGTAAGGCTTAAAATGGGTGAGGCTGCAGTGAGGATTGGCAAAGAAGCAGGATATACAAGCGCAGGCACTATAGAGTTCCTGGTCGACAAGCACCTTGATTTTTATTTCCTCGAGATGAACACCCGCATACAGGTGGAGCACCCGGTTACCGAGATGGTGACGGGGATTGACATCGTGGAGGAGCAGATACTGATAGCTTCAGGGCATCAGTTGAGGATAAAACAGGAAGACGTAAGGCAGAAAGGACATGCCATAGAATGCAGGATCTATGCAGAGGACCCATCGAACAACTTCCAGCCCTCGCCTGGGAACATGAGCCTTTACAAGGAACCAACGGTGGCAGGGATCAGGCTTGACACAGGGGTTACCGCAGGCAGCGGGATCAAAAGCGCTTTCGACCCCATGATCTGCAAGCTGGTTGTTTGGGGAGAAGACAGGGAGGAAGCCACGCGGGTGATGGCAGGGGCATTACGCGATTACATCATCCACGGTATTAAAACAAATATACCTTTCCTGGCTGCCTTGCTGCAGAGCGAAGCGTTCGTCGCCAACAGGATATCGACAAGGTTCTGCGACGAGCACCTTCAAAACATTGTAAGCGGGATAGAAGCCGAAAAAGAGAAATTTCCTTTGCATGTACCCGTGGCAGGATACCTGATGGCAAGCCTTTCGAATTCGCTTGTTGCCGGCTGCGAGGCTCCAAACGTATGGCAGCAAATCGGCTACTGGCGCGACCTTATCAGGATCAGGCTGAAAGCCGACAAGCATGAGATTACCGCAAGGGTCAGCAGGAGCGGTAAAAACATTTTTGACTTCGGGATTTCAGGTGTTGCATACCATTGCAGCATCGACAGCTGGAGCGAAAACCGCATGGCTTGTACGATTGATGGGCATGATCATGTTTTATACGTTTCGGAAGACCAGGGGAACCTGGGATATGTAAGCACAGGCGGGTTCCTTTATTCTATGCAGAGAGCTGACCTGCTTACAGAGACCGTTTCGGAGGCATCGTTTGACAGCGCCGGCAATGAAGGCGGGCATATCACTTCACCCATGCCGGGGAAAGTGACGAAGATCAATGTGAAGCCGGGAGAAGAAGTTAAGAAAGGACAGGTGCTGCTTACCATCGAAGCCATGAAAATGGAGAACCTCATCACGGCCAGCGTTCCAGGAAGCATTCAGAAAGTGAACGTGAAGCTGGGGCAGATGGTTGAAACCAGCACGGTGCTGGTGGACCTGGAGAAAAGTGATAAGTGATTGTGGATGTACAATGTACGATTAATTACTAACAAAAAAAGAAATGAATTATCCGAAAAAAGTAACTTTAGGAGATATAACTGTAAGGGACGGGTTCCAGCATGAGGAGATCTTCATCCCTACCGAAGCCAAGCTTTGGGTTGCCGAGCAGCTCATCCTGGCCGGGTACAAGCATGTCGAACTGACCAACCTCGGGAACCCGCAGGGCATGCCGCAGTTCAAAGACTCGGATGTACTGCTTAAATCCATCCGTAGCAGTAAAAAAGTAGCCCACCTCATAGATTCGGTTTCAATAACCGCCATCACCATTCGCGAGAAAGCCATAGAGAGAGCAATACAGGCGAAAAAGGAAGGCTGGGGGCCGAACCGTATTTTACTGATGGTATCGACGAGCGAGTCGCATCACCAGAAGAATTCGGGGCTGAGCCTGGCCGAATACTGGAAGATGGCCGAAAAGTGGATCCCCCTGGCCAAAGATGCAGGACTGAAAGTGAACGGGACGGTGAGCACCATCTGGGGCTGTCCCATAGAAGGTCCTACCGAAATGAGCAAGGCTATTGAATTTGCAAAACGCTGGTTCCAGATCGGTGCCAGCGATGTGGAGCATGCCGATCATGACGGAAGCGCTTCTCCCGACAGGGTGTATAAATATTACTCCATGCTGCTGGAAGCCATCCCGCGGCCTGAAAAGCAGATCGTTCATTTTCACACCACCCGCGGCTGGGGACTGGCCAATGTGCTGGCTGCTTTGCAGGCAGGTATGGTGAATTTCGAATCGACCATGGGAGGCATTGGCGGGCAGCCTGCAAACTTCGTAAGCGGGGTGCCTGTTAGCGGAACAGGTAGCTATTACTATAAAGATCCAAACATTACAGGCCTTGTTTCGACCGAGGATATGGTTGTGATGATGGACGAAATGGGGATAGATACCGGGCTGGATGTGGACAAGGTACTTGAAATCGGCAGCATGGTCGAAAGGATAGTTGGCCGCCGCCTGAGGTCCGAGGCTATTAAAAACGGGCGTATCCCGAAGAACCTGACAGGGAGAGGATGATTGAATTTAGAATTACGACAGCTTGAAACTGATTGAATCACCGAGAGAAGGCATGCAGGGGCTTGAGAGGGTCATACCGACGGCTCAGAAGGCTGAATACATCAATGCCATCCTGAATGCCGGGTTTAATACCGTGGAGATCGGGAGCAGTGTCTCGCCACTGGCGATTCCACAGATGGCCGACAGCATGGAGGTCCTCGGGAGGCTTCACATGAGCTCAAAAAAGTCAAAGCTGATGATGCTCGTGGTCAACAAGAGGGGAGCTGAGCTGGTTGCAGAACGTGAGGAGATAGACTGTATTTCATATCCACATTCCTTTTCGCCCGGCTTCCTTAAGCGGAATATGAACACGACTTACGATAAATCACTTGCAAACGTTGATCATCTGCTGAACTTATGCAGCAAAACAAACAAGACCCCTGTCATTTATCTTTCCATGGCCTTCGGCAACCCTTACGGGGAAGAATGGCTTCCCGAGAATTTATTGGAGGCTGCAGACAAACTGCAGAAAATGGGAGTGCGTATTATCCCTTTATCGAATGTTTCGGTGCAGGTTGATAAAGACATTGTTTCACAGGTATTTTCAATGCTTACCCATGACCTTCCATGCGTGGAATTCGGATTGCACCTGCATACCAACGGAAGCGGCTGGTTTGAGGTGCTCGATGCCGCATACGCTGAAGGCATCAGGCGTTTCGACTGTGTGGCTGAGGGACTTGGGGGATGTCCGTTTGCAGATAAAACCATGCTTGGAAACCTTAACACCAGGCACCTGCTTGATTTTTGCAGCAAAAAAGGAGTAGATGCAGAAATTAACGATGAAGCCCTGGCTCAGGCTGAAACCCTGGCAAAAAAATATTTTTTCTATTAAAAACAATTAACCAAAAACCATAAGCCATCATGTTATTGACAGAAGAACACCACAACATCCGCAAGACCGTGCGTGATTTTGCCGAGCGCGAGATCAAGCCACAGGCAAGGGAACTTGACGAAAAAGGAGAATTTTCAATCCCCCTGACGAAACGCATGGGAGAACTTGGCCTTTTCGGGATACGAACTCCCCAGGAATACGGAGGGCTCGACATGGACACCATTTCGTATGTGATCGCCGTTGAAGAACTCGCCAGGGTTGACGGCTCGCATGCAGCCACCCTTGCAGCCCACATCTCGCTGGGGATGGGGCCAATACTGAATTACGGCAACGGCGAGCAGAAGCAGAAATACCTACCGATGCTTTCCACAGGAGATGCCTTATGGGCATTCGGGCTTACCGAACCTGATGCAGGCAGCGATTCAAGGGCAACTAAAACAACAGCAAGGCTCGAAGGCGACCAGTGGGTCATCAACGGGTCAAAGATCTTCATCACCAACGGAGCATCATCCATCAATAAAGGCGCCACGGTGCAGGTGGTCAGTGGTGAGCAGAACGGTCAGAAGGAATTTTCGACCATCCTGGTTGATGCTGACACCCCCGGATTCAGGCGTGTTCCAATGCACGGCAAAATGATGTGGAGGGCTTCGGATACTGCACAGTTGTTTTTTGACGATTGCCGGGTACCTGCTTCAAACCTGCTTGGACAAAGGGGTGAAGGATCAAAAATCATGCTGAACACCCTCGACAGCGGCCGGCTTGCTATCGGGGCCATGGGCCTTGGCTGCGCACAGGGAGCTTTCGAAATGGCCCTGAAATACGCAAAGGAACGCAAGCAGTTCGGGAAGCCCATAGGCCATTTCCAGGTAATTGCATTCAAGCTTGCCGACATGGCAACGAAGATAGAACTGGCACGTAATTTGCTGTACAAAGGTGCATGGCTGAAAACGAATCACCAGCCATTTGCAAAAGAAGCCGCCATGGCAAAGCTGTATTGTTCGGAAATAGCAAAGGAAGTAGCCGACGAAGCCGTTCAGATCTTCGGAGGGTACGGGCTGATGAAGGACTACGACGTTGAAAGGTTTTACCGCGACCAGAGGCTGCTGCAGATAGGAGAAGGCACATCAGAGATACAGAGACTTGTAATATCAAGATATATTGGAGTATACGACTAAAATCATCTATTATGAAACGCATGAGTATTTTCATCCTGGGCTTGAGTTTAAGCATCATGATGCTGGCGCAGACGAAGCAGGAAACACCTTCAAACTGGCCGAAACAGATCGCAACAACAAACGGGAAGATCCTGGTTTACCAGCCCCAGCCTGACTCACTGATCGGGATTAAACTTTACGGAAGGGCGGCGGTTTCCTACACCAGGAACGGGCAGACCCCGATTTTCGGGGCTATCTGGTTCCAGACGAATATTGCCGTGGACCGCACTAGCAGGGAAGTCAGCATGAGCGGGGTGAAAATACTCAACGTGCGCTTTCCAAATCCAGACCAGACCGATCCTGCGAAGATCGATAAATTCAAGAACTCCCTTGAAACGGAGATCCCTAAATGGAACCTCGACATGACCATTGACGAGCTCAATGCAAGCCTGAAGGATGCAAAAGCAGTGATGAAAGAGGAATCAGCCCTTAGCAATGCACCTCCTGAGATCATTTTCACCAAAACGCCTACCGTGCTGGTGATCTTCGACGGGGAGCCGAAGTTCAAGCCGGTTCCGGGATCCGGCATACTGCAGGCCATCAACACACCGTATTTCGTTGTTGAGGAGCCCTCAACAAAGGAATATTATATCTACGGAAGTTCTTTCTGGTATAAAACGACAGATGTGGTCAAGGGAAAGTGGGTCAATATCAAGGAGCCGCCTAAGGACATTAAGAAGTTACAAGAAGAATTAGAAGCCAAGGCCAGTAAGGCTCAGTCGGCAAACGGCAGTCAGCAGTCTGCAGAAGGGAGTCAGCAGTCTGCAATCGGCAGTCAGCAGTCGGCAGAAAGCAGTAATACAAAGGATAAAACCAAATCAGCCGTGCCTCCCCAGATCATAGTGAGGACAGCACCTGCAGAACTTGTCCAGAGCAACGGGGAGCCTGATTTTGCCCCCATACAGGGGACGCAGTTATTATATATGAATAACAGCGAGAACAATGTTTTCATGTATATCGACAAGCAGATGTATTACATCCTTGTTTCAGGACGCTGGTATACTTCATCTGCAATGGCAGGTCCCTGGACTTTCGTCCCCTCGGATAAGCTTCCTGCAGATTTCGCCAGCATCCCCGAAGGATCAGATAAGGACCAGGTCCTGGCTTCTGTTGCAGGCACCGATGCAGCAAATGAAGCAGTGCTTGACGCCCAGATCCCCCAGACTGCTGCAGTGGACCGTAAGTCGGCAACCTGTAGTGTGACTTATGACGGGGATCCCAAGTTCGTTCAGATCAAGGGAACCAATTTATACAGGGGAGCCAACACCGGCAGCAAGGTGATCATGTCGGACAAGACGTATTATGTATGCGAAAATGCAGTCTGGTTCGTGGGAAATTCTCCTGCCGGCCCCTGGGCAGTTGCTACGGCGATCCCCTCCGATATCCAGAATATTCCACCTGATGATCCCGCTTATAATGTCAAGTACGTTTACATTTATGAATCGACTCCTGATGTGGTTTACGTCGGTTACCTTCCGGGCTACACGGGATGCTATGTTTACGGACCCACCGTGGTTTACGGTACCGGGTACTATTATAACCCATGGTACGGCTCCTATTATTATCCCATGCCCATGACCTATGGTTTTGCCATGGCATACAATCCCTGGACAGGATGGGGTTTTGGCTGGGGCATGTCGGTAGGTTTTATGGCCGTAGGTTTTTACGGGCCACGCCCGATAGGCTGGTGGGGACCACCAATGTACCATCCGCCTTTCTGTCCGCCATACAATCATTATTACGGGCCGCGACCCCCTGTTTACAGGAGCAACACCTATGTAAACGTTAACGTAAACCATTACAATTACAACCGCAACAACGTATATAACAACCAGCCCGGGGCAAGGCCGGGATCGGGGCAGAATACCAGGCCGGGAACGGTACCAGCCGGAAGGGGAACCGCAACGACCCAACCTTCCACCAGGCCGGGGCAGGTTCAGCCCACCGACAGGAACAAACCAGCGACCCAGCCTTCAGGCCAGGGTAATGTAAACCGCGCAGGTACAGCTCCCAATACAAAGAACAATGTTTATACCGATAAAAGCGGTAATGTTTACCGCAAGGACCAGAACAACAACTGGCAGCAGAACGACGGAAAGAACTGGCAGGATGTGAACCAGGGTTCCGGCAGAACATCAGGCCAGCCATCGGGACAGCCAGGGAGACAGGATCCTTCAACGAAACCTGCAGGTCAGCCCTCACAGCAGCCAGGCAGGCAGGAACCTTCGGCAAGGCCCTCTCCGCAGCCAACTCAACAGCCGGCAGCAAGACCCTCTCCGCAGCCTACGCAGCAACCAGCAACAAGACCGGCCCCGCAGCCTGCAACCCGTCCGGGAGGAGGCAACCAGGGATTTGACCAGTCCTCAATGGACAGGCAAAGCCAGAACCGTGAACGCTCACAGCAGTTGAACCAGAATGCAGGCAGCTTCCAGCGCAATTCGGGAGGCGGTGGCGAACGCCCCATGGGCGGTGGCGGAGGCGGACACTCAGGAGGAGGCGGAAGGAGGTAATTAACCACCTTACCGGGTAGCCCGGGGTTGATACTGAATGGTATGAACCCCGGCCTTCGGTTTTCAGGCAAGCTGCGGAGAATCTACCGTTAGAAATTAATGCCTTTTTCAGGGTTCAAGTATCGGTATATGCCTGGTTTTTCATAACTTTGAGAAAAAAAGTAATGAAAAAATACTTACTGCTTGTAACCCTGGTATTTATATGTTTTGGGTTAAAAGCCCAGCAGTGGGGGTTATATACTTTATACAGTGTAGCCGGCACCAATAAAGCATACCTGATCGACACGAACAATACCGTCTATAAAACATGGACGTTCGCTTCCAATAAAAAGACCAACTTTTCATCCTATTTAATTCCCGGGGATACACTTCTGAGAACTGTTACCTACACCGGCAATTTAATTAACAGTGCCTTCATTTCAGGCGAGGTTCAAATGGTTGACTGGAATAACAATGTGGTATGGGATTTTATTTATTCCACAAGTTCAACAGTCCTTCACCATGATATTCATCACATGCCTAACGGGAATATACTTATGATTGCGCTGGAGGTCAAAACTGCTTCCGAAGGAATACAGGCAGGGGCTACTCTCAGTATCATCAGACATTCGGACAAGATCATTGAGGTGCATCCAACAGGTCCCACAACAGGAACCGTCGTATGGGAGTGGAAGCTATGGGACCACCTGTGCCAGGATTTATATCCGGCAAAAGATAATTATGTAACCTCCATATCTGATAACCCGCAATTGATAAATATAAATTACGACAACATCGGTGATTTTATTCATACCAATGGGATTGATTACAATGCCACTCTCGACCAGATCGCTTTCAGTTCTTATATTTACAGCGAAGTTTTTATTATAGATCACAGCACTACTACAGCAGAAGCAGCCGGTCATACCGGTGGGAATTCAGGTCATGGCGGAGATCTTCTTTACAGGTGGGGGAACCCGGCTGCATATGAAACCAGCGGCACTACTGATTTTAATATAGTTCACAATGTGCATTGGCTTCCTGCCGATGATCCATATTACCCCAATTATCTGGTCGGATTCAACAACAAGGGTGGTGCAGGTAACCATTCCTGTGTTGATATTTTTTATCCTCCCTATGACGGATATAATTATTTAAAAACACAGGGCCAGGCTTATGCCCCTGCAAGCTATGCATGGCGTTACACGGCTACCTGTCAAAGCCAGGTCGAGGGCTCCGGTTATCAATTACCCAATGGTAATTCATTGGTCAGTCTTACAACCTGCACCACGATCGTTGAGGTTGATCATAATGGAACGGTGTTATGGACTTTTCACCCGACCGGGAGTGTCACCAATGCGATGCGTTATTCAGAATGCTACGTCAGGGGCCTGAGGACATTTGCAAGCGCTTCTTCTCCGGCGGTGTGGAGAGGCATACAGGATACACTGTATTCTCATGCCACCACCATTACTGAGACCAATCCCTCGTACACTTATTCCTGGACCTCGGTTCCTCCGGGATTTACGTCTACACTTCAAAATCCCGTTATAAGCCCTGCAGCCACAGCGACCTATATTGTAAACATTACAGATGCAAATACGGGATGTTCTGATACCGCTTCGGTTACCGTAGAAGTGATAGTGACCGGGATAGGCGGGCAGAGCGGCAAAGGCCATGAATTTGTAATATACCCGAATCCTACAAACGGGATAGTGAATATCAAGGGTGCAGATGAAAAGGATATGGATGTTACTGTCAGCAATGTATACGGTGAAAAAATGTTAACCGTATCGGATTCACCGGCACTTGATTTATCGGGCTTCGCAAAAGGGATTTATTTCCTCACAGTCAGGTCAGGCAGGACAAAAATATCGACTTATAAAATCATCAAGATCGAATAAATTTCACTGTTTCACCTCATCCAATACAGGGTGGACAAGGAAGCGGATGCTTTCCTGTTCAGGCTTCAGCTGTTCAAAGACTATGATCTCATTCTGGCCCTTGTTCAGCCATTGAGCCGGTACATATAATGTTTGCTGGGGCCCTATATACCAGTATTTTCCTATGCTGCGGCCGTTGATCCATACATGGCCCTTGCCCCATTGGCTGAGGTCAAGGTAAGTATCGCCGGTATTGCTGAGCGTAAACGTACCCCTGCGATAAACCGGTCCGGATTGTGCTTTTGAAGCCGAAAATTTTACTGCCTGAACATCTTTCATCGGAAAACCATACATCTTCCAGCCTTTGATCTCCTTACCCTCAAGAGTGACGCTGCCGGTGATCCCCTGCTTATTATCATTCAGATAATATCCGTAGTTGATCCTTCCGTTATTCTCGACAAGGATATCCAGCTTTGCACCACCTTCAGGAATACTAACTTCGAGAGAATCCTGTTTGAGGCGGCGGTCCAGGACAGCTATCTTTGCACCGTCGAGAAATACAAGTGCGTAATCTCTCAGCCCGTTTATTTTCAGATTGCCTTTAAGAGGGCCTTTCACCGAAGTGCGGTAGAGCATGAATCCGTAGCCCTGGCCAAAATCCTCGAAACTCAGAGGCCTTGAGACTGCTATAGGCGTTGGGAGATTGTCAAACAAAGGTGAAGAAGATGTAAGCTTTATCTCAGGTATGGCGATGGTTTTTTTCTTCGGAGGCACTGCCGGCAAAATAACATCCTTGGGAAGATGTTTCATAATGACCTCCCTCATGGCCATGAATTTCGGAGTTGCATTGCCTGCTTCGTCAATAGGCGCATCATAATCATAACTGGAAGTCTGGGGTGAATACGGTTCTTTTCTCCCCATATTGGCCCCGTTCCAGAACCAGCGGGTAGTCCCCCCGTGAGCCATGTAAATGTTAATAGAAAGACCTGCATCGAGAACCGAATCATAGGTCTGTATGAACTCCTTGTAAGGCACCACATGATGTTTCTCGCCCCAGGAATCAAACCAGGCGGGGTACCATTCGGCAATGAAATACGGGCCGTGTCCGTCGTTGTATTTATTGATGAGCTCCTTCACCTCCTTTACATTGTCGAGGCCATTAACCGCCGGCAGAACTCCCGGAAGATATCCCGCAGGCATCTGGGAGGGCCCGTCGCAGGTATACAGATCCACATCAATCCCCGCTTCCCTGTAAATATCCCTGTACTTACCGAGGTAGACCTTATCCTTGTCGTACGAACCATATTCATTTTCGATCTGCAGCATGATCACAGGACCGCCGTGCGTGATTTGCATTGGAACAATCTGTTTCGCCAGGGCTGCAAAATATTTTTTACTCATATCCATAAAACGCTGATCCTGGCTTCTTACTTTCAGGTCTTTCTCCCTGAGCAGCCACCAGGGATATCCACCGAACTCCCATTCGGCGCAGGCATAAGGGCTCGGCCTGATGATAACCCAGAGGCCTTCCTGCTGAGCGAGCCTGCAGAATTCGGCGATGTCGGCATTTTCCTTAAAGTTGTATTTTCCTTTTTCTGTTTCATGGTAGTTCCAGAACACATAGGTTGCCACGGTATTCAGCCCCATGGCTTTAGCCATATGCAGGCGATCACGCCAGCATTCACGCGGGATACGTGCGAAATGCATTTCGCCGCTGATGAGCTGGCATGGTTTCCCGTCGAGAAGGAATTCACCCTGGCCGATTTTGAAGGTGTGCTGTTGCGCGTTTGCTGACATCGGGGCAATGAGCAAAAACGCTGCCAGGAAAAAGAGGAGGTGTTTCATATTGTCAATTTTAAGTAGCGAAATGGCGAAATGGCGAAATTAAGAATTTAGTGGTTATTGAG
>Ga0073936_10007165_pt1 | contig 14479 bp, 11 predicted proteins | sample AliMusrvi5mmetaG_FD_87041 | JGI IMG/M metagenome (GOLD analysis project Ga0073936, IMG submission 87041) | Freshwater lake bacterial and archeal communities from Alinen Mustajarvi, Finland, to study Microbial Dark Matter (Phase II) - Alinen... | ecosystem: Environmental > Aquatic > Freshwater >... | reverse complement strand
GCTCATCACCGCGCGTTCGCCGGCCAGTTTAATCTGCCGGTCAACTTCCGCCTGCGCGCGTTCGACACATTCTTCAATGCGCGTTGGGTGAATGCGTCCGTCTTCGATAAGATTTTGCAGCGCTAACCGTGCGACTTCTCGGCGTACGGGATCGAAGCCGGAAATGACCACTGCTTCCGGGGTGTCATCAATAATAAGATCCACACCGGTGAGTGTTTCAAAAATGCGAATATTGCGGCCTTCACGACCGATGATGCGCCCTTTGAGCTCATCGTTCGCGATAGGCACCACGGAGACTGTACTTTCCATGGTTTGCTCAATAGAAACGCGTTGCACGGACATGGTAACGATGCGACGGGCTTCCGCGTCGGCACGATCCAGCGCTTCTTCCTCAATCGCGCGCGCCGCGCGAGCTACATCCAGACGTGCCTGATTCTTCACCTGTTCGAGCAATTCATCTTTCGCCTGTTCGGGGGTGAGGCTGCTGATGCGCTGCAGTTCGAGATATTGTTGCTCAATCAATGCCGACGCTTCCTGCAGTTTCCCTTCGAGCGTCCGTTCCATTTGCGTCACTTCGCGCTCGCGACGGTCCACGCCATCCAGTTTGCGGTCCAGGGTTTCATCTTTCTGTGTTAGGCGTCGCTCCAGACGGGTGAGTTCAGCACGCTCACGTTTTTGTTCTTGCTCCAATTCTTCGCGAATGCGCAACACTTCATCGGCAACTCTTAACTGCACCTGGTGTTGTTCGGCTTCAACATCTTTCTGCGCCAGGTCACGCTGCCGAATTGCTTCATGCCGCGCTTCTTCACCCTCGCGTAGTTTTTTCTGATAAAAGACGACCAAAATGACACCACCAATGATAAGCAGTGCAATGATGATCGTTAACAAAATAGTTAGTATAATGGGAAGATACCTCCCTCCCTATATAGATGACGTATACCCGGCAAGCGATATACGGTAATGGTTGGGGGATGTTCAGTGCCCCCGGTACAGCATAACTTTGATGCAGTCCCTGCACAAGCGAAATCGATAATATTGTGTCGATTTCACGCGAGGAGGGTCTGATCATTCCAACCAATCTACTTCCGCGCTCTCCTGCGCGTTCAGCCGGGTACAGACCCGGCCAATAACCTCATAGGAAAATCCTCGTCGCTGTAAAAGCCGCCGTATGCGCAACATATCTTCCCGGCCTGGCGCCAGTGAGCGCATGCGTATCGCGCGTATAGCTACCTGCCAGGCTGCGGCTAATTCATCTTCGGCGCTCCTTGCCGTAGTAATTATTTCTTCCGCGATATCGCGGTCAATTCCTTTTTGCAATAATTCTTGCGTGATGCGCGCTGCTCCTCGTCCGGTGCGCGCGGCAACCCAACTCTGGGCAAAATCCCGGTCATCCAATAAGGATAAGCGCGTCAATTCGGCCAATGTGCGATCAGTCACCGGCGGTGAGAATCCTTTTCTTTCCAGCCTTGTGCGCATTTCGCGTTCACTGCGCTGGCGGTAGCCCAGCAATTTGAAAGCATATTGCATGGCACGGGTTTCATCGGCTTCATGTTGTTCAGTTGTTATACGATGTTCCATGCGCTTTCCGGAATCCGATACGCTGACATACATACCCCGATGCAATTGTGTCGAACCATATTACCTGACGAAGCTTCGTCGGTGAGCAGTGAGTTGTAAGCACGTGAACAATAGCGAAGCCGGCTAAATGCGTCAAATGCCAGTTCGGTTATTCTTCCTCATCTTCTTCGCTGGGTGCTACTTGTGCGACAGGACCGGGATGCGTCATCGCCACTTCGCGAATGCAGCGTTCCAGTTCATCCGCAATTTCCGCATTCGCTTCCAAAAATACGCGCGCGTTATCGCGGCCATGTCCAATTCGGGTGTCATTGTAGCTAAAGAAAGCTCCAGTTTTCGTCAACAGCCCATAGGACATCCCCAGATCGAGCAACCCGCTGCCGCGGCTGATGCCGGTACCATACATGATGTCGAAATCCGCCTGGCGGAAAGGAGGAGAAACTTTATTCTTCACGACTTTCGCGCGCGAACGACTGCCAATCACTTCGGTACCGGACTTAATATTTTCGACCCGGCGCAATTCGATGCGCACAGATGACCAGAATTTCAACGCGCGACCACCGGGAGTAGTTTCCGGATTGCCGAACATCACGCCCACTTTCTCGCGCAGTTGGTTAATGAAGATTCCGGCGCAACGGCTTTTATTCAACGATCCGGCAAGTTTGCGTAGTGCTTTCGACATCAAACGAGCCTGCAGGCCCACTTGATTGTCTCCCATCTCACCTTCCAACTCGGCACGAGGCACCAGTGCGGCGACGGAATCAATCACGAAAGCATCAATCGCACCGGAGCGAACCAGCAAATCAGCAATATCCAGTGCTTGTTCACCAAAATCCGGTTGCGAGAGCAACAATTCATCCACGTTCACCCCGCATTTTGCCGCATAGGATGGATCCAGCGCATGTTCGGCGTCGATGAAGGCACAAGTACCGCCGGCGCGTTGCGCTTCGGCAATCACATGGTAGGTTAAGGTGGTTTTTCCTGAAGACTCATTGCCGAAAATTTCACTAATACGGCCTCGTGGAATCCCTCCGACGCCCAGGGCGATGTCCAGCGGGAGGCAACCCGTCGAAATGACATCGGTCTGGATTCTGGCGGACATTTCGCCAAGCCGCATCACTGATCCCTTGCCAAACATCTTATCAATCTGGCCAATCGCCAGGTCCAGCGCTCGTTCTTTGTCATTGCCCATACTATTTTTCGTCGTTGCCACCGTGCTCATCTCACTCTCACTGAAAATATCCGGGATACTCGCCCCCGGCGGCTATTAGATTTTCGATTTTGGATTCAAGGATTTGTAACCGGTATGCTGAAGTCTTTCACCACAAAGACACAAAGTCACCAATACACAAAAAAATGGTGGTAACTTTCTACCTTTATCGAAACTTCGATCCATCATGTCCAATAACAGAGATCAATACCTTAGGAGGTATCCTTCGCTAAGGGGGAATGCCATCCTGCATCCTGAATCGTAAATCCTAAATCCTGCATCCTGAATCCAGCGGGATCACCTGTAATATAGTATATCGTGCGCCTGCGGGCGATAGCTCACTGCGCATGAGATGGATCTCCGATACCGACATCTCGCCATAGATGTCCTCAGCGTGTGCGCGCAGTAATTCCGGCAGATGATTGTCTGTTAATGATTTCACGCGTCCCAGGGTGATATGGGGAGTGAAGGAGCGATCTTCGCGCGGGAAACCGCAGGACGCCAGTTGCTTCGCCACCGCGTCTGCCAGTGCACACAATGTACCGGCGCCGTCGCTGATTCCTGCCCACAGCACACGCGGGTGCGCAATAGTGGGGAAACCGCCAATATGCGCCACGCTGAAAGGAAAAGGCGTCACTGTGCTCGTGGCACATTGCAATAGTCTGGTGATTTCCGGCAGGTGATCATCTTCGATGTCCCCCAGAAATTTCAGCGTCAAGTGCATCCCTTCCTCGCGCACCCAGGTGACCTGCGCGCCAGCAGTGCGCAAGTGCTGCTGCACCGCACGTAGCCGTTCCAGGATCGTCTCCTCGACTTCGATGGCAATGAACGCGCGAGTTGCCGCCACATGATGCTCCTGCCAACGCGTAAAAAGTCATTATAGCATGAAAACACCCGTTTGAATAGTGATCGATGCCGCGGGGTAGCAGTAGTGTTTTTTGATTCAGAATTCAGGATTGTTCTGTCATTTGCTGCCTGGTAAAACGGCCCTCACCCTAACCCTCCTCCGTTGCGACAGGGGAGGGAGTAATTACGCTCCCCTTTGCCGCAACGGGTGAATGCCTGTGGCTGTGCGTAATACCATGTAAACGGGCTACTTCGTGTTGGGTACGAGGTTCAACGTCCAGAAGAGATCGCCGGGTGAGCGCAAATAGATATCATTCTTATCCGATTCGGCGTCGAGATAATCAATTGATCCATCTTTGCGCAAAATCACATATTTGCCGTTATTTGCCAGGTGGTATTGGCAGGCCGTAATAATCGTCGTCCCGGGGCAGTTGGCATTAACCAGTCCGGGGAAATCCGTGTCCGGTGTATTCTGAAAACTATTCCACCAACGTGAGGACATCATTTTCCAATAATTCGCCCAGGGTACGGTGGAATTGCCCGGTTGAATATTGCTATTCGAAGCATAACAGAGATAATATTTTGCCTGCCCATTACTGGTCACGGTGACGCAATCCATCTCAGTGCCTGCTATAAACGAATATGTTGTGCCGGTTGTCCACTCGCCTTTATCCTGCACTAATGTTTGAATGCCAGGTATATTCAGTCCCATTTGCTGTTGCCCTATTCCATACACTTGGCCCGCGATTGCCGATGCATTTGCCAAGCTTGGATCCGCCAGGTTCAGTGACTGAGCGTATGCTAGTGTAATAGGTACCGGGCTGGTGGTGGGAGCGTAGTAGCCCCAGTAATTATACAAATCGCCATAACTATCAGCGTTCGACCTGGGATCGAGCGGGCAAGTTTTTACCGCGGCGAGTTTCCCTGCCTGCGCCAACGTGCCCATTGGACTGACCGGCGGCGGATAATATTTATAGTCAGCATAATACTGGCTGAATGCCATGCCAATCTCGTGCAGATTCGAGATACAGGCCACTTTTTTGCCATTTCGCATAGCGGAATTCAATGCCGGAAGCAAAATCGCGACGAGCATGGCGATGATCACCACCACTACCAATATTTCGATCAGAGTAAATCCATGTCGTCGGGATATCATCGTCTCCTTGGGATGTCGGTTATTCATAGTTTCTCTATATACCCTCTTTTTCAACAGAATTCACCGGGATACGGACGAACACGGATATAGCGAAATCCTGAATCCTGAATATTGAATTTTAAATCGCCTTAGAACAAATGCATATACCAGTGCCACAGGTGTTGCGCTTGCATCAGGACCCAACCGGGGAGCAGTGCCAGCAATACCGCGCTCGCAGTGAGAAATGGTCCAAAAGGCATATAACGGCCCGGCGGCATTTCATCGTCCAACATCTCATGCAGTGCTCCTCCGCTGGTGGAGTCGGCGTGTCCGGGTGCTGGAGCCGGCGTCATCTTGCCAAATATGATGATGACTATACCCACGATCGCTCCGGCAAAGATGGCAATGCCGAAGGAGAGCAGGGCTAATCCAGGTCCCAGTAAGGCGCCGATGGCTGCGCCGATATATGAATCCCCCAACCCCATGCCCGGTTTGCGAAAAAGTAGCCTGCCGAATTGATCGATAAGAAGAAAGACAGCAAAGCCGATAACCATCCCGGGAATCGCATCCAGGTAGGGAACCGGCACTCCAGCGACGTGCGTGATGCTGAAGAGTGGTTGCTGTTCGAGATGCCGTCGCGTCAGTTCAAAGATGATCCCTGCGGCCATGCCCACCCAGGTGACCGGCTCGATAACGTAGGTGGTATCCAGATCGATCATGAAAGTGACCAGCATCGCGGATGCCCAGATCCACGCCATCGCCAGTAGCAGCATGCCGGAATGTGATGGCAGCATTTCCTGGTATTGGTGCGTGAATGAGCACCAGAATGCGAGAAACAATGCGCCGGTGATGAATTCAATGATAAAGTAGCGCGGCGAGATGGGCGCTTTGCAATAACGGCACTTGCCGCGCAGCAACACGGCATAACTCAACAGGGGAAAGAGGTCGGCGGGACGCAACCGCGTCTGACATTTCGGGCAGTGAGATGGCGGAGAAAGCAGCGATTCCCCTAGCGGCAGGCGGTAGATACAGACGTTGAGAAAGCTCCCGATCACGGTGCCCAGTACAAACGCAAATACCGCCCCGGCGATAAACAGGGGAAAAGGCATAAGTTGAATAACCCCCACAAAGATGAATGATTCAGGACTTTATCGGACGGATCGGACGAATCGGACTGATTTGTCCGATATGTCCGATAAAATCCTGAATCCTGAATCAGGAAGCAAGTTTGTTAATGATCTGCACTAACGGTAAGAACATCGCCACTACGATAAAGCCGACGACGCCGCCGAGGAAGACGATCAGTAACGGCTCTAATGCGGCCGTCAAGCTTTCCAGCATGGCATCTACTTCCGCTTCGTAAAAGTCCGCCACTTTGGATAACATGGTATCGAGAGAACCGGTTTCTTCCCCGATGCTGATCATTTGCACCACCATCGGGGGGAACATTTTACTGCGCTCCAGTGGATCGCCTAACCGTTCGCCTTCCCGCACCGCGGTGCGCGCTTCCAGTATCGCTATCGAGAGTACCTCATTGTCCACCGCGCCGGCGACCGTTTCAAGCGCCTGCAAAATAGGCACCCCCGAAGTCATCAGCGTGGACATGGTACGCGAGAAGCGCGCCAGCGCAATGCGGTGGTTCAGTGCGCCGAAGACAGGAGCCTTCAACATAAATTTATCCCAATAGCGCTTACCTGTTTTTGTCGCTTTCAACCGGTTGATGCCGATAAACAGGAGGACGCATGTGCCGATCAGGATACAGTCATTGACGGGATTTGTCATAAAGTTGCTGACGTTGATGAGCATCTGCGTCGGCGCCGGCATTTCAATCTGAAAGTCTTTGAACAAAGCCATAAACTTCGGCACGATGAAGGTGACCAATCCGATCACGATTAACACGGCGACGATCATAACCAGCGTTGGATAAGTCATGGCCGATTTGACTTTGCGCCGCAGTTTCAGGTCTTCTTCGAGGAAGGTGGACAAACGATCCAGCGTTTCGTCAAGCACGCCGCCCACTTCACCCGCGCGCACCAACCCGATGAACAGGTTGCTGAAGATATGCGGGAATTGCGAGAGCGAGCGAGTGAGCGTTTCACCGCCTTCAACGTTGTAGGCCACTTCGCGTATCACGCGTTTCAGGTTGGGGGAACCGGCTTGTTGCTCCAGCACCGCGAGGCAGCGCACCATCGACACGCCCGCGTTGATCATGGTGGCAAACTGGCGGCAGAACATGGTCAAGTCTTTGCCTTTGATCTTACCAATCTTTTGTTTCTTGCGCGATTGAGAAGCCAGGCCGCCTGACGCTTCAGGAGCGGCAGGCGCTTCAGCAGCCTCTTTTTTGGCCTTTGCTGCTTTCGGCGCTTTTTGTTGCACGCTACGCGCGGCATCGACTTTTTGCACCCACAGTCCTTTTTCGCGAAGGTCGCGGGTTACGGCCTGAGCATTGTCACCATCCGCTGTCCCCTCTTGAATATTTCCCTGTTGATCTCGTGCTGTATAAGCAAAGGTTGGCATGGCCTTTTCTCCTTATTTCCGCTCATTCGCCGCGCGTTTTTGCTGATCTTCCTTGGTCGAGTGCTGTCCGGAGGACTCAGTTTGGCCTCCTTGTGAGAGCATGCGTTTCAACTCATCAGTATTCATACAGCGCTCCAGCGCTAACTCGTACGGGATCAAGCCTTGATTCACCACATCGCGCAAACACTGGTCCATCGTTTTCATACCCAGGTGCGCGCTGGTCTGGATAATCGAGTTAATCTGGTGCGCTTTCGCTTCGCGTATCAGGTTGCGAATGGCCGGAGACGCGATCATGATCTCTTGCGCGCACACGCGTCCACCGCCGATTTTCGGTATCAGTTGCTGGGTGACGACCGCCACCAGATTATTGGAAAGCATCACGCGGATTTGTTCTTGTTGTTCAACCGGAAAGACGTCAACGATGCGGTCCACGGTTTGCGAGGCGCTGTTGGTATGCACGGTGGCGAAGACAAGGTGTCCGGTTTCCGCTGCGTGAATCGCCAGGTCCATCGTTTCCAGGTCACGCATTTCGCCCACGAGAATAATGTCAGGATCTTCGCGGAGCGCGCTGCGCAGCGCGGCGGAAAACGACCGGGTATCTTCTCCCACCATGCGCTGGTTAATGACGCAATTGATGTGGCTGTGCAGATACTCGATCGGTTCCTCGATGGTGATGATATGCTTGCGATAGGTGCGATTGATCTGGCCGATCATGGCGGCCAAGGTGGTGGATTTTCCCGAACCGGTCGGACCGGTGACGAGAATCAATCCGCGCTGTTTCGTAGTTAAATCTTTGACTACATCGGGTTGCCCGAGGTCTTCTAATGTCGGAATGCGGAAGGGAATCGTACGAAAGGCGGCCGCCACTGACCCTTTATCGCGGAAATAGTTGATGCGGAACCGGCTGGATTTACCGAGTTGGTACGCGCAGTCCAATTCCAGAGAATTTTCAAATTTTTGAATTTGCTCGTCGGTGATGATATCGTAGCACATGCGCTGCAGGACTTGCGGGGTGAATTTCGTGTAATTGCCCTGCACCAGATCACCGTCTACCCGATAGGTGGGTGGAATGCCGACGGATAAGTGTAAGTCCGATCCTTTCGACTCGACCAGCAACTCGAGGAGTTCATCGATGTGCACTTCCGAGATGTCGCGCGGACGCGACTGGTCATTCGATTTCAATGATATCGGAGGATTTTGCGCTGTTACGGCCGCTTCCATTCATCCATCCCTTTCGCACTACAGCAGGCTCTCGCTTGTTATACCCACCTTAATGCTTAGCTATACGCATCCCGCGTGTATCATCGCCAAACCCGCTACGCCGGAGCGCTAAAACCGTTCTGCTCAACTGCCCGGGCCCTCGCCGATGTGTTGTGATTCCGCGTGGCATGAGTGCCAACCCTGGCGGAAGATGCAATACCTTCTCGGTTCAATGGGTGGACATTACGCGCAGTACTTCTTCAATCGTCGTCATTCCGCTTTGGGCCTTGGCCAGTCCATCCATAGTTAGCGTGGTCATCCCGCCCGCGATGGCTGATTGGCTGATTTCCGACAATGGCGCACGACGAACAATGAGTTCCGCGAGTTCTTCGGTCACTGTCAGTAGTTCATACACGCCCAAGCGGCCTTTATAACCGCGGTGCAGACATTCCTCGCAGCCGACGGAACGGAAGAAGGAACTATTATGAATATCTTCTTCGCGCATACCCAAACGCAGCAGGGTGTCAACTGGCGGCTCGATAGCTTCCTTGCACTGATCGCATAACCGGCGCGCCAGGCGTTGCGCGATAATCCCGATGATAGCGGCTGAGATGAGGAAGGGTTCAACGCCCATGTCTGACAAGCGGACAATGGTAGAGGGCGAGTCGTTGGTATGCAGGGTTGAAAGCACCAGGTGGCCGGTTAACGACGCCTGGACGGCGATTTCCGCTGTTTCCAGGTCGCGGATTTCACCGACCATAATAATGTCCGGGTCCTGGCGCAAGAATGCGCGCATCGCCACCGGGAAGGTCAACCCACTCTTTCTATTGACCGAAACCTGATTGATCCCAGGTAACTGATACTCTACCGGATCCTCGACAGTCAATATGTTTTTATTGACCGAGTTAATGCGGTTCAAAATGGAGTAGAGCGTGGTAGTTTTTCCGGAACCGGTGGGGCCGGTCGCCAGCACCATACCATTGGGTCTGGTGATGAGCTGTTCGAGTTCAGCCGTCATTTCCGGCATAAATCCGAGGCGTCCCAGTCCGATTAACACGCTGCCTTGATTGAGGATGCGCATCACGCATTTTTCCCCGAAGACGGTTGGCAACACATTCACGCGCATATCGTAATCGCGTTTTTCATGCCGCAAGTGAATACGGCCGTCCTGGGGGATGCGCCGTTCGGCGATATTCATTTCGGACATGATCTTCAAGCGCGAAATTAAGGGCGCATGGGCAAATTTCGGCAACGTCATGATTTCGTAGAGCACGCCGTCAATGCGATAGCGAATGCGCACATGCCGGCGGTCAGGTTCCACATGAATATCGGAGGCTCCCTGCTTGATCGCATTCTGGATCAACACGTTCGTCATGCGGATGATGGGCGCATCTTCGGAAAGGTCCATCGAGTCTTCATCGGCGATGGCTACATCGCCGGCGCCATCCGGACGTTGAATCGATTTGAGCATATCATCGATTTCCGAGGTGGAGGCGGCTTTCTCCGGGTCGCCGGATTGCATGTCCATGCCACTGCCAGGCATCGCCATCATCCCGCCGGCGCCATCTTTCTCGACATCAGGCTCCAGTGCGATAGTCTGCTGGCGTGTATCTTTGGGTACGCCAAAATCCGCCACTCGCGGTAAGCTGCCCAGGTCTTTAGACATGCCGGCATCCGGTGTGCTTGGGGCAGGCTGCATATCTTTGGGTAAACCGTAATCCGGTGTGCTTGGTGCGGCGTGAATATCTTTCGGCATGCTATGCTCATGGCGAATCGCCTGGATATCCTCTTCAGTGGCCAGCACCGCTTCAATTTCGAATCCGGTAATTAAGCGTAAATCGTCCAGGGCAAAAATATTGGTGGGGTCCACCATGGCAACGACGAGTTTACTGCCGTTGCGGCGTAATGGGGCTAGATGATAGCGTTGGGCGAGGTTCTCCGGGACCACTTTGGCGACTGCGGGATCGGGATTCGTTTTTCCAGGATCGTAAATGGGTACTTTCAGTTGCTGCGCGAATGCCGTCAGCACATCCCGTTCGGTAACAAAACCCAGATCAACAAGTAGACGCCCCAGCTTTTCGGTGGTGGTCTGTTGCAGGACGAGGGCCTGTTTTAGTTGATCCTGGGTAATCTTCCGCTGATCAAGCAAAATCTGCCCTATTGGAATTTTGATTCCTCGCGCCGTTGACATCCCTTACCCAATCTCCTATACCGGCAACGCCGTACCCACTATCAGCTTGTCAGCACATTATTGTGCAGATATTTTTATTCAAGGGGAAGTGCGTGTTTGTTTCAGGGCAAACAACATGATCCGCAACAAGACGCACGATAACCGCTCATGTCATAAACATCAGCGATCACCGTCCGAGTAATACACATACCTGCTCGGTCATCAGTTGGATGCCAGATCAGATCCGTCAGGTTGAGGATCTGGTTGTTCACTGACTCCATTCCCCGTGCTTTTCTAGTCAAACACCTGTCCCATCGCAATAAATTGTGCATTCCGCTTACTCAAGGTAGGCAGGAGGGCACCGGTTATCCAGGTTACCAGCATCTTTCTTTCCAAATAATATAGTTCAAATATAGCATTGTCAGGCACTGCTGCTGGCAGGGGACGATGATCGCAAAGAGAATGGTTACGTCATATTGAGGTTGAAAAATCTCCTTTGCAGGACTATATCCGCATAGAACTTCTCCGGTTACCCACGATATGGACTACGCATCTGAATCGATTATGCCGCCAAATACGATCAATCAACCGTTGTCAGAAACCTCCTACTGAAACAACGCTTTTTATTATACCGCAATTTTACACGCGATCATAGTACCCTATTGTTTAGCAAAGATCAATTTATGATGAATTATTTATGAGCATCGCTCACATGTACTTACCATATTTCCTTTTACCGGAAAACATAAACCCTGTAAAACCCGGGCTCGCCAGGATTATTCATGAAATAAAAGGACTGCCGGGCTAGCTGAGCATTATTCGAAATAGTTATGAATAATGCAGGCTAGCCCGGATAATTTATGAAACGTAAGGACTGCCGGGCTAGCTGGGCATTATTCGAAATAGTTATGAATAATGCAGGCTAGCTATTTTTGCAGAATTTATTTTTCGGAATAACATGGGCTAGACAGGATGGCTTGAAGCTGTTATCGTATCATGCAGCATGGTTGGGCATGGGGGTAAACTTCCTCCCAACTATAACAGATGCCCCGTTGCCAGTGCAGCGGGGTTCTTACATTTTATCCATCTGATCGCTTCCGGAGGAATGATTGTGAGCACAGTCTATCTCACTCGTATAGGTTACGAGCGGTTACATGCAGAATTTCGTGAGCTGGTTGAAAAACGCCGGCCACAAGTGATGGCCGATCTTGTGCAGGCGCGCGAGTATGGCGATCTGCGTGAGAATGCGGAATATGAGATTGCCAAACGCGACCAGGGTCTTGTTGAAGGTCGAATTCGTGAGCTTGAAACGCTGCTGACTGTTGTGAAGATCGTCGAAGTTCCAGACACTTTTACCTGTGCGTTACTCGGTGTTTGCGTACATGTGCGAAATCTGGAGTCAAATCGAGAGCGGCAATATATCCTCGTGAGCGAACAGGAAGCACATCTTCTGGAGGACTATCTTTCCGTAGAATCACCGCTGGGCAAAGCACTACTCGGTAAATCAGTTGGTGAAATGGTCACATTCGCCGCACCTGCGGGCACTCGCCGTGTGCAGATTCTGGCACTCACCAAAGCAGACGTCTCGCAGGGGCAGTAAGTAGTGATCACTGATAACCGATAACTGCTCTTAAGGGGATAAAAAGTCGTAATCGTAATCGAATGATAATTCATTTCGTCTTTTCGATTACGAGCGCGAGCACGAATTATTTCACCTATGAACTTACCGCATTATTCGCGAGCTTACCTCACTTAATGCGCCCGGGACGACACACCCAGCGGAGCCGGCAGCGGTGTGATGGGTGAAATCTCCGGCGCTGGGGAACCCAGAGCATAGGCTAGCTGCACATCGGCAAGTTGCGCCTGGAATCGGGCTTGCGCTACTGCGGTTAATGCCTGGGTGAATTTTAAACGCGCCTGCTCTACTTCCAGAATAATACCTTCTCCATTGGTATAACGCACTTCCGAAATCCGCAATGCTTCCGCAGCGGCCGTGTGCTGCACTTCTGCAGTTACCAACTGCTGTTGCGCGTTTTGCAAGTCCAGCCAGGTCTGTCGCACATCAAGGGTAATAGCGAGTTCGGTCTGCCGTGCGTCCGTATCCACCTGGCTGAGTTGAAGACGTGCTTGCTGTAATTCTACGTGCGTGGCGCCGCCGTCAAACAGGTTTATGGCAACGCCGAGACCGAGCGTTAATCCCGAGGACGCCAGGGCATTGGCGCCATAGATTGACGTCGCGTAGGAGCCGCTCAGACCCACGAGCGGGAGTTGTTGCAAGCGGGTGAGTTCCATCTGTGCGAGAATTTGCTGGCGGTGATAGTTAAATTGCGTCATTTCCGGGCGAGTGCTCAGCGCTTTTTTTACCAGCAAGTCGACATCGGGAGGAGCCGTGGGCAATGTTTGCGACGGTTTTAACGTGATTGATGTGCCTGCCGGTAGTCCGAGCTGTGTCGCAAATACTGCCCGCGACACCGCCAGGATATTTTGCGCGCGTACCAGAGTCAGTTGAGCATCCGCCAGCGTCGCTTTGGATTGATAGATATCCAGCGGGGCCGATATTCCGGCATGCACGGTATTGGTAGACAATTCTAGTTGGCGTGTCGCCACCGCCACCGCTTCTTGATCCACTTGCAACAATTCCTGCGCAGTCAGTACTTGATAGAATGCCTGGCGGGTTTGATACATGACTTGTTGACGCGTGCGTGTTAGCGCTTCCGTGCTGATCCCAACCTTGGCGCGCGCGCTAGCTTCCGGCGCCTTCCAGCGACTGCTTGGCCACACAGGCTGAGTGACGGATAACTGCGCCATACCGCCTAATGAGCTTTCTATTTGCATCGCACCATAAGATAATGGAGAGGGGACATAACTATTATTGATGTTCAAATTAGCGGATGGCAAGCTATTGGCGTGCGCCGCATGAATCTGCAATCGAGCGATTTGCAGGTCTTGCAGTCCGTGCATGACCATGGGATTATGTTGCAGCGCGTACAGCACGGCATCATCGACACTGAGCGGACCAATGACTGCCGGTTGTTGCGCAATGCTGCCGATAGTGGCAAACAGCATCAAGGCGACGATCAGTATAATCGTAACATGTATCGGAGGATACGAAGTGGACATGAATGCTCCTTAGGGCCGGCACGGAAATAACTTCACATTCTGACTTGTTCCATTCGAGGGCCTCATGGTCTACGACGCTTGCCCGTGCTCTTTGTTGAGCGTCTTTGAAACATGGCCTCATATGTCTGCAGACGCTCGTCGCGATCACGACCAAGCGCCCGGCGTCAGAATGTGAAGTTATTTCCGCGCCGACCCTTAGCGTGATTCAGGATACAGGATTTCTGTTAAATCCGGTGACAGCCTTCAATAGACATGATTCTTTAGCCTGCATTATTCATAACTATTTCGAATAATGCTTAGCTAGCCCGGTAGTCCTTACGTTTCGTGAATAATCCGGGTGAGTACCTTAAGCCTTCGAAACTGTGATAAAAAACGATCATTATTACGTATGTTGATGGTGCTATGGCAGTTTCGAAGGCTTAAGGTACCCGCAAGAGCAGCGTACTTGTCTGCTGGGCATTTACATATTTATCACACTTTTCATACAAATAGTCAAGATCTACGTGGTGTTCTTAAAGACAATATCTAAGCATGACCACACAATGGCAACCATATTTACAACATGTTGTCGTTCAGAGTAACATTAGTACCTTAAGCCTGCGAAACTGCGATAAAAAACGATCATTCTTACGTAAGCTGACGATTCTCTCGCAGTTTCGCAGGCTTAAGGTACCCACAAGAGCAATGCTATCTGTAATAAACAAAG
>Ga0073936_10007159_pt1 | contig 14483 bp, 17 predicted proteins | sample AliMusrvi5mmetaG_FD_87041 | JGI IMG/M metagenome (GOLD analysis project Ga0073936, IMG submission 87041) | Freshwater lake bacterial and archeal communities from Alinen Mustajarvi, Finland, to study Microbial Dark Matter (Phase II) - Alinen... | ecosystem: Environmental > Aquatic > Freshwater >... | reverse complement strand
TCCTTTGAGCGACTCATGGAGATGTCGGTCACATGGCAAAGCTCTCACCCAAGTAGAGCTTGCGGCTTATTGGGTCATGAAGCAGGAAGTCCTTGTCCCCCTGACTCTCGACACGACCTTCGAAGATCAGATAGGAACGGTCGGTAATGGCGAGGGTCTCCCGCACATTATGATCGGTGATCAGGATGGCCAGACCCATGTCCCGAAGGTCAGAGATAATCCGCTGAACATCGTATACGGCGATCGGATCAACTCCACTGAAAGGCTCATCCAGCATCAGAAGTTTTGGATTGGTCACCAACGAACGAGCGATCGTCAACCGGCGTTTTTCACCACCAGAAAGAGTGATTGCTTCATTCCCGGAGATATGGGCGATTCCGAAGCGCTCCAGCAATTCGTCACAGCGTTGGTTGCGTTCCTTTTTGGAGAGGGGGGTGGTCTCCAGAATGGCCATGATGTTTTGCCTGACGGTAAGCTTGCGAAAGATTGATTCTTCCTGAGGAAGGTATCCCATGCCCAAGCGTGCACGTTTGTACATAGGCACGCGCGTGACATCGGCTCCGTTGAGAAACGCGCGTCCACCGTCCGGCCGAACAAGCCCGACAATCATGTAAAATGTGGTCGTCTTGCCCGCTCCATTGGGACCTAGTAATCCGACGACCTCCCCCTTGCCGACGTGGATGTCCACTCCGTTGACCACAGCGCGCCCGCCGTAGATCTTGACGAGACCCTCAGTGCGGAGGATGGGCTCCTCCTTTGGAACGTGGGGTAGGGATTCTGCAGGTTGCATGACAGGTAAGGTGCCAAAAAATCGACTTTAGGGAGTAACGGCTTTTTCGCCTTGGTCAACGATCATTGTGCGGCTGGAGCCAATCGTGCGTGACCGACCCTTGGCGTTGAGGATCATGACGGTCTCCTTCTGCGTGGCAATCTGGTTGTTGATCCCCTGCTGGATCTGGGGCCACTCTTCCAAGGTCATGTCGCCACTGGACGCCTCGTAGGTCGCCTTGCCACATTTTCCGATGGACTTCACCAGGTCGCCGCGATCGTTCGTCTTTTCCTGTGTGATCACCACATTGCCCGTGGCAATCACCTGCTGGATTCCCTTGCGGTCAGGTCGAATGACAGCGTGCAGCTTGTCACACGTCATATCAAACTGAGGGTCGTGCACGACGACTTTGCCGGTGAATTCCGCCGAGTTGCTGGAATTGTCAAAAGTCGCGCTCTCGGTGCACTCGATTTCCGTGCGGGCATTCTTGGGGCGATCCCCGGCCCCGGTTCCTACCATCGGCCCGAATCCCTGGGGTTCGCTTGGTGCAAAGGGGTCGGTCCCCTGAGCCAAGAGACAAACGGGAAACAAGAGCAGTGCAAGAAGGCAGGCCAGACGATCATAAGCTGGTATGGATAGATAGGATCTCATGGCACGTTGACTCCTGATGGGTTGGAAAATGAGGCGTGGACGCGGCCTTTGAACTCCCCTCGACGCGAGGACGTGTTGAATTCTGCGCTTTGCCCGACGATTTGAAAATCATCTCGTGTGATCGTGGTCTCTGAGTCAGCTACCAGCACCTTGCTCTCTAAGTTGAGGATGCTGTGCGGAATCTCAACAACGATATCCTTCTCGTCATTTCCACTAAACTGCACCTTGAGTTTTCCGAACTCCACATGGGAATCATCCAGTTTCTTGGCATCATCTGCGATCAGATTCATGGTTAATTTTCCGTTCTCGTCATACTGTGGGATCTTGATGCCTTTCACGGGTTCTCCGATGGGGACGGGGAGATCGATTTTTTGTCCGTTTGTTGATTTGTTATCAGGTGCTCCCTGAAGCACTCCTGCAACTGCGAGCAGAACGGGCAGGAAAAAACTTCGAATGTTTGACTCAGGACAACGCACGGCGGATGGAAAGCAGGGATTTGAGGAGAGGGGCAAGTTGGCGATGGGGAATCTGATTGGGACCATCCGACGGCGCCTTGGAAGGATTCTCATGGGTCTCCAAAAAAATCCCGTCAACTCCCGCAGCCATCGCCGCACGTGCTAAAACGGGGGCTAGATGACCATCCCCGGTCGTGTGCCCCCCTCCGCCACCGGGACGCTGGACAGAATGGGTGGCGTCGAAAATCACCGGGTATCCGAGTTCCCGGATCCAGTAAAGGGAGCGCATGTCCGCTACAAGGTTGTTGTAGCCGAATGTCGTTCCGCGCTCGGTGAAGCAGAATCTGGAACAGCCGGCAGCCTTGAGTTTGTTGGCGATCGGGGCGAGATCCCAAGGGGCAAGAAATTGTCCTTTTTTGACGTTAACTGCACGTCCGGTCCGGGCGGCTGCCTCAATCAGGTCTGTCTGGCGACAGAGAAAAGCCGGAATTTGCAGGAGATCGACGAATTCTGCGGCGATTGCAGCCTCCTCGGGGGAGTGGATGTCAGTCGTAACAGGCGCCCCGACAGCAGCCCCCGCCTCGGCAAGCATGCGGCAGCCATCCAGAGTCCCGACGCCACGGTAGGAGGTTCCCGAGGTGCGGTTGGCCTTGTCATAGGAAGCCTTGAAGATAAAGCGAATCGAGAGATCGTCACAGATCGCCTTGATTGTTCGGGCAGAACGCATCAATGGTTTTTCACCTTCAATGACACAGGGGCCGAGGATGAAGAGGGGCTCCTTACCCCCCAGCGTTACGGAACCGATTCGGAGGGAATTCCGGCTTTTGGCAACGGTGGCTTTTCTGGCTGACATGAGAAAGAAACCCTAGCTTCACAGAGCAAATGGGTCACGAGGATTGTGACATCGCCGATGAGTTCCCTTGCTTCTGCATTGCCGGAAGGCCCTTTCCTGTCCCATGATCCGACACATGGCAACAAGCTCCACAGACTCAATCACTGCCGGTACTCCGGCTCCCGATTTCACACTGGCGGATGTGGTGACGGGTTCAATGGTCACGCTGTCCGCTTTGGCGGGTTCAAAAGGTACCCTCATCGTCTTTCTCTGTGCACACTGCCCCTATGTGGTCCATGTGCGCGAAAAACTCGTTGAACTGGCTTCGACATTCGCGAAGCGGGGAATCAATACCATCGGTATTAGTTCAAACGACGTGGTGAGCTACCCTGAGGACTCTCCTGAAAAGCTTCGCGATATGGCCCGGGAGGCTGGTCTTCCCTTTCCTGTCCTTTATGACGAGTCTCAGGAGGTTGCTCGCGCCTATACGGCCGCTTGTACCCCGGATTTCTTTCTGTTCGATGGTGATCGTCGACTGGCTTACCGCGGTCGGCTTGATGCCAGTAGCCCCCGAAATGGTCAACCTCTCACCGGTGCAGATCTTCAAGCTGCCCTGGAGGCGGTCTCCTCAGGATCCGAGGTCCCCACACCATGGCCACCAGCACTGGGTTGCAGCATCAAGTGGAAGGCTTAAGCTACCCAGAATCCCCCAGGAACTGGACTCTTCTCAACGATTGATTCCCCACTGAAGCATACGTTCCGCGTCGTCGAAAATGACTGGAGAATGACTTCCTAGCTGAACCAGGATCAACTCACGGTTATTACGGCTGTAGCTGGAGATGAGACATTTGCCTGCAGCCTCGGTGTAACCTGTCTTCATGCCGTTGCAGAAAGGATCACGTAGCAAGAGCTTGTCCGTGGGTTCCAGAAAGTAGAGGCGGCCGCTGGCGTAGTGGAAGCAAAACGACCGCATCGCCATCGCCTCTCGAAGGACCGGGTTTCTGTAGGCCCTGAATGCAATGCGTGCCATATCGCGTGCCGTGGAATGCTGGTCGGCCGGGAGTCCATGCGGGTTCACGAAATGGGAGCAGGTCGCCCCGCAGAGCCTGGCATAGCGATTCATCTCTCCTGCAAATTCACTTATGCTTCGGGAGTGCGATCGCGCAAGGGCTACGGCACAATCATTGGCACTCTTAACCATCATGGCACGGAGCAGTTGCCTGCGGGGATAGGTCTCACCTGCGCGAATCCCCACCTTTGTAGGTTCCACCATCGTATCCGCCCGGTCGATCGTCACGCTTGAGTCAAGGGGGTCCTCTTCTGCCACGATTAAAGCCGTCACAAGTTTCTGGGTGCTGGCCACTTGTCTCGGTTCGTCAGCATTCTTTTCGTAAAGAGTCTTCCCGGTTCGCGCATCGATTAGAATCGCCGAGACAGCTCTGATCGGGGGTGCACCCGAGGTCTTGAAAGAAGCTGAAGCTGATGGTGCGACTTCGGTGGTAGGTTCTGCTTTTTCGGGAGTAGTCCGCTGAAGCGATTCATCCTGAGCACAGCCACCCAAAAACAGGAGTCCGGTCATGAAGATAGATAATCCGGTTTTTGACATCATCTTACGGTGACTACAATCCTTGCAGGGGCAAGCCAAACTATTTCCCTCTCCCCTCTTCAATGCTTGACCTATGGCCTCCCTCGGAACGAACTGCTAAATCATGCCCTCACATTCCGGTTTAAATTCCCGACTTTTTCACCCCCTTTTGGTGGTTGCGCTCGTTCTAGTGGTTCTGGGTGCCCTTTACGGATCGTTCATGCTGGATGAGCCGGTGCGCCGCATGGTGCTGGAGGCAAACGGAGGTCACTGGAGTCGCTCCCCCCTTGTTGCGATGTGTAGCAAGTATGGCGACTGGCCCGAGCTCATGATCATTGGCGCAATTGGTGTTTTCGCCGCCCGGTTGGTGAACAATGTCCGATGGCAGCGCATTCTTCTCTCGGCCATGATCGCTTCAACGCTAGCTGGAATGGTAGTAAATACCTCACGTCTTACAACAGGAAGAACCCGCCCGCGGGCTGAGGCTGAGCAGGGTTGGTATGGCCCCCGCCACGGAGGAAAGTGGCTGATCGGCAATGCAGATTTCAACAGTTTCCCTTCGGGACATACGGCCACAGCTGTAGGTTTTGCGGGAGTCATCCTCTTCGCCTCGCCGGGTTTTGGTTCGGCTGCTTTGCTCGCGGCACTCGCCATCATACTCTCCCGAATCCTTCTCGGAGCCCATCACCCCTCCGATGTCGTCGCTGCTTCCGTGATCGCGTTCGGAATTGCCTGGTTGGTGTGGGAATTTCTAGGACGACGCGGACGAGTGGACGGGGTCGTGAGGTTCCCGGAAGGTTCGGCTTAGTCCTTGTAGGAAATCAAGGCTCGGACGGAAGCCGGTGTGAGTTGCCCGCGTCCGTGAAGCGCTTCCAACTCCACCACAAAGAGCATTCGAAGGACCTGCGCCCCCAAGCGCCTGAGAAGATGGAGAGCGGCGCCCGCTGTTCCACCGGTGGCCAGTACATCATCCACGATCACGACTCTCTCCCCTGGTCGGATACTGTCACAGTGCATCTCAAACTCTGCCGAACCGTATTCGAGTTGGTAGGCGTGAGAGATGGTGAGGGAGGGGAGTTTTCCCTTCTTCCTCACCTGGACAAACCCCAATCCCAGCTTGTAGGCAAGCGCACTTCCAAAGATGAATCCACGTGCATCAAGAGCCACGATTTTCTCCGGTTGTATATCGTCGCATTCGGCAGCCAAAAGGTTTATTGTCTGACGAAAGAGGGATGCACCCTCCAGAATTGGGGAGAGATCACGGAAAAGAATTCCCGCCGTAGGAAAATCGGGAACCAGACGCACCGCATCCCTTATGAGTCTGTGTTCGGGCGTCATGGAAGAGATCCTTAGTCTCCGAAACTCACTCCCACGGCGCGAGCGGTCTCAACCAACTGGCATGAAGGAGAGACCTTCTTAAGTCGATGGACGGCATCCGCAATCGGGACGTCGAGAACCTCATAGTTCTGATAACTGACCATGGTTCCGAATTTTTCCTCCCGGGCCAGTTGTACTGCCTTGACCCCGAAGCGCATGCCGAGAATCCGGTCGAGTGTTGTGGGGGCGCCGCCACGTTGAAGGTGTCCAAGCACACAGACCCGGGTTTCCTTGCCAGTGCGAACCTCAATTTCCTTGGAGAGCATCTCACCGATGCCTCCAAGCCGCCACTCCCCGCTCGAGGACTGCCGGCGGAACTGCTGACCGTGATGAGTTCGGGCACCTTCGGAAACCACGATCATCGTGCTTTTGAATCCCGATTCATCGCGGCGCCGCACGGCATCGGCAACCTTTTCCAGAGAAAATGGAATTTCAGGAATGAGGATCACGTCTGCGGCACCGGCTATGCCCCCCCAGAGACCGATCCATCCGGCATGCCGACCCATCACCTGGACGACAATCACGCGTTTGTGGCTTGCCGCCGTGGTGTGGAGGCGATCGAGGGCGTCGGTGACGCACGCAACGGCTGAGTCAAAGCCAAAGGTCATTGCGGTAGCCTCAAGATCGTTATCAATGGTCTTGGGTACTCCAATCATGGGAAAGCCCGCACGGTAGAGCTGCAGGGCCGTATTCATCGAGCCGTCCCCACCGATGGCGATGATCGCGGAGAGATCAAGATCACGGCAGGTTTTGGAGGCAGCGGCAACGACGTCCTCCGGGATCTCAGTCTTGTCGCCTCCCGCAATCTTGGAGGTGAAATGACCCCTGTTTGTCGTTCCAAGGATGGTTCCGCCGATCTGCATGATCCCCTCAGTGTTGGTCCGGTTCAGCGTCAAGGTGTCTCCACCATCCGCAAGCATTCCCTCAAAACCGTCGCGGAAGCCGGTCACTTCCCAGCCAAGTTCCTCGGAGGCACAATAGATTCCGCGGAGCACCGCGTTCAACCCAGGGCAGTCCCCACCACTCGTGAGAACACCGATGCGTTTTTTTGACATAAATCCCTACAGCGAGTTCGAGGATTTTGCGGGGCGACCATTTGCCGCCCACCCGTTGTAGAGGGACCACCCCTGTTGAACGAGGGCGAGTCCCTCGTGCTCGCGGTCTGTCCCTCCCAGCAATACGACGATGATTCTGCGGGGGGTGGTAAAAACCGTGTCCCCTTGGTGGACAACTTCGGGAGGGTGCTCCGATGTCAGGATGATGCAGTCACCGGCTTGGGAGGTGCGCCCCGTTTTCACGCCGTCGATGTTGTCGATACCCAAGAGAGGGTTGGTGTTATGGAGCTGAATTCCAAGGCTCGAAGCCCCTCGCTGCACATGAATCTCCCGGTTTGCCTGGGAAACATAGAAGGAGAGACCGGCCTTGGAGTAACCGTATCGTGTAAGCCTGGCAAGGTCTGCAGCGGAGGAATGGGGTTCTGCGGATCCCGCAGGTGCATCAAGACCATGGGGGTTGAGGAAGAGGGTGTGGCGCATTCCGAGTTGACGGGCTAATGCGTTCATCTGGGATACGGTATTGCCAACAGGATCAAGTCCAGTCGGGTTGGGGAGTGTACCACCGATGTGATGAGCAAGCGTCACGGCGGCTACATTGTCCGATGCAAGCAAACAGGCGAAGAGAAGGTCGCGCAGGGTGAGCACATCTCCTGCTTGGAGGCCGAGGGGATTGATGCCCCCTGTGGTTGAGATGGCGGTCTCTGGAACAGTAGCCGTCTCATCAAGATTGCCATTACGAACTTCGGACCAATCCAGCGTGACCATGGCTAGGGCCAGTTTGGTGAGGCTGGCTACAGGGACCTTCTGATTGGGATTGACTCCTCCCAGAATGCGACCGGTCTGGTTATCAACGATGATTGAGCTTTCGGCCAGAAGAGGTCCCGCCATGACAAGCACGACGACGAGGGAAAGAGGGAGAAGCTTGAGAAAACGCTGCATAGGGGTTTACTCGATAAGGCTCCCGCAGGGATTTTGCAATCCGTAACGAGGAGTGAGGCTCGTCGCGAAGTTAACCAATCGAAAGGAGTGGCTTGCAGAGACAATCAAATGGGCGATGTCTTCTGCGGAAACAGGCAGGTTGGAATGCCCTAGCCATCTCCTTGATAAGGCGATGTGAGGGATCCTGGATCGAATGTTGAATTATCTGCTTAGGTGCCTCTGGTGTTTCCGAAGAGTTCGATGTGAATTCTCGGTGCATAGCGAAAACCATGTTCCATGCAGATTTCAGCCAGTAGCGGCCCTTGTGAGCGTAACTTTTCAGGATCAGTCCCCTCGGGCATCAAAAGTACCTGGTCGCGGGAGAAACCGGGAACCGTACCTACCTCCGCCAACAGCGCCTCGATTTCAGGCAAATCCTCGACAGCGGTTACGACAAATTTGAGCTGGCAGGGGCCCGCATGCAACCAAGCCCTCACAACGTCAGGCCTGATCCGCGTCTCCTCATGACGATCATGCCATGAGCCGGCTGATTTGACATCCGGTGTTGAGTTGGAAAGTTTGGGGCTCAGCGAGCCTAGATCGAATGTCATCCCATCCGGCGGAATTGTTGCGGCAGTCTCGACCGTAAGATGCATTCCCTCGGAGCGGAGGGCTTTGGCCAGTTCAAGAATTCCTGTCGCGATCATCGGTTCACCTCCGGTAAGAACGACATGGCGGCATTCATATCCTCTCACCCTCTCCAGGATCGTCGCCGTGTCCATTGCTTCGCCTTCTGGATTCCAGGAGGCGTATGGAGTGTCGCACCAGACACAGCGAAGATTGCATCCGGATGTTCTGACAAAAACGGAGGGAACCCCCAGTAAGAGTCCCTCCCCTTGGATGGAATGAAAGATTTCGGATATTCTCATCGCAGGACTTCTTTTAATGGCTTCGGAGGAAGTGGCCCATTGTCCAGATATTTGGTCGGGTCGGGAACTTGGGCCAGAAGGAACGCTTCCCGACGTTCTACGCATGTTCCGCAGTTGCCGCAGTGAAACTCGCCGCCCTTGTAGCAGGACCAGGTACGCGAAAAGTCGACTTTTAGCTCCGCTCCACGAAGCACAATGGCTGTCTTGTCCATGTCGACAAAGGGGCGGAGAAGGGTGATTTTAGCGTACGTACCCTCCCGAATAGCGCTCCCCATCGGATCAAGAAACTCTTTCCGGCAATCCGGATAAACCGCGTGATCGCCTGCGTGTGCGGCAGTGACAATCCCCCCTGCGCCGACGCTCTCTGCAAACCCAGCTGCCATTGCAAGCATGATGCCGTTGCGGAAAGGAACAACAGTGGAGCGCATGGAAGTCTCCTCGTAATGACCTTCAGGTACAGCTCCTCCGCTTTGAAGAAGGTCGGAACGAAACTCGTCCGCGATGAATCCGATTGGCGCAATACGATGAGAGACGCCAACCTGAGCACAGTGCCATGCCGCCATAGGGAGTTCGCGGGCGTGGTGTTTGGCACCATAATCAAAGCTGAGTGCCTGAACTTCCCGAGCACCGTGCTGTTTTATTGCCTCGTGGAGGGCCGTAACAGAGTCAATTCCCCCGCTTAGCAGGATAACGACCTTCACCGGCGAATCTTTTTGGTGTTTGACGAGGGGCTCTGGTGGTTGGCTTCCACGCGGATACCGATGCCCCCCCGCGGAAAAAAATCACAGATCACCGTTACCTGGCGAGGCGAGACAGCGGCAACAATATCACCCAGGATCCGGTTCGCAATCCCCTCTGCAAATACGGGCATATTACGGTAGGCGCCTAGGTAGTGTTTGAGGGACTTGCTTTCGATACAGCGACGGTCGGGTGTGTAAGTGATGGTTATTCTCGCAAAGTCGGGTTGCCCGGTTACAGGACAGAGTGAGGTGAATTCTTCCGTCGTGAAGGAAACCTCATAATCGTTTGGGGAAGGGCTTTCGAAGCTCTCGAGTAAGTTCTGGTTCGGTGAGTCGATCTTTGGGAGGGGGCCCCCACCGAGAAGCGTCAGGGTATCCTTGCTGTGCGAGCGCTGAGCGCCTTGGGATTTGTGTTTTCCGGCTGGCTTTCCGGGGCGGGTATTTTTGACCATGAATGAGATCGTTTCCCAGAGCCGATCCGCCGCCAAGCCCGAAGTGTTGGATGAAAGTCTAGAAACCGAGGGCTTTCAAGGAGTGGTCAACCGCGTGATCGAGGTTCGTATAAAGACCAAGGTTAAACTCCCGGAAGTCATGTTGATTTCGGAACCAGGTCAACTGTCGCTTGGCATACCTACGGCTCCCTCTAATGATCGCGCCGATCGTGTCCGCCCGGGTTGTTTCTCCGCGAAGCAGGGCTCTGATCTCCTTCAATCCCAATGTGGCGGCTGCCGTCTTCCCCACTTGTTCCTCGGGTAAGGAGGCCACTTCCTGCTCAACCCCTCTTAAGAACATGGACTCCACATTGGCTGCTATCCTCACACGGAGTTCCTCTCTTTCACGCGTTAGCAGAAGTGCACGGAGACCCTCGGGAGGTTGAACTCGCCGCCATGAATCCGCAAGTGGGCGTCCGGTCATGATGACGATTTCAAGAGCACGTTCTACACGGCGGCGATTCTTGGGATCAATGTGGGCGGCGGCTTCAGGATCGAGAGAGTGCAGGCGCAAATTCAATTCGGACAGTTCTGCCTTGGAAAATTCCTCGCGCAAGGTGGGATTGTTGTTTGGAAGTTCATCAAGGCCACCCAGGAGAGCCTTCACATACAAACCTGTCCCGCCCACCACAATGGGGATCCGTCCGCGCGAAACAATATCCCAAAGGATCGGAAGAGCCGTCCCTAGGTAACGACCCGTGTCATATTCCATCCTTGGATCAATTGATCCGACAAGGTGATGTGGAATCTCGATCTGTTCCTGTGCAGACGGTTGAGCCGTCAGGATCGGAAGCCCAGCATAAATCTGGAATGCATCCGCGCCCACGATCTCCCCTCCGATACGACGGGCCAATCGTACTGCGAGATCGGTTTTGCCGGCCCCCGTGGGGCCGGCAAGAATCACTGTTTCCGCGGGAAGCACGGAAACATCAAAAGGGACTAGGCTGCAGCCTCCTCTGGGGAACCCTCTGAAGCCTCACGGCGTTCCGAGCGTTCGCTACGGCTCTCGGCCACGGCCTTGGCCCCGCTGACCACGAGCTTGCGTCCCATGTACTCCTTGTCATGGAGTTCATCGACGGCACGCTTTGCCTCCTCGATCGTGGACAACTGGACGAACCCGAATCCCTTGGAGCGATGAGTCTCACGGTTTGAGACGATTTCGACATTCTGAACCGATCCGACCCCGCTGAAGAGCTCCAGAAGGTCGCTCTCGGAGGCGTCAAAGGAGAGGTTGCCCACGTAGACCCGGGGAGTGGTCACCTCGATGCGCTCAGGCTTGCGGGACTGGCGAGGTGTGTATCCTTCGGGACGGTCGGAACGGGGTGCGCGCTGTGGTTTTGACGGAGACTTCTTGCCCCCTAATCCGAAAATGGAGAGCAACTTGGCAAAGAAACCTTTCTTCTTTGCGGGCTGACTTGGAGCGTGATCACGACGGGGGCGGTCTTCGCTACGGTATCCGCCTTGGGAGCGGCCCGAGCTTCCAGAAGAACGGCGACGGCCGCCGCCATTACCTGAACGGCTGCGATTGGAGGAATAATTTGAGGACATGGGATGTGTTATGATGATGGATCGCTGCAAGTTGCGGCCCGGGACACGTGGTCGGGTCAGGCAGGGATCAGGACTTTTTAGTTCGTTGCGTTGTATGTTGTTAGCCCGGTGAGGCCGCCGTTTCCGCCGTGTCCCGACCCTCCCTCCAAAGAGAGAGGATGGTGTGGCGGAGTATAGTTTTTAGCCGTCCTGATAGTCTCAGCAGTGATTTGAGTCTTGCTAGGTCTCCGGGTCGGTCTTCTTTTGTAGTGATTCGGAAGGCGTCTCCCCGGAAGAAACTATCTAAAAAAGGGTGCACTTCTGTAGAGCACCCCAAATTCCAAGCTATTTCCGTGGACATTCATCAACCGATCCACCCCTTTTATGCGGCGGCTGCCGATAACGGGCAGGCTTTCTTTCGCACCACTGAAGCGCTTAGACAAGTGAAATCGTACGGTTCGCGGGTGGAGGGAGCCTTAACCAGAGCAAAATTCTGGATTGGGAATTGCTTTTTTTTGAGACAACCGGCTTTTTCTGGGGTTCATTAAGGTATGCAGCCCCCTAGCCACAAGCGTCTTTTCTTCTTCGGCGGCATTGCCCTTTTATTGGCGGCCCTTCTGATAGCACGTTGGATCTCCCACTGGGGCCTGGTCACGATCCATGTCCAGAACGAACCCCTTGGCAAGGTGCTTGCCTCCATCTCGCGTCAGGGACATGTCAGGGTGGTGACCTCCCTTGACACGAACAAGACGATCAGTTTGGACGTGGAACTAGTCACGCCCGCCTACGCCCTTAATGTGGTTTCTGACAGAATGGATGCCAATTGGCGCGTTGCATATATGGCGGCACCCTCCAAAGCCATACTGGAGAACGCAATTGTCTCGTTGCAAAATGGTGGAAAGCTACCCGACTGGACAACAAAATTTTATCCATTACCCCCTGTTGTTGGTGGAGGTGCTGTGCTTGATCCGCGTTACCTGAAACTGAGTCTAGAGGGGCCCGACAATCAGTTGCCGATATTGCTGGATCAGGCTGCTCAGAAAACCGGCGTCATGACCATCTTCCCTGCCGACTGGTCGCCGTCAGTGACAGCGCTCCCAAGTCCCTCCCGAACTGGAAAGGCGATCGCGAAGCTTGTCAGTTCCGCACATGGGAAACTGGCCGAGATCATGCTTTTGACGCATCAGGATTGGCGAGAGTGGCAGGCTGACAGAAGGCCGCCCCAGCAGGATGGAGAAAACCGGCCGCAAGGTGGTGGAGATCCCTTTGCTGGCCTCAATCAATCGAGAATGAAACCCGAATGGAGGCAGGAGCGTGTGGAGGCCCAAATCCAGCAGCTTCCGGTAGAGCAACAAGCAGCAGCAAAAAAAGATGTGGATGACATGCGTGCGACCTTCGAACAGCTTAGGAATCTTCCCCCCGATGAACGAAGGGCCAAGTGGCAGGAGCTGATGAACAATCCGGATGTTGTCGATCGAATGGAAAACAACCGTGCTATCAGGCAGCAGTCCCAGTCCGCCGAACAAAGAATCGACCGTGGCATCAGCTATCTTGAGCGCAGGTCGTCCGCACAGTCAGGACAAAGCTCTCAGAACCGATGAAACAGATCCGGTCCCGCGAGGGATTTTCCTTGGTCGAGTTGCTTGTGGTCGTTGCGATCGTCGCCATGCTGGCGGCACTTCTGACTCCCACGATCCAATCCTCGTTCGAACATGCAAAATCGGCAAAATGCCTTTCCAACCTTCATCAGATAGGCACAGCTGTTCAGATTTATGTTTCCGATCCGGCAAACAACGGTCAATTCCCCCCCATTTTTGATACGGCGGCAGGATCGCTCAGTCCACTGGCCGCGCTTTCCAACTATGGTGTGACGCTGTCCGTATTGAGTTGTCCGTCGGATCCTTCGCCCAAGCCCTCCTACGGAAGCTACATGTGGAATGCCGTGGAGCAGGGGGAAACAGCCTCGGACATGCAGGTTTTCCGGAGAGGTCGGGTCATCACCATCAGCAAACTCAGCCGCCTTCAGCTTGCCACCGATGGCCCCTATGGTCCCACGACGGGCTTCCCACATCCCGGACCTAGCTTTAATATTCTATGGGCCGACGGGCACGTCACTTCAAGCAATGCGCCTGTTCCAGTGACCCCATAGCCTCTAGGTAAAGGGTAAAAAAGCTTTTGGATCAGCAGCGACCGGAGATTTTTATATCTCCTCGGAGCGCAATTCTCTGCTCATGAGCGCCTTCATGGCCTGAGCGGGGCTTTTTTGCGAACTCAGGACAGCATGAATCTCATCGATGATCGGGGTTTCAACGCCGAGTCGATGGGCGCAGGCATGGGCGCTCGTCGTTGTAGGCACCCCTTCCGCCACCATCGCCATCGAGGCGATGATCCCCTCGAGACTCTCCCCTTGGGCAAGTCGGAATCCCACCTGATGGTTGCGACTTTGGGTGCTGAAACACGTCAGCATCAAGTCGCCGATGCCACTGAGTCCGCGAAAAGTTTCACGATCTCCACCCATTGCGACGCCAAGCCGTGTCATCTCGGCCAATGCCCGGGTGACAAGGCCTGAGCGTGCATTTTCCCCGAGACCCAGGCCGTCGGAGACTCCTGCTCCGATCGCATAGATGTTCTTCAGAGCTCCTCCGAGCTGAATTCCCCGAATGTCACGGCCGGAGTAGGCCCGGAACGTCGTTCCCTCGAACAGGTGCCTTATCGTGAGCGCTGCGTCGTCATCCTCGCAGCCGATCACCCCGGCCGCGGGCAAGCCGCGGGCAATTTCACCGGCCAGATTGGGACCTGAAAGGACTGCGATGGTAGAGCGCGGAAGTTTGCGTGCAACCAGCTCGCTCATAAGTTGGCCATGGGGTTCAATCCCCTTGGTGCAACAGACGAGGGTGACCTCACCCACACCTGCTGATGCAATCTCAGTGACAACGGCCTCAAGGTGCTTTGAAGGGACTGCCAGAAAAATCACCCCGGAGTTCATGCAGTCCCTCATTCTGTTTGTCGGGCGAATGCGAGGGATTAATTCCACCCCGGATAGATACTTTTCGTTGCGCAACGTGGTGCTCATCTCCTCGACATGTTCCGGATCATGGCCCCAGAGAGGAACGTCGATTCCCTGACGCGCCATGAGCAAGGCAAGAGCCGTTCC
>Ga0073936_10007149_pt1 | contig 14488 bp, 12 predicted proteins | sample AliMusrvi5mmetaG_FD_87041 | JGI IMG/M metagenome (GOLD analysis project Ga0073936, IMG submission 87041) | Freshwater lake bacterial and archeal communities from Alinen Mustajarvi, Finland, to study Microbial Dark Matter (Phase II) - Alinen... | ecosystem: Environmental > Aquatic > Freshwater >... | reverse complement strand
ATTTTGGAAGGCCATCAGCCCTTGGGTTTGACGCTTGATCGTCTTTTGCATCTCTCGCCGCTTCCACTCGAATGGTCAGCGCAGAGATCGGCACTAGGTCTCAACTAAGGTCTAACTCAATCGCAAATGGCGCCAGTATTGGGCCATCATTGCGTCGCTCTTAGATCGGGACCGTAAGTCCAAAAACGGCCTCCGGAGAAAAACCTCCATGATCGGCCTGAAACCACCCTTTTTGCCGCCAGAAACTGACGCAGAATAGGTTTTGTGGCCGACAAGGCTTTGAAACTTGGCGGCTATTTTGGGGAGCTGGAGAATGCCACTTGGAGAGAAAACTGGGTGGCTGGGGGACTAGGATTCGAACCTAGACAGGCAGAGTCAGAGTCTGCAGTCCTACCGTTAGACGATCCCCCAAAAGCAGGGCTGACCCCACCGGGACCGCCCGTTTAGACCAGCCGCCAACCCCTTGCAAGGACGGCTTTTCACCCCAGTTTTGCTCCCGCATCCCCCGCCCGCCCGTGCTAGCTTGGGGGCGGCGCAGTCCGCGCCGGGCGCGGGAAAATGCACGGAAATCACCAGAAATCGCAGGAAGACGGGGGCAAATCGGGGCCCCTGTTGGCCGTGCTGGACCTGGGGACCAACAATTGCCGCCTGCTGATCGCCGCCGAGGCCGCCGGGGGCAGTTTCCGGGTGGTGGATTCCTTCTCCCGCATCGTCCGGCTGGGCGAGGGGGTGGGGCAGACGGGCCTTCTGTCCGAGGCGGCGCTGGACCGCACCATCGCGGCCCTGAAAATCTGTTCCGACCGCATCGCCAAGCACAAGGTCCAGCACGTGCGCTGCATCGCCACCCAGGCCGCGCGGCTGGCGCGCAATGCCGATGTGCTGGTGCGCCGCGCCCGCGAGGAAGCGGGGCTGGAGCTGGACGTCATCTCGGCGGAGGACGAGGCCGATCTGGCGGCGGGAGGCTGCGCCCCCCTGATCGGGCGGAAATACAAGGGCGCGCTGATTTTCGACATTGGCGGCGGTTCGACCGAGGTCATCTGGCTGCAAAAAAGTCCCACCGGGCCGCAGAAGAAGCTGGCGGCCTCGGTGCCGCTGGGGGTGGTGAGCCTGGCGGAAAATTACGGCGCCGCCTCCACCAGCCGCATCGGCTTTGACCGCATGTGCGCCGACCTGCGCGCGCGCTTCGAGCCGTTTGCGAAGGAAATGGGCGAGGGGTTCGACGTGCGCAAGAACCACCTGCTGGGCACGTCTGGCACCGTCACGACTTTGGCCGCCATCGCGCTGAAACTGCCGCGCTACAACCGCACGCGGGTGGACGGAAGCTGGCACGAAACCACCCATATGCTGCGGGTGGTGGAGCGGCTGGTGGGCCATGACACCGAGGCGCTGGCTGCAATCGGCAGCATCGGCCCCGAACGCGCTGACCTGATGTTGCCGGGCTGCGCCATTTTCACCGCCATCTGCTCGCTCTGGCCTTCGCCGGTGCTGCGCGTCGCCGACCGCGGCCTGCGCGAGGGCATGCTGCGCCAATTGAGCCGCGAACTGTCATGAAAAAAGAAGGCGATGCTTCGGGACGCGGGCGCGTGCCCGTGAAAGTCCACAAGGACCGGACCCGCACCCAGTCCAGCCGCGCCTGGCTGCAGCGGCAGTTGAACGATCCCTATGTTGCCGCCGCGCGCTCCAAGGGCTACCGCAGCCGCGCCGCCTTCAAGCTGGTGGAGCTGGACGAGAAATTCCATTTCCTGAAAAAGGGCGCCAGGATTCTGGACCTGGGCTCCGCGCCCGGCGGCTGGAGCCAGGTGGCGGCCAGCCGCGGCGCCACGGTGGTGGCGGCCGATGTGCTGGTGATGGAAGAGATTCCGAACGTCACGTTCTTCCAGGCCGATCTCACCGACCCCGACGTGCCCGCCATGCTGAAACAGGCGCTGGATGGTCCGGCCGACATTGTGCTGACCGACATGGCCGCGCCCACCACCGGCCACCGCGCCACCGACCATATCCGCACCATCGCCCTGGTGGAGATCGCGCTGGAAGTGGCCGAGGATACGCTCAGGCCCGGCGGTACCTTTGTCGGCAAGGTATTCCAGGGCGGCTCGTCCAACGAGCTTCTGGCGCGGCTGAAAAAATCTTTCCGCGAGGTCAAGCACGTCAAGCCGCCGGCCTCCCGCGCGGAGTCTGTCGAGCTTTACGTCGTCGCGCTTGGATTCAAAGCAAAAAGCTCCGGCGCATAACGCCGGAGCTTTTCACCGATAGAGAATTGCTGTTCTTACGGAACGTGCTTCAGGCTGATCGAGCCGATGCCCGCCGCCACGTTCAGGCCGGTATTACCCGACACGCTCAGCGGCTGCAGGGCGACGGACTTGTCGAGACCGCCGATCAGCACGTTGGCGCCAAGGCCGACGCCGACAGTCGCCTGCGCGCTGGCGCCGGCATATTCGCCTTCCAGGGCACCGGGACGAACGTCAGAGGCCGGTGCGAACACGGCCCAGATCAGCTTGGCCTTGCTGGTGTAACCGATGTCCACGCCCCACTTGGAGATGGAGCCGGCATAATGCTCGACCGAAGCCTTGGTGGGCTCATACGAGCAGCGTAGGTCCTTGCTGGACCCGAAAACGAAACCCATGCCGCTGGCAACGTTGCAGGTCAGGGTGCCGACCTTCACGCCCGCGGGGGCGGCAGAGGCGGCGGACGCAATGGCAAGGCTGGTGACCGCGACGGCGGCGCCGAGCATCAAGCGAAATGACTTCATGGTTTAGCTCCTGGGGTAAAATAGGGGACTCGGCCTCATAGCCGGTCACAATCGCTACAACGCCGTGGAGCATGCATGGTTCCCGCCTAAAGCAGGAAATCTAGACTTTACAGGGATTTAAGCTGGCTGTTTGCGGGCCTCTTGCACCAGGGCCGGGGCGCTGATACAGCCTCGGCGCTCCAGAAGGAGCGCCCGTTTCATGACCAGCCCGACCATCCGCGAAGCCCTGACCTTCGACGATGTGTTGCTGGTGCCCGGCGCCTCTGAAGTCCTTCCTGGCCAGGTCGATACCCGCACCCGTCTCACCAAGACGGTCGAGCTGGGCATCCCGCTGATTTCTGCCGCCATGGACACCGTCACCGAAGCAGGACTTGCCATCGCCATGGCCCAGGCCGGCGGCATGGGCGTGATCCACAAGAACCTGGGCATCGAGGAACAGGCCGAGCATGTCCGCCGCGTGAAGCGCTATGAAAGCGGCATGGTGGTCAATCCGGTGACCATCGGGCCGGGCGCCACCTTGGCCGACGCCCTGTCGCTGATGGAGCGGCACCATATCTCCGGCGTGCCGGTGGTCGAGAATGTCGATGCCAAGGGCGCGGGCAAGCTGGTGGGCATCCTCACCAACCGCGATGTGCGCTTTGCCGCCGATCCGCGCCAGAAGGTGTCGGAGCTGATGACCCGGGACACGCTGATCACGGTGCGCGAAGGCGTCAAGCCGGACGAGGCCAAGCGCCTGCTGCACCAGCACCGCATCGAGAAAATCATCGTGGTGGACGATGCCTATCGCTGCGTCGGGCTGATCACGGTCAAGGACATCGAGAAGGCGCAGAAATATCCCAACAGCTGCAAGGACGATCGCGGCCGCCTGCGCGTCGCTGCCGCCACCGGCGTTGGTGAAGACGGCTATGCCCGCGCCATGGGCCTGATCGAGGCGGAATGCGATGTCATCATGGTGGACACCGCGCATGGCCATTCGCGCGGCGTGCTGGACGCCATCACCCGCATCAAGAAGGCCAGCAACTATGTCCAGGTGGCCGGCGGCAATGTCGCCACCGCCGAAGGCGCGCGCGCCCTGATCGATGCGGGCGCCGATGCCGTGAAGGTCGGCATTGGTCCCGGCTCCATCTGCACCACCCGCATCGTGGCGGGCGTGGGCGTGCCGCAGCTGACCGCCATCATGGATGCGGTCTCGGCCGCGCGCGATGCCGGCGTGCCGGTGATCGGCGATGGCGGCATCAAATATTCCGGCGACCTGGCCAAGGCACTGGCGGCCGGCGCATCGGTCGCGATGGTGGGCTCGCTGCTGGCGGGCACCGAGGAATCGCCGGGCGAGGTGTTCCTGTACCAGGGCCGTTCCTACAAGGGTTATCGCGGCATGGGCAGCGTCGGCGCCATGGCGCGCGGCAGCGCTGATCGCTATTTCCAGGCCGAAGTTCGCGACGCGCTGAAGCTGGTGCCCGAAGGTGTCGAAGGTCAGGTGGCGTACAAGGGCCCGGTATCGAGCGTGGTGCACCAGATCATCGGCGGCCTGCGTGCCGCGATGGGCTACACCGGCTGCAAGACCATCGATGAATTCCACAAGAAGGCGCAGTTCGTGCGCATCACCGGTGCGGGCCTGCGCGAGTCGCATGTGCACGACGTCACCGTCACCCGCGAAGCGCCGAACTATCATCCCGGCGGGCAATAACTTCAGGCGCGGCATGTGGAAAACAGCCGCTCTTGCCCTGACATTCGTTGCGCTGGCGTTTGACGCACAGGCGCAGGTGCTGCCCGAATGGGCGCAGGTCGAAGCCGTGGAAGTGCGCGAGCGCCCCGGTCCCGCGGTCTGGCACCTGACGCGCGGCAACTCCGAGGTCTGGCTTTTGGGCCTGGCGGGCGCGCTGCCCAGGGACCTGGACTGGAACAAGCAGTATCTCTCCGAATTGCTGGACGGGGCGCGGGCCATCCTGATGCCGCCCAAGGCCGATATCGCCCTGACCGACATCGCCTGGTTCCTGATCCGTCACGGCGGCGAACTCAGCCTGCCGCGTGGCCAGAGTCTGGAAGACGGCCTGCCGGAGGATCTGCGCGCCCGCTTCATCGTCGCGCGCGATCGCGTCGGCGGCGATGCGAGCGATTACCGCACCGACATTGCCATCCGCGCCGCCATGCGGTTGCAACAGGATTTGCGCGAGAAGCTGGATTTCTCCTTCCGCGAGCCGCGCGCCACCATCGAGAACCTGGCCTATCGCAAGCGTATCAAGAACGACCCGGTGACCCGCTTTGAAGCAATGGACGCCATTCGCGAGGTGCTGACCCTGACGCCGCAGCAGCAGCGCTCTTGTCTGGCGCAAGCCGTCGAAGACGTGAACTGGGCGCTGGGCCATGCGGACCGCAGCGCCCGGGCCTGGGCGGTGGGCGACATCAGGACCGTGAAGGCCAATTACAGCGAATGGCGCCTTGGCACCTGCATCATGGCGGCGGTGCAGAAGTTCAGCGATATCGATGGCCGCAACGTGTCGGAATATGTTTCCGCCATCGATGCGGCGCTGGACAAGCCGGGCAAGACCATCGTGGTGATCAACATGGGGCCGCTCTTGCGCAAGAATGGGGTGCTGGAACGGCTGACGGCAAAACACATAACCATCGAAGCGCCGGCTGAGTAGCTACTTTTCCAGCTTCGCCGCCTGCAGTAGGGCGATGGTCTTCAGGTCCACGATCTCACCGCTGGCGATCAGGGCAAAGGCTTCGTCCAGCGACATCTCCAGCACGATGATGTCCTCGCCCTCATGTTCCTCGCCGCCGCCTTTGGCGCGCGGTTCGGTGGAATCGTAATCGGCCAGAAACATCGACACCCGTTCCTTCACCGCGCCTGGGCTGGCGAAGCAATAGCTGACAAGGCGCGGATTGGTGATGGTGACACCAGCCTCCTCCATCGACTCCTTGATGATGCAGTCGATGGGCGTATCGCCGTCCAGCTTGCCGGCAATGGCTTCCACCATCAGCTGGCGATAGCCCCATTCGAACATGGGCAGGCGGAACTGCTTGATCAGGATCACCCGGTCGCGCGCCTTGTCACGGGGCAGTACCGTGGCGGCGTTGCCGATGTCATAGGATTCGCGGGTCTGGGTCTGCCAGTTGCCGTCGCCGCGCAGGAAATCGAAAGTCACCCGCCGCAGCACATAATAATCGTCGGACAGGATTTTCGTTTCGCTAATCCGTACCCGGCCACTCACATCATCATCGCTCATGGCGAAAAGTTAGTCGTGGACGTGCACCACCGCAAGCTTGTCGGTGTAAAAGCGGTGCCAGCCGGGTGTGGCGTCCAGCAGCTTCACCACGGGCGCATTGGCGGCAAAGAATGTCCAGCGCACATGATAGAAGGCCAGGGTGGCGGCCAGCGCACCCTTGTCGGGCGCGGTGATGGCGGCGTAATTCCGCAGGAAGATGTCGCCATACAGGTCGGCGCGGCTGTCGATGAAGGGTTTGACCCCGTTCCATATCAAATAGCCGCCAAAGCTGTAGTCATTCAGCACCGGTGTTTCGCGCGCAAAGCGCGGTACATGCGCCAACGCCGTGACCGGTGAAACCGGATCGTCGCTGCGGACCACGGGCAACATCAGTCGCCCTAGTATAAGCGCGGCGAAGCCGGCGGCCACCAATGCGGTCCACACAGGTTTGCCGCTTTCGCTTTTTGCGGGCCAGGCTTTGGCAAGCGACGGCGCCAGCAGGATCGGCGCCACCACGCCCAGCAACATCTGGTGACGGCCATGGCTCAGCGCCAGCCACACCAGTCCCAGCAGGATCAGCAGGCGGATCGCGGGCACTCGCACCTTGCCGCTGCCCAGTACGAATAGGGTGGCCAGAAGGGCGATGGCAAAGGGCGAAACCTGGCTGAAGTCACTTGGCTGCCATTCACCGATATGGCCAAGCCCCTGCATGGTCGACAGCTTGAAGGGAAACAGCAGGCCCGCAACACCGAATGGCGTCGCCAGGCAGGCGATGGTCGCGCCCAGCAGGAATGTCGCCCAGCCCAGCGCCGCCTTGCGGTCTTCGATCACCGCTTCCACCGCCAAGGCGCCGCCCAGCGCCAGGCCAAAGGCGAAGCTGCCATGCAGGTTGGCCCAAAGCGGCATCACCGCGATCGGCCAGAGGTGCGGCGCCTTGTTTTTCTCACGCGCAGCGGCGAGTCCTGCCGTCCAGATCGCCAGCAGCGGCAACGACAGCATGTGCGGCCGCGCCAGCAGGCTTCCGGTGATACAGGCCAGGCCCAGCACCACCGCGAGCAACGCCGGTGTGAAGTCCACGCGCTTGCGCACGAAATACGCCGTCACGCCGGCGGTCACGGCAGCGGCGGCGGCGAACAGGATATGGATACCGGCCCAACCGCAGCGCCAGCCCAGCGCCATGAAAATTTCGGCCAGCCATTCCTGGGTGTGCCACGACGCACCCGCGGCGGTGTAGGAGAAAGGATCGGCGCGCAGCACCGCGCCATGCGCGATCATCCATTCACCGGCGCGGATGTGCCAATAGGTGTCGCCGTCATTCAGCAGGCCCGGCGACAGGGCGGCCAGCGCGAAACCCGCCAGGGCGGCGCAAAGAGCGAAGTTCAGGGCAGGGCTGCGCAACATCGGGACATTGGCTTTCGGATCGGCCAACACTCTATAAGAGCAATCCTCAACGGCCCCTTTCCGGCCTAACGCCTTGGTTCACCACTTAAAATGACTCCCGCCGCCCGCCTGCAGATGGCCATCGACATCCTGGAAGGGCTGGAGAAGACCAGCCAGCCCACCGACCGCTTCTTGAAAAGCTGGTTCCGCATCCGGCGCTTTGCCGGCTCCAAGGACCGCCGCGCCATCGCCGAGCAGGTGTTTGCCGCCCAGCGCCGCCGCGCCCAGCTTTCGCACCGGATGGGAAGCGATACCCCGCGCGCGCGCATAATCGCGGCGCTGCTGGAACGTGGCGAAGACATCGCGGCGCTGTTTTCGGGCGGCTATTGCCCCGCAGCCCTCACCGATGCCGAGCAAGCCGCCATCTCGGCCACACCAGCGCCCGCGCCGGATTGGGTAACGGGTGAATATCCGCTGTGGCTGGAAGGCGAACTCAAGCGCGCTTTTGGTGACGACCTCCCCGCGGAGATGGTCGCCTTCATCGAACGCGCGCCCACCGACATCCGCGTCAACACCTTGAAGGCATCACGCGAAGAGGTGCTGGCGGCACTCGGCATCGAGGCGTCGCCCACACCTTTTGCGCCGCACGGCATCCGCATCGGCGGCGATGCCACGCAGCTTTCCAAATCCCCGCTGTTTGAATCCGGCGCCTTCGAATTCCAGGACGAGGCGGCGCAGATCGCTTCAGTTCTCTGTGGCGCGCAGCCGGGCATGCGCGTGCTGGATCTGGCGGCGGGCGCCGGCGGCAAAAGCCTGGCGCTGGCCGCCGCCATGCAGGACCAGGGCGAGATCATCGCTTGTGACGTGCGCGGCGAGGCGCTGTTCGAACTGGAAAAGCGCAGCGCGCGCGCCGGCGTCAGCATCATCAAGACCCTGCCACTGGATCACGGCCAGCCGTCGGGCGATTTCGATCTGGTGCTGGTGGATGCGCCGTGCAGCGGCACCGGCACCTGGCGGCGCCAGCCGGAACTGCGCTGGCGGATGACTCCCGGCTGGCTGGCGGCGCTGACACAAACGCAGGACAAGCTGCTGGACCAGGCGGCGGCGCTCGTGCGCCCGGGCGGGCGGCTGGTCTATGCCACCTGTTCCATCCTGCCCACCGAGAACCAGGACCGGGTGGAAGCCCTCCAGGTCCGCAGGCCCGGCTTTACCCCCATCAATCTGGCCCAGGAATGGGGTTCCCGCCCGCCGCCCGGTCTGGGCCCAGATTTCCGGGCCAGTCCGTCCAAAACCGGCACGGATGGCTTTTACTGTGCAGGGCTCCGCCGCGAATGACGCATGGTTACACACGGCCAAAATGCCTTATGGTCCGGCTCATGACCCGCCGCGCGATTCCTCTCCTGGCCGCCTTAGTCGTGGCCACCGCCCCCGCCTTTGCCGCATCCAAGCCGGCCTCCAAGACCAGTGGGCCCGCCAAGGCCGAAGCGCCGCTGTCGGTGGAGGCCTTGCTGACCCAGGCCCATGCCGCCAGCACCAAGGGCGACACCGAACTGGCCGTGCGCCTGGCGCAGTCGGCCATCGTCGCTGATCCGGCGCGCCCCACATCCTATGTGGCGCTGGGCGACATCTATGCCGAAGCCGGCCAGCCCGAATATGCCCGCAGCTTCTATGACGCCGCGCTGGGCATCGATCCGGCGCAGCCCGCCGCACTGAAAGCCATTTCTGCGCTGGGCAGCCACACTTCCACCACGGCGAACGCGGCCCGATGAGCGTTCTTGTTCTGGATTTCGGCAGCCAGGTTACCCAGCTGATCGCCCGGCGCGTGCGCGAAGCCGGCGTCTATTGCGAGATCGTGCCTTTCAACAAGGCCGAGGAAGCGCTGGCGAAAAAGCCCAAGGCCATCATCCTCTCCGGCGGTCCCCGTTCGGTCTACGAGGACAACAGCCCGCGCGCGCCGCAAAGCGTGTTCGAGGCCGGCGTGCCGGTGCTGGGCATCTGCTATGGCGAGATGACCATGTCCGTCCAGCTGGGCGGCAAGGTTGAAGGCGGCCACAACCAGGAATTCGGCCGCGCCGACATCCATGTGAAATCCAAGTCGCCGCTGCTGGAAGGCCTGGCCGAAAGCGGCAGCGAGCCGGTCTGGATGAGCCATGGCGACAAGATCACCGCCATCCCGCCGGGCTTCAGCGCGATCGCCACGTCGGAATCGTCTCCCTATGCCGTGATCGCCGATGAGAAGCGCCGCTTCTATGGCGTGCAGTTCCACCCCGAGGTGGTGCACACCCCGCGCGGCTCGACCCTGTTGTCCAATTTTGTGCGTACCATCGCCGGCATCGAGCCGGAATGGAACATGCATGCCTTCCGCGCCGCGATGGTCGAGAAAATCCGCAAGCAGGTCGGCACGGCCAAGGTGATCTGCGGCCTGTCAGGCGGGGTGGATTCCTCCGTCGCCGCCGTGCTGATCCATGAAGCCATCGGCGAGCAACTGACCTGCATCTTTGTCGATACCGGTATGATGCGCTCCGGCGAATCTGAGGAAGTCGTCTCGCTGTTCCGCAATCACTACAACATCCCGCTGATCCATGCCGATGCCCGCGAAATGTTCCTGGGGCGGCTGAAAGGCATCAGCGATCCCGAACAGAAGCGCAAGATCATCGGCGCCGCCTTCATCGATGTGTTCGACAAGGAAAGCCACAAGGTTGGCGGCGCGGAATTCCTCGCCCAGGGCACGCTCTATCCCGATGTGATCGAAAGCGTCTCGGCCACGGGCGGTCCGTCGGTCACCATCAAGAGCCATCACAATGTCGGCGGCTTGCCCGACTTCATGAAATTGAAGCTGGTGGAACCGCTGCGCGACCTGTTCAAGGACGAAGTGCGTGCGCTGGGCCGCGAGCTGGGCCTGCCACCCGCCTTTGTCGGTCGCCATCCGTTCCCCGGCCCGGGTCTGGCTATCCGCATCCCCGGCGGCATCACCGAGGAAAAGCTGGATATCCTGCGCAAGGCCGACGTCATCTACCTGGACGAGATTCGCAAGGCCGGCTTGTATGACGAAATCTGGCAGGCCTTTGCCGTGCTGCTGCCGGTCAAGACCGTGGGCGTGATGGGCGATGCCCGCACCTACGATCATGTCTGTGCCCTGCGCGCCGTCACCAGCAGCGACGGCATGACGGCCGACTACTATCCCTTCGAACACAGCTTCCTGGCCCGCACCGCCACCCGCATCGTCAACGAAGTGCGCGGCATCAACCGGGTGGTCTACGACATCACCAGCAAGCCGCCGGGAACCATAGAGTGGGAGTAGAATACACGAACTAAATCGTTTTCAAACAACGGCTTAGTTTTTACGCATCTACTACGCACGGGCAGCTTTTCTCAATGTTTTCATGGCGCGGATTTTTCAATCTGCACGGAAAACTGCACATTTTGGATTCTACTCAAAATCGTAGGTGTGGTCGCACTCAAGCGATCTATCGGAAAACATGCTTTTTCATGTTTGCCCATACGATGTCTTATGACGCCTCAACTGAAATATGAGCCGTCATTTAGACGCCTTCCACAATTTGCCATACCCACACGAGGTAATGGCGAAAACGATCTTTGACAGGATCTTGAATGTGCCATTTCCCAGTCATGGAGATGGAAAGTGCCAGAAACAATTGAGATCATGGACGGCGTTTCAATCTTTGAGCGCAACGGCATCTGGCAATTCCAGATGTGGTTAGCCACTGAGAAGAAGATGGTGCGCGAAACACTCAAAACCAAATATCAGCGCGATGCTGTCAGGCTGGCTCAAAAAAAGTGGGCAGAAATAATCAACGCAAAGGATAGTGGCAGAAACTACTTCTCAAAGACGGCTCTGCAGGGCGTTCAATCTTACATGGATTACAAATCCCGTGAAATTGGCTCTGCGATCAAGGAGGGTAGGTTTCAAACGATGCAAATCCATCTTGATCACTTCGTTCGCTATGTCGGTGGTGAGACAAAACTAAAGGACATGCATCTGGATAGTTGTGCGGGCTACTTCCTGTATCGTTGCCAAGATAAGCAAAAGTCTCAAATCACATTGGCAAACGAGAAATCCACCATCAATGCCATGATGGGCCATCTCTATAAGCGTGGAGAAGTCAGGCTCGCACAGTTTGAGTTCCCAAAACTCAACAAGTACGAACTTGATTTGGAAGCCGTTCGCCGCCAGACACTGACCATGGAAGAATATAACCGCCTGATCAGGGTCTTGAGGGAGTATGTCAGTTCTGTTGATAGTGTTGCCAACGAGCGTGAGCATTACACACGACAGTTGATGCGCTATTATGTGTTGATCTCGGCAAATTCGGGACTGCGAACGGGTGAACTTCAACAATTGCGTTGGGCAAATGTCTCGTTGTCTCTTGAGAAGCCTGACCACGCCAAGGAGGGTATGCTTTATGCAAACATCGTGGTTCTTGATCACACATCAAAGACAAAGCGCACGAGGCGACTAAAGTGCCGCGGTGGCAAACACTTCAAACACTGGAAAGAGTATTCTGGCTACGGCGCGAATAATGATCTGGTGTTCAGTCTTGACGGAGTATCACGGATATCAAATCGCCTGATACTCTATCACTGGCATCGTCTTATGGACCTTGCAAAAGTTGAGGACTATCAACTGCGTAAGATCGTGCCCTACAGCCTTCGCCATTTTATGATTACGCAGAGGCTGTTGTCTGGCTTGAGTTATGAGCAGGTCTCTAAAATGTGCGGCACAGGTCGCGATCAAGTTGAGCGCGTCTATAGCCATGTCACCGAGGAGAGCCTCAAGACGGCCGCCTATGCCGACTACAAGCGAAACACTGATGGGTCGGTGACGCCTATCTGAGAACCTGTAGAAATAGGTTCAGTGGGCGGGTATTTCTTAAATAACTGAGTTTGTTGGGCACGGACTGATTTCCAGCCCTAGCGTCAGCACTGGCCAGATCTTTGGCTGGTGGGCTGTGTTCTGCTGCTGACCCCCGAAAACCCTCTGTAGGGCTCTTAAAATCGCTCTGAGTAAGGGCGGTTGAAGCTCTTTTATGGGGCAATAGCGAAAGGTCCCGCTAGACGGAGCGTGCGTGGGTGATTAGGCCCTTAAGTAATCAGAAAGTCCTTACCACAACTTGAACCAATAGCTCAAAACAGATTCTGCAGGTTTATTTCTGATACTAGCACCGAAGTCATAGCAAGTATCTCCATTCACTATGTGCTTTCTGGGATTATCAATATAATGATAACCCCAACTAAATAGCCCTTTGATTGGTGATGGTCCACTAGTGGCTTGAGAGTTGATTAATTCAGCCGCTGCTTCATATACATCAGACTGAGTTTGGTAATCTCGTGTTTTTCCAGTGGCTGCTATCATATCACATGTTAAAGCTGGCTCAATGTAATCAGACGAGGTCATTCCATCATGGACAGATGGAGTTGCTATCATCAAGAAAATTGGTACGCCAGAACCAGATATAGAACTAACTTGGTTTTTGATTGAGCTTGAAACACTATTTCTGGCTTGATCGGCTGACAGTACTTCTGATGCAATTGGTGCAATTGGAGCATTAAAGTCTAATCCAACTTCATCAAATAGCTTTATAAAAGAAGACCGTGTGTTGCTATCTGGTATAGAGGAGAAATCATTACTACTGCCGTATGCTCCTGCAAAGTAGGATATTTTTCCAGTAAATCCTGCAGACCGAATCGCCGCAATAAGATCAGCCCACCGCTGATTACCTTTGTTGACCATGAAACCTAGATTGAACCCAATGATAAAACGAGTTGCACCGACCTTCTGAGCGAGTGCAGCGCGTTCTACCAAGATAGTTTTGTATGATCCAAAAAAAGCATCCCAAAATACATCTGTAGCTGAAAAATTAGCTACTGCATTATAGAACTTTGGCACAGTCCAAGAGTCATTACCCAGTGTATCGCCTGGGTAAATACCCAGCATAAATGTAAGCTCCAGTCCGTTTGACTTCGCTGTATTGCCTAAATCAGCGATAACTGAATCAGCTGGAAAGTATTTTCCGTATAGAGTTACAGTTTTTGCAGAGACATCCATTGATTTTATAATGGCGCTGTCTGCGTATACAATTGTATTAGCTCCCAGGCTTTTCACTCTTTGTGTAGTTGATGGAAAATAACCGCCATTGTAATAGTCCATTAGCCATCCACCAGCATCTGTGGGAATAATGGCTTTGACAAAATTTGACTGCTTGTTGGTAGATGGCGGGCTGTATAATCCCAGTTGTATTAGTTGGTTGTCCTGAGTTCTGTAGGGGTACTGTGATGGTATATAGCCTGATTTAGAAAACGATAGTTGTGAATATTCGCTCGTCGTTGTTGGAATTTCCACACTTATGTTTTCTGACGAAAGTTGTGCAATCTCTGATGTTATGATTGCAGGATAAGCCACATCAGGCTTCCGCTCATATGTTTGAATATTTATGAGGGTAGTAGAGGGATTTATAGCCATTGGTGGCGTTACGCTGGTAGTACCTGATGAGGCTGTATTACTGCTTGGAATAGGAACAGTTGCACTACTGCTACTACTACTGCTTCCACTACTGCTTCCACTACTGCTTCCACTACTACTTTTTCCACAGCTACTAACGGCCGAGGCAATTAGTAATATTAGGACGAGATTAGTAAATCGTATCTGTACGCCCATGATTTTCTTTCTAGACATGTTATTAGAAAATTAGAGTTATCAAGAGCCCAGAAACTATATCAAGCGAAGCGTTGAGTTTTAGTGATGCCTTTGGTGGCGCGAAGATCGCCTTTGAGTTCATCATGAACTCACAACTACAGGTCGCGATCAAGTTGAGCGCGTCTATAGCCATGTCACCGAGGAGAGCCTCAAGACAGCTGCCTATGCCGACTACAAGCGCAATGAAGATGGGTCGGTGACGCCTGTCTGAGAACCTGTAGAAAAGGGTTCTGTGGGCGGGTATTTCTCAAATAACTGAGTTTGTTGGGCATGGACTGATTTCCGCCCCTAGCGTCAGCACTGGCCAGAATTCGGTCCCAAAGCTGTGACTGTGCTGCTGACCCCCGAAAACCCTCTGTAGGGCTCTTAAAATCGCTCTGAGTAGGGGGCGTTGGCTTTACATCTTGCGCCAATGCTTGCAATAGTTTAGGGAAT
>Ga0073936_10007145_pt1 | contig 14495 bp, 14 predicted proteins | sample AliMusrvi5mmetaG_FD_87041 | JGI IMG/M metagenome (GOLD analysis project Ga0073936, IMG submission 87041) | Freshwater lake bacterial and archeal communities from Alinen Mustajarvi, Finland, to study Microbial Dark Matter (Phase II) - Alinen... | ecosystem: Environmental > Aquatic > Freshwater >... | reverse complement strand
GGCGGAGGGAGAGCGGTTTGGAAATTCTCGCATCCCAAAGGGATGCAAGCATATAGCCGGGGGTTGAGCGATAGCGATACCCCCGGTGGGGCGCGTCATGTTTTTGACCCCGGAGGGGTCGCAGAAACCCACGGTGGTTTGTGATACCGAGCTTCTGCCACCCCTATCGGGGTGAGACGCGCTTGGATCGGGGTCCGGTGGTGTCGGCGCGCTGTCGCGCACCTCAACCACCGGTTATTCGCTTGGAACCCTACGGGTTCCCTCTCGAAAGTCTCTGAGTTCCCCGAGGCTTTGTCAGGACATTTCTTGGTTCAACGTCGAGGCTGGGAGGCTGGAGCCTCCGGGACAAGGGCATTCCCAAGCTGGAGCCTGGGAACGAGGGGTGGCGTTGGTGTGTTGTCGGTGACGCTCGAAAAGGCGGGAAATTGCTTCCCAAAATGTATAGGTGCCGCCACACCCTCGGATGCTGGAATAAGTCAGAACACGCGCGAATGACGAAACGAGCGGGAGAGAAAGAGCGATGAGCAAAACCGCTACACGAATACTGTGCCACGGCAGAAACCGAGTTAGCCAGTGAATAAGAAGGCCGATACCAGTAAACAGCGCAACATACACTATGATGTGGAGAAGCACCCATAAGGTGGCCGCCCAATGATCAAACAAACCGAGAAGCAAACAGGCTGTCGGGGTAATGCTGGCATATAGCCCAGCGTAGAAGAGGATGGGAACGAAAGCGACGCACAGAAGCACAAATGCAAGAACGAAGGTCCGCCGACAGAGAAACATCGAGTCTGCGAGCGGAAGGCTTTTGTTCATGATGGTGTTTGGGCAATGTTCAAGAGGTATCGACGGCAGCACGCAGGATGCGCGTTATGCAGCGGTGCTTGGCTGGCTGGCGGTTCTGGCTTCCAATATCCTTACGGCTTCCTCGAACACGCGGTCCACTGTGATGCCTTGCATGCAGAGGTTGTTGCGGCAGGGGGACTGGCGGTTGTTGTAGGCGTTCACGCACGGGCTGCATGCGAGGCCCAGCCAGATGTTGGTGCTGCGCGGGGTGGGCGCGCCAAAGAGGGAGGGCGTCTCCGGGCCAAACAACGTGAGGACGCTGGCGGGGGTGAGGGCGGCGAAATGCGCCGGGCCGCTGTCGTTGGTGATGAGGAGTTCGCTGATGGTGTAGAGAGCCATGAGGTGGCGCAACGTGGTTTTTCCGGCGACGGAGAAGCAGCGGGGCGAACCGATCTGGCGGGCGACCTCGGCGGCAGGCGCGGCTTCGTTGGGCGCGCCGGTGAGGGCGAGGTGCGCGTCGGGGAAACGTTCCAGCAGCCGCTGGGCGAGGGTGACGTAACGGTCGGTGGGCCATTTGCGCAACGGCAGGAGATCGCTGGCGTTCGGGTTGAGCAGGATGATGCGGCTCGGTTCCGCGCCGTTGCTGACCTGGCGCAGGAGGGCGCGCACTTGCTCGACTTCCACGGGCTTGGCTTCAAAGACGGGCGCTTGCATTTCCTTTGCGGGCGGGGGGACGCCCCAGGTGGGCAACTGGCGCGGATTTTCCAGCGAGGCGAGCACCATTTGCTCAAAGATCTGGCTGGTGTGCTGGTAGGGGTTGTAGAGCAGCCGGTGTGTCATCAGGTCCCCCCGGTACGGGCCGTCGCCAAAAAAGGTGTGGAAGCCGACGCGGCGCGGGGCGCGGGTGAGCCAGGTGAGCGCCGCGGAGGAGCGCGAGAAGAACTCCATGTCGATGGCGGTGTCGATGCCCAGCGCGCGGATTTTACGCAGGGCGGCCAGCGCGTCGCTTGCGAGGTCCTTCAGGGTGTCCCGCTTGATGGTGATGACATTTTGCTCAGGCACGAGCCCGAGCACGTCGAGGATGAAGCGGTTTTCTTCAAACACGACGAAATAGACGTTCTCTTTGCCCACGAGGGAGACTGCGCGGCGGATGGCGCTTTGGGCGAGGACAGTGGAGCCTTGTTCGGCGAACTTGACGAAGAGAATCTTGCCGGGGCGCTCCGGCGCGGGGGGCAACGGGGAGAGCGCTTCGAGGACGCGGTTTGCGGCGCTCAGGAGCAGGCAAGCCGGAATGCCGATCCAGCGGTCGATGGTTTGCAAAAGGGGGGCGGCAACGGGGTCGGGCATGGAAGGCTGGAGAATGAGGTTGTGCGAAGGCTATTGGAAGAGAGACGGCGACGAAAGCAACTTTTTCAGGGCGCGCCGATGCGGGGCGCTCATGGGGATGGCATCGAGTTCGCCCAAGGCAAACCATTGCTGGTCGGCTGCGAGGAAAAGCGGGGTGGTGCCGGGAAAAACCGAGAGGTGAACGCGGTGGTGCGTGAACGGATAGGTGAGGGTGGCCAGCGGGATGCCCGCGCCGGGTTCGAGGTGCAAGGGGAGTTTCCAAAGGCCGCGCGCGCGTTTGCCGGTCTGCTGTTCGAGCAGCACGCGGCCATCGTGGATGATCCAGGCACAGTTTTCTTCGAGCTCGACGGTTTTGGGCCGGGGACGCTTGACGGGGAGCTCTTCGGGGCTTTCGGCCTGGCAAAAGAGGCGCACGGGGCACGCGGAACAGCGGGGGGCGCGCGGGGTGCAGACGAGGGCGCCCAGTTCCATGAGCGCTTCGTTGAACATCCCGGCGCCGCCTTCCTCCAAGGCGGGTTGCCATTGCAGGGTGACGGCGTGGATGTGCTGCGAACCAGCGGCGGTGTCCGTGGGCTTGCGGTAGTTCGGCAGGCGGGCGGAGACACGCAGGATGTTGGCGATCACGGGGGGGAGCGGCTTGTCAAAGGCGAAGGTGGCGACTGCGGCGGAGGTGTAGGGACCGACCCCCGGCAAGGCGCGGATTTGTTCCATTTCCCGGGGGAAGACGCCGTTGTGCTCCCGCACGATGACCTGCGCCGCCGCGTGGAGGTTCCGCGCGCGGGAGTAGTAGCCGAGCCCCTGCCAGGCGTGGAGGACGTCGTTCTCCGGCGCGGCGGCCAGCGCGGCGATGTCCGGGAAGCGCTCCATCCAGCGCTGGTAGTAGTCGATCACCGTGGCCACCTGCGTCTGCTGGAGCATGACCTCCGAGACGAACACGGAGTAGGGGTCGCGCGGGGCATCGGTCCGCCACGGCAGGACGCGCCCGTTGTCCAAAAACCAATCCGTCAATCCCGCGCGGAACTCCCGAATGTCGCGAGCGAACAAATTTTTCTCGGAGTGCGCCGGGCGTTGTTGTTTGATGGGGGGCGACATGTCTGAAAGCGACCTCACACTCTACACCGCGCCGTTGTCCCCCGCGCAGGCCGCGAAATTGCGCCGTCTGTTGGAGGAGGAAAACTGGGAGTTCGAGCCGAAGCCATACACTCTGTATTATGGCAGGAAGGGCAAGGTCAACGTAGCGGTTTATGAAAAAGGCCCAAAAGTGGTGATTCAGGGGAAGGGGACCGGGGAATTTGTCACTTTTCGCCTGGAACCGGAAATTCTGGGGGAGGCGAAGCTCGGCTACGAGGAGGTGCATCAACCCGAGATGTTCGCGCCGCATTTTGGCATTGATGAAAGCGGCAAGGGCGACTTCTTTGGCCCGCTGGTCATCGCCGGGGCGTATATCGACCGGGACATCGCGCATGATTTCATGAAGGCGGGGATTCAGGACTCGAAGAAGATCGGCTCCGACGCGCGCATCCGCGCGCTGGCTGAGATGATCCGCGCGACGCCGGGCGTGGCGTTGAGCGTGGTGGAGATCACGCCGGTGAAATACAACGAGCTCTACGAGAAGATCGGCAACCTCAACCGCCTGCTGGCGTGGGGGCACGCACGCGTGATCGAGAATCTGCTGGAACAGCGCCCCAAATGTCCCCGGGCGTTGTCCGATCAGTTTGCGAATCCGGCGCTCATCCAACGCGCGCTCATGGCCAAGGGGCGGGAAATTCAACTCGACCAGCGTACCAAGGCGGAGAGCGATCTGGCGGTGGCCGCCGCGTCCATCCTCGCGCGGGAACGCTTTATAAGCTGGCTGGACCGGGCAGGAAAAAAACAGGGGGTGACGCTGCACCGCGGGGTGTCCGCACAGGTCAAGAGCGTGGCGCGGGAACTGGTGGGCAGACACGGGCCGGGGATTTTGCGCGAGGTGGCCAAGACGCATTTCAAAACGGCGCAGGAGCTGGAGGGGTAGGGGAGAGCGTCGGTGAGTGTCACGTTGAAATGGGTGCGTCAATTCGGTTTTTGCTCGGTTTTAATCCAAGCTGCGGATATTCTGCACCCACTTTCCCAAAATGCTCCCTGACCTCGCTTCGTTTTCCCATCTCAACCTTCCCGGCGGCTTTTTGCTTGCAGAAATCAGGATCGGGAGCGCTTCAATGATTGATCCCGCAGGAAGGCCAGCGCTTGCGAGAACAACGATCAACGGTCGAAACATCGAGATCATTTTGCTTGCAGGAATGAGCGTAGAAGAACAGTCCATCTCTATTTACCATGAGACCTTGGAAGGGCTTACCGTCGGCACGGACCAACCGCCGGAAAGTGTTTGTGATTTTTTGGAAAGCGACTTTGAAAAAGCCGCCATTCGCGCCCACCAACAATTCGGCTTTGCCACGCCCGAAAACGTGATAAGTTTTCTTAAAGGATTCCATTTCCTATGAACGCTCAGACGCCTTTCACTTTTGAACTGCTCAAGCTCGCAAACGGAGCGCGCTTGTTGCGTGTTCTTGAACCGCAAAGTGCTACGTGCTTGGAAAAGCTGGTGCGTTCCGACGTTCCGATAGCTCGCCAGAAGGCGCTTCTCAGCAAGGCATTGGAGGCAGTTTTGGAACGGGAACTGAAGGAGACTGCTTCGGCGGCATAATTCATCGCCTTTCTTGCTCCCGCCGACTTCACCGGATACTTTCTCTGGCATGTCAGATTTGTTTGAGGGCGATGAAGAGGCAGCCAACGCGGCGTCGAAACCCGTTTCGGCTTCCGCGCCGCTTGCCGCCCGGATGCGCCCGGAGACGCTCGATGAAGTGATGGGTCAGGATCACATCCTCGGGCCGGGGAAGCTGCTCCGGCGGGCCATTGAGGCGGACCGGATTTCCTCCGTGCTCTTCTACGGGCCGCCGGGGGTGGGCAAGACGAGCCTCGCGCAGGTCATCGCCCGGTCCACGCGCTCCAAGTTCGAACGCCTGAGCGGCGTGGAAAGCAGCGTGGCGGATATCCGGCGCGTGGTGGCTTCCGCCGACAACCGCCTGGAGAACTCCGGCCAGCGGACGATCCTCTTCGTGGACGAAATCCACCGCTTCAACAAGGCCCAGCAGGACGTGCTGCTGCCGGACGTGGAGAGCGGGGTGATCCGGCTCATCGGCGCCACGACGCACAACCCGTTTTTCTACGTCAACAGCCCGCTGGTTTCGCGTTCGCAGGTCTTCCAACTCGAACCGATCCAGCCGGAACAGCTCTGCACCTTGATGCGGCGGGCGCTGGCGGATTCCGCGCGCGGGCTTGGAATCTATAAGGTGCGGGCGGACGACGAGGCGCTCATGCACCTGGCCGTGACGGCAGATGGCGACGCCCGTAAATGCCTTAACGCGCTGGAGGTGGGGGTGCTGACGACTCCGGCGGACGCAGACGGCGTCGTCCACCTCACGCTGGCCGTGGCCGAGGAGAGCATCCAGCGCAAGGCGGTGGTCTATGATGGGGACGGCGACGCGCATTACGACACCATCAGCGCGTTCATCAAGAGCATGCGCGGGAGCGATCCTGATGCGGCGATTTATTGGCTCGCCAAGATGCTCTATGCCGGGGAGGACATCCGTTTCATCGCGCGGCGCATTGTGATTTGCGCCAGCGAAGACGTGGGGATGGCGGATTCCCAGGCGCTCATCCTGGCGGTGGCCGCGCAGCAGGCGGTGGAGTTTATCGGGATGCCCGAGGCGCGCATCCCGCTGGCGCACGCGGCGGTGTACGTGGCCACGGCGCCCAAAAGCAACAAGGCGTATGAGGCGGTGGACGCTGCGCTCGCCGATGTAAAGCAGGGGGTCACGCTCCCCGTGCCGCGGCATCTGCGCGACGCCCATTACAAGGGCGCGAAGAAGCTGGGGCACGGCGAAGGATACAAATACGCCCACGACTACGAGGGCGGCTACGTCCCCCAAGCCTACCTGCCCGAGGGAAAAACCTACTACAAGCCGACCGAAAACGGCCAGGAACGCCGGGTGAAGGAGCGCCTGGAGTATTGGCGGGCGCTCTTTGAGGAGCAGCAAAAGGGCGCAAAGCCCCCCGAAACGGGGAAAAGCTGACCCTGGAATAAGGATTTTTAAGACCTGCCTTTACAGGACGTTTCCGGCCACGTAAACCAATGGGGCTATGAATTTCCTCAAGAGACTTTTGGGTCGCGACGACAAATTTTATAATTTGCTGGAATCCAGCGCGGACGAAGCCAAGAGCAGTGCTCGCATCCTCAATGAACTCATGCCCAAGCTGGGGAATGAAAAGGCTGTTAAGGAGTGCGTAGAGTTGCTGGCCCAGAGCCGCCGCAAGCACAAGCGCATCACCCAGGAGATCACCACGCAACTCTGCAAAACCTTTGTGACCCCCCTGGAGCGCGAAGACATCGAAGCGCTTTCCAGCGCCATCTCCCGCGTGCCCAAGACGGTGGAAAAGATCGGCGAACGCCTGCTCATCTGCTCGTTGAACGCGCACACCGAAAGCCTGTCCAAACAGGTGGCCATGCTCGAACAGGCCATCGGCACCGTTGCGGTGATGGTCAAGTCCCTGAGGAAACGCCCGCATGTGGAAGAGATCGAGGACGAATACGGCCAGCTCCAGACGATCGAGGGAGATGCCGATCGGTTTATGATCGCCCTGTTGCGAGAGCTTTTCAACGGTCAGGCCGAATCCAGGGATGTCGTCTTCCTCAAGGACATGTATGAACTGCTGGAGAAGGCGATTGATCGCTGTCGTGACGCCGGAAACATCGTTTTCCAAGTGGTCCTGAAATACTCCTAACCTTCGGTCCACCCGTTCCATGCGTGGCCTCCGTATCCCATGACCCTTTTCCTGCTCGTTTTGCTCGCGGCGATTGTCTTTGAATACATCAACGGCTTTCACGATGCCGCCAACGCCATCGCCACTGTCGTCTCCACCAAGGTGCTTACCCCCCGGCAGGCGATCCTACTGGCGGCGTTCTTCAACCTCATCGGCGCATTTCTGGGAACGGCGGTGGCCAAAACCATCGGCGCCGACATCGTTAAGATTGAGGTGATCACCATGCACACGGTTTTCGCCGCGTTGATCGGGGCGATCATCTGGAATTTGCTGACGTGGTGGCTGGGGCTGCCCTCCAGTTCGAGTCACGCGCTCATCGGCGGGCTGTGCGGCGCGGCATTGGGATCCACAGATGGCAACTGGTCTGTGCTCAAGTGGTCCATCTATGTGACGAAATCCACGGGAACCGCCCATGAGGGGCTTTGGCCAAAGGTGGTCATTCCGATGATCACCTCTCCCACGGCGGGTTTCATTATCGGAGCATTGCTCATGTTGTTGATCACCGTGCTCCTGAAGTCCCTGCGCCCCTATCTTATCCAGAAAATATTTGGCAAGGCGCAGGTGTTGAGCGCGGCATGGATGGGGTTGAGTCATGGGGGCAATGACGCCCAGAAGACAATGGGGATCATCGCCTTGGCGCTCTATACCGGCACCAAAGCGGGCAGCTTTGAGCATCTCCCTTCCTTTCTGCATTTCCTGCGCACGCCCACCTTTGCCATCAATACGTGGGTGATCGTGCTTTGCGCACTGACGATGGCGGCGGGTACGGCGGCGGGCGGTTGGCGGATCATCCGCACCATGGGCCACAAGATGGTGCGGCTCCAGCCGGTACACGGTTTCGCGGCGGAGACCACGGCGGGCCTGGTGATTCACATGGCCACCACGATGGGCATCCCGGTTTCCACCACGCACGTCATCTCCACCTCGATTATGGGGGTGGGGGCCACCAAGCGGTTTAGCGCCGTCAAATGGGGTGTGGTGCACCGCATCGTCTGGGCCTGGGTGCTCACCCTTCCCGCGACGGCTTTGCTGGGATGGGCGACGCTGCGGTTGATGAAACTCTGTGGCGTGTGAGGCTGGAGCAACTGGACTAAACCGTGTGCTCGTGGCGGATGTCCTGTCCACGGTAAAGGTAGAAAACATCCTCGGCGATGTTCTGGACGTGGTCTGCCGCCCGCTCGATGGCTTTGGAAATCGTCATCAGATGCACGGCTCGTGTTACGTTGGAGGGGGATTCCATCATCAGGCCGATCAGCTTTGCGGCCATGCTCTTGTTGAGGGCATCGATTTCCTTGTCGCGGGGGATGACGGACTGGGCGAGTTCGAGATTTTCCTCCACAAAGGCCGTGATGGCGTCGTGTAGAAAGGTCTGGGTGAGCCGGGCCATGTGCGCGATGTCGTCTATTTCGATCATCTGAGGCTCCAGGTTGAGAGCGCGAGCCCGGCGCGCGATGGTCGTCGCCTGGTCGGCGATCCGCTCCAGGTTGTTGGAAATCTTGGAGGTGATTAGCATCGTGCGCGAATCGCGTGCCACGGGGCCGTGTGTGGCCATGTAAGTCACCACCAGATCGTCCAGGGTCACTTCGAGTTGGTCGATCTCGGAGTCGGTCTTCTCCACGGTGTTGGCCAGTGCGTCGTTGCGCTCGACGACTGCTTGTACTGCCAGCGAGAGGTTGCGGTCGGTCAGGGTTGACATCGTCAACAATGTCTCGCGGATGTGGGCAAGCTGGGCTTCAAAGGGGTGGCTCATGAATGAAGGGGGGGGGATATGAATGGCTATTACCTGCAAGCTACTTGCCGGTTCGCAAAATTTCAAGGTGATACAAAACGCGCTGTAAGCGTGACGGCTCTGGGGAAAAACCTACTGCAGGCCCATCGAAAACGGCCAGGAACGCCGGGTGAAGGAGCGCTTGGAGTATTGGCGGGCGCTCTTTGAAGAACAGGAGTTGCAGGCGACGAAGGAGCGCAAAGGGTAGGGGAGAGGGGCGGTCTGCCTGGGGCGCAAGTCGGCCCGGCGTGACAAAAAAGCTCGCGCCAGCTTGCAAAAAAGCTGGCTCGCTGCGGGCCGCGACAGTAAAGAGATCGTGCGCCTTCCATGAATTTCCTCCTTGCCGCCCTCCTGACCGCCTGCCTTGTTCTCCTTCAGTGTTTGATAGGCGGAACGCGGCTGGTTTTCAGCCTCCCTGCCTACGCGCTGGCAGCCTTTGCGGCGGTGTTGTCCCTCTTTTGGATCCGCCGCGCGATTATTAAACCGGCGGCGGCATGCATGCTTTCCACGCTGGCGCTGGCGGGCTATGTTTTCTGGCGTGCGTGGACCTCGCCGTTTCCTTACCTGGCGAGGACAGACGCCTTCATGATAGCCGGGGCGCTTCTGGTCTATCTCCTGACCACGCTTTACGTTTACGAGTCGCGTCCCCGGTTTTGGATTGTCGCCGCCCTGTTGGCTGTGGGCGTCGCACATGTCGGTGTCGGGCTCATTCAATACAGCGGGCAGAACGGGTACATGCCGTTCGGCTTTATCCGGGGAGACGTGACGCGGCGTGCCAGCGGGATGTTAATTTGTGGGAACCACCTTGCCGGTTATCTCGAATCCGTCGCCCTGATGGCCCTGAGCCTTACCGTGTGGAGTCGCTGCCGGTTCTGGACCAAAATGCTCACCGGCTATCTGGTCGTGTTGTTATATCTGGGACTTATTTTGAGCGGAAGCCGGGGAGGCTACCTCAGCGCTATTGCATCGCTCGTGGTTTTCGGGGGGCTTTCCGTCTGGGTCACGGGGCTTTACAGGCGGCGGGATTTCAGCGTCTTCATTGTCGGGACCTTTGTTGCCGGGGTGCTGGTTCTAAGTGTCACCGGATACGCCATGACGCATGACACTTACATCAACAGCCGGATTCAACAACTCGCGGCTTCGTCAAAAGACGTGCGTATTTACAACTGGCAGGCGACCCTTGATCAATACAAGCTGAGTCCCGTCTTGGGGACTGGTGCGGGTACGCATGTCATTTATGGACGCCTCTTCCGCCGCCCGCAGATTCAGGCCGACCCGATCCATTCGCATGGGGACTATCTGGAACTGCTTGCGGAATACGGGATCGTGGGGGAACTCCTTGCCATCGTCTTTCTGGTGACCCATCTGGCGAGCGGCATCCGTTGCATCCGCGAAATCACGCTTCGGCGCCTTTGCAACGCCCTGACTACAGCGCGGAGCGATTCCCTCGCGCTCACGCTGGGGGCCACGGCGGCCGTTGCCGCCCTGCTGGCGCATTCCGTCGTCGATTTTAATATGCACATCCCGGCGAACGCCCTGCTCTTCGCGTTTCTCTTCGGGGTGCTCGGCAACCCGGGGACCGACCGGCCCGTCCCCGTTCGTTCCTGGGGGTCTCCGGTATTCCTTCTGCGGGGAAGTCTGGGGGTTCTCGGGATTGCCATGCTGGCGGGCATCGCTTTCCGATACCCCGGTGAAGAATCAACTGAACAAGCGCGCGTTTCTCTGCGCAATCGCGACTACCGGTCATGCGTCGAACAAGCCGCTCGCGCGATCAAAGCCGATCCGTCCAATCCCGACCCTTATTTTTACCAGGGGGAAGCCGAGCGCCTCACGGCCACGGGGATGCAGATTCCAGCCCTGCGTTCCGTTGTATTTGAAAAAGCCATCTCCGCTTATCGCGCCGGGTTGGAGCTTTTTCCGCAGGACGAAAATCTCCTGCTGCGGCTGGGGCAGGCGCTCGATGGTTCGCGGCGTTTTGAGGAGGCGGAGGAAGCCTACCTTAAAGCCATCGCCTGGGATCCCAACCTGGGCGTGTTATACGCCTATTATGCCGCCCATCTGCAACTGACAGGCCAGCCGGAGGCCGCAAAGAAATGCCTGGATGCCGCAAGGGGGCTCGGGACGCGGGACCCGCAATCTATCGGCATGGCGGAAGTCCAGTCGATCCGCGACGCGGGTGCCGTCACTTCGGAGCAGGAGTGATCCCCATGCGCCCGGCGGTCAATCCCCCCCCCGCCAGAGAATGCGGTTTGGTGAAGAATTGTTTTTGATAAAATAAGGGAATTCTTTACAATGCTTCCGTTGAGCTATAAAGCGAGGTTGGCAGTTGGCAGCTGTTGCCGGTTCGGCCCCGCCCATTCACCCAATAACTCCCACCCCTGAATATGTCCTTCTACTCCAAATTATTCGCCGTTTCGACTCTGTGGGTCTTCTGCGCGGTTGCGCTTCCTGTGGTGGCTGCTCCAGCCCAGCTTTCCGAGTTGCAAACCCAGCTCAATGGCCTTTCCAGCATCGAGAGCAAGCTTGAGTTTCTCAAAACCTCCGTGCGCGGGCAGAGTCTTGAGACCAAGGCGGCCCTCGGGGCGGCCATCATCCAATCTGCCCCGGCAAACACCCAAAAGGACGTTGCCCGCCGTGTGGCGCAAATCCTGGCAAGTTTGGAGGACGGTTCCTCGGATACGGCGAAATTAGCAGGCCTTCTGGCCAGCAAACTTCCGCGCAATCTGGCTGGCTCGCTTGCGGGTTCCATCGCCATTGGCGCCGGGACCAGTGATCCCCAGCATATTCCTCAGATTGCCGCTGCCGTCATCGTGGCGCAGCCCGGCACCATAGCCCATGCCGGGGCTATTGCTGAGGAAATCACGACGTTCGCCCCCCTTGCCAAGGCCAGCAGCATTTCCAGCGCGATTGGCGCGATGTTTGCCGAATACCCCAGCCTTGCCGAAAAATCTCCGCAGATAGCCGCAGGCATCACGCGTGGTATTTTGTCCCACAAGGGGACCCTCGAACAACTGCGGCCTGAAGTGGCCAACAGCGTTGCCGCATTGACCGTTCTGCTTCCCGGTTCCATTCGCTCCAACAAGGACTTGATCACCAACATCGGCAAGGAAGTCGCCGCCGTGATTTACCAAAAATATTCAGGGATGGCGACCACGATCGTCGGCATCACCTCGGCCACGCTGAAATCCGCCGCCGGTTCTTCCGATATCACCTCCGTTCTCAACAATTTCCGGGATGCCTTCAAGGATGCCATCGCCGATCCGATCATCCAAGGGAAGCTCGACGTCGTCGTTTCGCAAGTCGATTCGGGCATCAGCGACAAAGTTGTCAAGCCGCTGGAAAAGCCAATGGATGTCAAGCTGCCAACGCTGCTGAGTCCTGACTATTACGTTTCCGGCGCGATCACGTTGTCGGAGACCAATGTCGTGAACAAATAGGCAAGGCAACCCGCCCACGGCGCGTTATCTTTTGCCACCCACCCCCGCAGGCCTCATTGAGAAGGGGCGTCTTGGCGGCTATTTGATATAGACGCCCGTGAGCCGGAATTTGCAGTAGTCTCTGGAAAAATAGTCGCTGACGAATCCGTGTAGAGTCCGCATTTCCGCGTGTCCACGGCCCCCCACCTCGCCGTTGTCCTTGTAAACCAGAATGGAGCCGATGGGGGCTTCATACGGATTGGAGATGTTGACTTTGCGGAACCCGTACCGCGTCACCAGCTCATCACCAGCCTGGTAGGCGTAAGGGGTCTCCGGGTAGGATGAGACGGCTCCAGATTGAACCAGCGCCTCCTTGACGCGCTTCCAACAAAGTTTCTGCTGCCCCGCCGTTAAGGCATGGAGCTGGCAGTAGGCGGCCGCGAGTCGCAAATCGGAGCTGACGCGCTTATCCAAGGGAGCTTCCGTGGCATAATAGGGTGAGACGCTGGCCGGCGGCGCGGATGGCGGCATGGCATCCCGGGAACGTCCGTTTGACTTGGCAAATAGCGGTGCCGAGACGCACAAGAGAGGGAGCGCGAGGCAAAGAACAAGCTTCATGGCAACAATGGATACGGACCATGATGCCGGAGATGGACGCCTGGCAGGTTCTTGCCGAGTCAGAGTGCCGATGCGGACGCATCCAGCGCGTGGCTGGCAACCGCCGCCCGAAAGCTACCCAGCGTTGAAACGCTGGGCGATTTTCAGAGGAAACAGCTCTATTTAACCTGGATGGGGAGATTTGCTGTGCCGGCTTTGCCTTTGCCATCCAAAGCATAGCCAAAGACCCGATAGTTTCCGGGTTGGGAAATCGCGATGGTGACATGGCTGGTTTTGTCACCGCTTTTGATGGCGCCACTCACCGCTTTGGGCCGCCCTTCAAAGGAGCCGCCAGAGCCCAAGTGTGTTGCCTCGGGGAGAACCTCCCACACATAAGTGAGTTTGTCATTGTCAGGGTCGCTGGCCTTCAGGTCGAGCGTGAGATTCTCGTTGGTCTTCAAGAGGACGCTTTTATCGCCGGGGTGCCCGGCGGCCTCGAGTCCGACGATGACGGGAGACCGGTTGACGGGCACTTTGCCCGTCCACATTTTCTGCATGACATCAACACAGGAAAGCCCCTCGCCCTTGAGCCCGAGTTGCGGGTTCTCTTCCAAAAACATGCCATACCAGGTGGGCGTGCGTTCCTGTTTTTGGCCCCAGAGGAAAACATAGGAGCCAAGGCAACGCTTGTTATTTTTGAGGATCATTTCGTAGGAAGAGAGATATGCTGCGGCCTTTTCCTCGCTTGTCTGCTCAAGCGGTGCGCCCCAGGCGCTCTTGCCGACTTCCCAATGCCCATAGGGACCCCATTCCGTGATGAGATAGGGGCCTTTGAAATTCGACGCTTCCACATCCCGCGGGGCATTGACGATGCCGCGATAGGAGTTGATCCCCACCAGGTCAATCGTCGGCGCATACTGCGCCACCTTGTTGATCGTTCCCACGGAGGATCCAGCCAAAACTGTCATGGTGGGATGGTGGGGGTCCTCCTTGTGAATATAGGCAGACAATTCATTGATGAACGCCCACGCCGCCGGGGTGTCTGCGCCGGAGTTGGTTTCATTGCCCAGCGCATAGCAAAAGAGGGCGGGGTGGTTTTTGATTTTTTTCACCAAGTTCTCGATTTCCGTGCGCATGCGGGCCTTGTAGCCCGGGTCATTATAGCGGGCCGCGTTATGGTCGAGCCATACGCCAACGCTCACCGTCATGCCGACCCCCCGGGCTTGGTCCAATATTTCCTGGGCTTTGTCGCAGCCCCACGTTCTGGTGGAGTTCGCCCCGTCTGCGGCGGCATCCTCAATCTTCTTCTGCCCGCCGATTCCTTTGATGTAATAAGGTGCTCCATCCCGCAGGAGGACAAAGGAATCGCCACGTTTTTCGATTTTAATGACTCCCGCCCCAGAAAGTGGCGCCCCCCCGGCCATGGGAGAGGGGGTGGCAAGGAGAGCCAGGAGAATCGAAGCACAAAGGGGAGCGTGTTGAAGGATTTTCATAAGGGTGGGGAAGGGGGGTGTTGCAGGGAAGGGGAATGCACAAACCGGCCAGTGCAATTTAATGCACTATTGTCTCCATTTTGAGCCGAGTCAACCCCGAATATCTTTGACCGGCGCTTAATCGAGCTCAGGACACCATTTCCGAAAAACAACAGGCGCTTCACATCCTCAAATCTGAGTCGGAAAAAACTCAAAAAGAAATCGATAAAACGTATCGGCTTTACATTGAGG
>Ga0073936_10007143_pt1 | contig 14497 bp, 11 predicted proteins | sample AliMusrvi5mmetaG_FD_87041 | JGI IMG/M metagenome (GOLD analysis project Ga0073936, IMG submission 87041) | Freshwater lake bacterial and archeal communities from Alinen Mustajarvi, Finland, to study Microbial Dark Matter (Phase II) - Alinen... | ecosystem: Environmental > Aquatic > Freshwater >... | reverse complement strand
TTGTTAAATCTTCCTGCAAGGAAACGAGATATATATGAATTACAGAGAAATCTTCCTGAATTAATCGAACACCCTGAATTAATCGAAGAATTAGATTTTCCTTTTATATATCACCATAGAGGATTTAACAAGAATAAATTTAAAGAATGGATTTCGGAGTTACGAAATTCTAAAGATTTTAAAGAAACTACAGAGAATTACTGTTCATTTGTCAACTGTCCTTTAAAAGGACAGACAAAGGAAATTATATCTTCAGATAATGAAAATAAATTATTTGGATTAATGACCATTGGTGGCGGTAGCGATGGAATGAAATCGCCTAAAGATTCTTTTTTTGATATGGTTAGGAAAGTATTTAAAGGAATCGGAAATGTAAATATGGTTATTCTGACAGACCCATACATTTTAGCGGATGTCGGCGAAAACGGCGTAAGTGGTGGTCATTCTAATTTTATTGAATATTTAAAAATATTAATACCGGAAAAAACTCATCATTTTGAATTAAATATTTCTCCTTCTCGAAAAGGACAATCAAAATATAAAATATTTGTGGAACTTGTTAAAAACAATTTTCCTAATGTTAAAATAGGCCCATATAAATCGGGCTACAAATTTCATGACAGATTTTTAATTGCAAAAAATGATAAAGGTTTATATAGAGGTATGTTCGGACCTTCGTTTAATGGTCTTGACAGTAAATCAATTGTTCTTTATGGTGAACTAGAAGAAAAAAACACTTTGGAAAAGATAAAAAAATGGTTTGATTGAAGGAACCCAGCCCATAACTTCAGCTACCCGTCAAGTGCGGCAGCAGTGGTTTTCGGTGTGCATCTTTCCGCTCAGGCAGCTTTTCGGCTTGACAGGAAATAGCCCGCAATCCGCACCTGCGTGTAGCTTCCTACGTTAGCGGTCATGCTAAGTGCGCGTCAGACAATGAATATATCATTACTAATCTTTAAAATGTACTGAAATGAAAAACAACTTTTTATTATTAACAGTTGCACTCTTGTTTATTGCATTTAGTTCGTTTGGACAAGAAACTGGAACCTTTACAGATACAAGAGATGGCAGAACCTATAAGACTGTAAAAATTGGCACCCAAACATGGATGGCAGAGAACCTCAACTATGAAACAGAAAATAGCTGTTGTTTTAATTTTAATAGTGACTTTTGTGTTAAATATGGAAGGTTGTATACTTTCGAGGATGCTAAAAAGGCTTGTCCTGCTGGTTGGCATATACCAAGCGAATCAGAATGGATTACCCTTAGGAATTATTTGGGAGGTAACCAAGCTGTAAATAAAATAAGAGGAGGTCCATTTGGACTCATTAGCAAGATAGCAAATTCAAGTGGCTTTACTGGTCTTGCTGGTGGTCTTGCAAAAGATTTCTTAGACATTTATCGATTGGCTGCATATATTGGTCGTGTAGATGCAATAGATACGATTAGAGAAGGTAAATTTAAATTCATTCAATTATCAGATTTAAATATATCTAAACCTGTACCGGGCACTCTTGCAACTGACTATGTTTTTTTTAACGCATATCCTAAACCAGGTATTTTACCTCTTCCAGATATACATCTAAGTGGTTTATGGCCATTTCGTGATTGTGGTTTTAATGCCTTTTGGTGGTCTGCTGATATGAAAGGGGAAAAAGGTAGAGCGTTTCGTATAAACTGTTCTGCAGTAAAAGCTTACAGCAGTATGACAAATAAAGAATTGTATTTCGGACTATCAGTTAGGTGCATAAAAGATTAAATTAGCACGAACCGCTAACTTCAGCTACCCGTCAAGCGCGGCAGCAGTGGTTTTCGGTGGGCATCTTTCCGCCCGGGCTGCTTTTCGGCTTGACAGGAAATCGCCCGCAATCCGCCCCTGCGTGTAGCTTCCTACGTTAGCGGTAATTATATATGGAGTCAATATCAGTATTCGAGGACATGTAATTATATATGGAGACAATAACAGTATTCGAGGACATAAGTCAACACATCATTCAGCAACTAAAGCAAGCTGAAATTGCAATCACAATATGTGTCGCTTGGCTGACAGATGAAGAGATTTTAGTAACTCTTGTGAATCAAGCAAGGAAAGGGGTTTTCATTGAAATTATTACAATAAATGATGAATTTAATAGAGCAAAGTCGAGCTTTTTTAACCAATTGATATCACTTGACTGTAAGGTATATATGATTGACAAAACTATCGAGCATGGTATGCTTCATCATAAGTTTTGCGTAATTGACAGAGACGTACTTATTACAGGTTCTTACAATTGGTCGAATAATGCAAGAAATAATAGTGAAAACATCCTCATTAATGTAACGAACGATCCTGAGGATTTATGGATTATCTATGACTATGAACGTGAATTTAATAATCTTCTATATAAGCATGGAATTAAAAATAAAAAAGAAGTTCTTGAAAGCGTAGAGAATTACCAAACGAATCAAAACATGTTGCAAGCTAAATCAAATGAGCTTTATGAATGCTCTTTGGATTACTATTATAAAGAACAAGATGAAGCTGCACTTGAATTTATCAATGAAGCAATCTCAATATATAAGGATCAAAGCTATTATTTATTAAGACACTTGATTCACATAGGAAACGGTAGATATTTGGAGTGTACAAATGACTTATTTCTCTACATGGGTCATATCCCCATTGGTGATGAAAAAGAATTAAATCGTTTTAAAAAACATTATAACGACTTTATTGCCAATGTAAAAGATGGTCTTAACACTTACAAATTTATTAACGAAATAAATCAAAAGACCAAAGTTTACTTAGGCGTTTTTGCAAGGCTTGACATAGAACCTCACTTTTTCACATTTGAAGAATTAAATCCATATCCATTTTAAAACAATAAATAATTATGCAAATTGACTTCACAAAATTGAAAAGAATACCAACGGTAGAGGACATTAATAAAGCCTCGAACCAACTAATGGCAGAAATAGACAATGTAATATCTGCAAATGAAAGCTTTTTCATTGAAGGGAATCATCCTAAAAAAATTGATTATATCATAATTCCATACATTTCAAGTGAAAGTGGATTAACACATTATCCTTATCCACAAGTTTCCTTTATTGACCAATGGTTGTCAGACAAAATTAAAATGGAGACAACAGGAAAATTTTACGAGTTGTTATTCCGAATTGTAAATGATGAATAACTACCGCTAATAAATAGGACTTCATGTGGTACGCAGTGCCCAACATGAAGTCTCGGTTGCACTACATCCCCGCTGCAGCACCCCGTTTCTTCTATGGATTTATCAAGCTTTATATGGTTTTACCCGGCAAGTCGGGTTTCGTTGCTTCGTTGACAGGAAAGTAATAAATTGAACAGCAATTCTTTGTAAGAGATTCATTTGTTAAATCTAATATGGTATGACGTTACATATCTTTATTCAATATTTCCCTCTCTTTTCAAATTAAATATCTGAATAACAAGTTGTTTCTCATTTTTAATTAACTTAATTTCGGGGAAACATTGAATACAACGCTAAGACGTTATAGGTATTAAAAAAAACTAAGATGAAAATTACATTTTTACTATTCGTATTGTTATTCTGTCAGATTAATACTATTGATGCACAATGGGTTTCACAAAATTTTGAAAAAGAATAGAGCTATATTCGAAATGCATGTTTTATAGATAAAAATAATGGATGGTTGTTAATTGATGGAAATAAAATATTCAAAACAATAAATGGAGGAGACACATGGACGAGTATTGATACTTTACCTTATTTCTTAGATGTGATTAAATTTGTGGATCCATTAAATGGTTGGGGAACCGGAGATAATATAATTGCGCATACAAAAGATGGCGGTAATTCCTGGACAGTACAGTATGAAAGTATTGACAGCGATGGAACTTTCCAACAATTTCGTGATGTTTTTTTTACGGATAAAAATCATGGTTGGGTTATTGGTTATGCAGTTGTTCTTATTACAGATGATGGCGGTGAAACTTGGTTGCCGATACATCTTGATATATGGGCACCATGGTCTGTTTTTTTTCTAAATCTGGACATCGGTTGGATTGTAAGTTTTGACGGAGAAATAATTAAAACATTAGATGGAGGCCAAACTTGGTCAAAAAAAGCGAGTATTACTGATGCTGAATTTAACGATGTTGTTTTTACTGATCAAAATAATGGTTGTGCTGTTGGTACAATTTGGAGAAGTGGTTGGCAGACATTGATACTTCATACCACAAATGGTGGGGAGACTTGGGATAAACTTCAATTACCAGGTGGACAGATATTATATTCCGTATCATTTGTTGATTCTCTTAATGGTTGGACATCAGGATCAACTGGTACAATTTGGCACACATCTAATGGTGGTGAAAAATGGGATTTGCAAAAAAATCCTACATCAAGTTATTTATTTTCAGTCAATTTTATAGATAAAAATATCGGATGGGCAGCAGGGGAAAAAACAATTGTAAAAACTATAAACGGTGGAATTGATCAATTCAATCAAATAAAAACTCCAATAGATGAATTAGTTATATCCGTATATCCCAATCCAACAAGCGATTTACTTCATTTAAAATTGTTCAGAAACAAAGTCACAATTGAGATTTATGATATATCTGGCAATTTATTGTTGAAAGATAATTACAAGAACGACCAAACAATTGACATAAGTCATTTCTCAAAAGGGATTTATATATTACGTTCAAGTATTGATGATAGAACAATAATAGAAAAAATAATTAAAGAATAGAATATTGCACAATTAATTAATAATATAAAATGCCTATAACATGCAACATGCGTCCATGCGGGGCTTCCGGGATTTGAAACTTGGTGCGGTTTTACTGGTTTTGGTGCCGGTAGATAATTAGTGTAATTTTAAAGACAGAAGCCCGCACGACGCATTGTTGCTTTTCGTTATATGCCAGCCTAAAATAACCTACAATTAAGATTTTCTCAGATTGGTGAGATTTTACTATATTTGCCTAAATGACTTTGAAAATGGATAAGATTGTTACAGATAGAATTGATGAGCTAAAGATACTTTGTAATACCTACAATGTTAAATCAATGTATGTGTTTGGTTCTGTATGTACAGATAAGTTTAATGACAATAGTGATATTGATATACTTATTTCATTTGAAACTCTTTCAATTGACCAATACACTGATAATTATTTTGATTTACATTACAAACTTCAGGATTTATTTGGACGTAAAATAGACCTATTAACAGAAAAATCTCTTTCAAATCCATATTTTATTAAAGGACTTGAACAGACTAAACAATTGATATATGCAGCTTGAGATTCAAAAATATTTATTTGATATCCAGATATCTATAGATTCAATAAATGAATATTTGGGAGATAAACGGGATTTTAATGAATATCTGAATAATAAGTTGCTAAGACGAGGGATTGAAAGAGAATTAGAGATTATTGGTGAAGCTGCAAATAGATTATTAAAGATTGATTCGACAATAAAGATTGATAATGTTCGAAAAATTGTCGATTTACGAAATTGGGTAATTCATGGATATAATAAGATTGATGATGTTATCATATGGGGAATTATATCAAAACAACTTCCATTATTAAAAAATCAAGTAGACGCGTTATTAACATAAATGTCGTCATATAACAAAGGCTCATAAAACATAGGGGTTTAGGTGGTTAAGCAACATTTTAGCTCGCTGGCAAGGTTTGTGTCAGTTGATACATTCGCAATCTCGCAATCACCTACGTTTTATAGCCTCGAAAGATACATCCGCCTTTTGGAAGACATTACAAACAACTACCTACCTCCAGACAGATCTAAATAGCTATAACAAATTTCTGAACGCTTAAGGCAGAGTTTTGTAGTCGTAATTTACATTAATCCGATTTGTTTTTTGTACTTTAGTAGCTCTAACCACAACTAACTGAAACGATGAAAAACCTGGCCAAAACAGAATGCCTTTGGCGATATCTGTTCCTCCTTATTATAGCTATATTTTGCCACCATGCTGTTCAGGCAAAGACATGGACATTATCTGATTCTAAGCTGGAAATCCGGTTTGATGACCAAACTGCTTTACTTTCAGTTACCGATAAACGCTGTAATAAAATATGGGAGCAAGCTCCTTTAAAGGATATCTTTAAAGTTACAAATACTGTTCAAAAAGACAATTCGCTCCAGATAAAGCTTTCAGGAAAATACACTATTAATGTGAATCTGGTTCTGACAGAAGCCTCGGCTCTTGAAATAGACCTGAGAGGTGATTCAAAAACTGAAATTGGAGAGTTGGCTTATCCGTCTGCATTCATAACTCCAGATAAAAATTATTATTTGCTTGAAACTGATGGGGAAGGGCTTCTGCTTCCTGTCAATGATCAGAAGTATCCACTTGGAAACGGAATAACTTATTCCTGTGGTGGTGGTCTTTCGATGGCCTGGATGGGAGTAACCGATACGAAATTTGAAAGTGGTTATATGGCTGTTTATGATACTCCTTATGATGCAGCCTTAAGAACAAAAAGGGAAAACGGACTCGTTACATTTTCACCGGTGTGGATTGAATCACTTGGACAATTTGGCTATAGCCGTATAGTTACCTATCATTTTTTCGATCGGGGAGGATATGTGGCTCAGTGTAAAACATACCGTGAATATATCTGGAAAAAGAACGAGGTAATCACCTTAAAGGAGAAGCAAAAGCGTTTCCCTGCCATGGAAAAGATGATTGGCGGGGTACAGATTTATGTATGGGATAAGGCGCGTGAAGTTGAATTTGTAAAAGAACTGAAATCTGCAGGTATTGAGAAGGCTCTAATCCTTTGGGATGCCAACCATACACCTTATCCGGTAAAGAACTACGATCAATATCTGAAAGATTTGGGCTACGCTACCGGTGGATACGAGCTTTTTACAGATTTGGAAATGAAGGATACCGCTACATACAAAGTTGATCCCAATGGGCCTTTACGTTTTGCTCACACAATATATCCAGGAAAATTTGAGCAACTGGCTGCGCGTAAAAAGGATGGAAAGACTTATTTCAATCAATTTGGTCACACAAGTTGTCCTTTAGCCATCCGACCTGAGATATATCGTAAGGTGGAGAGTAAGCTAAAGGAATATCCTCACGAAACTTATTTTATAGATGTATACCTTGCAAACGGACTCTTTGAATGTTATTCCAAAGACCATCCGCTTACCCGCCAGCAATTTGTGGAGGCTGTCGTAAAGAACCACCAGATTATGGAGGATAAATACAACCAATATCTTGGGGGTGAATGGGGAGCAGAATATGCAAATGCCCATGTGGCTTATGTTCATGGTATGATGACCTTGCAGCGTACCTGGTGGGGATCTGGAATTGAAAAGCCGGGCACAATTTATTACACCGGAGACTGGAAAAGTAATCCAAGACCGACACAGATGACCGGCACAAGAGTTGCCAACGATACCTATCTCAAATATTCCATCAATGAATATACCCGTGTTCCTTTGTATGAACTGGTATATCACGATGCAGTGGTAACTTCATGGCGATGGGAAGATGGCAACCAGCATACCCCTGAAATCTGGTGGAAGAAAGACCTTTTCAATATTCTATATGGCAGTGCCCCACTTTGGAATCTGGATCGTGAACGCTGGGAAGAATATAAAAACACATTTATCGAAAGCTATAAAAGAGTTTGTCCCTGGCTACAGCAGATTGGCTACGACGAAATGGTGTCGCACCGATTCGTCACAGAAGATCATAAAGTGCAGGAGTCTGTTTTTTCTTCAGGGAAAAAGGTTGTGGTGAATTTTGGAGATGAAGATTATGCTATGGAAGGAAAAACGATTAAGGCAAAAGATTACATTACGATGCACTAAAAATAGAAAAAAGGAAAACCAATAACCATTGACTAATAACCAATAACCATCAAAGCATGAAACAGATCTTCATTATATTGTGTGTTTGCTTTCCTTATCTGATGAATGCTAATGGCGCCAATCAGTTTGTTTCAAATGATTCAGTCATTCATGTCAGGGAAGTTTATAAAACGATTGATACTTTAAAACTAAAAATTGATATTTTTTATTCCAATCAATCAATAGAGAAGAAGAATAAAACTGCAATTGTATTCTTCCACGGTGGAGGCTGGGCTTATGGCACTCCAGATGAGTTTTATTCAACTTGTGAACGATATGCAAAGATGGGAATTGTGACAATTTCGGTTGATTACCGATTATCTATTAAAAACGGGATGGTTCCACATCCTGCAATTAGCCCGATTGAATCATTAATGGATGCCAGATCTGCTATGCGCTGGGTAAGGAAGAATGCAGTCCGGTTTCATATTGACCCGAATAAGATTGTAGCATCAGGACAATCTGCCGGAGGTCATTTGGCCTTATCAACAGCCATGATAGACGAATACAATGAGAAATCAGATGACCTTGGTATTAGCTGTCATCCAAATGCACTTTTGTTATTTTCATCATGCGTAAATACAGTTGAGGCCTGGTGTGACCGCCTTTTGGCTGATCGCAGAGATAAGATATGGAGCATCTCTCCGGAACATCATATAAAAGCGGGCTTACCTCCTATGATTGAATTCCATGGGGCTGATGATGATCAGGTACCTAAATGGACCGTTCAGTTTTTTGAATCAGAGATGAAAAAGGAAGGAAATTATTTTGAACTCCATATTTATGATGGAAGAAAACATTATCTGGGGGAAGGAAACCCAAAATACTCACGCTACTTTGATGATGAAATACTTAAGATTGCAGACGATTTCCTTCGAAAATATAAACTATTAGATTAATTCAATATAAACTAACCAACCATCCATGAAACATATCTTGATTTATATGTTGGCATTGATCCCCTTACTGGCCAGTTCTGCTAATGAGGAAGGACGAACTGTGATCAACTTAAATGGAACCTGGCAATTTGATCAGACAGTGAATGCTTTTCCCCCAGTTAAATTCACACGTACAATTCCGGTTCCGGGACTGATTCATCTCGCAGAACCCAAAATAGACGATTACGACAAGTTTTTTAAACGTGCCGTAACAGTAGTTGCCAAAGATCAGCATAATCTGTATAACATCGATTATACCCCACGCTACAACTGGTACAGGAAGTCGGTCTTTATTCCCAAAGACCTGGAGGGCAGGGAAGGGGTAATAACGATCAAAAAGAGCCAGTATGTCACACAGGTTTATATCAATGGTTTTGACATGGGTACATCAATGGCCTGTTACACTCCCGTAGAATTTCCTGTTACCAATGCGATAAAATATGGCGCTGACAACGAGATTCTCATTAAGGTAGGTGACCGTGTATGGCTGCCAAGCGAAGCTGCCGGTGGCACAGATAAGGAAAAAGAACATTATCTTCCCGGAATATGGGATGATGTATTAATTTCATTTACCGGTAAGATACGAATCAACCGTTTGTTGGTTCTACCATCAGTTGCAGGTAAAAAAGTAACTGTAAAGGTACAGATCAGAAATTTAAGTCCTGCACAGATTTTCTTTGGCGATAGTATGAGCGATTCGGTTACTTTGGAAATTTCGATTGCCGAAAAGCTGAGCGGGAAAATTGTTGCTACAAAAAGAGGAAGATTCATTACTAAACGCGATAATTTATCAGAAGCAAACCTTGAGATCCCCATTAAGGAGTTTACCAACTGGTCTCCCGATCAGCCATTTCTATATGTGACAAAGGCTACGCTAACAACTGATAAAGGGCTTTCGGATGAGTTAAGCAAACAATTCGGAATGCGTGACTTTATGCGAAAAGGGAAGTTTTTCTATCTCAACGGTGAAAAAATAATTCTTCGGGGAACTAACATTACCCTTCAACGATTTTTTGAAGATCCTGACTGTGGTAATCTGGTTTGGAACAAGGAATGGGTGAAGAAACTGCTTGTAGAATACCCGAAGAAACTGAATTGGAATATGATGCGCATCTGTGTAGGCATTGCCCCTGACTTTTGGTATGATATTGCCGATGAAAATGGATTGATGTTTCAGAATGAATGGCTGTATTGGCAAAATCATGGCTGGGACGATCAGATTCGTAAGGAATATACAGATTGGGTCTGGACCGATGGAAATCATCCGAGTATTGCGATTTGGGATGCGATTAACGAAAACTGGGACAATTACATAGGCAACACCCTGATTCCGGAATTGAAGAAACTGGATCCGACCCGTGTATGGGACGCAGGTTTTATGACTGGAGATCAGATGGGAGGGGATGAAATGGATGAGCCGCATCCTTATCAGGGGCCAATGCCATGGACTAATATAGCTGATTTTGATAAAAACCCTTATCCGCTGGGGAGTCTTGATTTTAAGCCTGCAGCTCTCCGTGATATTCAGGAATCAAGCTCAGCACAACTGGTGAATGAGTATGGCTGGATCTGGCTCTGGCGAAACGGCAAGCCCAGCAAACTAACGGTTGGGGTCTACGAATACTATTTGGGTAAAAACTCAACACCTGAACAAAACCTCGAATTGCAAGCCTATTGGATGCAATTGGAGACCGAATGGCTTCGAAGTGAACCTTCTGTTGCAGGAGTACTTGCGTTTTGTTATCTGGCCAATAATTACGGTTATACCGGCGATTGGTTTGCCGGAAACATAAAAGACCTTAAGCCAACTTCTACACTTGAATGGTTCAAGGATGCCTTTGCTCCGGTTGCCACATTTATTAACCTGACGGATGAGCGTTACACCAAATTTACTGAACCCCATCAACCGGGATCAACATTACTTTTTAATCTTGCCGGAATTAACAATCTGAATACGACTGCGGTTGGGTCAGTGAAGATTAAACTCATCAACTCCAAAGGGCAAAGCGTTTCTGAACAGAATTTAGCGGTGAAGCTTCAATCATTTTTGCGGACGGATATTCCTGTTTCATTGGTTTTACCAACCGAGGCAGGTGGTTATGTGCTGATTGCCGAATTTACTTCGGATAACGGAAAGAATGTTATAAGCCGGCGGTTTTTGAAAATAGGTAAAGCGTCTGTCTATTCATATTTCAATTTACTTCCGGAGGCGAAGTTTTAAGTCATAATTTATAAATATTAAATCCATGAAAGGATACGTCGTTCTAATATCTGTAGTAGCTGCACTTGGTGGGCTTTTGTTTGGTTTCGATACAGCAGTTATTTCAGGTACCATTAATTTTATACAGCCTTATTTTGGCCTGTCAGAAGCAGGGCTGGGCTGGGCAGTAAGTAGTTTATTGTTTGGCAGTATTGGAGGAGTTTTTATTGCAGGAAAAGCGGGTGATCATTTTGGCCGCAAAAGAGTGCTGATGATGGCAGCTTTTCTGTTTCTGTTATCTGCCATTGGAAGCGCTTCTGCTCATGTGCTTTTCTTTTTCCTTATTTCCAGGATTCTGGGAGGTATTGCAGTCGGAATAGCCTCCATTCTTTCACCAATGTATATTGCTGAACTGGCACCTGCAAAATATCGTGGAACACTGGTTTCAATGAATCAGCTTGCGATCGTGATCGGCATTCTGGTGGCTTTTTTTAGCAACTATCTGTTGGTTGGGACTGGTGAGAATAACTGGCGTTGGATGTTGCTTGTAATGGCAGCCCCTGCAATATTGTTGTTTTTTAGTCTGTTCATGGTTCCTGAAAGTCCGCGTTGGTTGGTTGCACGAAATCGAAATGATGAGGCACTTCAGGTGCTGATAAAGACTTCAGGAAAAGAAATTGCACAAGCAGAACTTATCGAAATACAAGATACTCTTAAGAATCAGCAAGAATCAACTTTTAGAGAATTGCTGACACCCAGAATCAGGCCACTACTTTTTATAGGGATAATTCTTGCTGTTTTTCAGCAGATTACAGGAATCAATACGATCATGTATTATGCACCGAAGATATTTGCCAATGTAGGTCAATCAAACGATACGGCCCTATTACAAACCCTCATGATTGGAGGAACAAATCTCATATTTACATTAACGGCAATGGCTTTAATTGATCGTTTTGGTCGAAAACTGTTGATTATCTTTGGAACAACTGGTATGATGCTGATGCTTACAGGCCTTTCGGTTTTGTACTTTACCAATCAAACTTCCGGAGTTTTAGTACTGATTTTTATTTTGGGCTATTGTGCTTTTTTTTCTGCTTCACTGGGACCAACAGTTTGGGTAATGGTAGCTGAATTATTTCCAAACCGATTAAGAAGCAAAGGAATGTCAGTTGCAGTTGTTGCACTTTGGATCGCATGCACCATAGTAACGATCGCTTTCCCTATTATGCTTCAAAAACTGAGTGGTGGGATTACTTTCCTGATCTTTGCACTGATCTGTCTGGCCAATCTACTATATGTATTAAAATATGTTCCTGAAACCAAGGGGAAAACTCTGGAACAATTGGAAAAAGAATTGGGGGATAGAGGAGAAAATATTTAATTCATAGTTGCTTTTCTTTTTGAAACATCAACTGGTCCACCTTTCCCGTTAATAATGCTTTTCATCACGCTTTCCTTATTCCCGTTTAACCAGAAAATGATTTTATGGTGTATTTTTTCTTCTATTGCAACCGGTGTTTCAATGGTGTTATCCACAATTACAGGAGCCTTATAAAATACACAATAAATGCCTAATCCCCATGCCTCATGACTGGTTACCCCATCCGAAACTTTATAGGATGCGAAGCCACCTACAGAACCATGTTTCCATAAATCAACGGTTGGCGGATCATAGGGCATCTCACTTTGATAAAAATATACTTTCCCGTTATTACCATTCCAAAGGGTTTGATATTCCTGAAAATGTTCGCAAAACAAACCGTAAAATGTAACATTATCACCGTTTACAATCAGTCCATTCTTACAAGTGTTGTCATCCCATCCAACATTTTTGCCATGATCAGCACGCCAAAGCCAGGTATGATCGACAGTTACATCTTTACTTTTGATCACCATACAACTTGAAGTTTTGCCTTCACCATATCCTCCAACCCTGAAAAAAATATCAAATAAAAAGGATGGATTCTTTGCATGGCTTTTTATAGAATTTGGTTCCCCGACCACAAAGAGTGTTTCGGAAGGAATTTCACCAGCATCTATCGTTAATCCGCACACTGTAACTCCATCAACATCTGATATTTCAATGAGCGGATTTCCATTCACTGACTGGAGTGACGGCATTCCCATTCCGTAGATCAGCATACCCGGACGGGTAACTTTAATACTTTTATCCAGGCGATAGATCCCCGGTGTAATGATTAAATTCTTACCTTTCTTAAGAGCTGCATTTATTGATTCTGAGTTATCAATGTTTGATTTTACAATGTAAAAGTCAACGATTTTCTGACCATTCTCACCCTTGTCCCTTTTAATCCAACTAATTCCTGTGCTGTTTTTCTTAAGTTTTGGAATTTGAATTCGGTATTCTGATCCCTTTAAAATCAAATAAGGTTTTTCACGAATAAGAGGAGTTTTGCTAATTACAGTATATGGATTATCCGGCCATTTATCAACCGGTGCATTGGGAACGCCGACAAACATCATATTCCATGAGCCTCCCTGCCATTTTCCTAAATCTGTATTTCGAGTAAACCATTGTTGCTGACCTCCGGCAAACACAGTACCATCGATCTTTGAATCAGCAAGAAAACCTCCGCTTGCCCAGCCATTGTCGTGTAATTGAATGTCGCCTTTGATATGCACCCGACGCATTGGGGCAGCCTGTGAAACTCCCCATATATTTATAGCACCTGCTGGGGATACGATGGTGATATTCTCAACCGACCGCCAGAAATTACAGGTTACATTGCCGTTTTTCTCCCCTTTTGAGATCAATGATCCATTGATGACAACATCATCCGGTGATGCCCCCAAACCAATGATATGCATATAATACCCGATTTTCAAATCTACCTGATAGATCCCAGGTTTAAAGAGCAAAGCATACCGGTGTAAACCGAATTCGCTTTTCCTGGGATGCTGTTGATTGTATAGCGTATCAATGACGTACTGAATCTCTTTCAAATTCGTTGCCGGATCGAAAACAAAGACATTTTCGCCAAACAAAGTATTTGCAAACTTTGCGGTTAAGTCCTGAAATCTTAACTGTGAAGTTTCTTTTAATTGTGCTTTACTTACCTGAATATTTATCAGGAATAAGAGAATCAGAACAACTGTTAATATTTTTTTCATTGGTTTAGAATTTAATTAAATCCTTCCGTTTGCCTTTGGTTACATCAAATGTAATCACTCCTAAATTACTTTACTATAGATTGGCCATTTTTGCCTTTATTAACACTAATTTGCCTGGCAGATTGTATTTCTGGTTCCAATTTTACCAATAGAAGACAAATGCATAGTGGATTAAAGAGTAACTTTTGGACGGAAGAATAGTAAGCATACGCTTAAGTACGTCAAATAATTTTGCATGAGAGTCTTTAAGTTTGCTTTTTACTTCAAAGACAATCGACATGTTCAACGAGAAAAGATTTCTGGCAATCTATGATGAGCTTATG